>Ga0255140_1000179_pt1 | contig 28094 bp, 29 predicted proteins | sample Law_Colum_RepC_8_FD_188547 | JGI IMG/M metagenome (GOLD analysis project Ga0255140, IMG submission 188547) | Freshwater microbial communities from St. Lawrence River, New York, United States - Law_Colum_RepC_8d | ecosystem: Environmental > Aquatic > Freshwater > River | place: USA: New York...
GTCATGGTGTTCATGGTGTGTGCTTTCAGCTTCGGTTGTGCTTCAGTCGTTCCAGGCGCGGCTTTGGCGTGCGCTCAGGCCAGCGGGGCGTTGCAGGTGGTCGTCGTCAAAAAAGCCCTGCTCGGTGCCGGTGTGGCAGGCGGCGCAGTTGGCCGCTGACTTGACGCTGGGCAGTTGCCAGACGGCGGCTTCGATCTTGCGGTGCTTGCGCTCGAACCAGGCCGACTGGGTCAGGCGGTCCTGTGGCGGCGCTTCGGCCACGCGCTTGTAGGTGCCCGCATGGGTTTGCAGCCACTGGCCGATTTCGGCCACGGTTTTCGCGTCCAGCGAGGCGTCGGTGCCGTAGTGCCGGTCCAGCCCTTTCATGATGCGTTGCCACGATGAGGCCGGCAGCATGCCGGGCGGGTAGGCGGTGTGGCAGGCTGCACATTCGGCGGTGTAGGACGGCAGGATTTTGGCGGGCATGCGCGAACCATCGGCGTGCGCGCTGGGCCAGCCGAGGCACGCCAAAACGATGCAGGCGGCGGTCTGCCGAATCGGGCGGCTCAGGGGCCGTTGTGCGGGGTTGAGGTGTTGCTTCATCGGGGGTGCTTTCATCATGGGCGCCTTTGGCGCGTCAGGGCTTGAGGCTGATCAGGTAAGCCAGCACATCGGCTTTTTCCTGCGCACTGCATTCGCGGCTGAGCACATCCTTGCAGTTGCGCTTGAACCACTTGTCCACTTTGGCCGTGTCGGTGAAGGCCTTGGGGTTGAAGGTCGGGGCCAAAGGCGCGATGGCTTTGCTGGTGCTGGCGTGCTTGCCCTGGGCAGTGGGCGGCGTGCCGTGGCAAGAGGCGCACGACCATTCGCCGCCTTGGCGTTGGTTGAACAGGGCCTGGCCGCGCTCGGCTTTGGCTGGAGCGCCGGCCTGAGCCGTCCAGTGGCTCAGCTGCTGGGCGGGGGTGGTGTCGGCGGCATGGGCTGCCAAAGCGGGCAGCGTGCACAGGCCCAGCAGGGCCCAGAGGCGGGCGGTGGTCCATGTTGAGGGGGGCAAAAAGCGCATGTGTTTTCTCCATTCAAAGTTTCAAACTGAGGGGGGCGGCGTAAAGGCTCGGCGTGATGCCTCGACGTGTTGGCTCCATTGTGTGAAAGCGCGTTTGAACGCCAGCTGAAGCGCCTGTTCATCCTTCGTTCAGCTTTCGTGCGGGACAATGGCGGTGTGAAAAACTTTTTCAAGCCATTCGCCTCGGGGCCTGCATGCGGTGCGGGCGAGTCTGTGCGCACCTGGCGGCGGGAGTGGGCCCTGCAGACATGGCGTCTGGCGGCGAGCGCTGGGCTGGCCCTGTGCGCCCTGGGCCTGCATGGTGGCGCAGTGGCCAGTGACAAGGGCGACCACGAGCGCGCCTTGCAGGCGGTGCAGTCGGGGCAGGTGTTGCCCTTGGCCAAGGTGCTGTCGCTGGTCGAGCGTGAACACCCCGGTCAGGTGCTGGAGGTGGAGCTGGAAAACGAGAAGCAGCAATGGCAATACGAGATCAAACTGCTGCAGCCCGATGGCCGCCTGACAAAGCTCAAGGTCGATGCCCGCACGGGCGAGGTCCTGAAGCGCCAAACCCGTCGATAAGGCCGTTGAAAATCTGTTCAGAAAGACTCCATGCGCATCTTGCTGGTTGAAGACGAACCCACCTTGCGTGCGCAATTGCACGCAGGCCTGGCCGAGGCCGGGCATGTGGTGGAACAGGCCGACAACGGGCGTGACGCCCACTTCATGGGCGAGACCGAAGACTTCGATGCCGTGGTGCTGGACCTGGGCCTGCCCCTGATGGATGGCCTGACGGTGCTGCAGCGCTGGCGCGAGCAGGGCCGCAGCATGCCGGTGCTGATCCTCACTGCGCGGGACAACTGGCACGACAAGGTCGCGGGCATCGACGCCGGGGCCGACGATTACCTGACCAAGCCCTTTCACATGGAAGAGCTGCTGGCCCGCTTGCGTGCCCTGAACCGGCGGGCCCATGGCGTGGCTTCGGCCGTGCTGCGCTTGGGCGATGTGGCGCTGGACACGCGCAGCGGGCGCGTGACCGTGCAGGGCCAGACGGTGGCCCTGACCAGCCACGAATACAAGGTGCTGGACTACCTGATGCACCACCCCGATGCGGTGGTCTCGCGCGGCGATTTGATCGCGCACATTTATGCGCAGGACTTTGAGCGCGACTCCAACACCATCGAGGTGTTTGTGGGGCGGCTGCGCAAGAAGCTGCCCGGCTTGACGATCGAGACGGTGCGCGGTTTGGGTTACCGCCTGGTGGCGCCATGAACCGCTCGCGGCCTTGGCGGCTTTGGGGGTTGGCAGGCTCTTTGCGTTTTCGCTTGTTGGCCGCCACCTTGGTTGGTTTGTCGCTGGCCATGGTGCTGGCGGGCGTGGTGCTCAAGGGCTTGTTCCAAGAGCATGTGATGCGCCAGTTTGAAAAAGGCCTGACCCAGCAGCTCGACCAGGTCACCGCGCGTCTGTCGGCCGATGCCCAAGGCCAGCCCGTGATCGATGCACAGACCTTGTCCGACCCGCGCTGGCAGCGCCCTTATTCCGGTTTGTATTGGCAACTCGACGATGTGTCTGCCGCACCGCCCCAACCCGGCGTGTTGCGCTCGCGCTCGATGTGGGACACGCGGCTGGCCTTGCCGACCGATGTGCTGCGCGATGGCGAGATCCATGCGCACGAATTGCCCGGCCCCGGGGGCAGTCGCCTGCGTGTGCTCGAGCGCACGGTGCGACCCGAGGCTGTGGTGGGTGACGGTGTGCGCTGGCGCTTGAGCGTGGCGGCCGATCTGAAAGACACGCACGAAGCGGTGGCCGGTTTTCAACGCGTCTTGGTGGCATCGCTGGCGGCGCTGCTGGTGCTGTTGTTGACGGCGGCCTGGGCACAAGTGGCGATGGGCCTGCGGCCTTTGCTGGCGCTGCAGCAAGGTTTGCAAAACTTGCGCGAGGGCCGCACGCCGCGCCTGACCGGTGACTTTCCGAGCGAGGTGCAGCCGCTGGTGAACGACTTCAACAGCGTGCTGGACCGCAACGACGAGGTGGTGGGCCGCGCACGCACACAGGCGGGCAACCTGGCCCATGCCCTGAAGACGCCGCTCACGGTGCTGGACCAGGCTTCGCGCCAAACCGACGCGGCGGGCCTGGCCCCGCTGGTGCGCGAACAGGTGCAACTGGCTCGGCGCCACATCGACTGGCATTTGGCCCGCTCGCGCATGGCCGCGTCCACCGGCCTGCCTGGGCAACGCGTGCCGCTGGTCGCCACGCTGCAAGGCCTGGTGCGCGTGATGCAGAAGGTGCACGCCGAGCGTGAACTGGCCATCACGCTGGAAGATGCCGACGAACGCGTGCAGTTTGCCGGGGAAGCGCAAGACCTGCAGGAGATGCTGGGCAACGTGCTGGACAACGCCTGCCAGTGGGCGCACAGCGCGGTGCACATTCGGGTGCAGTTCGTGCCCGGCGCAACTGCAGATGCCGCGTCAAGTGCTGCGCCAGGAACGTGCCGTGTGCAGATCGAAGACGATGGCCCCGGCATGCCCGCCGAGCAGATGCCGCGTGTCTTGCAGCGTGGCGTGCGCCTGGACGAGTCGGTGCCCGGCAGTGGCCTGGGCTTGGCGATCGTGCGAGAGCTGGTGGATGTGTACGGGGGGGCGCTGCAATTGCAAACCCCGGCGCAGGGCCGGGGTTTGCAGGTGACGCTGAGCTTGCCGGCGGCAGCCGCGTGACAGCTTGCAGAGGATGAGCGAGGGTCTGGGCGCTTTGTGCCGCAAGGGCTGGGCTTGCCCCCAGACAGATCGCGGTCAGAGACCGCTGCTGCACACAGCAGTTGGAGTGGCCGACCTCAACGCTGAACGCCCAACCCTCAACGCCCAATGCTCAACGCCAATCAGGGTGCGACAGCTTCGATGGCGATGTCGATGCGCACCTCGTCACCCACGTAAGGCGCGAACTTGCCGGCGTTGAACTCGGTGCGCTTGATGGTGGTGAACGCATTGGCGCCCAAAGCGGGCTTTTTCATCATGGGGTGGGGCATGGCCAGGAAGCTGGTCACTTGCAGGGTCACGGGCTTGGTCACGCCCTTGATCGTCAGGTTGCCTTCGATGGCTTTGGGCTTGTCGCCTTCAAACACCACCTTGGTCGACTTGAAGGTCGCGGTGGGGAACTTGGCGGTGTCCAAAAAGTCTTCGCCCTGGATGTGGCCGTTGAAGTCGGCAAAGCCGGTGTTGACCGATTTCATGTCGATCACGACGTCCACCGAGCCGGTCTTCGCGGCGGCATCCAGCACCACCTTGCCGGTGGTGTTGCTGAAGCTGCTCAGCTGCGTGGACAGGCCGAAGTGCGAGTACGAAAAACGTGGGAAGGTGTGCGAGCTGTCCACGTTGTAGGTCACGGGTGCGGCCAGGGCCGAGCCTGCGGCCACGGATGCGAAGGCCAAAGCGGCGGCGAGTTGTTTGAAAGAGGTCATGAGAAAGCTCCTGTTGAAAAAAGAAAGGTTGAAAAAAAGAAAGATGGAGAAATGGGGGTGAGAGAGAAAACAGCAGGGCTTATTTGCCCTGTGACGCGGTGATCGAAAAGTTGACCTGGATGTCGTTGGCCACCACATCGAACTTGGCCCACATGCCTTCGCCGATGCTGTAGTCGGCGCGCTTCAAGGTGAAGCCGCCGGTGAGCAGGCCGTCCTTGCCCTGGGGCGTGTGCTTCAGGGGAAACTTCACCTCGCGGCTTTGGCCTTTGATGCTCAGCGTGCCCAACACTTCGTATTGGTTGGGCCCGGTGGGCTTGATTTGTTTGCTCACAAACTGGGCCTTGGGGAAAGCGGCCGTGTTGAACCACGACTTGGTCACGACTTCCTGATCGGCTTCGCCCGAGCCAGTGTCCACGCTGGCCAGCTCGACCTCGAAACTGGCTTTGCCTTGTTCGGCCTTGGCCGGGTCAAAGTTGACTTGCGCGGCAAATTTCTTGAAGCGCCCGTCGGCGCTCACGCCCATCTGTTTGAACTGAAAGGTGATGCTGCTTTTGGCAGGCACGATGGATTGGTAAGGCGCGGCCTGCACTTGCGAGGCGAGCGCAGCGACCGACAGGGCCAGCAGGGATTTCAAAACGGTGTTCATGAGGTTCCTTTTTATGGGCGTTGAGCGTTCGGCGTTCGGCTTTCATCGGGCCGGCAACATGCGGCGCAGCGTGTCGTCTTTGTGCACAAGGTGGTGCCACAGCGCTGCCGCTGCATGGCCTGCGATCAAGAGCAGCAAGCCCACATTCAAAGCCCAGTGCAGCTGGGCCAGTTGATCGCCCAGCGCCTTGTCCTTGCCGATCAGGTCGGGGATGGGCAGCACGCCGAACCAGATGGTCTGAAAGCCTTTGGCCGAGCTCATCAACCAGCCACTCAAGGGGATGGCGATCATCAGTGCATAAAGCAGAAAGTGCCCAATGTGCGCTGCCCATTGCATGGGCGCGGACAGGCTGTCCGGCAGTGCGGGTGGGCGGTGGGTGATGCGCCAGGCCAGGCGCAGCCAGACCAGCAGGAACACGGTGACCCCGGCCCATTTGTGCCAGGAGTAGTACTGCAGCTTTTCGGGCGACAGGGGCAGGTCGCTCATGTAAAAGCCCAGGGCCAGCAGGCCGAAAATCATCAGGGCCATCAGCCAGTGCAGGCTTTTGGCGGTGCGGGTGTAGTGCGTGTTCATGCGGTGCAATCTCTTGAAAAGTTCGGCTCAGTGGAAGGCGTAGCCGTCCATGGCGATGACGTGGTCGCTGATGCCCCTGAAAAACGCTTCGGGTTGCGCATCGGCTCCTGCCGCGCCCAGGGCAGTGAACAGCGGCAGCAGGTGCTCGTCGCTGGGGTGGGCGCGCTGGCCAGCCGCTTGCTGGCGGTAGGCCAGCAGGCCGGGCACATCGCGCTCGGTCATGTGGGTGTGGATCCAGTCGGCAAAGGTCTGCACATAAGCGGGTGTGGCGCCGCCTTGCATGCGCACCACCATGAAGTCGCGCAGGTTGTGCGTGATGTTGCCGGAGGCCAGCACCAAAATGCCTTGCTGCGCCAAACCGGCCAGTGCCTGGCCCACACGGTAGGCGTGCTCGGGGCCCAGGTGGCTTTGCACCGACAGCGGCACCACCGGCACATCGGCGTCGGGGAACATCTGGCGCAGCGGAATCCAGGCGCCGTGGTCCAGGCCGCGCTGGGCGTCTTGCGCCACGGGCAGGCCCGCCGCTTGCAGGGCGTTCACCACTTGCGCGGCCACCTCGGGGCAGCCGGTGGCGGGGTATTGCATCTCGTACAGGCGCGGGTCAAAGCCGCCAAAGTCGTGGATGGTCTCGGGCCGGGTGGCAAAACCGACCGTGGGCACCGCCGTTTCCCAGTGCGGGCTGACCACCACGATGGCGCGGGGCGTGCCCAGCTGCGCCGCCACTTGCGTCATGGCCGCGCCCGCCGCGCCGGGGTGCAGGGCAAACATGGGCGAGCCGTGGGGCACAAACAGGACAGAGCGTGGGGCAGACATGGTGTTTTCAAAAGCGATGGTGTGGCGTTGGATTGAACTGTAGGCGCACCAGTCGAATTGAAAAAGTAGCCAATCTTCAAATGTTTGTTGCACAATCAGCAACAATGGACAAACTCGAATCGATGCAAACTTTTGTGCGGGTGGCCGAAGCGGGCAGCTTCACCGCCGTGGCGGACCAACTCCAGGTGGCCCGTTCGGTGGTCACGCGCCAGATCGCGGCGCTGGAAAAGCAGTTGCGCGTCAAGCTCATCACGCGCAGCACCCGCAGCCTGACCCTCACGCCCGCAGGCGCGGCCTACCTCGAAAAATGCCGTGTCATCCTGAACATGGTGGACGCCGCCGAGTCCAGCCTGGACGAAGAAAAAGCCGTGCCGCGCGGGCGCATCCGGCTGGGCCTGCCCCTGAGTTTTGGCCTGCAGCGGCTCATGCCCGCTCTGCTGCAGTTTGCCCAAGCGCAGCCACACATCGAACTGCTGATGGACTTTTCGGACCAGCGGGCCAATCTGATCGAAGAGGGCATTGACCTGTCGATCCGCATCACCGCCGACCTGCAGCCCGGCGACATCGTGCGCAGCCTGGGGCATTGCCGTTTGCTGACGCTCGCCTCGCCCGCCTACCTGTCTGAGCACGGCAGCTTGCGCCACCCCGAGGAATTGCGCCACCACGAGTGCCTGGTTTATTCCATGAGCCCCAAGGGGGCGAGCTGGCCCTACCGCGTGCAAGGCCAGTTGCAGTCGTTTGCGGTGCGCGGGCGCATCCAGGCCAACAACGGCCTGGCCCTGGTGCAGGCTGCCGCACAAGGCATGGGCATCACCCTGCAGCCCGATTTCATTGCCGAGTCCTTTTTGCAAAGCGGCGAGGTGGTCGAAATCCTGCAGGACTTTGAGGCACCGCCCTTGGGCATTTACGCCGTCTTGCCCAGCAACCGCTACATCCCGCACCGGGTGAATGTGCTGATCGAGCATCTCTCGGCCCATTTGTCCCTGCGCTAGCTGTCCCGGTGTTGACGGCACACCCCGTGTTTCAAGCCACAATCGGCCTATCTGTTGACGCTTGTTTTTTCGACTGGACGCCTTATGAACTATCCCAATACCCAACTCTTCATCAACGGCCAGTGGTGCGATGCCGAAGGCGGCCGCACCCTGCCGGTGTTCAACCCCGCCACCGGCACCGAAATCGGCCGCCTGGCCCATGCCGGCATCCCCGACCTGGAGCGGGCTGCGCAAGCCGCGCAAAAGGGTTTCGAGTTGTGGCGTGACACCCCGGCCAACGAGCGCAGCGCGATCCTGCGCAAGGCCGCAGCCCTGATGCGCGAACGCGCCCCGCAAATTGCCGAACTCCTCACGCAAGAACAAGGCAAGCCCTTGGCCGAAGCCAAGGTCGAGGCCATGTCAGCGGCCGACATCATCGAGTGGTTTGCCGAAGAGGGCCGCCGTGTGTATGGCCGCATCGTGCCGCCACGCAACATCCAGGTGCAGCAGCAAGTCCTCAAGTTGCCCGTGGGGCCAGTGGCCGCCTTCACGCCCTGGAACTTCCCGATCAACCAGGCCGTGCGCAAGATGTCTGCCGCTTTGGCCACAGGTTGCTCCATCATCGTCAAAGCGCCCGAAGAAACGCCTGCCGCGCCCGCTGAGTTGATCCGCGCTTTCCATGATGCGGGCGTGCCTGCGGGCGTCATTGGTTTGGTCTACGGCACGCCCGCCGAGATCTCGAACTACCTGATCGCACACCCGCTGATCCGCAAGATCACCTTCACTGGCTCCACGCCCGTGGGCAAGCAGCTGGCTGCATTGGCGGGGCAGCACATGAAGCGCGTGACCATGGAGCTGGGTGGCCACGCCCCGGTCATCCTGGCCGAAGACGCCGACATCGCGCTGGCCCTGAAGACCGCAGGCGCAGCCAAATTCCGCAACGCGGGCCAGGTCTGCATCTCGCCCACCCGCTTTTTGGTGCACCACAGCATTGCCGACGCCTTTGCCGAACAATTTGCCGCGCAGGCGCAAGCCGTCAAAGTGGGCGACGGCCTGACCGCTGGCACACAGATGGGGCCACTGGCCAACGAGCGCCGCCTGGCCGCCATGCAGGCCATCGTGCAAGACGCCCGCGCCAAAGGTGCCAAGGTGCTCACGGGCGGTGAGCGCATCGGCACGCAAGGCAACTTCTTTGCGCCCACGGTGCTCTCGCATGTGCCGCTCGATGCCGATGTGGTGGTCAACGAGCCCTTTGGCCCGATCGCCGCGATCCGCAGCTTCGAGAAGATCGAAGACGCGATTGCCGAAGCCAACCGCTTGCCCTTTGGCCTGGCCGGTTACGCCTTCACCAATTCCATGAAAACCATGCACCAGCTCAGCCAGCGCCTGGACGTGGGCATGCTCTGGGTCAATCAGCCTGCCGCGCCTTGGCCCGAGCTGCCTTTCGGTGGCATCAAGGATTCGGGTTACGGCTCCGAAGGCGGCCCCGAGGCGCTGGAGGCTTACCTCAACAACAAGACGGTGTCGATTTTTAACGCCTGAAGGGTCTGGCGATGATGCGTGTCCTGGTCACGGGTTTCGAGCCCTTTGGCGGGCAAAGCCTCAACCCGTCTTGGGAGGTGGCCCGTGCCTTGCAGGGTGCGGTGATCGCCGGGGCGTCCGTCACAGCGGTGCAGCTGCCTTGCGTGTTTGCGCAGGCGCTGCCCGCTTTGCAACAAGCCCTGGCACAGCAGCGCCCCGACATCGTGCTGGCGCTGGGCCAGGCCGAGGGGCGCTGTGATTTATCGGTCGAGCGCGTGGCCATCAATGTCATGGACGCCCGCATCCCCGACAACGCGGGGGCGCAGCCGATCGACGTGCCGGTCATCGACGGTGGCCCGGCTGCGTACTTCAGCACTTTGCCCATCAAGTCTTTGGTGGCGGGTTTGAAAGCCGCGGGTTTTCCGGCCTCGGTGTCGCAAACCGCGGGCACCTTTGTCTGCAACCAGGTGTTTTATGCCCTGCAGCACACGCTGGTTGGGCGAGGGGTGCACAGCGGCTTCATGCACCTGCCGCTGCTGCCCGAGCAAGCGGCGCAGTGGAAAGGCCCCACCCTGCCCAGCTGGCCCGCCAGCTTGCAGATCGCAGGCGTGACGCAGGCCCTGGCCTTGTTGGTGGCGCACCGGCAGCAAGGCCTGAGCGATGCGGTCATCGGCGGTGGCACGCTGAACTGACCCCCCCCATCGCCAGCAGGCTGGCTCCCACAGAGAGGGGGCACCTTGGCTGTTCTGTTGGAGCTTGCCTGCAAGCGATGGGGTCGCTTACGCAAAAATCGGTAGTCCGATACACCTTAGTTGGCGCGACAGCACACAGACCCTTGGCACCTGTTTTCCGATGATGTGGCTTGTTTCAGAGGAACAGGAGCCAACATGAAAAACAACACCATCAGCCAGGCGGTGATCGCCAGCATTCTCAGCGTCACGGCATCGTCCTGGGCGCAAACCTCGGTAGGTCTGGGCCGTGCCGACTACAAAGACAACTGCGCCAGCTGCCACGGCGCATCGGGCAAGGGCGATGGCCCGGTGCAATCGTTTCTGGTCAAGCCGCCGTCTGACCTGACCACGATTGCGCAGCGCAACGGCGGCAAGTTTCCGCAAGAGTTGATGTGGGAGGTGATCGACGGCCGTTGGTCGGGCGAAGTCGGTCCCCATGGCTCGCGCGAGATGCCGGTGTGGGGCAACGAGTTCAAGGCCCGCGCCATGACCCACCCCAGCGACTCGGCGCGCACTGCAGAGTGGTCAGCGCGCAACCGCATCGTGTCCTTACTCAAGTACCTGGAGACGATCCAGCAGCCGTGAAGGCCGGGTTTGTCACGGCCGGGGCCATGCGCTGGCGGGCGCGGGCCGCCACGCCCGTGTCGGCAAAGGCCCAGGCCAGCGATGCGCCCAGGCTTTGCAGGGCGGTGCGCACCGCGGCTTGCTCCAGTGGGCAGCTGCGTTCGCGCCCCAGCATGTCCAGTGCCCAATCGGGCAGCATCTGAAACGCGGCCCGCACGATCAGGCTGACCAAGGGCCGGTCCAGCGGCGCACAGGGGTAGTGCTCGATCAGGGCAATCGTTTCGCGTGTGCGCCCGTCCACCCGCAACTCGGGGCGAAAGGCTTGCAGTTGCGTCAGGGCCTGGTGGCGCGTCAGCGGCAGATCGTGTGCGCCCAGGCGCTGGCCCACTTGCGCCATTTCGGCAAAGTACAGGTCTTGCCTGTCGGTGGGCAAAGGCTGCAGCGACAGGTCCTGGTAGGCCCGCAAAAAACTGGTGGTCTCGCCCAGGTGCACCCAGCGGATCAACTCCGGGTCGTTGGCCACATAGGGCGTGCCGTCGGGCAGCGTGCCGCGAATCTGCGCGTGGATGCGGTTGACCCGCTCGATGGTCTGCAAGGCGGCGGCCGTGCCGCCGTAGGTGGTGGTGGCCACAAACAAGGCGGTGCGGCCCAGCCGCGCCTGCAACTGGGTGCGAAAACTGGAGTGGTCCCACACCGCGGCCAGCGCCCGGGGGTGCAGGGCCTGCAGCATCAGCGACGACAAGCCCCCGGTCATCATGGCCACAAAGTGGGCATGCACCTGCCAGGCGGCCGAATCGGGCCCGAAGAGGCCGGGGTCGCCCGCCGGCTGCAAAAAGTCCCGCGCATCCCCCGTGGCCCCGGTCATGGCCCGCACGCGCTGGCCCAGCTGGTCCTTGAGCTGCGATTCAAGCCGTGCTGTGAAGGGGCCTGCGAGTGCGCCCAGCGCCGCGCACACGCCTGCAGTCTTGGCTGAAGCCGAGTGTCCGGGTACACGGTGACCCCAGAAGGGGCTGAAAAATGAGGGGCGGTTCATGGCCAGTCGGGTTCGAAAACAAACGCCAGTGTGGTTCAGCGGCGAGCGCTGTGCACAGCCAGGCACAAAGGCCGCCCCGTTCACCCGGGTTTGGCTCGCCGCAGCCCTCAATAACCCGGCACAAAACAAGCCCATTGCAACCCAGCCAAGTACGGACCTTGGACCATGCCCGAACATGATGGGTTACTTTGGAGACCCCTATGGCCTGGTTGGACTTTTTGAAAAACGGCAACGAACTGAGCGAACTGCTGATCGAGGGCCACAACCCCTACGGTGCGCAACTGCTCAAGCAAGCCGATGTGGACCAGATGCGTGACCACATCCAGCCCGGCGAGCGTGTGCTGGGCTATGTGTTGGGCCGCGTGGTGTTGGCCGGGCGCGGCCTGTGGTTGTTGACCGATCAGAACCTGCTGATTTCAGAAAACGACAGCGGCAACTTGGTGCACCACTTCGCCCTGAAAGACATCACCCAGGCCGAGTGCGTCAAAGGCAAATACGGCTACACCTTGCGCGTGACCGCCGCGGGCCAGCAGCGCAGCGTGTATGGCGCGTCAAGCCATCTGGCGGCGGTGTTTTACCGCGCCCTGGGCCAAAAAGCGCCTTGCAGCCCGGTCTACAAACCCACCGCCTTGGATGCTGACGATGTGGCCGAAGTGGTCCACCACTTTTCGGACGCCGCGCTGCGCTTGCAGCCTGTGGCCTTGGTCAACGCCGATGCCCGCGCCCTGATTGCCCAACTGGCGCAAGACGCAGCCGACCAAGGCTGGCTGCAGGCCAGCGAAGCGGGCCAAGTGCGCGTGGCCGAAGCCGCCCACTGACCTTCAAGCGCTTTGAGTTTTGTGGCAACTCAGTCCTGCGAGCGAAGGCTCTCAGGGCTTGCTGGCTTCGATCCGTTTCAGGTCGAAGCCCAGCTTCTCCAGCTTGGCCAGCAGCGCCTGGTAAGTGGCTGCAGGCATTTGCGGCGTGCGCGACAAAATCCACAGGTACTCGCGCTGGGGCTCACTCACCACCACCCATTGGTAGTCCGGGTCCAGGTCGATGATCCAGTAATCCCCCCACACCAGCGGAATGAACGACAGCCACTCGGGTGCAAATCGCACCTTGAGCTGGGGTGAGGTCGGCCCGCCGATTTGCCGGGCCGCGCCCAGCGCCTCGCTCCATTCGCCCTTGTCGGTTTTGCAGCGGTTGAGCACCTGCACCTGGCCATTGGCTTGCAGCGTGTACGTGGCCTGCGTGCTGCTGGCGCATTTTTTCTGGAACCAGTTGGGGTACTTGGCGATCTCGTGCCAGGTGCCCATGTAGCGTGGCACATCGACCGAGGGCACGGTTTGCAGGGGCGCGGGTTGGGCCTGCACCGGGCTCAATGCCCCGAACGTGCTCAGGGCCAGCGCCAGCACAAGCGCGTGTGAACACATGCGCCGCATCACACCACGATCGGGTTCAGTGCCCCGTCCATGCTCATGCAAATGCCGGTGACGTAGCTGGCCTTGGGTGAGGCCAAGAACAACACCGCGTTGGCAATCTCTTCGGGCTCGGCCATGCGGCCCAAGGGAATTTTGGCCACCGACTGGGCCATCACTTCGTCTGGGCTGATGCCCTTGAGTCGGGCATCGGCGGCAAAGCCTTCATGCAGCCGGTCGGTCAAGGTCAGGCCCGGGTTGACTGCATTCACGCGAATGCCTTGCGCGCCGTAGGCCGCGGCCAGACCGGCACTCACCAGCATCAGCGCCGCATTGGCCGCGCCGCCGGGCAGGTGGATCGGGCTGGCCACTTTGCCGCCATTGCCCACCACGTTCACCACCGCGCCCTGACCGCGCGCGGCCATGCGCTGAATGGTGGGCGTGATCATGTGCACATAGGTGAAGTACTTGGCCTGCATCGCGTCGGCAAAGGCCTCGGGCGTGAGCTCGGGCGCAGGCGTGCGCTTGGCGGCCCCCGCCGAATTGACCAGCACGTCGACCGGGCCGAACGCGGCTTCGGCCGAATTCAGCGCGGCGAGCGCGGCCGATGCATCGCGCAAATCGGCGGCCACGGTGTGGATGCGTGCGCCGGGGTTGGCGGCCAGCAAATGCTGCTGCGCCCGCGCCAGATTGGCGCTGTCGCGCGAGGCCAGGCTCACTCGGGCGCCCTCGGCCAAAAAGCCCTGCGCGCAGGCCAGGCCAATGCCTTTGCTGCCGCCGGTGATGAGGATGTGCTTGTCGCTTAGGTGCAGGTCCATGCTGTTCTTCTCTGATGAAATCGAAAATTCTGATCCTGTCGATTTAATCACTCTTGCACGAGTCCTGCTCCATGACTTCCAAAACCTCTGCGCTGCGTGCGCGTTTGAACCAGCCCGGCCTCTTGGTCGCCCCCGGTGTGTTCGACATGGTGTCGCTGCGCCTGGCCGACAGTTTTGGCTTTGACGCGCTGTACATGACCGGCTACGGCACCGTGGCCTCGCACATGGGCCTGCCCGACGCGGGCCTGGCCACTTACACCGACATGGTCGGTCGCGTCACGGCCATGGCGGGCATGGCCCGCACGCCTTTGATCGCCGATGCCGACACCGGCTACGGCGGCCTGCTCAACATGCGCCACACCATCCGCGGCTACGAGGCGGCGGGCGCTTGCGCCATCCAACTCGAAGACCAGGAGTTCCCCAAAAAGTGCGGCCACACCCCGGGCCGCCGCGTGATCCCCATGGCCGACATGGTGCGCAAGATCCAGGTGGCCGTCGATTCACGCGAGTCCAAAGACTTCTTGATCATCGCCCGCACCGACGCCCGCACCACGCTGGGTCTGGACGAAGCACTGCGCCGGGCCGAGGCCTACGCCAAGGCCGGGGCCGATATCCTGTTTGTCGAGTCGCCCGAGTCCGAAGAAGAGATGCGCCGCATTGGCCAGAGCTTTGACGTGCCGCTGGTCGCTAACATGGTTGAAAAAGGCCGCACCCCGGTGCTCACCCGCCCTGAGCTGGAAGCGCTGGGCTACAAGATCGCCATCTTCCCGGTCACCGCCTTGCTGGCGGGGGTGCAGGCCATGACGCAGGTGTACCAGCAGTTCAAGGACACCGGCTCGTCGGCCAAGGGCGCCACGCCGTTGTACGACTTTGCCGACCTGACCCGGCTCATGGGTTTTGAAGACGTGTGGGCTTTTGAAAAGCGTTACGCTGAAACCGACTGAGACCATCCCGAAACCCTTGGAGACAACGATGACAAAGAACCGCACAACACCCCGCCGCCAATGGCTCAAAGCCGCGCTGAGCACGGGCTTGATGGCCGCAGCCTGCGGCGGCCTGGCCCTCGGCGCCAGCACGGCTGCCGCGCAAGCGGCCTACCCTGCCAAGCCCATTCGCCTGGTGGTGCCCTTTGCCACCGGTGGTGTGACCGACACCAGCGGCCGACTGATTGCCGAGCAACTGTCCAAACGGCTGGGCCAGCAGGTGATCGTGGACAACAAACCCGGGGCTTCGGGCAACATCGGCACGCAAATGGTGGCCACGGCCGAGCCCGATGGCTACACCTTGCTCTTGGGCTTTGACGGCACGATGGTGATCAACCCGCATGTGTTCCCCAAAGTGGGTTTTGACACGGCCAAAGACTTTGCCCCCATCGGCAAGATTGGTGACGCCATCTTGATTCTGGTGGCGCACCCCGGTGTGCCTGCCAAGACGCTCAAAGATGTGATCGCTCTGTCGAAAACCCAATCCGGTGGCTTGTCGTATGGCACGTCCGGGACGGGCGGCACGCCGCACATTGCGGGTGAATTGCTCAAGCAGCGCACGGGTGCCAACCTGACCCACATCCCCTACAAAGGCGGTGGCCAGGCCATGATCGATGTGATGGGTGGCTCCATCCCGCTGGTCTACACCGCCGTGGCGGGAGCCATCTCCCACGTCAAGTCGGGCAAGCTGCATGCGGTGGCCGTGTCCAGCGCGCAGCGTGCGCCGTCCATGCCCGATGTGCCGACTTTCATCGAAGCAGGTGTGCCTGATTTCGACATCAACTCCTGGGTCGGTTTGCTGGCCCCGGCCAAAACACCCCGGGCGATTGTGGACAAGCTCAACACCGAGTTGAACGCGGTGCTGAACGACCCTGCCGTGCGCGAGCGCCTGAACACCCTGGGCATCACCGCCAGCCCCGGGGGCCCTGAAAAGTTTGGCCGCGACATGGCGCGCGACCTGTCGCGTTATGCGGCCGTGGTCAAGGCGGCCAACATCAAGGTGGAGTGATGGCCCGAGGCCCCAAGGTCCGGATGCTCAACTGCGCAGCCCCTTGACCAGGGGTTGCGCCAGGCGTTCGCCCTCCTGCACCCAGAAGGCCGGGTCGGCGTTTCGAATGCGGTTGATGGCATTGCCCATGTGCGTGGCGGCGGCTTGCCGGGCCTGATCGGGCTCACCGGCTTGTATGGCCCGCAGGATCGCCTGGTGTTCGGCCTGCACTTCTGCTGCAAAGTCCACTCGCCGCGCTTCGTTGGCCCGCGTCACCTGCGTGGCGCCATGGACCAACTGACTCAGGTATTCCAGCGTCTGGATCAAAAAGGGGTTGCGCGTGGCTTCGGCAATCGCACGGTGAAAATTCACGTCTTCGGCCACACCGTTACCACCGGCTTTCACCGCGGCGTTGAGGGCCTGCACCGCTTTTTCGATGCGGCGGATGTCGCTGGCGCTGCGGCGTTGCGCGGCCAGCGCGGCCACCTCGGCCTCCAGGGCGCGGCGCACTTCCACCATCTGGATGACCGCTTCCTGCGAAGCGGCATGTTGCGCCTCGAATTGCAGCGGCGCAATCGGCAATGCGGGTTTCACAAACACCCCGCTGCCCTGGCGCGAGTCCACCAGCCCTACCGACTTCAAGCGCGAGACCGCCTCGCGCACCACGGTGCGGCTGACTTGAAACTGCTCGACCAAGCGGGCCTCGGTGGGCAGCTTGTCGCCTGGCGCCAGACGACCGCGCTTGATTTCGGCGCTCAATTGCTCGGCCACCTGGTCCGACAACCGGGCACCGCTGGAAACAGGGGTGAAGTGCTGACTCATGTGCTTGTCATACAAAAAACACGTTCAGCATAACTTGTCGGCCACCTTCTGGCTGTCACGCTGGCGGGTTCCCGGGCGTCTGGATCAACTTCGGCGGGGCATTGTCAGCCCGAAAACTGTGGCTTAGAATTACGTTTAGGTAAATTCATTTATCCATAGTAAATCGATCCACGCACCCCGAGGTGCTTTTTGACCCTTCTGGAGCTCGTCACATGGGTGCTTACGTCAACCCGATCTATCCCTACAAGTCGCCTGCCGATTTGATGTCCACACCGCCTTTGCGCAAACCGCTGATCGTCATTGGCGCGGGGCCCGTGGGCCTGGCCGCTGCCATCGACGCCCGCCTGCAGGGGCTCGATGTGCTGGTGCTGGACGACGACAAAACCGTCTCGGTCGGCTCGCGCGCGGTTTGCTACGCCAAACGCTCGCTCGAAATCCTGGACCGTCTGGGCATTGCCGAGCAGGCCTGCAACATGGGCGTGAGCTGGAACATCGGTCGCACCTTTTTGGAAGAAGACGAGGTTTACCAGTTCAACCTGGTGCCCGACGCGGGCCACAAGCGCCCCGGCATGATCAACTTGCAGCAGTACCACGTCGAAGAGATGCTGATCGCCCGCGCTTTGGAGCTGGGCGCGGACATCCGCTGGCAGCACAAGGTCACCGCCGTCACCCGCCACGACGACCATGCCTCGCTCACGGTGGAAACGCCCGACGGCACGTTCGCCATCGAAGCCGACTGGCTGGTGGTGGCCGACGGCGCACGCAGCCCCATTCGCCGCCACCTGGGGCTGGACATCGAAGGCCGCGTGTTCCAGGACCGCTTCCTGATCGCCGACGTGATCATGAAAGCCGACTACCCCGCCGAGCGCTGGTTCTGGTTCGACCCGCCTTTCCACCCCAACCAGAGCGTGTTGCTGCACAAGCAGAGCAACAACGTCTGGCGCATCGACTTCCAGCTCGGTTGGGACGCCGACCCCGAAGAAGAAAAGAAGCCCGAAAAAGTCATCCCGCGCCTGCAGGCCATGCTGGGCGACGACCGGCCGTTTGAGCTGGAGTGGGTGAGCATCTACACCTTCCAGTGCCGCCGCATGACCGATTTTCGCCACGGCCGCGTGCTGTTTGTGGGCGATGCGGCACACCAGGTCTCGCCCTTTGGCGCACGCGGGGCCAACTCGGGCTTTCAGGATGCGGACGATCTGATGTGGAAACTGGGCTTGGTGATCAAGGGCCAGGCCAGCGAAAAACTGCTCGACACCTACGCGCACGACCGCCAGTTTGCGGCTGATGAAAACATCATGAACTCGACCCGCTCGACCGACTTCATCACGCCCAAGAGCCGCACCAGCAAAACCTTCCGCAACCAGGTGCTGGCGCTGGCCAAGCACTACCCGTTTGCGCGCAAGCTGGTCAATTCGGGCCGCTTGTCCATGCCGTCTTTCCTGACCGAATCGGTGCTCAACACGCCCGATACCGACGCCTTTGAAGGCCAGATGGTGCCCGGCGCACCGATGGACGATGCGCCCGTGCAAGTGAACGGGCAAGACGCCTGGCTGCTCGACCAGGTGGGCAAGGGCTTTCAGGTCTTGTTGTTTGTGGACGCCGTGCCCTCGCCCGAAGTGCTGGCGCAAATCGCATCCTGTGGGAGCGCACCCCTGCGCGCGAATGCCCAGCCCGTCCAAGCGACTCCCCTCATCGTCGCAACCACCCCCCTGAACATCCCCGACGTGAAGGTGATTGTTGACAGCCAAGGTCTGGTGGCCAAGCGCTACGACGCACGACCCGGCACCACCTACCTGCTGCGCCCGGATCAGCATGTGGTGGCCCGCTGGCGCACGCTGGACACCCACGCCGTGCAGGCCGCACTGGCCCGCGCGACAGGGCTCAACATCGGCAGCCACATCGGCCAGGCCTGAACTGCACCAAGGACTGACATGAAAACCGACATGCACACCGCCCTGAAAACAGACCCCAACTTCCACGAACCCGGCCGCCGCTTCTTCCGCGACTTTTCACCCGGCGACGAGTTTTATGAACACCTCATCGAAGCCCACAACGGCCTGAGCGACGAACAAAGCGAAGCGCTCAACGCCAGGCTGATCCTGCTGCTGGCGAACCACATTGGGGATTTGAAAGTGTTGCGGGAGGCGCTGGGGAAGGCCCGTGCAAGCACTTGAGGGGAAGGGGGTGTCGGGCAGCTATCTGCCCTAGCCTGTGCAGTGTCAGAATGTGTATTGATGTTGTTCAAGATGTGATTTCATGGCTTAATCACATTAAATTTTGATATGATTAGGCCATGAAATCACATCAACGCTGGATCTGGCAGCTGCCTGAGTGGCCAGCGCTGGTGTTTGACGCGCAGCAAATCCAGAGCCTGCTGGCTGCGGCCAGACAAAGCCAAGGGCGCCTTCTTGGAAAAGCCGAGCTGATCGGCCTGGAGGGCTTGCAGCCTCACATGCTCGACTCACTCACTCAAGAGGCGCTGACCACGTCCGCGATTGAGGGCGAGAAGCTGGACCCTCAAAGTGTTCGCTCTTCCGTGGCCCGGCGTTTGGGGCTCGACTTGTCGGGTGCCCCCGTGCGCGAGGGGCCGCGCAACATCGAGGGGCTGGTGGATGTGCTGCAGGATGCCACACTCAACACCGAATTGCCGTTGACGCTGGAGCGGCTGTGCCGTTGGCACGGTGCCCTTTTTCCAACGGGGTTTTCGGGCATGCAGCGCATTGATGTGGGTGCTCTGCGCTCAGTCCCCATGGAGATCGTCAGTGGTGCCATCGGTCGCAGCAAGGTGCACTACGCCGCACCGCCCGCTGAAGGTTTGGCTGAGCAACTGGACGCGTTTTTGACTTGGTTCAACCAAACCCAGCCCAAGGTCGGTTCACAGTCCATGGACGGCTTGCTGCGCGCCGCGATTTCGCATCTGTGGTTCGAGACGCTGCACCCGTTTGACGATGGCAACGGGCGCATCGGCCGCGCCATCTTGCAGTTGGCATTGGGTCAGGACATGGGCCAGCCTGGACGGATCGTGACGCTGTCACGCCAAATCGAGTCATGCAAGGAGCGTTATTACAGCGAGCTGGAGCGGGCGCAGCGCTCCAAAAGCATGGACGTGACGGCATGGGTCGAATGGATGCTGGAACAATTTTGTTTGGCCAGCGAATTTGCAAGCCGCACGATCGACGCCGCGATCCAGCGCATCCGGTTTCAGGCGACGATGTCGGCGGTCTCGCTCAATGAGCGTCAGCAAAAAACCATGAAGAAGTTGCTGGATGCTGGCCCCAAGGGTTACGAAGGCGGCATGACGACGCGCAAGCACGAGCGGATTGCGCAAACGTCAACACCCACGGCGGCGCGAGACCTGATTGAACTGGAACGGCTTGGGCTGCTCACAAGATACGGTGACGGTCGCTCGACCCGATATTACCCGGCGATAGAAGGTTGGGCCGAGGACGGAGCCAAGTTGCCCAAAGCGAGCGGTAAGTCTGAACCGCTCAATCAAGCGCCGACTTGATCGCCCCCGCCAGCAACCCCGCCAAGCCCACCACATTGCTCGGATGCGCCACGCTGTCCGTGCTCCAGAACTCGCCCACGCCTGATTGATGGATGCGCTGCAGCGCATCGCCGGCCAGCAGGGCGTGCGTCACGGCCACGTCCACGCTGGCCGCGCCTGCGGCCAGGGCCAGCGCGGCGGCAGTCGCCAGGGTGTGGCCGCTGCTGGCCACGTCGTCCAGCAGCACCACGGCCTGGCCGCGCAGGTCGCACGCGGGCAGCGCGATGCTCACGGCGTGGTCGCCGTGGCGCACTTTGTGGCACACCGCATGGGGCAGGCCGTGGGCAGCGGCGGCTTGGGTGACCCATTGCGCCGATTCGCTGTCGGGCCCGAGCAAGAAAGCGCCGGGCCGGTGCTGCGCAATCCAGTGGCCCAACAGTGGGGCGGCGCTGAGCGTGATGGCCTGACGGGCGGGCACGGCTTCGGCCAGGGTGGCCACGCGGTGCAGGTGCGGGTCCACCGTGATGACCGCGTCGAACAGCGTGGCCAGCCAGGCACCCACGATGCGCTGGCTCACGGCTTGACCGGGGGCAAACGCCATGTCTTGCCGCATGTAGGCCAGGTAGGGCGCGACCAGGCTAAGGTGTCTGGCGCCCAGTTGGCGGGCGGTGGGCGCGGCCAGCAGCAGCTCGGTCAGTTTGTCGTTAGGCTGGTGCAGGCTGCGCAGCAGCACCACACGCGGGGGCAGGTGCGCGGGCAGCGTGAGCTGGGTTTCGCCATCGGGAAAGCGGTGACGCTCTACCCGGTGCGGCACCAGACCCGCAGCTTCGGCCAGACGCAGGGCTGCGGGGGTTTCGTCTTCAAAGTAGAGCAATGCACCGCGTTCAGACATGTACCGTCCTTCGTCAAAACTCGACAAACACATGCGGCACTTCATCGGCCTGGCCCAGCGTGTAGCCACTGGCTTTGCGACACAGCTGCGTGGCAAATTCCAGGTCGCTGGGGTAGGCGGCGTGCACCCGGTACAGCGGTGTGCCTTGCGTGACGCTGTCGCCCAGCTTGTGCAGCAGGTCCACCCCGGCGCTTTGCACTTTGGGGGCACCGGCCATGCGGGCCACGCGGGCAATTTGGAGGTTGTCGATGCCGGTCACCACGCCATCGGCCGGGGCGCACACCTCCAGCGTGAGCGCACCCAGCGGCGGGTGGTTGTGGTCAAACGGGCGTGCGCCTTGCGCGGCGATGATGGCCTGCATGCGGCTGAGCGCCCGGCCAGAGTCGAGGATGTCGCGTGCGATGGCAAAGCCGTCGCCGCCGCGCACATCGGGGCTGGCTTCGATCAGGCGACCGGCCAGGCGCAGCGATTTTTGCCGCAGGTCGTTGGGCGCACGCGGGTCGTTTTCGAGCACGCGCATCACGTCGCGCGCTTCGAGCATCGGGCCCACGCCCTGCCCCACCGGCTGGCGGCCGTCGGTGATGACCACTTCGAGCGACAGGTGCATGCGCGAGGCCACGTATTCAAACAGCCTGCGCAGGCGCTGCGCCTCGGGCATGGAGCGCACCTTGGCGGTGGGGCCGATCGGGATGTCGAGCACCAAATGGGTGGAGCCCGCTGCGATTTTTTTGGACAGGATGGAGGCGACCATTTGCGCGGGCGAGTCCAGCGACAGCGGCCGCTCGACCGCGATCAGCACGTCGTCGGCGGGCGACAGATCGGCCGTGCTGCCCCAGGCCAGGCAGCCCCGGTGCGTGCGCACGATCTCGGCCAGTTTTTCAAAAGGCAGCTCCACATCGGCCAGCACTTCCATGGTGTCGGCCGTGCCTGCGGGCGAAGTGATGGCGCGAGACGAGGTCTTGGGGCACAGGATGCCGTAGGCCGCCAAAATGGGCATGACCAGCATGGAGGTGCGGTTGCCGGGGATGCCGCCGATGCAGTGTTTGTCGACCACCAGCGGCTCGCGCCAGTCCAGACGCCGACCTGCTGCCACCATGGCTTCGGTCAGGAAGTAGACCTCTTCGCGGTCCATCTCGCCCCGGTTGGTGGCGACCACAAAGGCCGTGAGTTCGATCTTGGAATAGTGGTGCCCCGCAATGTCCCGGACGATGGCGTGGAAGTCGTCCTGGTCCAGGCGTTCGCCATCGATCTTGCGAAACAGGGCCTCCATCGATGCGGGCGGTTCGGCCTGCGAGACCGAGGCGGTGTGTCCATCGGGCACACCCAGGTGGCGAAAGGCGTCTTCGGACAGGCCGATTTCGGTGCAGGCCACGATGCTGTCGTCGTCGACCACATTGAGGGTGGCCAACACATGCCGCCCGTTGGCGCGCACTTCGATTTTGGACAGCGCCTGAAAACCCTCGGCCCGGTACACCGCGCAGTTGCGGTTGAGGTAGGCCACGTTTTCACGGTAAGTATCGATGGCCACACGGCGCAAGGATAAAGGCGAGGCCCGCTCGGCGGGGCCAGGTGGCAAAGCGGAGGGGGATGGCGTGTCCATGGCTTTCAGCCTACACCCAAAACGCCCGTTGCGGCAGGTCTGCCGAGTCTTAGGCCTTGCAGTGGCTCAATGCCTGCGCAGAAAAAACTGCGCCGTCGCACCGGTCAGGGCAAAGGCCAGCATCATCCAGCCCAGGTTGACCGCGCCTTCGTGCGGCACCAGGCCCACCAGATAACCCCCGGTGGCCCCGGTGAGCTGCTGCATCAGGCCAGCCACCGCCGCGGCCGATCCGGCCAGCGCGGGCAGCACGCCCACGGTGCCCGCCAGCGCAGGCGGGTTGAGCAGACCATGGCCAAAGCCCAGCAAGAGCAGCGGCAGGGCCACAGCCAAAGCCGTCTGCACGCCAAACAGCCCCAGCGCCAGCATCACGACCAGGCCGCCCAGCGTCAGGGCCTGGCCCCAAGCCATCACGCGCGATTCGCCCGCCTGCGCAATCAGCCGCGACGTCATGAAATTGCCCAAAATGTAGGACACGGGCACGGCCATGATGAACCAGCCAATGCCGTCGGGACCAATGCCGTAACCCTTGAGCACGATGGGCGCACCCGCCAGGAAAGCGTAAAAGGTGGCGGTGGTCGCGGCGAGGATGGCAACATACAGCAGGTATCGCGGCTCGCGCAGCAAACGGGCATAAGCGCTGAGCATGGACCGCAGCCAGTGGCCCGGCGCAGGCGCAGGTTTGGCCACACGCGGCAAACCCAGCCACGCGGCCACCAGCAGCACCGCCGCCAACACCGCCAGCAGCACGAAGTTGGTCTGCCAGCCGTAGCGCACATGGATCTGCCCGCCGATCAGCGTGGCCAGCGGCGGGCACATGCCCAGCGCCATGCCGATGTAGGCCATGACGCGGGTGCGCTGTGGCCCGGTGAACAGGTCTTGCACCATGGAGCGGCTGACCACCATGCTGGCCGCGCTGCCCGCGCCTTGCAGCACACGGGCAGCGGTGAGTGTGGCGATGTCGGTGGCCAGCGCGGCCATGACCGAGGCCAGCCCCGCCACCACCAGGCCCAGCATCAAAATGGGTTTGCGCCCATGCCGGTCAGACAGCGGGCCGTACACCAGCTGCAACGCGCCGTAGGCGACCACATAGCCACTGAAGGTCAGTTGCACATCGGCCTGTCGGGTGTTGAAGAGGGTGCCCCACTCCTGCATGGAGGGCAGGCACAGCGTCATGGCCAGCAGGCCAAAGGCGATTTGGGCCAGCACATTGGCGATCAGCCAGGGGCCGTGAGCGCGCGGGCCCTGGTTGGCTGGTGTGCTGGTCATCTCAGCTGCGCTGCAGTTTGTACACCGCTGTGCCGGCCATCAGGTTGGGCAACACACGCACTTCCTGCCCGTGTTGCAGACCGAAGGCATCCACCACCTGCAGGTGGTTTTTGCGGGCCAGGTCGCCAAAGTCGGCAAAGGTGCCCACGCGGATGTTGGGTGTGTCGTACCACTGGTAAGGCAGGCGTTTGGTCACCGGCATGCGGCCTTGCAGCACGCTCAGGCGGTTGAACCAGTGCGCAAAGTTGGGGAAGGCCACGATGCCCACGCGGCCCACGCGCACCGTCTCGCGCAACATGGTTTCGGCGTTGCGCAGGTGTTGCAGGGTGTCGATTTGCAGCACCACGTCAAACGATTGGTCGGCAAACAGGCTCAGGCCTTCGTCCAGGTTGAGCTGGATCACGTTCACGCCGCGTTGTACGCAGGCGTGCACATTGGCGTCGTCCAGCTCCACACCGTAGCCGGTGCAAGCATTGTGTTGTTGCAGGTGGGCCAGCAAAGCGCCGTCGCCACAGCCCAGGTCGAGCACGCGGGCGCCGTGGGGCACCAGCCGCGCAATGGCTTGCATGATCAGGGGGTCGCTCATGCGGCACCTCCTACGTTCAAAGTCTTCGCCATGTTGTCAAAGTAAGAGCGCACCACATTCAGGTAACGCGCATCGTCGAGCAAAAAGGCGTCGTGTCCGTGCGGTGCGTCGATTTCGGCGTAGCTCACGTCGCGGCGGTTGTCGAGCAGGGCCTTGACCATCTCGCGGCTGCGGGCGGGCGAGAAGCGCCAGTCGGTGCTGAAGCTCACCAGCAGGAATTTGCAGCGGGCACGGGCAAAAGCCTGCGACAAATCGCCGCCAAAGGCGCGGGCCGGATCGAAGTAATCGAGCGCCCGGGTGATCAGCAAATAGGTGTTGGCGTCAAAGTACTCGCTGAACTTGTCGCCCTGGTAGCGCAGGTAGCTTTCGATCTGGAACTCCACTTCCTGTGTGGAGTATTTGTAGCCGGTGGCGTTGTGCGTCACCGCCGCGCGCAGCTCGCGGCCAAACTTTTCGTTCATCACGTCGTCGCTCAGGTACGTGATGTGGCCGATCATGCGGGCGATGCGCAGGCCGCGCTTGGGCACCACCCCTTGTGCGTAAAAGTGCCCATCGTGGAAATCCGGGTCGGTCACGATGGCGCGGCGGGCCACCTCGTTGAAGGCGATGTTTTCGGCGTTCAGGTTGGGGGCGCTGGCCACCACCACCGCGTGCTTCACCCGCTCGGGGTATTGCAGCGTCCAAGAGAGCGCCTGCATGCCGCCCAGGCTCCCGCCCATCACGGCGGCCAGTTGTTCGATGCCCAAAGCGTCGAGCAAGCGGGCTTGGGCGTTGACCCAGTCTTCCACCGTGACCACCGGAAAGTCCGCGCCATACACGCGCCCGGTGTCGGGGTTGATGTGCATGGGGCCGGTCGAGCCAAAGCACGAGCCCAGGTTGTTCACGCCGATGACGAAAAAACGGTCGGTGTCGAGTGATTTGCCGGGGCCGATCATGTTGTCCCACCAGCCCACGTTGTGGGGTTGGTCGCCGTACACGCCCGCCACATGGTGCGAGGCGTTGAGCGCGTGGCAGATCAGCACCGCGTTGGACTTGTCGGCGTTGAGCGTGCCGTAGGTTTCGTAGCTCAGCGAATAGCCACGGATGGACGCACCGCTTTGCAAAGGCAAAGGGGCTTCAAACAGCATGCTTTGGGATTCGGCGATCAGCATCGAATGTGTTCAGGTGTGCAAAAAACAAAACCCGGCTTCGCAGTCAGCTGGGCCGGGCTTCAGTGGGTTGAAACACACGCCATTTAGCTGAATTTCGAAACCATCGTGGTTCCGGCGCCCGCAATCGGGTTCAAATCGGCGCATGGAGCAAGTATAAGACGAAGCCCACGGGGCCATTTCAGGAGCACGCATGTCAGATCTTTATGGCTCGGACGCCTACAGTCCCGTCGAAATCGCCCGCCGCGTCGAATCGGTGGGCGAAACCAAAGCCCGCATGGCGGCGCTGCCCTTGGCCTTGCTGGGCGTGCTGGCCGGGGCCTTCATTGGCCTGGGGGCCATGCTGTTTGTACTGGTCAAGTCCGACCCGACGCTGGGTTTTGCCGCCAGTTCGGTGCTGGGCGGGCTGGTGTTTGGCATGGGTTTGCTCATGGTCGTGGTGGCCGGGGCTGAGTTGTTCACCGGCAACAACCTGATCGTCATGGCCTGGGCCGATGGCCGGGTCAGCGCAGCGCAGGTGTTGCGCAACTGGGTCATCGTGTGCCTGGCCAATTTGGTGGGCGCAGCCGGACTGGCGCTGTTGGTGTTTGCCAGCGGCCACGCCAGCCTGAACGGCGGCGCGATTGGCCAGAAGGTGGTGCAGATCGCCGTGGTCAAGCAGGAACTGCCCTTTGTCACCGCCCTGCTGCGCGGCGTGTTGTGCAATGTGCTGGTCTGCATGGCCGTGTGGATGGCGATGGCCGGGCGCAGCGTGACCGACAAAGCGGTGGCCGTGGCGCTGCCGGTGATGGCCTTTGTGGCGGCGGGCTTTGAACACAGCATCGCCAACATGTACCTGATGCCGCTGGCCATGCTGTTGCAGCAAAGCGGCCTGGCGGGCTACCCCGCCGTCACCTGGGGCGGCATGCTGGGCAATTGGCTGCCCGTGATTCTGGGCAATCTTCTGGGCGGCGCGGTGCTGGTGGCTGGGGTTTACCACGTCATTTACAAGCGCCAGCCTTCGGCTTGACGCCTGCGCCGGCAGAAACCTGCGCTCAGGCGCCCCAGCCCGACAAAGCAATCACGCCCAACACGGCAAAAATGCCCGCCGAGATCAGGTGCACCAGGCGCAGCGGCACGCGCTTGGTGATCGCGTCGCCCAGCCACACCACCGGGGCGTTGGCCAGCATCATGCCCAGCGTGGTTCCGGCCACCACGGCGAACCAGGCGTTGTATTGCGCGGCCAGCATGACGGTGGCGATCTGCGTCTTGTCGCCCATCTCGGCCAGAAAGAACGCCACCACCGTGGTCACGAACACCCCCATGCGCGGGGCGCTGTCGCCCTCTTCGTCGTCCAGTTTGTCCGGAATCAGCATCCACACCGCCATGGCGATGAAGGACGCGCCCAGCACCCAGCGCAGCACATCGGGGCCCATCATGGTGGTGACCCCGCTGCCCACGGCCCCGGCCAAGCCGTGGTTGGCCAGTGTGGCCACCAGAATGCCCAGCACGATGGGCCAAGGCTTGCGAAAACGTGCGGCCAGCACCAGCGACAACAGTTGGGTTTTGTCGCCCATTTCAGCCAGGGCCACGATGCCGGTGGAGACGAGGAATGCTTCCATGTGTATGTGCCGCGCGGAATTCAAAAAGAAGAATCTTACGTGAGTGACCTGAAGGCGCTGGCTGGATGCGCATCAATTTGGGCCTATTTCTTGCTTTTCTTTGGTGCATCGAGGGTTTTTGAGCCCTTAATGCACCAAATCAATTCAAAAATCCTCAAGAGACGGTCATGGAAGCACTGAAACAGGGCGCGGATGCGCTATTTATTTTGTTGGGCGGCATCATGGTGCTGGCCATGCACGCCGGTTTTGCCTTTTTGGAGCTGGGCACCGTCCGCAAAAAGAACCAGGTCAATGCGCTGGTGAAGATCCTGGTGGATTTTTCGGTGTCCACTGTGGTTTATTTTGTGGTGGGTTACAGCGTGGCTTACGGCACCACCTTTTTTGTGGGGGCCGAGCAGCTGGCCGCCAAGAACGGTTATGACCTGGTCAAGTTCTTCTTTCTGCTGACCTTCGCTGCCGCCATTCCCGCCATCATTTCGGGCGGGATTGCCGAACGTGCCAAGTTCTGGCCCCAGCTGATCGCGACCGCCGTGATCGTGGGCTTTATTTACCCCTTCTTCGAGGGCATCGCCTGGAACCAGCACTTTGGCGTGCAGGCCTGGATCAAGGCGCTGACGGGCGATGAGTTCCATGATTTTGCGGGCTCGGTGGTGGTCCACGCTATGGGCGGCTGGATCGCTTTGCCCGCGGTGGTCTTGCTCGGTGCCCGCTACAACCGCTACCGAAAGGACGGTCAGGTCTCGGCGCACCCGCCGTCGAGCATCCCGTTTCTGGCTTTGGGCTCGTGGATTCTGATCGTGGGCTGGTTCGGCTTCAATGTGATGAGTGCCCAGACTTTGGACAAGATTTCGGGTCTGGTGGCGGTCAACTCCCTGATGGCGATGGTGGGCGGCACTTTGGCGGCTTTGTTGCTGGGCAAGAACGACCCCGGCTTTGTGCACAACGGCCCTTTGGCGGGTTTGGTGGCGGTGTGTGCGGGTTCTGATTTGATGCACCCGTTTGGTGCGCTGATCACTGGCGCGGTGGCGGGCGCCTTGTTTGTGGTGATGTTCACCCTGACCCAAAACAAATGGAAGATCGACGATGTGCTGGGCGTTTGGCCCTTGCATGGCATTTGCGGTGCCTGGGGTGGTCTGGCCGCAGGCATTTTTGGCAGCCATGCCTTGGGCGGGCTGGGCG
>Ga0255140_1000187_pt1 | contig 27729 bp, 31 predicted proteins | sample Law_Colum_RepC_8_FD_188547 | JGI IMG/M metagenome (GOLD analysis project Ga0255140, IMG submission 188547) | Freshwater microbial communities from St. Lawrence River, New York, United States - Law_Colum_RepC_8d | ecosystem: Environmental > Aquatic > Freshwater > River | place: USA: New York...
TCCTCCACCAAGTCCTGCTGCTGAACGACCACCATGTCTGACGCCCAACGCCCCCTGAACGTGCTGTTTCTGTGCACGCACAACTCCGCCCGCAGCATCCTGGCCGAGGCCTTGCTGAACCACCTCGGCCGCGGCCGCTTTCAGGCCTTCTCGGCCGGCAGCAGCCCGCGCGAGAACCAGCGGCCCAACCCCTTGGCGCTGGAGGCGCTGGCCCATGCCGGCGTGTCCACCGACGGCCTGCGCAGCAAGAGCTGGGACGAGTTCGCCGCCCCCGGCGCGCCGCACATGGACCTGGTGATCACCGTGTGCGACAACGCCGCCGGTGAGGTGTGCCCCTACTGGCCCGGCCAGCCGGCCACGGCGCACTGGGGTTACGCCGACCCATCGGAAGTGCAGGGCAGCGACGACGAGCGCCGCGAGGCCTTTCGCCGCACCTTGCACCTGATTGGCCGCCGCCTGGAACTGCTGGTGAGCCTGCCCGCCTCAGCCTTGGACCGCCTGGGCCTGCAAGACCAGGCACGCCGCCTGGCGAAAGAAGCCACGGAAGGCGGTGCGTGATGGGCGTGTTTGAACGCTACCTCACCCTCTGGGTGGCGCTGGGCATTGCCGCTGGCGTGGGCCTGGGCCTGGCCTCGCCCGGCCTGTTCCAGGCCATCGCCGCGCTGGAGCTGGCCCAGGTGAACGTGGTGGTGGCCGTGTTCATCTGGATCATGATCTACCCGATGATGATCCAGATCGACTGGGGCGCCGTGAAGGACGTGGGCAAGCGCCCGCAGGGCCTGGTGCTCACGGTGGTGATCAACTGGCTCATCAAGCCCTTCACCATGGCCGCGCTGGGTGTGCTGTTCTTCCAGTACCTGTTCGCGCCCTGGGTGGACCCGGCATCGGCCAGCGAGTACATCGCCGGCATGATTTTGCTGGGCGTGGCGCCCTGCACGGCCATGGTGTTCGTGTGGAGCCAGCTCGTCAAAGGCGACCCCAACTACACGCTGGTGCAGGTGTCGGTGAACGACCTGATCATGGTGGTGGCCTTCGCGCCCATCGCCGCCTTTTTGCTGGGCGTGACCGACGTCACCGTGCCCTGGGAAACCCTGCTGCTGTCCACCGTGCTGTACGTGGTGCTGCCGCTGCTGGCCGGCGTGGCCACGCGCCATGCGCTGCTGCGTCATTCCGAGGCCGCGCTGGCGGCCTTCAGCGCGCGCCTGAAGCCGTGGTCCATCGCGGGCCTGATCGCCACCGTGGTGCTGCTCTTTGGGTTTCAGGCCGGCACCATCGTGGCGCAGCCGGCCATCATTGCCTTGATCGCCGTGCCGCTCTTGCTGCAGACCTACGGCATCTTTTTCATTGGCTGGTGGGGCGCACGGCTCATGAAGCTGCCGCACGACGTGGCCGGTCCGGCCTGCCTGATCGGTACGTCCAACTTCTTTGAGTTGGCGGTGGCCGTGGCCATCTCGCTGTTCGGCCTGAACTCGGGTGCGGCGTTGGCCACGGTGGTGGGCGTGCTGGTGGAGGTGCCGGTGATGCTGTCGCTGGTGGCCATGGTGAACGCCTGGGCGCCGAAGAGAGCCTGAACCCCGCGGGCCGTTCAGTAAAATCGCCGACCCCGCAGGCCGGGCCGCTCACGCAGGCCCGGCCGTTTTGTTTTTGTTGGCACCTACTTCATGCGCTACTCCGTCTCCCACCACAAGCTCAAGCAAATCCTCGCCGCCCACGGCCTGTCTTCCGGCGATGCCGGCGGCATCGACAAACTCTTTGGTGGTGAAGACGGCTACTACTGGTTCGGCACCCTGCGCGACCTCTGCCCCGAGGGCAAGACCTTGCACTGGGAGAGCCAGTACGACATGGTCAACGCCATCCGCGCCCACGAGGCGGCCACCGCCGAAGAAGACGGCATGAAGCCCATGGTGCCCACGGCCCAGCACATCGCCGCCCTGAGCAAGGCGCTGGCCGACCCGCTCTGACCGGGCCGCTGGCCTTCGCGTTGGCCCCGCTGCCGGGACCGATGCACGACATCGAAATTCTCGGGAACTTGGCGGCCATTCCTGGCTCGCCTTAAAGCTGGCCTCGCCAGCCTGTCCCTGCCCCACGCCCGCTGCCGGTACCGTGGGGAGTGTCCTCTACACTTGGTTTGATGTCCCTTTTCCTGCTGTTACTGCTGCCCTTTGTCGGCAGCGCGGTCGCCGCGCTGCTGCCCACCAACGCCCGCAACCTGGAGTCGCTCTGGGCGGCGGCGGTGGCCTTGGCCGTGGCGGTGCCGCTGGGCTTGATGTACCCGCAGGTGGCGGCCGGGCAGGTGGTGGCCGAGCAGTTGGCCTGGCTGCCCAGCCTGGGCATGAACCTGAGCGTGCGCATTGACGGCTTTGCCTGGATGTTCGGCATGCTGGTCAGTGGCATGGGCCTGCTGGTGATCGTGTACGCGCGCTACTACCTCTCGCCCGAAGACCCGGCGGCGCGTTTCTATTCGCTGCTGCTGGGTTTCATGGGCGCCATGCTGGGCGTGGTGCTCTCGGGCAACCTGGTGCAGTTGGTGGTGTTCTGGGAACTCACCAGCGTGTTCTCGTTTTTGCTGATCGGCTACTGGACGCACCGCAAGGACGCGCGGCGCGGCGCCCGCATGGCCTTCACCGTGACCGCCACCGGGGGCCTGGCCCTGCTGGGTGGCGTGCTGCTGCTGGGCCACATGGTCGGCAGCCTGGAGTTGCAGGCCGTGCTGGACTCGGGCCAGCAGGTGAGGGCACACCCCCTCTACCCGCTGGCCTTGGGGTTGATCTTGCTGGGGGCCCTCACCAAGAGCGCCCAGTTTCCGTTTCATTTCTGGTTGCCACACGCCATGGCCGCGCCCACGCCGGTGTCGGCCTACCTGCACTCGGCCACCATGGTCAAGGCCGGTGTGTTTCTGCTGGCTCGGCTGTGGCCGGTGCTCTCGGGCACCGACGCCTGGTTCTGGATCGTCGGCGGCGCGGGCCTGACCACCCTGCTGCTGGGCGCTTATGCCGCCATGTTCCAGAACGACCTGAAGGGCCTGCTGGCGTATTCCACCATCAGCCACCTGGGCCTCATCACCTTGCTGCTGGGCCTGAACAGCCCGCTGGCGGCGGTGGCGGCGGTGTTCCACATGATGAACCACGCCACCTTCAAGGCCTCGTTGTTCATGTCGGTGGGCATCATTGACCACGAGACCGGCACGCGCGACATGCGCCGCCTCGATGGCCTGTTCCGCTCCATGCCCATCACCGGCACGCTGGCCATCGTGGCCTGCGGCGCCATGGCCGGCGTGCCGCTGCTCAACGGCTTTCTGTCGAAAGAGATGTTCTTCGCCGAGACCGTGTTCGTCAGCGCCAGCCCGCTCATCGAACACGGCCTGCCGGCCCTGGCCACGCTGGCCGGTGTGTTCGCGGTGGTGTATTCGCTGCGCTTCGGGCACGACGTGTTCTTCGGCGCGCCGCCCGACTGCCCGCGCCAGCCGCACGAGCCGGTGCACTGGATGCGCGTGCCGGTGGAGCTGCTGGTGCTGGCCTGCATCGTGGTGGGCACGCTGCCGGCCTGGTCCATCGGGCCGGTGCTGGCCCTGGCCGCGCAGCCGGTGGTGGGCGGTGTGCTGCCCAGCTACAGCCTGGCGCTGTGGCACGGCTTCAATGCCCCGCTGATCATGAGCCTGCTGGCCACCGCCGGTGGCGTGGTCGTCTACCTGCTGTTTGGCGCGCGCTTCAAGCAGCGCCGCGCGCGCTGGGCCCCGGGCCTGCGCTGGCTCAATGGCAAGCGCCTGTTCGAGGGGCTGCTGGCGGCCCTCACCGACCTGGCGCGGCGCGTGCTGCGCGTGGCCGGCACGCGCCGGCTGCAGTCACAGTTGCTGGTGCTGGTGGTGATCGCCGGGCTGGCGGGGCTGGCCTCGTCGCTCATCGTGCCACTCACCTGGGGCGACCGCGCGCGCGTGCCGGCCACGCCCGAGTTCGCGCTGCTGTGGGCGGTGGCCGGTGCCTGCGCCATTGGCGCGGCCTGGCAGGCCAAGTTCCACCGGCTGGCCGCGCTCATCATGCTCAGCGTGGTGGGCCTGGCGCTGTGCATCACCTTTGCCTGGTTCTCGGCGCCCGACCTGGCGCTCACCCAACTGTCGGTGGAGGTGGTGACCATGGTGCTGTTCCTGCTGGGCCTGCGCTGGATGCCCAAGCGCCTGGAACAAGACGACGTCCAAGCCCGCACGCTGCGCGCCTGGCTGCGCCGCCGCCGCGACCTGCTGGTGGCAGTGCTCATCGGTGGTGGGCTGGCCGCGCTGTCGTACGCGCTGCTCACCCGCAAGGCGCCGCTGTCGATTTCGCCGTACTTCATCGAGCACGCGCTGCCCCTGGGCGGCGGCACCAACATCGTCAACGTGATGCTGGTCGACTTCCGCGCCTTCGACACGCTGGGCGAGATCACGGTGCTGGGCATCGTGGGCATCACGGTGTACGCGCTGCTGCGGCGCTTCCGCCCGCCGCAAGAGGTGATCGACCAGCCCACGCAGCAGCAACTGGTGCCCCTGGGCTCTGACGGTGACCTCGTCACCCGCGCCGACGGCGAGGGCGACACGCCCCAGCGTTACCTCGACGTGCCCGCCGTGCTGGTTCGCCTGCTGCTGCCGGTGGCCGCCGTGTTCGCGTTTCACCTGTTCATGCGCGGCCACAACGAGCCGGGCGGCGGCTTCGTGGCCGGCCTGGTGGTGGCCATTGCCTTCATCGCGCAATACATGGTGAGCGGCACCCGCTGGGTGGAGGCGCGCATGTACCTGCTGCCCCCGCGCTGGATTGCCTTTGGCCTGTTGCTGGCCCTGGCCACCGGCCTGGGCTCGCTGGCGCTGGGCTACCCCTTCCTCACCACCCACACCGCGCACGTCACCTGGCCCCTGGTGGGCGAGGTGCACCTGCCCACGGCCGCCATCTTTGACCTGGGGGTGTTCGCGGTGGTGGTGGGCTCCACCCTGCTGCTGCTCACCGCCATTGCCCACCAGTCGCTGCGCGCGCGCCGGCGCCAGGTGGTGGTGCTGGAGGACAACACCGACGAGCCCGAGGCTCAAGAAGACCACAAGGAGTTGCGCTGATGGAAGTGATCGTCTCCATCGCCATTGGCGTCATGGCCGGTGCCGGCGTGTGGCTGCTGCTGCGCCCCCGCACGTTTCAGGTGCTCATTGGCCTGTCGCTGCTGTCGTATGCCATCAACCTGTTCATCTTCAGCGTGGGCAGCCTCTCGGTGGACGCCGAGCCCATCGTGCGCGCCGGCCAGGCGGCCGACCTGGTGAACTACACCGACCCGCTGCCGCAGTCGCTGGTGCTCACGGCCATCGTCATTGGCTTTGCCACCACCGCGCTGTTCCTGGTGGTGCTGCTGGCCTTGCGGGGCCTCTCGGGCGGTGACCACGTTGACGGACAGGAGCCGCGCGGATGACGGGCACCGTGGATCACCTGATCGTGGCCCCGGTGCTGCTGCCCCTGGCCACCGCCGCGCTGATGCTCATGTTCGGCGAGGGCCGGCGTGGCCTGAAGGCCGTGGTCAACACCTTGTCCACCACCACTGGCCTGGTGCTGGCGGTGATGCTGCTGCTGCGCGTGCAGGCCGAAGGCCCGGCCGCCTTTGGCGTGTACCTGCCGGGCAACTGGCCCGTGCCCTACGGCATCGTGCTGGTGGCCGACCGGCTCTCGGCCCTCATGGCGGTGCTGGCTGGCGCCGTGGGCCTGGCCGGGCTGCTGTACGCGCTGGCGCGCTGGCAGCACGCGGGCGTGTACTTCCATGTGCTGTTCCAGTTGCAGCTCATGGGCCTGTACGGCGCCTTCCTCACGGCCGACCTGTTCAACCTGTTCGTGTTCTTCGAGGTGCTGCTGGCCGCCAGCTACGGCCTGCTGCTGCACGGCGGCGGCGCGGCGCGGGTGCGCGCGGGCCTGCACTACATCGCCATCAACCTGGTGGCCTCGCTGCTGTTCCTGATTGGCGTGGCCGTGCTCTACGGCGTGACCGGCACGCTCAACATGGCCGACATCGCGCAAAAGCTCTCGATGGTGCCGACCAGCGACCGCGGCCTGCTGCACGCGGGCGCGGCCATTCTGGCCATTGCCTTCCTGGCCAAGGCCGCGCTGTGGCCGCTGAATTTCTGGCTGCCCCCGGCCTACGCAGCGGCCAGCGCGCCGGCGGCGGCGGTGTTCGCCATCCTCACCAAGGTGGGCGTGTACGCCATCCTGCGGCTGTGGACCCTGTGCTTTCCCGCCAGTGCCGGGGCCTCGGCGGGTTTCGGTGGTGACGTGCTGGTGTGGGGGGGCCTGGCCACGCTGGCCTTTGGCACCGTGGGCATGCTGGCCTCGCAGCAGGTGGCGCGCTTGGCCGGCTACAGCGTGATCGCCTCGTCCGGCACGGTGATCGCGGCCATCGGTTTCGATGCCCCGCAGCTCAGCGCCGGCGCGCTGTTCTACCTGGCCAGTTCCACCCTGGCGGGCTGCGCCCTGTTCCTGCTGGTGGAGCTGCTCGACCGGGCGCGACAGGTCGAAGAAGACCGCCCCGACCTGGACGACGGCAACGGCGCCTTGCCCGCCTTCCTGGACGCCGAGCCCCTGCCCGGCACCAACCTGGACGACGAAGAAGAGGTGCTCATCGGCCGCGCCATTCCCGCCGCGCTGGCCTTCCTGGGCGTGGGCTTCACCGTGTGCGCCCTGGTGGTGGCGGGCCTGCCGCCGCTGTCGGGATTTGTGGGCAAAGTGGCCATGCTCACCGCCTTGCTGGATTTGCAGACCCGCCCCGCCTGGGCCTTGTTCGGCCTGCTCATTGCGTCGGGCCTGTTGGCGGCCATGGCGCTCATGCGCGCCGGCATTCGCCACTTCTGGACCACGCAAGACCGGCCCGCACCGCGCCTGCGCGTGGTGGAGACCCTGCCCATCGCCGGGCTGCTCATGGCCTTGCTGGCCATGGTCTGGCAGGCCGAGGCGGTGCTGGGCTACACCCGCGCCACGGCCGAGGCCCTGCACTCGCCCAACCGCTACATCGATGCCGTGATGGACACCCTGCCCGTGCCCCACGCCCGCCCAGGTGCCGGGGGTGCTGCCATGAAGCGCTGGCTGCCTTCCCCCTGGCTCTCGCTGGGCCTGTTTGTCGGCTGGCTGCTGCTGGTGCGCAGCACCAGCCCCGGGCAGTTGTCGCTGGGCCTGCTGGTGGCCGTGGTCATGCCGCTGCTGATGGCGCCGCTGCGGCCCACGCCCGGTCCCTTGCGGCGCTGGGGCGTGTTGCTGCTGCTGATCTTGCGCGTGGGGCGTGACGTGGTGCGCTCGGCCATCGAGGTGGCGCGCGGCGTGCTGCGCGCGCGTCGCCAGCCGCCGCGCGGCACCTTCGTGGTGGTGTCGCTGGAGCTGCGCGACGCCCACGCCCTGGCCTCGCTGGCCATGATCTCGGCCGTGATTCCCGGCACGGTGTGGTCCGAGCTGGCGCCCGACCGCAGCTCGCTGCTGGTGCACGTGTTTGACCTGGACGACGAGGCGGCCTTCATCGCCCACTTCAAGGCCGACTACGAGCACCCCCTGAAGGAGATTTTTGAATGAGCCCGCTGCTCTCGCTGGCCGTCACCATCACCCTCATGCTCTACGTGCTGGCCATGGGCATCGGGCTGGCACGGCTCATGCGCGGCCCCACCGCGCAAGACCGGGTGCTGGCGCTCGACTTTCTCTACGTGGTGGGCATGCTCATCATGCTGGCGCTGGCCATCCGCTACGACAGCGCCATGTACTTCGAGGGCGCGCTGCTGATGGTGCTGTTTGGCTTCGTGTCCTCGGTGGCGCTGGCCAAGTTTCTGCTGCGCGGCGAGGTGATCGAATGAACCTGTTCACCCCTTTGCCTTCGGTGGGTGAGGCCATCACCGCCTTGCTGCTGCTGGCCAGTGGCCTGGTGGTGCTGGTGGCCGCGCTGGGCCTGTGGCGCCTGCCCGATTTTTTCTCGCGCATGCACGCGCCGGCGCTGGCCTCCACGCTGGCCGCGTGGCTGGTGACGTTTGCGTCGATTGCCTACTTCAGCACCCGGGGCGATGGCCTGGCCCTGCACGTGTGGCTGATCATCATCGTGCTGTCGATCACCGCGCCGGTGACCACCATCGTGCTGGCGCGCGCCGCGCTGTTCCGGCGGCGCCATTCGGGCGACGACTTGCCGCCGCCGCTCAAGCCACAAGACGGCGCCGCCGACTGAGCGCCGGCGGCCGGGCCGGTTCAGCGCCCGATCTGGGCCAGTGCGGCCTGCAGGCCGGCCAGGCCACCCACGCGCTGGTCGTTGATGAAGATCTGCGGCATCTGCCGCACCGAGGGACCGCACTTGGCGTAGAAGGCCAGGCGCTCGGCCTCGTCATCGATCTTGATTTCCTCGAAGTCCAGCGAGCGGGACTTGAGCAGCATCTTCGCCGACTCGCATTGCGGGCAGGCGGACTTGGAGTAAACGACGATCTTGAGTTCCATGCCCGAAGTGTACGGGGCCGGGTGTTCCCGGCCCGCCAGTCAGGGTGGGCGGCCCGACCGCTCAGGCCGTGAATGCGCCGCTTGGTCCCGATGCCATTGACCCGCAAAAGATTGCGTGCAAGATATTGGTACTTTATTTGGTACTTGAGAAGCGGAGGCGAGGGGATGCCGATACGAAAGGCGCAACTGCTCGTTGCGCGTTGGGCGCGCACAGGCGCGGTGGGCTTGGCGTTGACAGGTGCGGCCATGGTCCATGCCCAGGCGCCCGCGCCGGCCTCAAACGTGAGCGATTTCCAGGTGCAGTTGTGGGCCAGCAGTTGCATGTCGTGCCATGGGCCCGGCGGCAAGGCCGTGGGCACTGGCCTGGCCATTGGCGGCAAGCCCGCGCAAGAGCTGTACAACAAGCTGCTGGGCTACAAGAACGGCAAGCTCCCCGCCACGGTGATGCACCAGCACGCCAAGGGCTACAGCGATGAGGAGCTTTCCCGCATCGCCGACCATTTCGCCAGCCTCAAATGACGGGCCTCAGCATGCAAAGACGGCAATTGTTGAAAGCAGGGGCGGGCGCTGCCGCCATGGCCGGTGCTCCCTGGGTGGGTGCCCAGGCGCCACGCCGCGTGGTGGTGATCGGTGGTGGCTTTGGCGGGGCCACGGCCGCGCGCTACCTGCGGCAGTTCAACCCCGACCTGTCCATTACCCTGATCGAGCCGGCCGACACCTTCGTGATGTGCCCCATGAGCAACCGCGTGGTGCACGGCGGCCTGCAGTTGCGCGACATTTCGCGCCCCTATGACCGCTTCGTGTCGCGCCACGGCCTGCGCTGGGTGCGCGGCCGCGCCGAGGCCATTGACCCGGTGGCGCGCGAGGTGCGCGTGGGCAAGGAACGCGTGCCCTACGACCACCTCATCGTCTCGCCCGGGGTGGACTACGTGTACGACGGCATCGAAGGCCTGCAGACCGCCGAGCAGCAGGCCCGCGTGCCGCACGCCTGGAAGGCCGGCCCGCAAACGCAGATGCTGCGCGACCAGTTGCAGGCCATGCCCGAGAACGGCGTGGTGGCCATGACCATCCCGAAGGTGCCGTACCGCTGCCCGCCCGGGCCCTACGAGCGCGCCAGCCTGATCGCCCACTACCTGCAGACGCGCAAGCCCAAGGGCAAGCTGCTGGTGTTTGACGCCAACCCCGAGATCCAGGCCAAGAAGGGCTTGTTTGAGGCGGTGTGGAAGAAGCGCTATGCGGGCCTCATCGAGTACGTGCCCAGCGCCGACCTCAAGTCGGTGGACGCTGCGGGCGGCACCTTGCGCTTTGACATGCAGGGCGAGGTGAAGGCGCAGGTGCTCAACGTGATTCCGCCGCAGCGCGCGGGTGAGGTGGCGCGCAACGCCGGCCTGGCCAACGCGGGCAACCGCTGGTGCGGGGTGGACTTTCTCAGCTACGAATCCACCGCCGTGGGGGGTATTCACGTGCTGGGTGACTCGATCGCCGCCGCGCCGGGCATGCCCAAGTCGGGCCACATGGCCAACCAGCAGGCCAAGGTGTGCGCCGGTGCCATCACGGCGCGGCTGCGTGGCATCGAGGTACCGTCTGATCCCATCATCGCCAACACCTGCTACAGCTTCGTCTCGCAGACCGACGTGATCCACGTGGCCTCGGTGCACCGCTACGACGCCGCCAAGAAAACCATGCTGCCCGTGCCAGGCGCGGGCGGCCTGTCGGCCGAGCCCAGCGTGATCGAGGGCATCTACGCCATGGCCTGGGCCACCAACATCCTCAACGACACGCTGGGGGCCTGAGCGCCGCCCGCCACGGTTTCTTCTCTCGCCAAGGGTCTTGGCCAAGCCCGGTGATCGGCAACGATCCCCGGGCTCTTTTTTTGGTAGCGGGCAGCCCAGGTGGTGTCGCTCGTGTGGGGGACGGTGGCAACCGCCGGGCTTGCCCCGCGCGCCGCTCAGGGTGGAATGGTTTGCGTGTTTGACACAAGTCAATTGTGTGAAACCCTTGTGTCGGTCCAATGCCCCCGATTGCAGACCGCCAGCACCTGTCTGGCCCGCGGCCGGCCCCAGCGCCCAGGCCCATCACCCATCCCCAAGGAACTCTCTTGCGCACTGACATGCTTCAGCAGGCGCTGGGGGAACTCAACGGCTCCACCGCCGACATTGAGGCCTCCGCCCTGATCTCCACCGACGGCCTGATGATCGCATCGGCCCTGCCCAATGGCACCGACGAAGACCGCATCGGCGCCATGTCCGCCGCCTTGCTCGCGCTGGGCGACCGCACCGCGCGCGAACTGGCGCGCGGGCAATTGAATCGTGTGCTCATTCAGGGCGAGCGCGGCTACGTCATCATGAGCTCGGCCGGCCCCGAGGCCGTGCTCACCGTGCTGGCCAAGCCCAATGCCAAGCTCGGCCTGATTTTTCTGGACATCAAGCGAGCGGCCGAAACGCTCTCGCAGCTCATCTGAGGCGCGGGCCATGGCATTGCCTGACATGACCCCTCCCTCGGCCCCCGGCGCCCGCGAGGCCCAGCTTCGCCACAGCGACGGCAGCACGCGCCGCGTGTATTGCACCGACGTGGAACGCCCCTTTCCCGAAGGCCGCCTGATCGTCTCGCGCACCGACCTGCAAGGCGTCATCACCCACGCCAACGAGGCCTTTGTGGAGATGAGCGGCTACGAGCGCGCCGAGCTGATCGGCGCGCCGCAGCACGTGCTGCGCCATCCCGACATGCCGCGCGCGGCCTTCCAGGATTTGTGGGACACCGTACAGCGCGGCGAGAAGTGGCACGGCTACGTGAAGAACCTGTGCAAGGACGGCAGCTTCTACTGGGTCTATGCCACCGTGATTCCCAACGTGCGTAACGGCCAGGCCACCGGCTACACCTCGGTGCGCCGCAAACCCTCGCGCCGCCGCGTGGCCGAGGCCGAGGCCCAGTACCAGCAATGGCGCGCGCAAGAAGCCGCCCAGCCCTGACCCCCGCCCATCGAGAGACCCGCGCCGTGACCTTTACCTTTCTGGTGGCCCCCGACTTCGCGCCCGAGCGATTTGCGGGCTGGCACATGCTCAACACCGCGCTGCAAAAGCGCGCTGGCATTCAACTGCACCTGCTCACCCCGGCCAACGCGGCCGAGCAATCCGCCTTGCTGGCCGATGCCCAGGTGGACCTGATCTACGCCAACCCCTTCGATGCCGCCCACCTGGTGCGCCAACTCGGCTACGTGCCGCTGGCGCGCCCCCTGGACCGCTTCGACGAGATGGTGATGGCCTGCGCCACCGACTCGCCCCTGCAGACAGTGGAAGACCTCAAGCCCGGCTGCCGCATCGCGCTCACCCACAACCAAGACGTGAAGCTGCTGGGCCTGCGCCTGCTGGAGCCGGCCGACATTGGCGAGGCCGACGCGCAATGGCAAGTGGTGGACAGCTACCAGGCCGCCGCGCGCCTGCTCATCAAGCAAGAGGCCGACGTGGCCTTCTTCCTGGCCGACGCCTTTGCCTCGCTCTCGCGCATCACGCGTACCCAGATTCGGCCCCTGGTGGAAAGCGCCATTCACACCCTGAGCCACGTAGTGCTGGCCCACCCGCGCCTGGACGCGGCCCTGCCCGCCGTGCGCAAAGCCCTGCTGGAGCTGCACACCGACGCACCCGGCCAGGCCGTGCTGGAGGCCCTGGGCATGCCCGCCGGCTTCGATGCCCTGTTGCAAGAAGACGCCGAGTTCATGATCGACCTCATGGACACCCTGCTCGACTGAGCAGCACCGCCATGGCGTCCGATGCCTTGGCCGCGCGTGAGCAGGCCCGCCACCTGGCACGCGGTTTTGCCCGCGCCCTGCGACTGAGCCCGCACGACGAGACCGCGCACCTGGGCCGCCTGCAAGCCTGCCTGGCGCTGGACGGCGCAGAGCCGGTGCAAGGCGCCCTGGCCGATGTGTTCGTGGCCTTCGGGGCCGAGGGCTCGGCCCTCAAGCGCCGCGCGCTGGCGCTGGCCGCACCTCGCCTGCACGAGTGGCTGCGCGGTCGCTTCGAGCCTTGGGTGCACGCCCGCGCCTTGCCCCGCGTCACGCCCCTGGCCACGCGCTGGAGCCTGCTGGCCGTGCCATCGGCCGACATGTCCACCCGGGCGCGGCGCTGCAGCCCCGATGTGTCGCGCGCCGTGGCCGCGCAGGCCCTGGCCGCCTGGCAGGCCCACGACCTCGACGGGATGGACCACTTTCTTCACCACTGCCTCACCTGCCGCGACCGCCTGGCCTTCATGCTGGTGCGGCGCGCCTTGTACCAGCGCCAGGCCCGCCTGCCCGAAGGCTGGGGCGCGGTGGAAACCGAATTGCTGCAAGGAGACCCCCACCCATGATCGCCGCACTGGCGGGCCTGCCGGCCCGCGACGCCGCCGCGCTGAAGATTTTTCTGGGCATGGCCTTCAAGGGCTGCCACGTGGTGCAGGCCCCCGCCACCCCCGGCCTGGCCTTGCCGCGCGCCGATGTCTGCATCGTGGACCTGGCCGCCATGGGCCTGGCCCAATGGTCGCCCAAGGCCGAGGCCGACCTGCTCTTGTGCCTGGGCGGCCAGCACGCCTTGCTGCTGGGGGCGCCAGGCAACGCCTCGTGGCAAGACAAGGTGCACGCCACTGGCCGGCACGGCGCGCAGCGCCTGGCCTACCTGGCCAAACCCTACGGGCGCGATGCCATGCGCGAGGCGCTGGACAGCCTGGGCCTGGGCCAGGCCAGAAGTCCCGCCCCCACGCCGGCGCCGGCCGCGCTGGCCGCGCCATCGCCCCGCGACACGGCAGCGCCGCCACCGCCGACCATGCCCTCGGTCTTCGCCAGCCTGCAGGCCGTGCGCACCTTGTTCCCCGATCTTCAGCGCCACGCCCTGCTGGGCAAGCTCTTGGATTTGCTGGCCACCGGGCAGTCGCACGAGCTTCGCCTCACCCTGCACCAGGCCCTCATCGTGCACCCCCGCCAGGGCTGGGTGGCCCACAACACCAGCCCCGAGGTGCTGGCCCGGCTGGCCCAGCAAGGGCACACCGCCATTGCCATGAACGCCCGCGCGCTGGACAGCGAAGACGACATCCAGCGCCGCCTGGTCCACATGACCGCCCGCGACAACCTCGACACCTTCTTCTGGCGCCTGGCCAACGACTCGCTGGGGCAGGGCCTGCCCGCGCCCACGCGCGACGCCGAGCTGCGCCTGGTGTGCATGCCCGGCTTCACCCGCATCGCGGGCGTGGACGACTTGGCCCTGCAACTCGCCGCCATTTGCCTGCGCCTGCCGCAGACCCTCTCATCGCTGCGCGCGGCCTTCCCCGAAGCCGACCCAGGCGCCATTGACCGCTTTGTCTTGCTGGCCACCTTGTGCGGCGCTGGCCGCCTGCGCCTGTTGGACACGCCGCCCCGTGCGCGCCACAAGGCCCGCGCCGAGCGCCGCCCCGCGCCGCGTGCCCCCAAACCCCACAGCCCGACACCCCATCGCGGCTTCTTTCGCGCCATGCTGCAAAAGCTGTTCTGACCGCCATGAGCACGCCCTACAAAATTGTGTTTGCCGGCCCCGTGGGCGCCGGCAAGACCACCGCCATCCAGACCCTGTCCGACATCGAGGTGCTCAACACCGACGCCCGCGCCTCAGATGAGGTGCGCCGGCTCAAGCCCACCACCACCGTGGCCATGGACTACGGCGTCATGAAGCTGGGCAATGGCGACCAGGTGCGGCTGTACGGTGCGCCCGGCCAGGCCCGGTTTGACTTCATGTGGGACATCCTCACCGAGAACGCCCTGGGCCTGGTGCTGCTGCTGAGCGCCCGCGCCGATGACCCTGTGGCCGAGCTGGACGTCTACCTCACCGCCTTTCGCGATCTCATCGATCGCACCGCCCTGGTGGTGGGCATCACCCACACCGACGCCGGCAACCGAGGGGCGCGCCAACTCGTGATCGAGGCCCTGGGCGCGCGCGGCCTCCCGCCTTGCGTGATGGACGTGGACGCCCGCCACCGCCCCGACGTGGCCCTGCTGGTGAAGGCGCTGCTCTACAGCATCGACCCCTTCGCCGGCCGCGACGAAGACGCCGAGGCCATTGCCCCATGACCGCCATGACCACGCCCCCCGCCACCGCCTGGCTCATGCTCACCCCGCCCGGTGCCTGGCGCGCCTTCGGCCAGCCCGAGCCCGATGAAATGGCCCAGGCCCTGCAAGCCCTGCTGGGTGGGCGGCAGACCATGGCCCGTGAGGCCTGGCTGGCGGCCGACGAGCGCCGCCAGGCCTGGCTCGACCAGGCCTTGGCCGAGGCCTGGGTGGAAGCCCTGCCGCGCCCCCTCCAGGGGCCCGACGTGCGCCTGGACGACTTCCTGCCCCACGTCATCGCCTCGCTCTCGGGCGAGCACCGCGCCGTGCTGGCGTCTGACAGCGGCTTTTGCCTGGGGCGCACCGGTGTGTCGCCCGAGCAGGCCGATGTGCTCAGCGCCGCCGCCGCCGACTTCACCGAGTTCGGCCAGCGCCAGGCCCGCCGCGGCTGGCGCGGCGCGCAACGCTGCGTGGCCTTTCACGCCCACCCCGACATGCTCTTGCCCGAAATGGCCTTCGTGCCCTTCTGGGTGGACGGCGTGGGCTACTGGCTCATCGTGCAGGGCGAGCCCCTGCTCAACCACCCCACCTGGGTGGAACTGCTGTGGGGCATTCGCGAAGCGGGCAGCCGCTTCCTGGCCATGGCGCAGGCGTGATTTCCTGAGCGTGCCCGCCGCGCGTCGGCGGGGAGGGTGGTCATCAATCTAATGATCATTAGAATGACGGCATGAGACCCGTCAAAGACCACCTCTACGCCCAGGTCGCCCGCATCGGCAAGGCCCTCTCCAGCCCCAAGCGGCTGGAACTCATCGAGCTGCTGTGCCAGGGCGAAAAGCCGGTGGAGTTGCTGGCCGAGCAGGCCGACCTCAGCGTCAAGCTCGCCAGCGCCCACCTGAAAGAACTGCGCCTGGCGCGGCTGGTGGACACCCGCAAGGAAGGCAAGTACGTGCACTACCGACTGGCTGCCCCCAGCGTGGCCAGCCTGTGGGTGGCCCTGCGCGGCGAGGCCGAAGAGCGCCTGGTGGAACTGCAAGTGGCCCTGGCCGGTCTGGTGCGCCACGAGGCCGACCTGCAAGGCATGGACCGCAAGACCATTCTGAAGGCCGCGCGCCAGGGCGAGGTGCTCATGCTCGACGTGCGCCCGGCCGACGAGTTCGCCGTGGCCCACCTGCCGCACGCGCGCTCCATGCCGCTGGCCGAACTGAAAAAGCGCCTGGGCGAGCTGCCCAAAGACCTGCCCGTGGTGGCCTATTGCCGTGGCCCCTTCTGCCTGTTCGCCCAAGACGCCGTGGCCCTGCTGCGCCGCCGCGGCTACCAGGCCCACCACCTCAGCGACGGCGTGGCCGAGTGGCGCGCGCGCGGGCTGCCGGTGGCCACCGGCGCTTGATGCCCACCAGCGATTCAGGAGACCGCCATGTTCTTTCGCCAACGGGCCGCGGCCCACGCCACCTTGTCGTATCTCTTCGGTTGCGCGGGTCACCAGAAGGCCGTGGCGGTGGACGTGGTGGCGGGTGACGAAGACTGGTTCGTGGCGCAGGCCGAGCAGGCCGGCGCGCGCCTCACCCACGTGATCGACACCCATGTGCACGCCGACCACCTCTCGGGTGGCCTGGCCCTGGCGCGCCGCGTGGGCGCGGCCTATTGCCTGCACGAAAGCAACCAGGGGCGCACCGCGTTTGCGTTCGAGCCGCTGCGCCACGGCCAGCGCCTGGACGTGGGCAATGTGCAGGTGGACGTGCGCCACACCCCCGGCCACACGCCCGACAGCGTGTGCCTGCTGGTGCGCGACCTGCGCCGGGGCGACGCGCCCTGGTTTGTGCTGACTGGCGACACCCTGTTCGTGTGCGCGGTGGGCCGCCCCGACCTGGCCGGGCAAGAGCGGGCCATGGCCGCGCAACTGTTCGACAGCCTGCACCGCGAGCTGCTGGGCCTGCCGCCCGAACTCGAGATCTACCCCGGCCACCAGGCCGGCAGCGCCTGCGGCGCGGGCCTCTCGGGCAAGCCCGCGTCCACGCTGGCGTTCGAGTGCCGCTTCAACCCCATGCTCTCGCTGGACCGCGCCGCCTTTGTGGACGCGCTCACGGCCGACATTCCCCCGCCGCCCGAGGGCATGGCCGACACCGTGGCGGCCAACCTGCGCGGCACGCCATGACGCTGCGCCACGGCATTCGCGCCAACCGCGCGCAGTTTGGCCTGCAGCTGCTGCAGGTGCTGCTGGTGGGCATGGCCATCGGCATGATGCGCAACGTGGTGCCCGCGCTGGCCGAGACCGAGTTCGGCGTGCCGCGCGGCTCCTTCGTGTTGCTGGTGGCCTTTGTGGTGGCGTTTGGCGTGGTCAAGGGCAGCCTGAACTTCGTGGCCGGCCGCCTGGCCGAGCGCCTGGGCCGCCAGCGCGTGCTGCTGGCGGGCTGGCTGGTGGCGCTGCCGATTCCCTTCATGGTGTACCTCGCGCCCAACTGGGCCTGGGTGGTGGCGGCCACCGTGCTGCTGGGCGTGAACCAGGGGCTCACCTGGTCCATGACGCAGACCGCCAAGCTTGATCTCACCCGCGCCGACCAGCGCGGCCTGGTGATCGGCCTGAACGAATTTGCCGGTTACCTGGGCGTGGCCATCGCGGGCGTGGCCACCGGCTACCTCGCCACCGCCCTGGGCCCGCGCGAGGGTCTGCTGTGGTTTGGTGGCGTGGTGATTGGCCTGGGCGCGCTGCTCTCGGCCTGGGCCGTGGCCGAGACGCTGCCCTGGGCGCGCGCCGAACTCAAGGCGCACGCGGGCGGCGCAGCGGCCACCGGCCATCGCCCGCGCTACCCCGCGCGCGTGAGCGCCGAGCCGTCCACCCGCGAACTGTTCGCGCTCATGTCCTGGCGCGACCGGCGCCTGGCCGCGCTGTGCCAGGCCGGGCTGGTGGAGAAGTTTGTGGACGCCCTGGTCTGGGTGTTCTGGCCGGTGTTCCTGCACCAGCGCGGCGTGTCGCTGCCCGGCATTGGCTGGATCGTGGGCGTGTACGGCTTCACCTGGGGCGCGGCCCAGCTCGCCACCGGCCGCCTGTCCGACCACTGGGGCCGCCACGCCCTGAACACCGGCGGCATGTGGCTGTGCGGCCTGGGCGTGGCCCTCATGCCGCTGGGCGATGGCGTGGCCTGGTGGTCGTTCGCCGCTGCGCTGGCCGGCCTGGGCATGGCCATGCTCTACCCCAATCTCAGCGCGGCCGTGGCCGACATCGCCCACCCCAACTGGCGGGCCTCGGCCATTGGCATCTACCGCTTCTGGCGCGACCTGGGCTACGGCGTGGGCGCCCTGGGCCTGGGCTTGGCCGCGGCCTGGGGCGGCTCGGTGCAGGCGGCCTTCTCGTTCGTGGCCGTGGCCATGGGCCTGTCGGGCGCCTGCCTCTGGGCCTGGGGCGAAGAAACCCATCCCCGGCTCAACCCCGCGCCGTGACCCCTTTGTTTTTTCAGGAGACCCCATGACCCTTCGTTCCCTCACCGCCGCCCTGGCCCTGGCCAGCCTGGGCGCGCTGCCCCTGGCGGCTCACGCCCAGGCCGACAAAGTCGTCACCGAGGCGGTGGAGTCGTACTTTGATTTCGTGGACGCCAATGGCGGCACCATCGCCGCCGAGCAGATTCCCGCTGAGGACTACCCCAAGCTCTTCGTGCTGGACGTGCGCGATGCCGCCCAGTTCGCCAAAGAGCACGTGCCCGGCGCGGTGAACATCGAGTGGCGCCTGGTCTTCGCCCAGCGCAGCCGCCTGCCGCGCGACAAGACCGTGCTGGTCTATTGCAACACCAGCTCGTTTGCGGCCCAGGTGGCCATGGCGCTGCGGCTGGACGGCTTTGAGAACGTGCGCGTGCTCTACGGCGGCTTCAACCAGTGGAAGGCCAGCGGCGGCATGGCCGCCAACGCGCGGGCGGCCAAGAAGGGCTGAAGCGCGGCCGGCAGGGGGCGTATTTGCGCCGAATGGCTGAACCCGGGCGGCCATAATCGCCGCCACCGCCGCGCCGCGGCGCTTGCTGCCCATTCGAGTTGAACGCTTCCCCCGCCATTGAATTGCAAGGCGTCACGCTGGTGCGTGGCGCCACGCCGGTGTTTCAAGACCTGAGCCTGTCGCTGCGCGAGCCCCGCGTGGGGCTCATTGGCGACAACGGCGCCGGCAAGAGCAGCCTGTTTCGCCTGTTGTGCGGGCTGGAAGAGCCCCGCGCCGGCACGGTGCGCGTGGCCGGGCAGGGCGTGGGCTCGTTGGCCACCGGCACCGTGGGGCTGATGTTCCAGAACCCCGACGAGCAAATCATTTTTCCCACGGTGGAAGAAGAGCTGGCCTTCAGCCTGAGCGCGCGTGGCCTGCCCCGGCGCGAAGCGCGCGAGCAGGCGCGGGCCTTCCTGGCCCAGCGCGGCCTCTCGGCCTGGGGCGAGCGCGCCATCGGCAGCCTCAGCCAGGGCCAGCGCCAGCACGTGTGCTGGCTGGCGCTGGTGATTGGCGCGCCGCAGGTGCTGCTGCTGGACGAGCCCTTTGCCAGCCTCGATTTGCCCGGCCAGGCCCTGCTGCGCCAAGAGATCGCACAGGCCGCGCAAACCGTGATCGTCTCCACCCACTTGCTGGACCACGTGCGCGACTTCGGCCGCGTGCTCTGGCTGGAGCGCGGCCGCGTGCGCGCCGACGGCCCGGGTGCCGAGGTGTGCGCCGCCTACGAGGCCGACGTGGCCGCCCGCCTGGCCGCGCACCAACTGTCGCTGGCCGACGCCGCCTGAACACACCCCATGCACAGCCTCTACAGCGAACACCGCACCTGGCTGCACCGTGTGCCCGCGGGCACCAAGCTGCTGGCCCTGGCCGCGCTGGGCACGGGCCTGTTCTGGCTGCAGCAATGGCAGGCCCTGGTGGCCTGCACCGTGGTGTGCGCGGCCTTGCTCGTGTCGCTGGTCCCGGCGGCGCGTGGGGCCTGGCGCGTGATGCGCTCGCTCTTGGTGGCGGCGGTGCTGATCGCCGCTTTCCACGCGCTTTGGCAGCAGCCGCTGCTGGGCATCACCAGCGCCTTGCGCCTGCTGTGCACCGCCTCGCTGGGTACCATGCTGACCCTCACCACACGCCACACCGATCTGCTGGCGGTGATGGAGCGCCTGCTGGCGCCGCTGTCGCGCTGGGGCCTGCGGCCCGAGCGAATGGCCCTGCAGGTGGCGCTGATGCTGCGCTTTGCCGAGCATTTTTTTGTGCAATGGAAACGCCTGGACGACGCCTACCGTGCGCGCTCGGGCCGCGCTGGCGGCTGGCGCCTGCTGGCGCCGCTGACGATTCAGATGCTCTCGGCCGCCCGCCGCGTGGCCGACGCCTTGCACCTTCGCCTGGGGCCTTGAGGCCCCAGCCTTTCTGGTTTTCAACGAGGAGAGACCGACCATGAACAACCCCCGCCACACCACCGCGCTCGTCGCCCTGTTCGCCGCCCTGATGGCGGTCTTCGGCCTCATCCCCAAGCTCGACCTGCCCCTGGGCGTGCCCATCACCCTGCAGACCCTGGGCGTGATGCTGGCCGGTGCCCTGCTGGGCCCGCGCCGCGCCTTGCTGGCCATGGGCCTGTTCCTGGGCGCGGTGGCCATTGGCCTGCCGCTGCTCTCGGGTGGCCGGGGTGGCCTGGGCGTGTTCTTCGCGCCCTCGGCCGGTTACCTGGTGAGCTGGCCGCTGGGCGCTTTTGTCACGGGCCTGGTGATGGCGCAACTGCCCACTGGCACGCCGCGCGCGGCCGCCCTGAGTGCCTTCGTGGCCGCCTGCGTGGGTGGCCTGCTGGTGGTGCACGCCGGTGGCGTGGTGGGCCTGGTGCTGCTGGCCAAGATGGGCTGGGCGCAGGCCATCACCGGCACCCTGGTGTTCGTGCCGGGCGACCTGATCAAGGCCGTGCTCACCGCCGCCGTGGTGCACACCGTGGCCCGTGGCCTGCCCGACTGGCAACTGGGCGGTCGCGCCGCGCGATGAGCGATTTGGCCGAGCGGGTGCACGCCCCGCTGGCCCGCTGGGCCCATGAGCGCGGCCAGGCCATCGCCATTGACGACGGCCATTCGCCGCTGAGCTTTGCCGCGCTGCACGCCGCCGTGCAGCAGGCCCAGGCCGCGCTGGCCGACGCGCCGCGCCACCTGCTGGTGGACGATCGCCAGCCCACCGCGGCTCAGTTGGTGCAGTTCCTGTCCATCGTGGCCTCGGACCGCTGCGCCGCCGTGAGCGACCCCGACTGGACACCCGCCGTGCGCCAGGCCGTGCAGGCCCTCATTGGCGGCCTGCGCGATGCGCCCGTGCCGCCGTCGCCCACGCCGCCGTTCTACATTGGCTTCACCTCGGGCAGCACCGGCGTGCCCAAGGGCTTTCGGCGCGACCACCGTTCGTGGACCGAGAGCCTGCGCGTGTGCGTGGACACCTTTGGCCAGGCCGTGACCGGCACCGTGCTGGCGCCGGGGCGCGTGTCGCATTCGCTGTTTCTGTTTGGCATGGCCCTGGGCCTGTGGACGGGCGGTGGCGTGGTGGTGCAAGACCGCTTCTCGGCCCCGCGCTGCCTGCAGACCTTGCGCGAAGGCCGCGCCACCTGCCTGGTGGTGGTGCCCAGCCAATTGCTGCTGATGCTGGAGTGGGCCGCGCACCGGCAGGCCGCGCCCATCGAGGCCACGCGGCTCATCCTGATCAGCGGCGCGCGCTGGATGCGCGAGCGCACGGCCGAGGTGCGCGCCCTGTTCCCCAATGCCCGCGTGGTGGAGTTTTATGGCGCGTCCGAGACCAGCTTCATTGCCTGGCAGGACGCCGCGCCCGACACCCCGCCCGAGGTGGTGGGCCGCCCCTTCGCCAACGTGCAGATCGACATTCGCCAGCGCACCGGACCGCAAGAGCCCGGCCTCATCTTCGTGCGCAGCCCCATGCTGTTCATGGACTACGTGGGCGGGCAGGGCGACGCCACCGCCGCGCTGCGCGAGGGCGACTGGCTCTCGGTGCGCGACATGGGCCAGCTCGACCCGCAAGGCCGCCTGTGCCTGGCCGGGCGGCAGAACCGCATGATCGTGACCCAGGGCAAAAACCTGTTCCCTGACGAGGTGGAATCGGTGCTGCTGGCCCACCCGGCCGTGGCCCAGGCCTCGGTGTTGGGCCTGCCCGATGCGCTGCGCGGCCAGCAGCCGGTGGCCGTGCTGCAGAGGCGCGCGGGGCAAGCGCCCGTGCCCACCGCCGAGCTCGCCGCCTGGTGCCGCCAGCGCCTGGAGGCGCACAAGGTGCCGCGCCGCTTCTGGCACTGCGCCGACTGGCCGCTCACCCGCAGCGACAAGACCGACCACGGCCGCCTGCGCGACTGGCTGCTGGCCCACCCCGAGACCCCACCATGCCTGAGCCCCTTGCCCTGATTCCTGCGTGGGCGCGTTGCGCGGTGGCCCCGCTGGGCGGCGCGCTGGGTCAGTGCGCGCCCCACGAATTGGCCGCGCCCGTGGTGCAGGGCCTGCTGCGGCGCGCCGGCTTGCCGGCGCAGGCGGTGGACGCGGTGGTGGCCGGCAACGCCATGGGCGCGGGCGGCAACCCGGCGCGGCTGGTGGCGTTGGCCGCTGGCCTGCCCGAGCGCGTGGCCACGTATTCGGTGGACACGCAGTGCTGCGCCGGCCTGGACGCGGTGGCCCTGGGCGTGGGCCTGATCGCCTCGGGCCAGGCCGAGCTGGTGGTGGCCGGCGGCGTGGAGGCCTGGAGCCGCGCGCCCATTCGCCAGCACCGCCCGCGCCACCCAGGCGATGCCCCGGTGCCCTTTGATCGCCCAGCCTTCGCGCCCGAGCCCTGGCGCGACCCCGACATGCTGTGGTCGGCCGCGCAGCACGCGCTGGTGCAAGGCGTCACGCGCGCCGCGCAAGACGCGTACGCGCTGCAAAGCCACGCCCGCGCCCTGCAGCACCAGGCGCAGTTGGCCGACGAGATCGTGCCGGTGGCCGGCGTGGCGCACGACCTCTACCCCCGCGCGCTGGACCCCAGCCGCATGGCCCGGCTGCCCGCCGTGGTGAAGCGCCGCGAACTGGGCCTGCCCCTGACCGAGGGCGAGCCCGACACCAGCCTCAGCGCGCTTACCATCTCGGCCAAGGCCGATGGGGCGGCCTTCGTGCTGCTGGCCAGCCCGGCCGCCTGCCAGCGCTGGGGCCTGCGCCCGCGCGCGGCCTGGGTGGGCCACGCCTCGCTGGGCGGTGACCCGGCCACGCCGCTGGTGATGGCGGCGCAGGCCGCCTTGGCGCTGCTGCGGCGCCAGGGCGTGTTGGCCGATGCCTTGCACACCATCGAGTTGCACGATGCCTTTGCCGTGCAGGGCCTGCAGTTCGCCCAGGCCCTGGGCCTTGACCCGCAGCGCCTGAACCGGCGCGGCGGCGGGCTGGCGCGCGGCCACCCGATTGGGGCCTCGGCCGCGGTGGCGCTGGTGCGCGCGCTGGCCGACCTGTGGCGCGATGGGGTGGCCGGCGACCTGGGCCTGTGCGCCGTGGCGGGCGCGGGTGGTCTGGGCTCGGCGGCGCTGCTGCGCCGCCTCTGAACCCCGCTTAGCCGATCACGCGGAAGAACTCGCCCAGCTCGCAGCGGGTGGTGCGGGCCTGGTTCACCGGGGCCTGCGGGTCGGGGTGGCCGATGGCCATGCCGCACACGATGAACTCGCGCGCGTCCAGCCCCAGTTGTTTGCGCACGATGGCCGGGTACGAGGCCAGCGCGCCAATGGCGCAAGTGCCCAGGCCCTGCGCCTGCGCGGCCAGCATCAGGCCATAGAGCGACATGCCCAGGTCCATGTAGCCGCCGGGGCCGAAGTCGCGGTCGATGGTGACCACCAGGGCCACGGGGGCGTCAAAGAAACAGAAGTTGCGGCCGAAGTGCGCGTCGCGCCCGGCGCGGTCTTCGCGCCCCACGCCGAGCGCGCCGTACAGCGCCTGCGCGGCGGCCACCTGGCGCTTGCGCAGCGTCATGGGCATGGGGCGGGGGAAGTAGCCGTAGTCCTCGGCCTCGGGCTCGCCGCGCTGCCAGGCCTCGGTGAGCGCCTTGCTCAGGCGCTGGCGTGCCTCGCCCTGTACCGCGATGAAGCGCCCCGGCTGCAGGTTGGCGCCGCTGGGGGCCTGGCGGGCCTGGCGCAGCAGGTGGTGCAGGGTGGCCTCGCTCACCGGCGTGGGCAGAAAGGCCCGCACCGATTGGCGGGCGAGCACGGTCTGGTCAACGGCGGTGGCGGGGGTGTCCGGCATGGGCGGGGCATTCTAGCCAGCGCCTGCCCGGGGGCCCGGTGGCGGCTCAGGTCACGGGCGCGGGGTTGAACAGCACCAGGTCGTTGTGCAGGCCCCAGCGCTCGGCCCAGGTTTTCTCGCCACTGGCCACGGCCAGCATCTGGTGAAAGAGCGCCCAGCCCATGTCGTCGATGCTGGCCTCGCCGCTGGCGATGAGGCCGGCGTTGAGGTCCATCAGGTCGTGCCAGCGGCGCGCCAGGTCGTTGCGCGTGGCCACCTTGATCACCGGGCACTCGGCCAGGCCATAGGGCGTGCCGCGCCCGGTGGTGAACACGTGCAGGTTCATGCCGGCGGCCAGTTGCAGCGTGCCGCAGATGAAGTCGCTGGCGGGCGTGGCGGCGAAGACCAGGCCCTTCTGGCGCACCTTCTCGCCCGGGGCGATCACGCCGTGGATGGGGCCGGTGCCGCTCTTGACGATGGAGCCCATGGCCTTCTCGACGATGTTGGACAGGCCACCTTTCTTGTTGCCGGGCGTGGTGTTGGCGCTGCGGTCGGCCTGGCCGCGCGCGAGGTAGGCGTCGTACCAGGCGAGTTCGCGCACGATGGCCTGGGCCACTTCGGACGTGGCGGCGCGGCGGGTGAGCTGGTCCACCGCGTCGCGCACCTCGGTGTTCTCGCTGAACATCACGGTGGCACCGGCGCGCACCAGCAGGTCGGTGGCGAAGCCCACGGCGGGGTTGGCGGTGACGCCTGAGAACGCGTCGCTGCCGCCGCACTGCACGCCCACCACCAGCTCGCTGGCGGGGCAGGTTTCGCGCCGGCGGCGGTTCAGCCGCTCCAGGTGGCCTTTGGCCTGGGTGAGGATGCTGTCGATCATGGACATGAAGCCCACGTGCTGCTCGTCCTGCAAGCACACCACGTCCGGCCCCTGGCGCTCATCGCTGATCGGGATCGAGCCGGGCGGCAGCAGGCGCTCGGGCTGCAGCTTCTCGCAGCCCAGGCTGAGCACCATCACCTCGCCGCCGAAGTTGGGGTTGCTGGCCAGGTGGCGCACGGTGCGGATGGGGATGACGGCGTCGGGCGCGTCGATGGCCACGCCGCAGCCGTAGCTGTGAGTGAGGCCCACCACGCCGTCCACGTTGGGGTAGTGGGGCAGGAGTTCATTCTTGATGCGCTCCACCGCGAACTCGAGCACGCCGGCCACGCACTGCACGGTGGTGGTCACGGCCAGCAGATTGCGCGTGCCCACGCTGCCGTCGGCGTTGCGGTAGCCCTCGAAGGTGTAGCCATCCAGCGGCGGCAGCTCGGCCGGTGGCTGCGGCGGGGGCAGGTCTTGCAGGCTGCGCGCGCCGGGCATCACCAGGCGCTGTTCGTTCACCCAGCCGCCGGCGGGCACGTCCACCGCGGCGTGGCCGATGACCACGTTGTAGCGGCGCACCTCGCTGCCGGCGGGAAGGTCGACCAGGGCCACCTTGTGGCCCTGGGGCACGGCCTGCACCAGGGTGGGCCCGTCGGGCAGGGCAGTGCCGGTGGGCAGGCCGCCGTCGTTCACCACCACGGCCACGTTGTCTGCCGGGTGGATGCGGATGGTGCGGGGCGTGGGGTTCATCGGACGAGGCAGGGGCGTTTGGGGTCGAAGGTCCAGCCGGGGATCAGGTACTGCATGGCCATGGCATCGTCGCGCGCGCCCAGGCCGTGCTGCAGGTAGAGCTGGTGCGCTTTCTCCACTTCGGCCATGTCGATCTCGATGCCCAGGCCGGGCTTCCTGGGCACCTGCACGTAGCCGCCTTCGATTTTCAGCGGGTCTTTCGTGAGGCGCTGGCCGTCTTGCCAGATCCAGTGGGTGTCGATGGCGGTGACCTTGCCCGGCGCGGCCGCGCCCACGTGGGTGAACATGGCCAGCGAGATGTCGAAGTGGTTGTTGGAGTGGCTGCCCCAGGTCAGGCCCCAGTCGCGGCAGGTCTGGGCCACGCGCACGCTGCCGGCCATGGTCCAGAAGTGCGGGTCGGCCAGGGGAATGTCCACGCTTTGCAGGGCCAGCGAATGGGCCATCTGGCGCCAGTCGGTGGCCACCATGTTGGTGGCGGTGGGCAGGCCGGTGGCGCGGCGGAACTCGGCCATCACCTCGCGGCCGCTGAAGCCGTCTTCGGCGCCGCAGGGGTCTTCGGCATAGGCCACCACGCCGCGCATCTTCTGGCCCAGGCGGATCGCGTCTTTCAGCAGCCAGCCGCCGTTGGGGTCGAGCGTGACGCGGGCCTCGAGAAAGCGCTCGTGCAGCGCGGTGACGGCCTCCACCTCGGCATCGCCGGCCAGCACACCGCCCTTGAGCTTGAAGTCCTGGAAGCCGTAGCGCTTGTGCGCGGCTTCGGCCAGGCGCACCACGGCCTCGGGCGTGAGGGCGGTCTCGTGGCGCAGGCGGCACCAGTCGTCTGCGTGGTCGGGTTCGCTGATGTAGGGCAGGTCGGTCTTGGTGCGGTCGCCCACGAAGAACAGGTAGCCCAGCATCTGCACCGCGTCGCGTTGCTGGCCCTCGCCCAGCAGCGCGGCCACCGGCACGCCCAGGTGTTGGCCTTGCAGATCCAGCAAGGCCGATTCCACGGCCGTGACGGCATGGATGGTGGTGCGCAGGTCAAAGGTCTGCAGGCCGCGCCCGCCGTTGTCACGGTCGGCGAACCTCGTGCGCATGGCGTTCAGGATGGCTTGCAGCTGGCCGATGGGCTGGCCCTCCACCAGCGGCCGGGCGTCTTCCAGCGTCTGGCGGATCTTCTCGCCACCTGGCACCTCGCCCAGGCCGGTGTGGCCGGCGTTGTCGGTGACGATGACGATGTTGCGCGTGAAGAAGGGCGCGTGCGCGCCCGAGAGGTTGAGCAACATGCCATCGCGCCCCGCAACGGGAATGACGCGCATGGACGTGACGACAGGGGCAGAAGAAGCACTCATAAACAAGCAGAAACGAGGAAAAGAGGGGAAGGCCGTCGAGGGCGCCGCGGCGCCGGCTCCGCCGGGCCGCCTGCGCCGCCCCCTGGGGGGTGACGCCGCAGGCGGCGCGGGGGATCTGGACGTAGCGCGGGGGGGCTTAGTCAGCCTTGATGTTGCGCGCGGTGATCAGCTTTTGCCAGCGGGCGAACTCGGCGGCCTGGAAGGCGGCAAACTGCTCGGGGGTGTTGAGCACCAGTTCAAAGCCCAGCTCCAGCAGCTTGCCATTGACCTGCGGGTCTTTGAACACCGCCAGGGTGGCGTCGTGCAAGCGCTTCTTCACGTCGGCAGGAATGCCTTTGGGGGCGGCCAGCGCCTGCCACGACTGCACGTTGGCGTCTTTCACGCCGCCTTCTTCCAGCGTGGGCACATCGGGCAACAAGGGCGATCGCTTGGCGCTGGTGATGGCCAGGGGCTTGAGCTTGCCGGCCTTGATCTGCGGCATGGCGGTGTTGATGTTCATGAACGAGGCGTCCACCTGGTTGCCCAGCAGGTCGGTCATCACCGGGCCGCCGCCCTTGTAGGGGATGTGCACGCCGCTGGTGTTGGTCTGCTGCCAGAAGAGTTCGGCCGTGAGGTGGTCGCTGCTGCCGTTGCCAGACGAGGCAAAGGTCATCTTGCCGGGGTTGGCCTTCTGGTAGGCGATTACGTCGGCCAGCGATTTGTGGGCTGAGGCGGCGGGCACCACCAGCACGTTGGGCGCCTGCACCACCACGGTGATCGGGTCGAGGTCTTTCAGGGCGTCGTAGTTCACCTTGATGAGGTGCGGCGCTATCACGAAGGGGCCCAGCGACGAAACGAACAGGGTGTGGCCGTCACCGGCGGCGCGCACCACGTGTTGCGCGCCGATGGTGCCGGTGGCGCCGGGCTTGTTGTCCACCACCACGGTGGCGCCGCCGAGCTTCTCGCCCATCTTGTTGGACAGGGTGCGCGCGATCAGGTCGGTGGAGCCGCCGGGCGGGAAGGGCACCACGATGGTGATGGGCTTGTCGGGCCAGGCGAAGGCGCTCAGGCTGGCCGAGCCGGCCAGCATCAGGGTGAGCAGGGCTTTTTTCATGGTTTGTCTCCTAAGGG
>Ga0255140_1000190_pt1 | contig 27550 bp, 28 predicted proteins | sample Law_Colum_RepC_8_FD_188547 | JGI IMG/M metagenome (GOLD analysis project Ga0255140, IMG submission 188547) | Freshwater microbial communities from St. Lawrence River, New York, United States - Law_Colum_RepC_8d | ecosystem: Environmental > Aquatic > Freshwater > River | place: USA: New York...
GGACGCCTACATTCGCTGGTACAACGAGGCCCGGATCAAGAGTTCACTGGGCTTTCGCAGTCCCGCTGAGCATCGTCGGCGCCTGGGGCTCGCTGCATAACCAGTCCAAGTTTTTGTCCGCATCCCCACCGTGCCGATCCAATATTGAGCCAGGGCTGGTAGCCGACCAAAGGGCGGTCAGCTGTGGATAAGTGTAGTGCCTGGCCTGGTTCTGAGGCCTCAGGCAGGCTTGGTTGAACATTCAGAGGGAAGCCGCTGCGCGGCTTCCCTCTTTGCTTTGACTGTCAGGCCTTGTCCTCTGCTGCCGCCTGCATCCGAGACTGCTCTCGTGCCTTGATGCGCTTCTTGGCCGTGCTGGAGCTGTGCAGGAACCGATGTGACTCGTTGCCCGTCTCCAGGATGTGGCAATGGTGCGTTAACCGGTCCAGCAGCGCCGTGGTCATCTTGGCATCACCAAAGACACGCGACCATTCTGCGAAGTCCAGGTTCGTCGTGATCATCACGCTGGTGTGCTCGTACAGCCGACTGAGCAGGTGGAACAGCAGCGCACCGCCTGCCTGGCTGAATGGCAGGTAGCCCAACTCATCGAGGATCACCAGGTCCAGGCGCAACAAGCTCGTCGCGATGCGTCCGGCCTTGCCTTGTGCCTTCTCTTGCTCCAGCGCGTTGACCAGATCCACCGTGGAGTAAAACCGCACGCGCCTGCCATGCTTGGTGATGCCGGCCACGCCAATGGCTGTGGCCAGGTGGGTCTTGCCGGTGCCAGGCCTGCCCACCAACACCACGTTGTGCGCCACTTCCGTGAAGCCTGTCTCGGCCAGCGTGTGAACCAGCTTGCTGTCAACGGGGGACACAGCGAAGTCGAACCCAGCCAAGTCTCGGTGCACAGGGAACTTGGCTGCATGCATCTGATGGCTCACCGAGCGCATGGCTCGGTCTGTGGCCTCGGCCTGCAGCAGGTGTTCAATCAACCACCGTGCCTCCTCCGAGCCCGTACTGGCCCCTTGTTCGATCAGGTCAGCCCAAGCGCCCGCCATGCCGTGCAGGCGCAGTTGTTTGAGCTCTGCGGCGATATCACGCATGGTTGATCTCCTCCGTGCCGCCTTGCCCGCGCAAGCTGTCGTAGCGCGCCGTATTGGCCAGTGGGGCCACTGTCGCCTGCAAACTGGTCTGTGCATCATCAGGCGTGGGCGCAGGGTTGAGCCTGCTCAGGACATTGATCACATGCTCGACGCTGACCTTGCCAGACGGTGGCGCGCTCTCCAGCGCCAACTCCACTGCCACCAGCACCGCATCCAGGCCCGCCGTGCTCACAATGGCCAGCACCTGCGCCATGACCCGGTCGCCACCAGCCTGGCGCAGCAGCCCTCTGCGTAACTGCTGCAAGGCCGGAGGGAGGTTGGCGAAGGGGGCGCCATTGCGCAGCGCACCGGGCTTTCTTTGCACCAGCGGGATGTAGTGCTGCCAGTCATAACGGGTCTGGCCTCGGTCAGTCAATCGCTCGTGCTGCGCCACCACCTCATCGTTGGCCACCACGACCACCCGCGTCGGGTACAGCCGGGTGCTGACCATCTGCCCAGCCAGCTCGCACGGCACCGAGTAGCGGTTGCGTGCCACCGAGACCAGGCAGGTGCTGGTCACCCTCGCCGGGCGTTCCACATAGCCGTCAAAGGGCTGAGGCATCGACATCAAGTGGGCACGTTCATGCTCCAGCATCTCGGCCACACTGAACTGCGAATGCTCAGGGTGTCGAACCTCGGCCCACAGGCTGCGGCAGCGCTCGCCCAACCACGCGTTGAGTTCGGCAAAGGAGCCAAAGCGCTGCTTGGCGGCATCAATCCAGATGCGCCGCCTGCTGTCTTGCACGTTCTTCTCGACGACACCCTTCTCCCAACCACTGGCCACGTTGCAGAAGTCGGCGTCGAACAGGTAGTGCGCACACATCACCGCAAAGCGGGCGTTGACCACTCGGCCCTTGCCTGTTGAATCACGAGCAAAACTGAGCCACTGAAGGGTCTCCGTCACGTCCAATTTTGAGCCACGTTATCCACCTACCCTGCTGCTTTTTGCAGCGGCGGGGGACAGGAGTGATCAACGTGAGCACATTGAGCAAATTGCGCCGCATGGTCCACCGTGACCACCTGAGCGTGCGCGAAGCCAGCCGAAGGCTGGGCATCTCCCGCAATACAGCCGCCAAGTGGCTCGAGGCCGACGAGATGGTCGAGCCCCGCTACCCCAAGCGGGCCTCTCTTCCCAGCGTTCTCGATCCCTACAAGGAACAGCTGGCCACCTGGCTAAAGGCCGACAGCCACCGCAACAAGCGCGAGCGCCGTGGCATCAAGGCCATGTTCCGGGCACTGCAGGCCGTGGGCTACCCTGGCAGCCGAGGCCCGGTCTATGAGTTCGCCAAGCGCTGGCAGCAGGCACAGTCCGACGCGCCAACCCGAATGGCCTTCGTACCCATGAGTTTCGAGATGGGCGAGGCCTTCCAGTTCGACTGGAGCTGCGAGTACCTGTTCGTGGGCGGCCTGCGCAAACGCCTGGAGGCTTCGCACACCAAGCTGGCGGCCAGTCGGGCCTTCATGCTCACCGCCTACTTCAGCCAGGCCCACGAGATGTTGTTCGACGCCCATGCCCGAGCCTTTGCGGCTTTTGGTGGCGTGCCGCGCCGGGGCATCTACGACAACATGAAGACCGCCGTCGACAAGGTTGGTCAGGGCAAGAGCCGCACCGTCAATGCGCGCTTCGAGGCCATGACGGGTCACTACCTGTTCGAGCCTGAGTTCTGCAACCGCGCCGCTGGCTGGGAGAAGGGTATCGTCGAGAAGAACGTGCAGGATCGCCGTCGTGGCATCTGGATGGAGGCAGCGGAACGCCGCTGGCCCGACCTGGAGAGCCTCAATGCGTGGCTGCACCAGGCTTGCCTGGACGCCTGGCATGAGCTGCCTCACCCCGAGTGGCCAGAGCTGACGATCGCCGACGTCTGGCAGCAAGAGCAGACGCACCTGATGCCCAACCCTGCGCCATTTGATGGCTATGTCGAGCAGATGGCCAGGGTCACAGCCACCTCGCTGATCCACTACCAGCGCAATCGCTACAGCGTGCCATGCGAGTGGGCCCACACCAGTGTCAGCGTGCGGGCTTATCCCGATCGCCTGGTGGTGGTCGGTGCCAACTCGGAATCGCCAGAACAGCCGGTGAGCCTGCCGCGCAGCTTCGAGCGTGGCCAGACCTTGTACGACTGGCGGCACTACGTCAGCTTGCTCGAACGCAAGCCCGGCGCTTTGCGCAACGGCGCCCCCTTCAAGACCATGCCCGAGCCCTTGCAGCATCTGCAAGCGCACCTGCTTCGCCACCCTGGCGGCGACCGGGTGATGGCCCAGGTGCTCATGGCCATCACCCTGCACGGGCTCGATGACGTGCTGGTGGCCGTGGAGTTGGCGCTGCAATCCGGCCGCGTGAGCGCAGACCATGTGCTCAACGTGCTGGCCAGGCTCAAGGAGCCCCAAGCCGTGCAAAGCCTGCCTGAAGCAGCCTTGCCTTCACTGACGCTGCACGAGCCGCCTCAGGCCGACGTGTCGCGCTACGACAGCCTGCGCCAGTCCCAGGAGGATGACCATGTCCAATGACATCGCAGCAAGCCTCAAGGGCTTGAGCCTGCACGGCATGGCCAGTGCCTGGCCGGAACTGCTGGGCATCGCCCGGCTCAAATCGCTCGACCACGAAGCCCTGCTGCATCAGCTCATCAAGGCCGAGGGCGCACATCGGGAAGTGCGCTCCATGGCCTACCAGATGCGGGCGGCCCGATTCCCGCACCACCGCGACCTGGCTGGCTTTGCCTTTGATCAGGCGCAGGTGGACGAGGCGCTGGTGCGTCAGCTGCACGAGTTCAAGTTCATCGACTCAGCCCACAACGTGGTCTTCGTGGGCGGCCCTGGCACGGGCAAAACACACCTTGCCACAAGCCTGGGCGTTCATGCCATCCGTGCACATGGTAAGCGGGTGCGCTTCTTCTCGACCGTCGAGCTGGTCAATCTGCTGGAGGCCGAGAAAGCTCAAGGTAAGGCCGGGCAACTGGCACATCGGCTCATGTACGTGGATCTCGTCATCCTCGACGAGATGGGCTATTTGCCCTTCAGTCAAGCCGGTGGGGCCTTGCTGTTCCACCTGCTGTCCAAGCTGTACGAGCGCACCAGCGTGGTCGTCACCACCAACCTGTCGTTCTCGGAGTGGGCCAGCGTGTTCGGCGACGCCAAGATGACCACCGCGCTGCTCGACCGACTCACCCATCACTGCCACATCGTCGAAACCGGCAACCAGAGCTGGCGCTTCAGGCACTCGACTGCACAACCGTCTTCGATCATCAGAGCCACACGAACCAAAACGGCCAAAGGAGCACCCCAGACAGATCACGCAGTAGACTTATCCACATCCGAACAGTCCATTTCTTCGTCAACTTAGTGGCTCAGTTTTGGACGTGACGCCTGGCTCAGTTTTGCTCGTGATTCAACAACTCATGGTCTGATCCTGAAGCCGTCAATCAAAAGTCGAAATCGCCAGTGAACGCACGCCGGATGGTGTAGCGCTCAGCTTTGTACTTGGTGAAGTGCGTGGCTCCATCCACGGGCTCTTCCAGTCGCAACTCAACCTGCTGGTTATTGAAGTCGTCTGCCTTGCGGCTCAAGATGAACCGCAGGGGAAGCTCTCGTTCTCGTGGATTTTCGGACGCAAAGTCGAAGACTACCTCATGCGCGTCTGAAATCAGTTCCCCACTCTGGGCGTAGATGCCGGCGCGCAGCTTGCGTGGCTGCTGCTTGTCGGTGACGGGCTCTGCCTGGTAAAGCACCACCGCCAGTTGACCCGTGGTGATGGTCTTGCCGCCGCCACCAATCAGTTCAACCGCGACTCGCCCCACATCGCTTTGGCGCTTCTTGTTGATGGCGATGACAGGAATGACCACCTCTTGCAAGGTGGCGCCACCATGCACAAAGCGGCTGCCTGAGCCTTTCAGCCGCAGGCGATTGATCGACTTGGGGATCTGAACCTGCAGGGTGCCCGCCAAGCCTAGCTGCTCCGGCAGGAAAGTCTTGAAGCTGCTGTTCTCGCGCAAGCCCTTGCCCAGCACGAAGCGGCGGTCTGTGTAGAGGATTTCGTCGCCCTCTGGTGCCGTGCTCAGGAAGTCACTTTCTTGCAGGGGGTGGCTTTGATAGATGAACCCGTGGTCGGCCGTGATCAGCAGGTTGTTCGCGTTCGCGTTGGCCAGTTTCTTGATCAGGCGGATCAGCTCTTCCAGTGTCTCTTCAGCAGCAGCAAAGACACGTTCTTCGGTGTCCCGGGTGTCACCTTCTCGCTCGAGCTTGCGCCACTGGAACAACAAGCTGGCCGATACTCCTTCTTGGCGAGCCACCAACGACACCGACATGCCGGGCTCATATGTGCGGCGTACCAGCGCGGCCTTCTCCTGCACCGACCACCGTCGCCGGCGCTGGTCAGTCATGACGACCTCTACAGACTCCGTACGTCTAGTCATATCCACAGTCCTACTCCTATCCTCAAAGATAAGCGATGGACCGTGTCCGGTCATTCAGGGGGCCGTCTCAGCCATCTGGGTCGGCATTGGTGCAGTAGGAACTGTTGCACTCGGCATCATTCTTTTCGGAGAGCCCGCAAATGCTGGACGCTTGGCCAGTATTGGATTGGTACTTGCCGGCATTGTCGGCATCAAGCTGACAACCGCCTAGTAGGCGGCTCCGCGGCAGAATGCCAAGAGCACTTCTGTGCTCTTGGCGCTGAATCAACAGCTCTTGCCTGCAGGTTCACCCCTGTACAGCGAAGCTTTCAGCGAACTGCAGCAGTCGCGTGTCATCGGCCCGACGAGCCACGAACATGATTCCTGTTGGCAGCCCATCAGGCCTGAAGCCGTTCGGCACAGACACCGCTGGAATTCCGAGGAATGGTGCAAAGTTTGTGTATGCCCCCAGGCTGGTAGAACCGTAGGCAGGGTCACGCATTACAGTCTCACGCGTGTGAATCGTGGGCGCCGTAGGAATGCACAAAAGGTCCACCCGAGACCAGACCTCAAGGTCGATTTGACGTTCGAGCTCCTTGACACGGTGAATCATCTTGAATGCATCCACAGCGGAGAACTCGGACGCCTTCATGAGTGCATTGCGAACGACAGGCGTGTACTGAGCATCAGGATGGCTGCTGATGAAGTCACCAAGCACTGCTGTACGCTCAGCCATGGATGGGCCGAAGTACGTCATGTCTGAGAGCTCCTTGAGCGGCTTGAAGTCAATGACTTCGACCCGGTGGCCCAGTGCTTTCAAACGTTCCACTCCACGAACATAGGCTGCCTGAGCCTGCTCATCGCCGAGGAAGTGCTCTTCGCGTACCTCAATCACGCCGAACACAGGGTCGGCAACGCTTTGAGCACGCATCGCCATATCAACGGAGTAGGCGTCCAGGGGGTCGAACCCCGCGGCAACTGACAGCACGCGGCGCACATCGTCTGCACAATTGCCGAAGACCGAAACTGTGTCCAGAGATTTGGCGCAGGGCACAACTCCAGAAGCACTCAGCAAACCACTCGACGGGCGATACCCCACGATATTGTTGAAGCCTGCCGGGATGCGGCCCGAGCCCGCGGTATCCGTACCTAAAGAGAACTGCACGATGCCACAGGACACCGCAACGGCCGAACCAGAACTGGAACCACCAGAGACATGGTCTGGGCTGTACGGATTCACTGGACTGCCATAGACCGAGCGCATGCCTGTCAGCCCAGTAGCGAACTGGTCAAGATTGCACTTGCCCACAAGGATGCCACCGGCCGCTAGCAGGCGGTCAACCACGAAGGCGTTCTTCTCAGGGACGTATGCGTACTCGGGACAGCCAGCGGTTGTAGGAATGCCGGCCACATCAATGTTGTCCTTAACCGCGAAGGGAACAGCGTAAAGGGGCAGCAACGCACGTTGAGCCGGCGATAGCGCTTCGAGCTCCTCGGCACGTCGGCGAAGCGCCTCAGCAGATGTCGTGCTGATGAAGATGGGATTGTTTCTTTGACGCTCCAAGCGATGAATGACCTCATCAACGATGGTTAGTGGGTGAAGCTCACCAGTGATTGCTTTCTGAACAAGGCTACGGATACTGTGTTCAATCGTGCTGTGCATAAAAATTCTCTGTGATGATGGTCGACAAGGCCCACACCGGAGGCGTTCCAGTGCAAGAGCAGAAGCGGGAGAAGATGCAGAAGACGAGCGCGCTAACGCCCATCTGGTATTCGTGCGTGAAGCAGGCCGGAGACCGTGCCCAGCAGAAACCACAGCGTCGCGGTCATTGCGGCAGAGGCCAAGACAAACGGCGTTGAAAGTTCCTCGAAGCGAGGAGTGGGCCCCATGCCGTCGAGCCATGGCCGCACCAAGTGCGGCAGAAGCATCAACACGGCCGCCGCCGCGCCAAAGCTGGCTTTTCGAAGACGGATTGACTGAAACGCGAGGGAGCTAGCGGCTACGGTGCTGAAGGCGGCAAAAGCCCACCAGAGCTGCCTTGTGTGGACATCAAATGAGGGGGTGCCTGGAGGCTGTGGGGCAACACCCAAGGCTGGCATCAACTGTATCGAGAGGAAGCCAAGGCCACCTAGTATCAATCCCCCCTTTAAGCCCTTCACCTTGAGAAAGAACATAACGCTACTTGCCATCAGCCCATAACCAATGGCAGTGCAAACGACAGCAATGGCCGTTGACCACTTGCGAGTCTCAGGGTTATCCGAAGGCTCTTCTATATCGTCATGCGTGTGGACATCTTCATGTCCATGGTGACTGTGAATGTGCTGTGCATGAAGCTGGGCAACCTCAGCCTCTTCGGCCACAACGATGAGCGGCTGAACGACTCGAACTTGCACGAGCGCTGCAGCGGAGCCGGCTACCAACCCAGCGATAAGCCCTATGAGAAGTACACGATTCAGCATGGGGAACTCAATGGCAGACGAGACCGATGGAGTGGCGGCTATCGTGAGCTGCGCCATGGAGCCGCCCAGGAGCAAAGCCCATCCCATAGACAATCACGCCTCCCAAGAGAAAGGGAACGATGGCCGCAGTCACCCATCCCTTGTTCCCCGCTACAGACGTTGCTGCGACCCGAGACGTAGCGACATTGACTGGCTTGCTCATCGTGAAGCACCTCTAGGTTCAAAATGACCGGAAATAACGTCCATCAAGGCAGGGCTGTCAGCAACTGTTGCCAGGTAGCCTCCCTCGACCTGCAGGAGCTCCAAGGCAATCTCGTGCATCCGCGGTTCCGGCTCCGCACAGCAGTCCGCCAGTACGAGCACATGAAAGCCCCGGTCTGCCGCCTCTCGCGCAGTGGTCGATACACAAACCCCAGTCGTGACACCAACAAGAATGACCTGGTCAATGCCTTGAGTCCGAAGCCGGTGCTCAAGCTCAGTGGCGTAGAAGGCACCAGTCCCAACTTTGTCAATGACGGCTTCACCAGGTTCTGGTGATAGTTCAGGAACGATGTCCCAACCCACTTCACCACGCACAAGAAGACGGCCGAGTGCTCCCACTGAACCGATTTCAGCACCTGCTCGTCGGGTCTTGGCTCGCTTGCTTGCAGGCAGGTCACCAAGGTCAGGGGCATGGCCTTCCCTGGTGTAGATGACGCGCATGCCAACCGAGCGAGCTGCAGCGCACAGCGCTGCGATTCGAGGCACGAGCGCCTGTGCAGCGCTCACGTCTGAACCACGCCGTCCCATGTAACCGGCCGGGTCACAAAAATCACGTTGCATGTCGATAACTACCAGTGCGGCAGCTTTCGGGTCGAAACGCCCCTCAACTGGGAAGGCATATGGCTGTGCGGAAACTTGCTTCATCGTGCTTGCTCTATGTAGATGGGGCGCGGAGTTTCCTCAGCGGCATGGTCGCTGACACCGTGCTCATGGGAATGGTGATGCTCGTATTGAGAGTGCGCGTGACCATGAACATGCTCATGGTCGTGAGCATCGTGGTCGTCGTGCGGGTGATGATGCGAGTGCCGGCTCGAAAAACGTTCGCGAATCGAAGCCTCGACCACGGCAAGCTTCATTGGCGTCACCCCCCGCTCACGCACAAGCACGCTCAACGACTCAATCCAACAGTCGTAGTACGCAGACTCATCGCCTATGCAGCCTCCTGCTGCTTCCTTGGCTCCAATCGAGGCTATGAGCACACGCTGGAAGTCCTTCAAATCGAAGAGCCCTGCCTCTGCCGCGGCATTCACAATAGCGAAGGACCGAGCCGCCCAAGGGGTTGGAAAGGCAGACGGCGCCGTTTCGAACATGTTGTTCATACCGTCACCTTCGCCACACCAATCATGGCGTCACGTGTCACCAGGTCAGCGAGCTGCTCTTCAGTGAAGGATTCGGTCCCTTCGGGCCGTTCGGGCAGGACCAGGTACCGAATCTCGGACACGCTATCCCACACGCGGATTTCCACTGAGGGGTCCAAAGGAAGGCCCATTTCAGTCAGCAGCTTGCGGGGCTCGCGCACCATACGTGAACGGTACGCACTCGACTTGTACCAGGCTGGCGGTACCCCAAGGATGGGCCATGGGTAGCAGGAACACAGGGTGCACACCACAGCGTTGTGCACGCTGGCTGTGTTTTCAACAACATGGAGCTTTTCCGTTTCCGGCCCACCCAGACCAAGCTCGGCACAGGCAGCCAGGCCATCAGCCAACAACCGCTTCTTGAACTCTTGGTCAGTCCATGCCTTGGCCACGACACGAGCGCCGCCTTTGGGACCGACCTTCTCTTCGTAGTGCCGAACGATTTCATCAACCCGAGCCGAGTCGATGACGCCAAGCTCCACTAGGAGGCTCTCCACAGCTTCGGTCCGCACCGCTTGCCATGGCTTTTCATTGGAAGAATGGTTGTCCATATCAAATCAAACTGGTTCGAGGTGGTCTTCACTCAGGTCGATGAAGACCCAGGTATTGGTTTCTGCCTGTGGCCCCCAAAGCTCGGTCGCAGCAATGCGAACGCCATAAACAGCTTGTGTGTTCTCCCCGCGGTAGTGAGCCCTGGTGTCTGGGAAGACCCACGGCTCCGCATTGACTCGGTCGACAACGCCTACCTTTCCTCGCGCATAAGCGGTCACACGGGTATGGCCTTCTGGATGAATGTTGCGAACGCGGACACTGTCGCCCACTGAGAATCGCGGCTGAACGGTTTGCTCATGACGCCAGGCTCCCCATCGCACCTTGCTTTCATCCCGCAGCGGCCATCCTCTTGAGCTGCTGTCAGGAGGGCTCAATGGAGAAACCCCGCCATGCAACTCATCGACGCGACGCTGGACCTCTTCAGAACGGAGGATGTCCTTGCGAGCGAGCAGTCTTTCCATCGCGAAAAGCCACCGACCGTAGTAGCCCGCAGTGATGTAGTCCGCAGCATTCATCAGCTCGATTTCATGGCGGTGCTCATCGAGGTTCCAAATTTCCTTGGTATCGAGCACCTGGGTGATGCAAAAGATGCGGCTTTCCCAGTGCGAGTGAAAGACTGGCTCGTTCTTCTCTTGAACCACCAGGCCGAATCCGTGCAGACCGCCCATGTCATGAATGCCGTTCATCTGCAGCCTCAGTAGATAACGGACTCGATTTTTTGCTGCAGGGCCAAGAACTCTGGTGAGTACCGGTCCTTCATCGCTTCAGAGCGGGTGTCAGCATCAATGAGTACTTTGGCGGGGCGGTCCCCGAGCACGACGACACGATGCCCCATCTGCAGGGCTTCTTCGATGTTGTGCGTCACCATGACCATGGTCATGGATGTCTTCTCCCATAGCTCCATCATCAGCGCGTGCATGCGCCGGCGCAAGCTGATGTCCAATGCGCTAAAGGGCTCGTCCAGGAGCAGCACATGTGGGTCCGATACCAGCGCTCGAGCGATAGCCGTGCGTTGCCGCATCCCCCCTGACAGTTCATGCGGGTATCGATGAGCGGCCTCGCTGAGACCGACTATCTGGAGCATCTCGTCGACAACGCCAGCACGCCGCTTGTCCTTCGGCTTGAACTTCAAACCAAACTCGATGTTGCCGCGCACTGTAAGCCAGGGGAACAGGTTGTTCTCCTGAAAAATCATCACGATGTCAGGGGTAGGTCCATTGAGATAGCGGCCTTCGAAGAGGACACCACCGGTGTCACGCCCCACGACAAAACCACCAAGCGTCTTGAGCAGCGTTGTCTTGCCGCAGCCCGAGCGGCCGAGCAAACAGGTGATTTCACCTTGGCGAATGGAGAGTGTGAAGTCCTGTAGAGGGCCCGACTCTCCACCGTAGTCAACGGTGAGTTGCTCAACACGGAACGCGTCCACAGGTTCAGTCTTCATGAGCATGGTCATACTCTCCACCACAGAATCCGCTGCCCAATGAACTGCAGCAATCGGTCGACGATGAAGCCGGTCAAGCCGATAACGACCATGCCGAACATCACCAGCTCGTTGTTGAACAGGTTGCGGCCCATCATGATGATGGCGCCCAAGCCATCCCGCAGGCCCACCATCTCAGCCACCAGAACAGCCATCCAGGCCGCGATGAAGTTGGTCCTCAGCAAGACGAAGACACCAGGAAGAATGGCGGGAAGCGTCACCCACAACCAGCGCTGTGCAGGCGTGGCCCCCAGATTGCCGGCCACCGTGCCGAACTCGGGTGGGATGCGTCGAATTTCTGCCAGTGTTGCCAGGGTCAGAATGAAGTAGACCCCCATGAACACAATGAAGATGGCGGTAACGTCATTGATGCCAAAGACCACGATAGCCGTTGGAATCCAGGCAATAGGCGCGATGGGGGCCAGCAGTTGCAGGATAGGCGACAGTGCCCAGGTAGCAAACCGAGAGAGACTGAGCAGTGCACCGGTCAGGATGGCTGCCACAAAAGCAATGCCCATCCCAACGAACACCCGCAAGAACGTGGCCATCAGAGACTCTGTGACAGTCGCTGCCTGAGAGCCCAGCCCGATACGGAAGTTGCTCTGAATGATGCTCCGCAGGAACTGTGATGGCGGGGGCAGAACGCTCGCAAGCGCCCCGCCTTTCAAGCCAGCCAGTTCCCACAGCCCCAGAAGCAGGCCAACAGACAAGGCGCCGACCAACAGCGGTCCCGCAGAGGGCAAATGACGCTTGCTCATCATGCCGCCCCTGCCAACGCGGACGGGGCATCCCAGACCAGGTAGCGCACGGGGGTTGGGTTGTAGCCGTTGGCCGGGTTGTTCAGTTGAGGGCAGTTTGAGATGAGAATCAGAATATCCATCTCTGCACGAAGCTCGACATACTTCCCAGGGCCAGAGATGCCATCTTCGAACGTGAGGCGGCCCGCCGGCGTCATCGGCACGTTCATGAAGAAGTTGATGTTGGAGACAACATCTCGCTTGTGCAGCGCAGATGGGTGGTCCGCAATGCCCAGCATGTAGTTGTCACGGCAGCTGTGCATGAACCGCTTCTCTAGCGCGTAGCGAACCGTGTTGCTCTCGGACGAGCAAGCCCCGCCACCAACCGTGTCATGGCGACCGCACGTGTCTGCGACGATGGTGAGCATCGGCCGGTTTTCACTCGACATGATTTGTGTGCCGACGCCGAGGTACAGGTTCTGCTGCGCGAGCATCGTGTGCGTCAGGCTGTAACGCTCCTGGGTATCTCGGGCGTTGTAGAAGAGCGTGTCGACCGCCTGGTTGCCTTCAAGGTCAACGATGCGGAAGATTTGGCCCTTCTTGATTTCGTGCATCCACGGCGTCCCCGGAGGATGGTCAGCCTGGAAGACAGCATCAGCTGGGTCAAGCTTGCTTTCAACGATGCGTATTTTCATTTCCGACCTCGCAATCAAAGGTAGTAGCGTTCGGTGTTGATGAAGCCACGCCCGTTCTCAGGCATGGAGAGGCGGCAGTGGTCGTCCTTGCCAGCAGTGCCAGAGCGCCAGCACAACAGCTCGACTCCTGCTGGTTCGTAGCGGGGGTTGGGGTCCAATCGGTGCTGACACGTGGAGAGGACGACGATGGTGTTCATCTCGAAACGGAGGTCGACAAAGTCGCCAGGAGCGCTGTGCCCAGTCACGAACTTCATGTCACCGTCTTCATCGACTTCGACCTTGCTGAAGAAGTTGACGTTGGGCACCACATCGCGCTTGCCAAGCCCCCACTTTCCGAGCTGTGTCAGGAAGCCATCGCGAGCATTGCGATGCATCGCATTGCGATACTCCTGATAGCGCTTGATGCCCTGACGCTCGGCCACCACGTCTGCATCGCTGATGCCACCGATGGTGTCATGCCATTCACAGTTGGAGTCAGCAACCGAACACAGAACGCGCCCCATGTCCGAGTAACACACGAGGCCTTTGCGGATGTATGCCGTGCTCTGCGATTTGAGCGTATCGGGCATGTTGTAGCGCTCCGCACGGTCCTCGAAGTTGTAGAACAGTGCGGAGACGTTGGCTTGTGGCCCCATGCTCGTAATGCGCAGGCTGTTGCCACGACGCACCAGGCCAGACCAGTGGTACCCACCTGGCATGCGTTCACGCCACAGTGTCAGCTCAGGAGAGAAGGCTGTCGAATGGTCAGGGACAGCCGCCCTGGCGAGAGGCGGCAGGTCATCAAAGGTCAAAACATGGCCAGGGCCAGAATCACGCGTGCTCATTGCTTCTCCAGGGCCTTGATGGTGTCGAGTCGAAAGATGTCCTTGGTCCCGGTCGAGCCCTTGACGTAGCCGAGCTTCGTCAGTTCATCCACCACGCTCTGAATGGCATTCACGTCGGGCGTGAAGCTGACGGGGGCTGGAGCAGCCTTCATCGAAGCGAGCAGAACCTTCGGTGCAACACGGAAGTAGTTCCCTTTCGCCAAGTAATCGACAGCCTTCTCTGGCTGCTTATTGATGATGGCGGCACCACACATCAGGCCCTTGAGGTATGCCGTGACGATTTGAGGCCGTTCCTTCAACGTCTTATCGAGGACGCTCACGACCGTATTCGGCGTTGTCGTCGAGTAGGTCTTGGCGCTGGTCGTCAGGACAGTGGCTCCCTTGTTGAGCACCATGTCCGTTGTGTACGGCTTGATGTGACTCAGCAGGTCGACCTGGCCGGAGCGAAACGACTCGACCATCGCAAGTAGGTCGTTGAAGTACACCAGCTCGACATCCTTGTCGGCGATGCCGAGTCGCGTGAACTCACGCTTGAGGATGAGCTCGAGCGTGTCGCCCTGGAGGGTGGCAATCTTGAGCTTGGGCTTTCCGGCCTTGACATAGCCCTTGATGTCATCCATGGACTTGAGGCCCAGCTTGCCTTGGGAGATGACTTCCATGACCCCCCAGCCACCAGCAGCTGCGATGACGCGGATGGGCACGCCGCTGTTGGCAGCAAAGAAGGGCAGCGTGAAAGGATTGGTGCTGAAGTCGATGGCGCCACCAGCCAGGGCAGCGTTGTTGTCACCAGGGTTCGCAAAGAACACTGTCTCGACGTCGAGCCCTTGCTGGGCAAAGCACCCACTCTCCTTGGCAACGAACAGCGGTGCCATGTCGATGGCGACCAGATGCCCTGCCTTAACCTTTGTGAGGGGCTTGTCAGCGGCAACTGCTACGCCCCCGAACGCCAGCGCTGCGGCGCTGGCCACGACCAACACGATTCGGTTCATTCGATGTCCTTCCGGCAGACGCCCGATGCGATTTGCATCGACTCACGTCATGGAAGGAAACTCTATCGACCGGTCGTTCCTGGATAAATAGCGGCTAATCGAAGTAACTCACACCGCCATCGAAGTTGCCAGTGAGGGCGCCACAGGTTGCACCGTCTCGGTGCCTTCAATCTGCGCCTTGGCTGCACGCAAGCAGCCGAGGAAGGCATGCATGGCTGGAGGCGGCCGCAGTTGGTCTGCCCGTGTAGCGATGGAGAACTGTGTGTCGCGATACAACTGCTGAGGGAGAAGCTCGACCAGCTCCCCCGTTTTCAGCCAGTGCAACGCATAGTGACGCGGCAAGAAGCCTATGCAGTCACCAGTCAGAATCATCAAGGCAGCTGCCTCAATGTGGCTGATGCTGGAAATCATCGTTTCTCCACCGGGGCTGGAGAACGGGAACTCGTGGGTTCCCAGGAAGGAGCGCAGTACCTTGTTGGTGGCTGGAAGTGCGGCTACCAGCTCTGTGTCGTCCTTGATGCTGGCCAAATGATGGTCACGATGGCAAACAAGAACATCTCGCTGAAGGTAGAGCTGCTCGTAGCTCAAGCGCGGCAGGCGACTATAGAAGATGCCAACGGCCACATCGATACGGTGGTCCAGAAGGCCTTTCTCAAGCTCTTGCGGCGACAACACCTCGAGCAGGAGGCGAGCTTGGTTACGCGGTTGTTGCCGGAACCGCTCCACGGCACGCCGAAACGGAGAGTTTGCATCCGTGACGATGTTGTCAATGAAGCCGATGCGCAGTTGCCCCGTCATTCCACCACGGAGCTCCCCAGCCTGCATTTCGAAGTTGTGCACGGACTGAAAGAACTCAATGACCAACCGATACAGTGCCTCGCCCTTATCTGTCAGCCTGAAGCCTCCTCGGCCTCGATGGCATACGACATACCCCAGGCGGGTCTCCAACTGCGACATCTGCGCACTGATGGTGGATGTGCCCACGTTGAGAATCGCTTGAGCATTGGCGAACCCACCGGCTTCGACCACGGCGCGGAAGACCCTCAACAAACGAACATCGATATCGCTAACAACCACCACGAACTCCAAACGCCATGTGGTCTGAATAGCAAAGCTGATGCCACTATCTGGCGTACGCGCGGCACCAATAAGGTGCATTTGCGCCCCATCCAGGCTCGTCTTTGCTGGACCTCCCTACTGGAGCTGTCCTGTTCTGGATGGCGCAAACTTTGCATCCATACCTACGTCAGCTGGTTTGCTTGGCCTTCCGATGGCCGCAAACCCAGGCTCCATAGCGAGCCAAGCACCTGAGGTGAGGATAGTCTCACCTCCTTCAGAAAGGACGACCTTTCTGTCGCTTTACCAGTTGGGGACGGCCCCGTTTATCGGGAGCCTGGCTGATGGGACGCATGCAACCAATGAAGAGGCGGTGGCGGCAGAGTCTCAGCGCCTGCTTGCCGAGCCAGATGACGTGCGCGTCGTGGCTATTCTTGCTCGACAGGATGCAGTCGCCCGAATCGGTAATTTGACGATGATCCACTACGGCGTGAATCGCTCGTTGCAGAACCATGCGTTCGATGCGAAGCGCAAGGCATTCTTTGAGCATTCAAACCTGCAGATCAATCGTGCGCAGATGACCTTGACTGACTGGAATGAGTCGCGGATTGACGAGCGTGGCGCGATGCTGCTGGAAGCTGCGCTGAGGATTTGGTCCCGGCCTACTGCTTCTGCCTGAGACGCTTGGCGGCATAGAGCTGCGAAATGATTGCTCAATTTTGGCTTTTAACGGGATGAGCATACCCCGGCGCCAGTACAGCGTTGTGCACGCCTGCTAGCTGCGATGGGTCATACAGGGCCAGTCGGTGATCGCTGCCACGCAAACTGGCACCTGGAGAGCAATCTACCTGCCATTGACGCAGCACGTGGCCAGCCACCGCCGCACGCACCGTGACGGTCAACTGGCCTTTACGCATCCCAAAGTCCCGCTCAATCGCTGCGGGGTGACGGTGGGCAGGGTGGGGCACCAGCGTCAGCGAGAGTTCTGTCTGCCATTGCTGATCTGCGCTCTGCAGCTCATGAGACTGTGCGTGGGACTTGGGTGAGCCGGTTGGCCATGCGCGAAGGGCTTCCATCCGTGTCAACACTAGATCTCGAAACTCATTTTTCGTGCGGTCAAAAGCGCGCACATGCCAACGCAGGCCTGAGTCGACCAGTGCATGGGGCACTATTTCGCGCTGCACAGGCCCAGTTTTTAGCGAGTGGTACGTGAGTCTCAAGGCTTGTTGTCCGTGAATGGCCCGTGTAACGGTGGCCAGCACGTCGAGTGGAGGCTGGTTCAGGCGGGCAGGAACGGCGTGTGGCAGCAGGGCGGTTTGAATACGGCGCTCGCCATCGCCAAAGCCAGAGGTCAGGGCCGAAAGCACCCGATGTACGTCGTGTGTGAACAGGGGCTTGAACGCTGTGCGGTAGATGTAGGCCTTGCCCACGTACTCCGCGTTGTGTGGCGCGAGTTCTTGGTAAAGCGCCATGTCACGGGTGCCGGCGGCGGTGGCAATGCCAAAGCGATCAAGCACGTCTTTGCGCGTGGCGCGGCCCAAGAACCAGATCAAGAACTCGATGTAAGCGAGCCTTTCGCGCTGCGCTGGTGGCAGGTCATCCAGTGAATGCGAAGTCTCGGGCATGTTGATCGGGTGTGTTCACGTGAGGCGGTGATAGTGGATGCGGCGAAAGGGATGGTTCAGCCTCCGCCACTGCCTTCACAGTTTAATCAAATACGATCATTTTGATCTTGATGTGATACGATCAAAATGATCGTATTTGATGATTGAGAGGGGGCGAAAATGAGTACCAATCAAGAGGGTAGCGCGTCTGCGGTTGACATTGGCCTCATGGAGTCAATGCGCATGCCTGGGGGCCTACCCAGTACCGCAGGGTTTTTGCGATTCAAATCGGGTGGGGACCTGGAGATCGAGTTCTACGATTTTGGTGAGAACGCTCAATCGTCTTTTGGCAATGACGTTGCCACTACCTACACGGTGAGGCGCGCTGATCTGCCGACTTTGCAGGCAGCCCTTTCAAATGATCAGGGCGTCCATGCCGAGGGTGCCGATGTGCGTCATGTTCTTGTGGCCAAGTTTTCCGGTGTGCTGGGCCTGGTCGCGTGGATCAAGGGGGAAGGCATCCCTGTCACCACGTCTTTTGACAGTTGGGCTTGAGCATGCGCACCACTGAAAACTGGCAGCACAGGGCGGTGGTATTGCAGTTGGCGCAACATCTGTGTGATCGCTTGACCAGGCGCCTGATCCGCAAGTGTCAAAGTGAGGCGCTTGGCATCGGCCCAGACAATTTGCGCAACTTGTGGGAGGAAATTTGCCTGGCCATGCGCTCAGATCACCCGATGTCTGAGATGTATCGACAGCACATGCTGGATCGCTTGACACCCATGGTGGCTGCGTTGCCTGCCTTGGAGCAACAGATCTTGTGGCTCTTGGTGAATGACGAGGAGGATGAAGCCCAAGCCTATCCTTCCAGGCGTCCTGAGCAGTGGCCTATTGATGCCGCTCGCATCGCTCGGTACGTTTGCGCAGAGGATGTCATGTATGCGTGCGTCAACTACGATGTTGAATCACGAGCAAAACTGAGCCACTGAAGGGTCTCCGTCACGTCCAATTTTGAGCCACGTTATCCACCTACCCTGCTGCTTTTTGCAGCGGCGGGGGACAGGAGTGATCAACGTGAGCACATTGAGCAAATTGCGCCGCATGGTCCACCGTGACCACCTGAGCGTGCGCGAAGCCAGCCGAAGGCTGGGCATCTCCCGCAATACAGCCGCCAAGTGGCTCGAGGCCGACGAGATGGTCGAGCCCCGCTACCCCAAGCGGGCCTCTCTTCCCAGCGTTCTCGATCCCTACAAGGAACAGCTGGCCACCTGGCTAAAGGCCGACAGCCACCGCAACAAGCGCGAGCGCCGTGGCATCAAGGCCATGTTCCGGGCACTGCAGGCCGTGGGCTACCCTGGCAGCCGAGGCCCGGTCTATGAGTTCGCCAAGCGCTGGCAGCAGGCACAGTCCGACGCGCCAACCCGAATGGCCTTCGTACCCATGAGTTTCGAGATGGGCGAGGCCTTCCAGTTCGACTGGAGCTGCGAGTACCTGTTCGTGGGCGGCCTGCGCAAACGCCTGGAGGCTTCGCACACCAAGCTGGCGGCCAGTCGGGCCTTCATGCTCACCGCCTACTTCAGCCAGGCCCACGAGATGTTGTTCGACGCCCATGCCCGAGCCTTTGCGGCTTTTGGTGGCGTGCCGCGCCGGGGCATCTACGACAACATGAAGACCGCCGTCGACAAGGTTGGTCAGGGCAAGAGCCGCACCGTCAATGCGCGCTTCGAGGCCATGACGGGTCACTACCTGTTCGAGCCTGAGTTCTGCAACCGCGCCGCTGGCTGGGAGAAGGGTATCGTCGAGAAGAACGTGCAGGATCGCCGTCGTGGCATCTGGATGGAGGCAGCGGAACGCCGCTGGCCCGACCTGGAGAGCCTCAATGCGTGGCTGCACCAGGCTTGCCTGGACGCCTGGCATGAGCTGCCTCACCCCGAGTGGCCAGAGCTGACGATCGCCGACGTCTGGCAGCAAGAGCAGACGCACCTGATGCCCAACCCTGCGCCATTTGATGGCTATGTCGAGCAGATGGCCAGGGTCACAGCCACCTCGCTGATCCACTACCAGCGCAATCGCTACAGCGTGCCATGCGAGTGGGCCCACACCAGTGTCAGCGTGCGGGCTTATCCCGATCGCCTGGTGGTGGTCGGTGCCAACTCGGAATCGCCAGAACAGCCGGTGAGCCTGCCGCGCAGCTTCGAGCGTGGCCAGACCTTGTACGACTGGCGGCACTACGTCAGCTTGCTCGAACGCAAGCCCGGCGCTTTGCGCAACGGCGCCCCCTTCAAGACCATGCCCGAGCCCTTGCAGCATCTGCAAGCGCACCTGCTTCGCCACCCTGGCGGCGACCGGGTGATGGCCCAGGTGCTCATGGCCATCACCCTGCACGGGCTCGATGACGTGCTGGTGGCCGTGGAGTTGGCGCTGCAATCCGGCCGCGTGAGCGCAGACCATGTGCTCAACGTGCTGGCCAGGCTCAAGGAGCCCCAAGCCGTGCAAAGCCTGCCTGAAGCAGCCTTGCCTTCACTGACGCTGCACGAGCCGCCTCAGGCCGACGTGTCGCGCTACGACAGCCTGCGCCAGTCCCAGGAGGATGACCATGTCCAATGACATCGCAGCAAGCCTCAAGGGCTTGAGCCTGCACGGCATGGCCAGTGCCTGGCCGGAACTGCTGGGCATCGCCCGGCTCAAATCGCTCGACCACGAAGCCCTGCTGCATCAGCTCATCAAGGCCGAGGGCGCACATCGGGAAGTGCGCTCCATGGCCTACCAGATGCGGGCGGCCCGATTCCCGCACCACCGCGACCTGGCTGGCTTTGCCTTTGATCAGGCGCAGGTGGACGAGGCGCTGGTGCGTCAGCTGCACGAGTTCAAGTTCATCGACTCAGCCCACAACGTGGTCTTCGTGGGCGGCCCTGGCACGGGCAAAACACACCTTGCCACAAGCCTGGGCGTTCATGCCATCCGTGCACATGGTAAGCGGGTGCGCTTCTTCTCGACCGTCGAGCTGGTCAATCTGCTGGAGGCCGAGAAAGCTCAAGGTAAGGCCGGGCAACTGGCACATCGGCTCATGTACGTGGATCTCGTCATCCTCGACGAGATGGGCTATTTGCCCTTCAGTCAAGCCGGTGGGGCCTTGCTGTTCCACCTGCTGTCCAAGCTGTACGAGCGCACCAGCGTGGTCGTCACCACCAACCTGTCGTTCTCGGAGTGGGCCAGCGTGTTCGGCGACGCCAAGATGACCACCGCGCTGCTCGACCGACTCACCCATCACTGCCACATCGTCGAAACCGGCAACCAGAGCTGGCGCTTCAGGCACTCGACTGCACAACCGTCTTCGATCATCAGAGCCACACGAACCAAAACGGCCAAAGGAGCACCCCAGACAGATCACGCAGTAGACTTATCCACATCCGAACAGTCCATTTCTTCGTCAACTTAGTGGCTCAGTTTTGGACGTGACGCCTGGCTCAGTTTTGCTCGTGATTCAACATGCAGGCTGCACAGTTGATGGTTAACGTCGCGTACGGGTACCAATAAGAGGCGGCCTTGCTGGCGCAGTCCATACGACCGAACGCCCTTGCCAATCAGGTATGGATGTGCGGTAACTGGACCGCCGGAGTTCCAGCGATGGGCTGCAACGTCCATGGCTAGGCTATGGGTCATGGCTTGCGCTTGATTGCGGGCAAGATGCGCGGCCCTGACACGTTCACGCAAGGCTGTCTTTTCAGCTTCGGTGAGCAAGTCCCGAGATTTGTCGCACCATGTGGATTGCAGCCCCGTGCGCCAGTCGCCAAATGCGCCTGCCGGCAGGTCGCTTGCGTAGACGACGTACCAGCCCGAGGTATCGCTCGCACGGCCATTGGTGCTGAAGCGATGCAGTCTGCCGTCGATTGTGACCCTGGGTGGCGGTGTGAGGCCGCAAGCGGCGATGGCTGCGCGAAAGCTGTCTTCGAGATGTGCTGAGGGCATCACTTCACCCCCAGGAGAGAGGCTCGGATTTCACCCACTGACCAGGAGGCAACACGGCCATTCAGCTGCGGCTTGGGTAGATGACCGCTTTTGACCCTGCGCCACAGCGTGGCACTGGAGATGCCGTGAAGCAGCTCTACGACCGGTTGTCGAACCCGGGCGCAGTCAGGCAGATCTTGGAATGTGCTGGCACCCTGAAGTGCTTTGATTTGTCTGTTGCTTTGCTTGGTCGTCAGCTGATCGCTTGATATGGAGCTCTGAGCCTGGTATTTGATCGGCCGCTTTTTGGGGGGAACCTTCTTCATTTCAACTCCAAAATGGTGGGATGAGATGAAGTGTTTCAAAGCGAGATCAGTTGGTCACGGTAAGGAGATCGTCACTTCTCCTTACCTTGACGGACACTGGAAAGCTCTCCCAGGAGCTCTAGTGGCGGTATCTCACCCTGCTTTGCGTAGGGGCCGAATTGGTTCCAATGCTTCTTGATCGTCTCTTCGGAAACCAGGCGACCTGATTCAGCGAGAATCTGCTGCGCGACTTGATCAAAGGCTTCCTCTAGCGATCTCGCTGCTCCACTGACCAAAACCTCTTGAACTGATTGCGCGTTCTCCCATGCTTCGAATCCATTTTCATGGAAACCCCTGTCGTTTTTAATTTTTGGGATCAGTTTGGTCAGGATCTCTAGGAGAGCCTTGTGAAGATCATCTGGCATGGGCAGCCCACTATCCAGATGATCAATGGCGTGCTGTAGTACGGTCTGCTGCGCCTTGCCACTGCCTCTCTTTGCCAGTGCAAACAAGCTGGAATCAATGACGATGTCAGAGTACTTTGGCATCTGGTTGGCTATAAGCTGTTAGTTGGTGGGGGCATCTCATGCGTTATGCGACCGATGAGTTCATACGAAGGTGTTGGTGGCGCAGCATTGCCCTTCGTCTCGACCGTGTCGCAGAACATGGCCCAGTCGGCCATCATTTGGCGACGCTTTTCAAACATGTCGCCGCGGCGATATGCGGCTTCGACCTTGTCACTGATCGTGTGTGCCAAGGCCATTTCGGCCATATCGCTGGGGTAGTTGGTGCGCTCGGATACCCAGTCACGGAATGACGAGCGGAAGCCGTGGGGTACGCACGGCGCCCCCATTCGGCGAATGACGGCCGACAGCGTCATGTCTGACAACTGGCCACCCCGTGGGGCAGTGAACACGTAGTTGGAGCCAGCAATGCGCGGCAGCGCATCAAGGATTTGAATTGTCTGATCTGTGAGCGGCACACGGTGCTCTCGACCAGCCTTCATTCGCTCGCCGGGGATCACCCAGACCTTGGCATCCTTATCGATTTCAGGCCATGTGGCGCCACGAACCTCGCCGGATCGAGCTGCGGTCAGTATGGCGAACTCTAAAGCCTTGGCGCCTACGCCGTCGTGCTTGCGCAGCTCAAACATGAACGCGCCAACGTCGGAGATGGGCAGGGCGTCATGGTGCTCCACCTTGGCTACTTTCGAAGGCTTGGGTAGAAGTTTGTCCAAGTGGCCTTTCCAGCGGGCCGGGTTCAGGCCTTGGCGATAGTTGCGAGCTGTTGCCCAGTCCAGCACGGACTCAATGCGGCCACGAAGGCGCGATGCTGTCTCAGTCTTGGTCTTCCAGATCGGTTCGAGTACGCCCAGTACCTGCGGCAGTTCTACGTCCTTGACCAGAACATGGCCAATCTTTGGGTACGCGTAAGCGGTTAGGGTGCTGGTCCACTGCTTGGCGTGTTTCTCGTTCCTCCATCCGGCCTTGTGTGAGTCGATGTAAGACTCAGCGGCTTGCTTGAAGGTGATGAGCGCCATTTGAGAGGCTTTGAGTGCGCTCTTGGCGTTTCTTGCTTCGTCAATTGGATCTATGCCAGCTCGGACCTTGGCACGTGCCGCGCGGGCGCCTTCACGCGCTTGCGCCAGCGTGACGTCTGGATATCCGCCCAAGCCCATGTCTCGGCGCCTAGTGCCGATGACCATTCGCAGGACCCAGGATCGGCCACCACTCTTTAAAACTTGCAGCGCCAAACCTGCTACGCCACCAACAAAGTGAAAGCCTTCGGTGGTCAGGTTTTTCACCTCAAGCGCGCTCAGTTCTCTGGCTTTCTTTGCCACGGCTCATTACACCCATTTTCCCACCCATCATCGAGTGTGCGATTAGATGATATTGGGTGATTAGATGTGAGTCAATGAATGCCTCACATAGCTAGAGAGCTACGATTTTTGATCTCATTTGATACAGCCTGATGTTATATGCAGGCAGACGCCCTCTCCGCCAACAAACACACCCAACAACAAACCCTCTCAGGTGCAATACCTGAGAGGGTTTTGTTTTGGTGTCTTGGTGTTTTGGGCAGTCGAGCGGCTGGCGGGACCAGCCACTCGAATGCGCCACTCAGCGCACCTTGCCCAGGGCGCGCAACACCTTCTGCGGGGTGATGGGTTGTGAGAACACGTGCGCGCTGAAAGGGGCGATGGCGTCGTTGACGGCGTTCATCACCGCCGCTGGCGCACCGGCCGTGCCGGCCTCGCCCGCGCCCTTGGCGCCCAGCTTGGAGCTGGCGGTTGGCGTCTGCACGTGGGCCACCTCGATGTCGGGCATCTCCGATGACATGGGCACCAGGTAGTCGGCCATGCTGGCGTTGACCATCAGGCCCTGGTCGTCGTAGAGGCATTCTTCGAACAGCGCACCGCCAATGCCCTGCACGATGGCACCGCGCATCTGCTCGTCCACCAGCATGGGGTTGAGCACGCGGCCGCAGTCTTCCACCGCCCAGTGCTTGAGCAGCTTCACGAAGCCGGTGTCGGGGTCCACCTCCACGTACGAGGCCTGAACGCCGTTGGTGAAGATGAAGGGGTAGTCGCGCTGCGCGTAGTGGCGCGTCACCATCAGCTCGGGCGTGAAGTCGGCCGGCAGCGTGTCAGAGCGGAAGTAGGCGATGCGGCCCAGTTCGGCCAGCGGCAACAGTTCTTCGCCGGTGGCGGCGTCCACGATGCGACCACGGCGCACGGCCAGACCACTGCCCTCGCGCTTGAGGATGACCGCCGCCACCTTGACGATGTTCTCGCGCAGCGCCTGGCCAGCCAGCAGCACGGCCTCGCCGCCCACACCGGCCCCGCGCGATGCCCAGGTGCCGCCACCGTAGGGCGTGACATCGGTGTCGCCAGTGACGATGCGCACCTTCTGGATGTCCACGCCCACCGCGTCGGCCGCGATCTGGCGGTAGATGCCTTCGGTGCCCTGCCCTTGCTCGCCCACCCCCGCCAGCACGGTGATGTCGCCCTCGGGGTCTAGCCGCATGGTGGCGCCGTCTTGCGAGGCGATGCGCGCACCGCCCACGCCGTAGAACGCGGCGCTGGGGTTGGTGAGTTCGATCACGGTGGCAAAGCCAATGCCGCGGTAGATGCCCTGCTTGCGCAGCGCGGCCTGCTCGGCGCGCAAGGCGTCGTAGTTCATCAGCTCGCGCAGCTTCTTCAGGCTGGCCTGGTGCGACAGGATTTCCAGCTTGATGCCCGAGGCACCCGCCGTGGGGTAGGCGTCATCGGGAATGACGTTGAGCTCGCGAATCGTCAGCGGGTCCATGCCGATCTTCTGGGCGGCCAGGTCCACCAGGGCCTCGGTCACCGCGCAGGCAATCGGGTGGCCCACGCCGCGGTACTGGCAAGTGGGCGTTTTGTTCTGGAACACCACGTTGAGCTTGGCGCGGTAGTGCTTGTGCTTGTAGGGGCCACCCACCAGGTTGACCACCTGGTTGCCTTCGATGGCGCTGGTGCGCGGGAACATGGAATACGGCCCGATGCCGGTGAGGTCAACCATGTCGAAGCCCAGAATCTCGCCGTCGCGGTTCACCGCAATGCGGGCTTTGACCTCGTGGTGGCGGGCGTGGATGTCGCTGGTGAAGCTCTCCAGCCGGTCGGCCACGAACTTCACCGGGCGGCCCAGCATGATCGACAGGGCCACGGTGGCGAAGTCGTCCGGGTAGGCGTGCACCTTGATGCCGAAGGAGCCGCCCACGTCTTTGCAGACCACGCGAATGGCGTTGGCCGGCAGGTCAAACTGGCGGCCGTAGAGGTCTTGCATCATGTGCGGCGCCTGGAACGAGTGGTACACCGTCAGGCGCTGCTCGGCCGGGTTCCAGTGGGCAATCTGGGCACGTGGCTCCAGCGTCACGCCGGTGTGGCGGCCGAACTCGAAATCGATTTCGGCCACTTCGTCGGCCTCGGCAAACACGCGGTCCACCTCGCCCACGTCCAGGCTGCGGGTGAAGCACAGGTTGTCACCCAGCTCGGGGTGAATCAGTGGGGTGGTGGCATCCAGCGCGGTGGACATCTCGGTGGCCGCCGGCAGCTCTTCCCAGTCCACCGTGATCAGGGCCAGCGCGTCTTCGGCCTGGGCGCGGGTTTCGGCCACCACGGCCACCACCGGCTCGCCCTGCCAGCAGGCGCGCTCCACCGCCAGCGGGTACTGCGGGGCCGATTTCATGCCGGCCAGGTGGCCCAGCACCGCCACCCAGGGCTTGCAGACCTTGGCGATGTCGTGGCCGTCTGCCACCATCAGCACGCCCCGCATGCCTCGGGCTTCGTCGGCGTGGATCTTCTTGATGCGCATGTGCGCCACCGGGCTGCGCCAGAAGGCCACGTGGGCCATGCGCGGCAGCTCGATGTCGTCCACGTACTGACCCAGGCCTTGCGTCAGGCGCTCGATGCCGCCGCGCGGCACGGTGGCGCCGATGTAGCGCGGGTCTTCGGTCACCGGGGTCAGCGGGCGGGGCTGTTCCACACCCGGCTCCAGGTTCAGGATGTCGCGTTTCATGCCTTGGCCTCCTGGCGTTGTTGCAGCACCTCGCAGATGGCGTCCACGATGGCGTGGTAGCCGGTGCAGCGGCAGTAGTTGCCCGAAATCCATTCGCGCACCTCGGCGCGGGTGGCTTGCGGTTGCGTCTCGACCAGTTCCTTGGCCGCCATCAACATGCCCGATGTGCAGAAGCCGCACTGCAGCGCGTTGCGGCGCACAAAGGCTTCCTGCAGGTCGCGGATCACGCCGCTGCGGCTCACGCCTTCAATCGTCTGCACTTCGCCGCCGTCGGCCTGCACGGCCAAGGTCAGGCAGCCGCGCACGATGTGGCCATTGAGTTCCACCGTGCAGGCACCGCACACGCCGTGTTCGCAGCCCAGGTGGCTGCCCTTGAGGCCGAGGTCTTCGCGCAGAAAGTCCACCAGGTGGGTGCGGGGCTGCACGCTGCACTGGCGGCGTTCACCGTTGACGGTGACTTGGATGGGATAGAGGTCTGCCATGGGAATGTCCTTCGGGTGGCTCAGGCGGCAAGGGCGCCGTGGGTGGCGCCGTTCATGAGGCGCTGCAGCAGCACGCCAGCCAGGTGGCGCTTGGTGTCCGGGCTGTTGGTCAGGTCGGGCAGCGGGTCGATCGAGTCGCGCAGCGCCTGCACCGCCTGGGCGATCAGCGCCGCATCGGGCGTGCGCCCCTCCAGCACGGCCTCGGCGGCGGGAACACGCAGGGGCGTGGCGTCCACGCCCAGCAGCACCACGCGCACATCGCGCAGCACGCCCGCTTGCCGTTTCGCGGTGGCGGCCAAACCGACGATGGCGTAGTCGCCATGGCGGCGGGCCAGTTCCTGAAAACCGAACCAATGGTCAGGGCCCGCCACGGGCAGTTCACTGGCCACCAACACCTCATCGGGTTCCAGTGCGGTGGCGTAGAGGCCCTGGAAAAAGTCATCAGCGGCGATGCGACGCTCGCCCTTCGGGCCACGCGCCACCACCGTGCCACCAAGGGCCAGCAGGCAGGTGGGCCACTCGGCCGCCGGATCGGCATAGGCAATCGAGCCACCCCAGGTGCCACTGTTGCGAATGGCGCGGTGCGCAATGTGCGGCGCGGCGGCCTTCAGCAGCGGCGCGTGCTGCGCCACCAGCGGGCTGTGCTCGATGTCGCTGTGGGTGGCCAGCGCGCCGATGCGCAACACATTGCCCTGCAGGCCGATGCCGCGCAGGGCATCGATGCCGGTGATGTCGATCACCAGGCGCGGCTCGGACAGCCGCATGTTGAGCGTGGCCATGAGGGTCTGGCCACCCGCCAGCAGGCGGGCGTCGTCGCCATGCGCTTGCAGCAGCGACAGCACCTCATCAAGCGAGCGCGGTTTGACGTAATCGAAGGCAGCGGCTTTCATGGGCGGTCCTCAGGAATGCAACAGGGAAGCGATCCACACGCCGAAGCCAGTGGACAGGGCGCCCAGGGCGAACCACAGCAC
>Ga0255140_1000193_pt1 | contig 27265 bp, 27 predicted proteins | sample Law_Colum_RepC_8_FD_188547 | JGI IMG/M metagenome (GOLD analysis project Ga0255140, IMG submission 188547) | Freshwater microbial communities from St. Lawrence River, New York, United States - Law_Colum_RepC_8d | ecosystem: Environmental > Aquatic > Freshwater > River | place: USA: New York...
GTGTCGATCATGGGGCGCGAAGGCAGTGGGTCGATCAGGGCCGCCAGATGGAGGCGTCGGTCTGGATCAGCGACAGCGGGTGGCGCAGGCCGGCCAGGTGGTCTTCGATGCAGCGCAGCACCAGCGGGCTGCGGTGGCGCTCGGCGCTCTGGCGCACTTCATCGGGCGTGAGCCACAGGGCGCGCACGATGCCGTGGTCCAGCGGGCGATGGGGGTCGAACGAGGTGACCGTGCCGCAGAAGGCCATGCGCAGGTAGGTGATGTCTTCCTCGGCGCGCTGAAAGCGCGAGAGGTAAATGCCCACCAGCGCCTCGGGTGCGAAGCCGTGCGCGGTTTCTTCCAGTGTCTCGCGCACCACGGCCTGCTCGGGGCTTTCGCCAGGGTCAAGGTGACCGGCCGGGTTGTTCAGGCGCAAGCCCTCGGGGGTGTGCTCTTCGACCAGCAGGTATCGTCCATCGCGCTCAACGATCGCGGCCACGGTCACGCTCGGCTTCCAACGGGTAGTCATCGCGGCATTATCTGTCTCGTGCGCGTCCTGGCGGGGCGTCAAACCAAAAGCTGACAGCAGGCTTTCACGGTATGCTTGCCCGCTTTTTTCATCACCCCGAGTGAGGAGACTTTCATGCTGATAGGCGTACCCGCCGAAACCATGGTGGGCGAGACCCGCGTGGCCGTCACGCCCGAGACGGCCAAGAAGCTCGTGGCGCAAGGCCACGTGGTGCGCGTGCAGTCGGGTGCCGGCGTGTCCGCCAGCGCCACCGACGCGGCCTACACCGCCGTGGGCGCCGAGGTCACCGATGCCGCTGGCGCCCTGGGCGCCGACCTGGTGCTGAAGGTGCGCGCGCCGTCCGACGCCGAGCTGGCGCAGATGAAGGCAGGCGCCACCCTGGTGGGCATGCTCAACCCCTTTGACGCCGCCGGGCTGCAGAAGCTGGCTGGCGCGGGCCTCACCGCCTTTGCGCTGGAGGCCGCGCCGCGCACCACGCGTGCGCAAAGCATGGACGTGCTCTCTTCGCAGGCCAACATCGCCGGCTACAAGGCCGTGATGCTGGCGGCCAACCACTACCAGCGCTTCTTCCCCATGCTCATGACGGCCGCCGGCACGGTGAAGGCCGCGCGCGTGGTGATCCTGGGCGTGGGCGTGGCCGGTCTGCAGGCCATTGCCACCGCCAAGCGCCTGGGCGCCGTGATCGAGGCGTCTGACGTGCGCCCGAGCGTGAAAGAGCAGGTGGAATCGCTGGGCGCCAAGTTCATTGACGTGCCCTACGAGACCGCCGAAGAGAAAGAGGCGGCCGAGGGCGTGGGCGGTTACGCCCGCCCCATGCCGCCGAGCTGGCTGGAGCGCCAGAAGGTGGAAGTGGCCAAGCGCGTGGCGCAGGCCGATGTGGTGATCTCCACCGCCCTCATCCCGGGCCGCGCCGCGCCGGTGCTGGTGACGGAAGACATGGTGAAAAGCATGAAGCCGGGCTCGGTCATCGTGGACCTGGCCGCCGGCAAGGGCGCCACCAACCCCGACGGCAGCGTGGGCGGCAACTGCCCGCTGACCGTGGCCGACCAGACCGTGACCCGCCATGGCGTGGTGATCGTGGGCGAGACCAACCTGCCCGCCATGGTGGCGGCCGACGCCTCGGCGCTCTATGCGCGCAACGTGCTCGACTTCCTCAAGCTCGTGCTGCCCAAAGACGCCACCGCCGTTCAGGTGCCGATGGACGACGACATCGTCGTGGCCTGCCTGATGGCGCAGGGCGGCGAAGTGAAGCGCAAATAACGGAGAACCCCATGGACGCCGTATCCCCCACCCTCATCAACCTCATCATCTTCGTGCTGGCCATCTACGTGGGCTACCACGTGGTGTGGAACGTCACGCCCGCGCTGCACACGCCGCTCATGGCCGTGACCAACGCCATCTCGGCCATCGTCATCGTCGGCGCCATGCTGGCCGCCGCCCTCACCGAAACCCCGCTGGGCAAGACCATGGGCGTGCTGGCCGTGGCGCTGGCCGCGGTGAACGTGTTTGGCGGCTTCCTGGTCACCCGCCGCATGCTGGAAATGTTCAAGAAGAAAGAGAAGAAGGCCCCGGCGGCCAAGGAGAGCGCGCAATGAGCATGAACCTCGTCGTTCTTCTGTACCTGGTCGCTTCGGTCTGCTTCATTCAGGCGCTCAAGGGCCTGTCGCACCCGACCACCTCGATTCGCGGCAACCTGTTCGGCATGACCGGCATGGCCATTGCCGTGCTCACCACGGCGGCGCTCATCGTCGAGCTCTCTGGTGGGCAAGGCCGGGGCATGGTCTATGTGCTGGGCGGCCTGCTGGTGGGTGGCGCGGCCGGCGCCATCATGGCCAAGCGCGTGGAGATGACCAAGATGCCCGAGCTGGTGGCCTTCATGCACAGCATGATCGGCCTGGCCGCGGTGTTCATCGCGGTGGCCGCGGTGGCCGAGCCCTGGGCTTTCGGCATCGCCGCCAAGGGCGTGGCCATTCCGTTTGGCAACAAGATCGAGTTGTTCCTGGGGGCGGCCATCGGTGCCATCACCTTCTCGGGTTCGGTCATTGCCTTTGGCAAGCTCTCGGGCAAGTACAAGTTCCGTCTGTTTCAGGGCGCGCCCGTGGTGTTCAAGGGCCAGCATTTGCTCAACGCAGTGCTGGGCCTGCTGACCATTGGCCTGGGGTTGTACTTCGCATTCACCGAGAACTGGACCGCCTTCTTCGTGATGGTGGCCCTGAGCTTCGTGCTGGGCGTGCTGATCATCATCCCCATCGGCGGCGCCGACATGCCGGTGGTGGTGTCCATGCTCAACAGCTACTCGGGCTGGGCGGCGGCGGGCATTGGCTTCTCGCTGAACAACGCCATGCTGATCATTGCCGGCTCACTGGTGGGCAGCTCGGGCGCGATCCTGAGTTACATCATGTGCAAGGCCATGAACCGCTCGTTCATCAACGTGATCCTGGGCGGCTTCGGTGGTGACGCCACGGCGGCTGCGGCCGGTGGTGGCGTGCAGCGCACCGCCAAGAGCGGCAGCGCGGACGACGCGGCCTTCATCCTGGGCAACGCCGAGACGGTGGTGATCGTGCCGGGCTACGGCCTGGCCGTGGCCCGCGCGCAGCACGCGGTGAAGGAACTGGCGCACAAGCTCACCGAAAAGGGCATCACGGTGAAGTACGCCATCCACCCCGTGGCCGGTCGCATGCCGGGCCACATGAACGTGCTGCTGGCCGAGGCCGAGGTGCCCTACGACCAGGTGTTCGAGATGGAAGACATCAACGGTGAATTCGGGCAGGCCGACGTGGCCATCATCCTGGGCGCCAACGACGTGGTGAACCCGGCCGCGCTGCAGAAGGGCTCGCCCATCTATGGCATGCCGATTCTGGAGGCCTACAAGGCCAAGACCGTGATCGTGAACAAGCGCTCCATGGCCGCCGGTTACGCCGGTCTGGACAACGAACTGTTCTACATGGACAAGACCATGATGGTGTTCGGCGACGCCAAGAAGGTGGTCGAGGACATGACCAAGGCCATCGAATAGAGCCTGCGACGTGTCAGAAGACAAAGCCGGCCTGCGTGCCGGCTTTGTTTTTTGTAGCAAAAGGGTTGCTTTTCCATTGGCCTGGCGGTGGTGGGTCAGATTCGTGTCAGGGAAAAACACGAGGCCCAAAGGCCGCACCCGTCGGGACAATGGAAGCCATTGACCGTTTCGGAGCCCTGCATGTCTTCTCCCTCGTCTGCCCGCCCCTGGTTGTCTGCCTATCCGCCCGGGGTGCCGACCGACATTGACCCCGGCCAGTACCGCTCGCTCGTGCACCTGATGGAAGAGGCCTTCGGCCGCTACGCGGACCGCCCCGCCTACAGCTTCATGGGCAAAGAGATCAGCTTCGGCCAGACCGATGCCCTGTCCAAGACCTTCGCGGCCTACCTGCAAAGCCTGGGCCTGGCCAAGGGCGACCGGGTGGCGGTGATGATGCCCAACACCCCGCAATACCCCATCGTGGTGGCGGCCATCCTGCGCGCGGGCCTGGTGGTGGTGAACGTGAACCCGCTGTACACGCCGCGCGAGCTGGAGCACCAGCTCAAGGACTCGGGCGCCAAGGCCATCGTCATCATCGAGAACTTCGCCGCCACGCTGCAGCAGTGCATCGGCCACACGCCGGTGAAGCACGTGGTGCTCACCGCCATGGGCGACCTGCTGGGCTGGGCCAAGGGCGCGCTGGTGAACTACGTGGTGCGCAAGGTCAAGAAGATGGTGCCGCCCTTTGACTTGCCGGGCGCCGTGCGCTTCAACGACGCCCTGGCCCGCGGCGCACGCGCCACCTTGCGCCAGCCCGAGATCGGGCCCGACGACATGGCCGTGTTGCAGTACACCGGCGGCACCACGGGCGTGAGCAAGGGCGCGGTGCTGCTGCACCGCAACATCATTGCCAACGTGCTGCAGTCCGAGGCCTGGAACGACCCGGTCATGAAGAAGGTGCCCGAGGGCGAGCAGTCCACCAGCGTGTGCGCCCTGCCGCTGTACCACATCTTCGCCTTCACGGTGAACATGATGTTGTCGCTGCGCGTGGGCGGCAAAACCATCCTCATTCCCAACCCTCGCGACCTGCCCGCTGTGCTGAAAGAGCTGAGCAAGCACCGCTTCCACAGCTTCCCGGCCGTGAACACCCTGTTCAACGGCCTGGTGAACCACCCCGATTTCGCCACGGTGGACTGGAGCCACCTCAAGGTGTCGGTGGGGGGCGGCATGGCCGTGCAAAGCGCCACCGCCCGGCAGTGGCTGGAGAAGACCGGCTGCCCCATCTGCGAAGGCTACGGCCTGAGCGAGACCAGCCCCTCGGCCAGTTGCAACCCCACCACCAGCACCACCTTCACCGGCACCATTGGCGTGCCGCTGCCCAGCACCTCGATGAAGTGCGTGGACGACGACGGCAACGAGGTGCCCGTGGGCCAGCCCGGCGAGATCGCCATTCGTGGCCCGCAGGTGATGGCCGGTTACTGGCAGCGCCCCGACGAGACCGCCAAGGTCATGACCGCCGACGGTTTCTTCAAGACCGGTGACGTGGGCATCATGGACGAGCGCGGTTACTTCAAGATCGTGGACCGCAAGAAGGACATGATCCTGTGCGCGGGCTTCAACGTGTACCCCAACGAGGTGGAAGACGTGGTGGCCCAGTTGCCCGGCGTGCTGGAGTGCGCCGTGGTGGGCATTCCCGACGAGAAGGCCGGTGAGGCCATCAAGCTGGTCATCGTCAAGAAAGACCCGGCGCTCACCGAAGAGCAAGTGCGCGCCCACTGCCGCGCCAACCTCACCGGTTACAAGCAACCCAAGGTGGTTGAGTTCCGCACCGACCTGCCCAAGACCCCGGTGGGCAAGATCCTGCGGCGCGAACTGCGGGATAGCAAGTAACCCCCCCGGGTGCAACGCGAGTGGCCCGGCAGAGCCGGTTCCACAGCGTTCTGGAATGGGGCACGCGCTCCAGCGCCTCGCCCTGCTTCTGGTCCAATGCGGGCATGAAAGACACCGCCCCCATCGCCCTCGTGGCCGCTCTGCACGATGAGCTGGCTTCTGTTCTTGAGCTGATGCCCGACGAGCACAAGCAGACCGTGGGCGGGCGTGAGTTCTGGGTGGGGCACTTGCACGGGCAGGCGGTGGTGGCGGTGCTCAGCGGCATTGGCAAGGTGGCGGCGGCCACCACGGCCACCTTGCTCATCGAGCGCTTTGGCGTGGGCGGCATCGTCTTCACCGGCGTGGCCGGTGGTCTGGGTGAGGGCGTGCGGGTGGGCGATGTGGTGGTGGCCCGGTCTTTCCTGCAGCACGACATGGACGCCTCGCCACTGTTCCCGCGCCACGAGGTGCCAGGCTATGGCCGCTCGCGATTCGACGCCGATGCGGCCCTGACCGACCGCCTGCTGGCGGCCTGTCATCACACCCTGACCTACCTGCCCAGCACGCTGACCGCGAGCACCGTGCACACCTTCGGCCTGCACGGCCCGCGCGTGCACCAGGGCCTGCTGGTCAGCGGCGACCGCTTCGTCGCCACCACCACCGAGAGCCAGGCCCTGCAGGCCGCCCTGCCCGACGCCTTGGCGGTGGAAATGGAAGGCGCCGCCTTCGCCCAGGTCTGCCACGACTTCGGCGTGCCCCTGGCCGTGGTGCGCACCATCTCCGACCGCGCCGACGACGCCGCGCACGTCGACTTCCCGAAGTTCCTGCGCGAAGTGGCCAGCCGCTACAGCGGCGCCATTGTGGAGTCGCTGTTCAGCCAGTGACCCCGCCAGCGCGAAGTGTCTGCGCTCGCCCAGCACGTGGTCGGCGCGATGTGTCTTTGTCCAGCAGATGCGGTGGAACCGGCTCCGCCGGGCCACTCGCATCGCCCCCTTGAGGGGGTGACGCCGCAGGCGGCGCGGGGGTGGGCCTACTTCAACCAGCCGCGCTTGCGGAAGTACAGCATCGGCACCAGGGCCGACAGCACCATCAGCCCCAGCGCGTAGGGGTAGCCCCATTTCTGGCTCAGCTCGGGCATGTACTGGAAGTTCATGCCGTACAGGCTGGCGATCAGCGTAGGGGGCAGCAGCGCGACGCTGGCCACCGAGAAGATCTTGATGATCTTGTTCTGGTTGATGTTGATGAAACCCACCGTGGCGTCCATCAAGAAGTTGATCTTGTCGAACAGGAAGGCGGTGTGGCCGTCGAGCGAGTCCAGGTCGCGAAGAATCTGGCGGGCGTCTTCAAACTGCTCGGCGCTCAGCAGGCGACTGCGCATCATGAAGCTCACCGCGCGGCGGGTGTCCATCACGTTGCGGCGGATGCGCCCGCTCATGTCCTCGTGGCGGGCAATGGCGGCCAGCACCTCGCCGGCTTTGTTGTCCGTCACGTCACCGGCCAGCACCTGGCGGCTCACTTTTTCGAGGTCGTCGTAAATGTCTTCCAGCGTGTCGGCGCAGTACTCCGCGTCGGCGTCGAAGAGCATCAGCAGCACGTCTTTGGCGTTGTCGATCAGGCCGGGCATGCGGCGCGCGCGCATGCGCAGCAAGCGAAAGACGGGCACGTCCTCGTCGTGGATGGAGAACAGCACGCCGCGGCTGCGCAGTTCGTCGTTGTGCTCGTTCAGGATGAAGGCCACGCGAACCGCGCGCGGGTTCTCGTCGTCGTCGATCAAGAAGTCGCTGCGAACGTGCAGCTCACCGTTGTCTTCTTCGAAGAAACGGGCCGATTCCTCGATGTCCTCGTCCATTGCGTCTTCGGGGATGGACAGGCCGAAATGCTGCTTGACCCAGCGGCGTTCTTCGGGGGTGGGGTTCTCGAGGTCAACCCAGATGGGCTTGAATCGGGCCAGCTCTTCGAGCGACTCGATTTCTTCCTGGAACAGGCGGCCGTTGGCCAGGGTGAATACGTTGAGCATGCGGTGCTCCCGGCGGGGAAATTCGGTCTGAGGGGGGCGGCGGGGAGAGCGGCGCTTTCAGCCGGCCGGCCGCCTGATCCAACGGCCGCGGTGGCGGCGCTCAGACGGACGCGGGAGCGACTGAAAGCACGCAACTGGGGGGCGTGCTTTCCATGCAGATTCTCCAGGGGGATGACGGCGCGATTATGTCACCGGGGGCTGGCCTGTTCGGCCGCCGTTGAAGCGAAAAAGGCCTGCAATTCGTCGCGCCGCCGCCAGGCGTCGTGTTCGCCCAGGGTGATCAGCGCCTGCACGAAGCCCGGTTCGAACAGCAGGTAGCTGGCCAGGGCGGCCGCGCTGCCGGCCGCGCCGCGCTCGGTGTCCAGCGCGCCCAGCCCCACCAAGGTGTTGCGGGTGGCGGCCGGCAGTTCGTTGATGTGCTTTTGCGCCAGCTCGTCCAGCGACTGACTGGGCTGGATGGCCATCACCCGCACCGGTCGGTACGGCAGGGCCGCGGCCAAGTCGGGAGGCAATTTCGCCAGGGTCTCGCTGACGCGGGTGGTCTGCTCCACGTCGGCTTGCAGGGTGTCGTGGAACACACTGGCCATGGCGTGGCCGGCAATGGTGCCGGCCGTGGGCTCGCCGCCGGCTCGCACCCCCAGGCCTGAGCGCTGCGGTTGCCCCACACCAATCACCAGGATGCGCCGCGCACCGAAATGGATGGCGGGTGACAGGGGCGAGAGTTGGCGCATGGAGCCATCGCCAAAGTGCTCGCGGTGGCCGTCCACCCACAGGGGCACGGCGGGGAACAGAAAGGGAATGGCGGCCGAGGCCATCAGGTGCTCGATGGTGACGGGTTGGAAATCGGCGCGCCGGCCCGGTCGGTGCCAGGGATGCCCTTGATGTGAGGGGCTGACTTGACAAAACGTCCAATGCTCACCCGTGCTGTAGCTCGAGGCTGTCACCCCTAGGGCCTGCACATGGCCGTGCTCCAATATGGCCTCGAGGCGGCGCAGGTCGATCGCTCGGTGCAAGGTGTCCACCAGGGGAAGCGAGTCAAGCAAGGCTCGGTGGCGTCGCACTTGCCGAGCCAGCACAAAGCCCGCCACCAGCCTGTTGGCGCGTACCCAGCCGGGCGCTTCAAGCCGGTACACCTGATGCGAGCGTAATGTGCGCCAGAAGCTTGAGACGCTGCCCAGTGCGTCGGCGCCCTGATCCGCTCGCGCGGCCAGAAAGGCAGCGTTCAGCGCGCCCGCTGATGTGCCGAACAGCCATCGGAATGGGAATACTGCAGCCGTCGATTGACGACTCAACATCGTTCCAATGGCCATGAGCACGCCGGCTTGATAAGCCGTTCGCGCTCCGCCCCCCATGAGCACGAGGGCGCATGCATCGCCCGGTCCGCTAGGGAGAGTGGGGGCCAAGGTGTTGTGAGAGATCAACGTGTCTAGCGACATGGCATCAAGGGCTTTCCGGCTGCCTCGATAATGCCCTCCAGCGCGGTAGGGCTGACGGGCTTGTGGAACACACAAATGCCAGCTTGTTGCGCCTTTTGGGTGACGTCGCCTGGTGTATCCCCCATCATCACGACCAGAGGTAGGTCTTGCCGGATCAGTTCGCGCATGATCAGCGCGGCCTCCAGGCCCGTGGTCTGGTCGTTCAGGTGGAAATCGATTAGCGCCATATCGATCTGTGCGGCGTGATCCGAGGCCTGCTTCCGTGCCTCTTCCATGTTGCGCGCTACCAGTACGCGATGCCCCCATCTGGTCATCAGCTCCCGCATTGCCCCCAGGATGTGCACGTCGTTGTCAACGACCAGCAGCGTGCGCGAACGCGATCGTGTTGCGTCGCCGTTGATCATCGTTGGTCGTGCGCAGACGGGGGCACGTGCTGGCAAGGCAATCGAGAAACGTGAACCGCGCCCCAGCCGCGAGCGAATTGTGAGTTCACCGCCGGTGAGGGCAGCCATGCGCCTAACAATGGCCAGCCCGAGGCCGAAGCCGCGGGTAGGGCTGCGTTCCAGATAGGCATTGCTCGCCTGGAAGAATTCCTCGCAGAGTCTGGGCAGTTCTTCGGCGGGAATGCCGCGGCCGGTATCCCATACCTCGATCGCTATCCGATCACCCCTTCGGCGCGTGCCAACGAGCACCCCACCTTGATCGGTGTAGCGGACCGCGTTGTGCACCAGGTTGGACACCATGCTGTGCAACATGACCTCATCGCACAAGACCCATTCGCCTTGGTCTGCCACACGGATGTCTATCCCTTTCGCCTCTGCCTGGGCGCGCACCTGATCGACAACCGTATTCATGACCGAACTTACCGAGCAGGGCTGCAGTTGCGGCACGAGATACCCTGCTTCCAATCGCGACACGTCAAGCAGCGAGTGCAGCAGCTTGCCCATGGTGTCCAGCGCGACCTGCATACGTCCGGTCACTTCCTGAATTGCTCTTGGTGCGTGTGGCGAGCCAAGATCCAACTTGCGCAGAACCGGCAAAGACAAGTTCATGGCATGTATCGGTTGACGAAGGTCGTGACTGGCGGCTGCCAGAAAGCGTGTTTTGGCCTGATTGGCAGCCTCGGCCAATTCCTTGGCCCTCTGCAGGCTTTCCACCAGTGCGGCGTTTTCATAGCGAAGCAACAGCGATTCGCGGATCGAACGCGCGATGCCCCTGGCGTAACTGGTCGTGAACCCGAAATACAGCAGACTCAGGCCACCAAGAACCTGGATGGTCAGTGTTGGCGCGAGCAGGCACTGCATGGTGAATGGCAGGCTGCAAGGCAGCGAAAAGGCCAAGTGTGCGGGCCAGTAGGCGCCCACTGAATTGGTGGCGCTGGCCATCATGGCGCTGAGCACAATGGCCAGAATGGCCGACGTCAATGGATTGTCGGCGTCAAAGAACAGCACGCCCAATGCACCCCAGGACAGCCCGGCCAGCCCCGAGGCGGTGGTGGCCCCGAACGCCCAGCGCTTGGCGTTGGCAGGCGTGATGGCGACGTGCTTGAACCGATAGAAAGCCCCCAGCCTGATCATCTGATACGCGCTGCTGACCAGCAGCCACCCCAGGATGCGCTGAATCGGCATGCCCGACAACACCAACATGATGGCAGATCCTGACGCCAGCAACAGGCTGCCCAGTGTGACGCCCACCATGTTATGCGCCAGGATTTCCAGCTGGTGCGTCAGCAAATCCTTCTCATGTGCGATGTGGGGTTGGACGTCCATGTCAATCTCCGCAGCCGCTGTCGTGTCCGACGGCTGGATGAGCCAGTCAACCCCCTGTGTGCATCTTGTGCTGTCGAATGCTTTAGAAAGCACGCGACATAATTTTTTTGTGTTTTTGAATTTTTTTCAATTCTTTCATGGATACCAAATAAGTTTCTTTTCATACAAAAGTTTTTGCCTTGCGCCAGCTCAAGAAGTCACGCCTTGTTGCCCTGGCCGGCTTGCACAAGCCTGGAATCACCGGCATAGTGGGTCTCAAGGCATTCCCTTGGTTGCCGCCCTCAAGGCGGTAATCTGTGTCAACCCGAGCGAGAACAGGAGGCTCTTCCATGAATTTGACGATCAGCGGCCATCACCTCGAGGTCACGCCTGCCCTTCACGACTACGTCACCAGCAAGCTTGGGCGAATTTCCCGGCACTTCGACCAAGTGGTCGATATCAAGGTGCTGCTCACCGTGGACAACCTCAAGGAGAAAGACCAGCGTCAGCGCGCCGAGTGCAACATCCACGTCAAAGGGCGCGATTTGTTCGCCGAAAGCTCCCACGCTGACTTGTATGCCGCCGTTGACGAACTGGCCGACAAGCTCGACCGTCAGGTCTTGCGCCACAAGGATCGGACGCAAGACCATCACCACGATTCCGCCAAGCGGCTGATGTGAGCCGCGCGCCGGGGCTGCCTTGGCAGCCTGGCCGTCGCCAAGCCGACCTCATGGTCGGCTTTTTTTTGCCCGCGCGACTGAGGTCAACCGTGGAGTGCGCCCAATTTCCCACCTGAAGGTAGGGGAATGCGTTTGTAAGGCGTGGGTTCTCGTTCTGATGTCGCTGCCCCAGAACCTGTTCGTGAGTTTGTTGCAATGCAGCATGTTCGCCCAACCGCAGGGGCCCTTTTTTGACTCGCTGGACTAGTCAGCAAGGGGTAAGTGGGCATAATTTGCGGTCCGAAAGGGCCCCCATGAACCGACTTTCTGCCATCTTGCCCCTGACGCACGTGCTGGTTGGCGTTGACGCCACCAGCAAAAAGCGTGCATTCGAAGAAGCGGGTTTGCTGTTCGAGAGCCAGAACACCCTGAACCGCTCCCTCATCACCGACAGTCTGTTCACCCGCGAGCGACTGGGCTCTACCGGCCTGGGCCACGGCGTGGCCATTCCGCACGGCCGCATCAAGGGCCTGAAGCAGCCCCTGGCCGCGGTGCTGCAACTGGCCAATCCGATCGGGTTCGATGCCCCCGATGAGCAGCCGGTGCGCCTCATGATCTTTCTGCTGGTTCCCGAGATCGCCACGCAGCGGCACTTGGAGATCCTCTCCGAGATCGCCGAGTTGCTCAGCGACAGCGCCCTGCGCGAGCAGATGAAAAACGCCGATTCGGCCACCACCCTGCACGGCCTCATCTCGGCCTGGCAATCCGCCCACGCGGCGGCCTGATTCCCCTCCTGCGCCCCCGGTGTGCCGGGGCGCTGAGGCTGAGGGGGAGTTTGTCCCCTTGGCTGCCGTCAACCCGATTCGCGCAAGCCCATGAAGCCAACCGTTGTCAGTGCCGACGTCCTGTTCGAGGACCATCGCAACTCTCTGAAATGGCAATGGGTGGCCGGGCTGGGCGCCTCCGAGCGGCGATTTGACGAGGTGGCGGTGCGCGCCGCCCGCTCAGGCGCCGACCTGGTGGGTTACCTGAACTACATCCACCCCTATCGCCTGCAGGTCATCGGCGAGCGCGAGGTGGCGTACCTCACCAGCCCGAGCGTGGAGGACAACCGTCGCCGGGTGGCCCGCATCCTGACGCTGGAGCCGCCAGTGCTGGTGGTGGCCGATGACCAGCCGGTGCCCGACGATCTGCTGGCGATGTGCGAGCGGGCGCAGATTCCGATGTTCGCCACCCACGAGTCGGCGGCTTTCGTCATCGACGTGCTGCGCGCGTATTTGTCGCGCCACTTCGCCGACCGCTCCACCATGCACGGCGTGTTCATGGACATCCTGGGCATGGGGGTCATGATCACCGGCGAATCCGGTCTGGGCAAAAGCGAGCTGGGGCTGGAGCTGATCTCGCGCGGTCACGGCCTGGTGGCGGACGACGCGGTGGACTTGTACCGCATCAACCAGACCAGCATCGAAGGCCGCTGCCCCGAGCTGCTGCAAAACCTGTTGGAGGTGCGCGGCATCGGCCTGCTGGACATCAAGGCCATCTTTGGCGAGACGGCCGTGCGCCGCAAGATGCGCCTGCAATTGATCGTGCACCTGGTGCGCCGCGAAACCATGGAGCGCGACTACGAGCGCATGCCTTACGAGCCGCTCTACCAGGACGTGCTGGGCGTGCCGGTGCGCAAGGCCGTGATTCAGGTGGTGGCCGGTCGCAACATCGCCGTGTTGGTGGAGGCGGCGGTGCGCAACACCATCTTGCAGCTGCGCGGCATTGACACCTACCAGGAATTCGTGGCGCGCCACCGCGCGGCCATGGGCAGCGGCGACTGACCCGCTGCGACATCGGGCTTAGCGCCCCGTTTGCGCGGCCTTGTGCGGGCAGTCGGTCTTGGTGCAGTTGGCGTAGAGCGAGAGGGCGTGCTCCTGCAGCGCGAAGCCACGCGCCTGGGCCACCATCTGCTGCCGCTTTTCGATCTCGGGGTCAAAGAATTCCTCGACCCGGCCGCAGTCCAGGCACACCAGGTGGTCGTGGTGCTGGCCTTCGTTGAGTTCGTACACCGCCTTGCCCGACTCGAAATTGCTGCGGGTGAGCAGGCCGGCTTGCTCGAACTGCGTGAGCACGCGGTAGACCGTGGCCAGGCCGATGTCGGAGCGGTCGTTCAGCAGCACGCGGAACACGTCTTCTGCCGTCATGTGCCGCTGGCGCGCGTTCTGGAACACCTCGAGAATCTTCAGGCGCGGCAGCGTGGCCTTCAGGCCCGTGCTCTTGAGTTCTTCGATATTGGTCATGGCGTGCGCTCTCGGGGTGTGGGCGTCCGGGCCAGTCAGCATGACCCCCGGGGCTACAATGGCCGGATGATATCGCCAGCATGCCGCTGGCGTTGGCCATCGCGCCCTGTGCCCCTGCGCCGTGCGGGTGGATGCGGCGGTGCTTTCTGCGGGCTTGATTCATGTTTCACCCCCCTCTTCGCCTTCGGGCGCTTGGCCGTCTGGCCCTTGTTCTTGGTGTCGGTGCGCTGCTGAGCGCCTGTTCCGGCCTCAGCCAGCGCATGCCGTCGGTGACCAGTCTGGTCACACCCTACAAAGTTGACATCGTTCAGGGCAACGTGGTCACCCGCGAGCAGGTGCAGGCCCTCAAGCCGGGCATGGCACGCGACCAGGTGCGCAACGTGCTGGGCTCACCCTTGCTCACCAGCGTGTTTCACGCCGACCGCTGGGACTACGTGTTCACCTTCCGTCGCCAGGGCCAAGAGCCGCAGCAGCGCCGCGTGGCGGTGTTTTTCAAGGGCGACGTGATGGAGCGCTTTGAAGCCGACGAGCTGCCCAGCGAAAACGAGTTCGTGGCGTCGCTGGACGTGAAGCGCCGTTCGTCTGAGGTGCCACCCCTGCAGGCCACCGAAGAGCAGCTCAAGGCCTTCGAGGCCCGCAACAAACCGGCGGCGCCGCTGCCCACGCCGCCGTCTGCCCCCGCTACCACCCAGTTCCCGCCCTTGGAGTCTTCTCGATGAGCAACCCGATGTTCCGCGTGTGTGTGGCCGGCGCGAGTGGCCGCATGGGGCAGATGCTGGTGGATGCCGTGCGCCACAGCGGCGACTGCGTGCTGTCGGGCGCGCTGGACATCGCGGCCAGCCCCGCCATCGGCCAGGACGCTGGCGCTTCGTCGGGCCAGCCCACCGGGGTCGCCATCACGGCCGACCTGGCCACTGGCCTGGCTGGCAGCCAGTTCCTGATCGACTTCACCCGCCCCGAGGGCACGCTGGCCCACCTGCAAGAGTGCGTGAAGCACGGCGTGAACGTGGTGATCGGCACCACTGGCTTCACCGAGGCGCAGAAGGCCGAGATAGCCGAGGCGGCCAAGCGCATCGCCATCGTGATGGCGCCCAACATGAGCGTGGGCGTGAACGTCACGCTCAAGCTGCTGGAGATGGCGGCCAAGGCGCTGTCCACCGGCTATGACATCGAGATCATCGAGGCGCACCACCGCCACAAGGTGGACGCGCCCAGCGGCACCGCGCTCAAGATGGGCGAGGTGATCGCCGACGCCCTGGGCCGTGACCTCAAGGACTGCGCGGTGTACGCCCGCGAAGGCGTGACGGGCGAGCGCGACCCGTCCACCATCGGTTTTGCCACCATCCGTGGCGGCGACATCGTGGGCGACCACACCGTGCTGTTCGCCGGCACCGGCGAGCGCATCGAGATCACCCACAAGTCGAGCAGCCGCGCCACTTACGCCCAGGGCAGCCTGCGCGCGGTGCGCTTCCTGGCCGGCAAGACCAGCGGCCTGTACGACATGTTTGACGTGCTCGGCCTTCGCTGAGCACCGGATCACCCACCCCATGTGGCAGGCGCTCGCACAGGCCGACACCCTGGGGCGGGGCGTGGCCGGCCTGCTGCTGGCCATGTCGGTGGCGAGCTGGGTGGTGATTCTCTGGAAGGTGTGGTGGTTGCGCCGCGTGCGCCGCGGCCTGCCCCAGGCGGTGGCCGCTTTCTGGCAAGCCGCTGACCTGGACGACGCCCAGCGCCGCCTGGAAGGCTTTGACGCCACTCGCGTGGCCTTGCCCCTGCTGCTGGCCGCCCGCGCGCTGGACGATGCGCCCGCCCACACCCTGGCCGTGGCCGGCGACCGGGCGCAACAACTCACCCGGGTGCTGCGCGACGCCCTGCACGCCGTGCTGGCGCGCCTGCAATACGGCCAGGTGCTGCTGGCCACCGTGGGCGCCACGGCGCCCTTCGTGGGCCTGCTGGGCACGGTCTGGGGCGTGTACCACGCGCTCACCGCCATCGGCATGGACGAGGGTTTTCGCATCGAGCAGGTGGCCGGCCCCGTGGGCGAGGCCCTGGCCATGACCGCCGCTGGCCTGGCGGTGGCAATACCCGCCGTGCTGGCCTACAACGTGATGGGCCGCTGGATCGCCACGCTGGAGGCCGATCTGGAAGGTTTTGCGCGCGACCTGCGTGAGTTGCTGGCGAGCCAGCGGTGGAGCGTGGGGGCATGAACGGCCGATTCGCCGCCGGGCCGCCCCAAGGCGAATCCGCCCCCTTGGGGGGCAGCGACCCGCGCCAGCGGTGGAGCGTGGGGGCATGAGTTTCGGCAGGCTGGAGCGCCGCCAGGGCGACGCGCCCATGAGCGAGATCAACGTCACGCCGCTGGTGGACGTGATGCTGGTGTTGCTGGTGATCTTCATCGTGGCCGCACCCATCATGGCCGGGCGCCTCGCGCTGGATTTGCCGCGCGCCCAGACGCCCAAGGCCGAGGCCCCGGCTGCTGCCGTGCTGGCCGTGGCCATCGACGCCCAGGGGCAGTGGTTCCTGGACGATCGGCCGGTGAACGTCGACGCCTTGCGCGAGCACCTGGCCGAGACCGGGCGCCAGCGCCCCGACACCGAGGTTCAGTTGCGCGCCGACAGCCGCGTGCCTTACGGGCAGGTGGCCGAGTTCATTGGCTGGGCCCAGGCCGCGGGCCTGTCGCGCATGGGTTTCGTGGCCCAGCCGGCCGCCGCGCGCTGAGGCGCGGGCGCGGCCTAAAATCCCCGGTTGCTTTGCGCGCGCGCCGCGCGCTCCTTTTTGCGCCCCCAACCGCCGGCCTGCCCGGCTTCGCTTCATGCAAGACAAATACGCCCACCAAGAAGTCGAACGCGCCGCCCACGCCCACTGGGTCGCCACCGACGCCTACCGCGTGACCGAAGACGCGAGCAAGAAGAAGTTCTATGCCTGCTCGATGCTGCCCTACCCCAGCGGCAAGCTGCACATGGGGCACGTGCGCAACTACACCATCAACGACATGCTCACGCGCTACCTGCGCATGAACGGCTACAACGTGTTGATGCCCATGGGCTGGGACGCTTTTGGCCTGCCAGCGGAAAACGCGGCGCTGAAGAACAAGGTGCCGCCGGCGAAGTGGACCTACGACAACATCGCCTACATGAAGCAGCAGATGCAGGCCATGGGCCTGGCCATCGACTGGAGCCGTGAGGTCGCCACCTGCTCGCCCGAGTACTACAAGTGGAACCAGTGGCTGTTCCTGAAGATGCTGGAGAAGGGCATCGCCTACCGCAAGACCCAGGTCGTCAACTGGGACCCGGTGGACCAGACCGTGCTGGCCAACGAGCAGGTGATCGACGGGCGCGGCTGGCGCACCGGCGCGCTGGTGGAAAAGCGCGAGATTCCGGGCTATTACCTGAACATCACCGCCTACGCCGACGAGTTGCTCAACCACGTGCAGATCGGCAACGACAAGGCCACCCTCAACGGCTGGCCCGACAAGGTGCGGCTGATGCAGGAAAACTGGATCGGCAAGAGCGAAGGCGTGCGCTTCGCCTTCCCGCACGACATCAAAGGCGCCGATGGCGCGCTGATCGGCGCGGGCAAGCTCTACGTGTTCACCACGCGCGCCGACACCATCATGGGCGTGACCTTCTGCGCCGTGGCGCCCGAGCACCCGCTGGCCCAACACGCCGCTGCCGGCAACGCCGACCTGGCGGCCTTCATCGACGAGTGCAAGAAGGGCGGCACCACCGAAGCCGAACTGGCCACGCAAGAGAAGCTGGGCAAGCCCACCGGCCTGTTCGTCACGCACCCCCTCACTGGCGCGCAGGTGCAGGTGTGGGTCGGCAACTACGTGCTCATGAGCTACGGCGACGGCGCCGTGATGGGCGTGCCAGCCCACGACGAGCGCGACTTCGCGTTCGCCAAGAAATATGGCATCGCCATTCAGCAGGTGGTGGCGGTAGAGGGCGAGACCTTCAGCACCGATGCCTGGGCCGAGTGGTACGGCGACAAGCAAAAGGGCGTGTGCGTGAACTCGGGCGCGCTCGACGGTCTGGGCCACAAGGCGGCCGTGGACAAGGTCGCCGCCCTGCTGGCCGACAAAGGCCTGGGCGAGAAGAAGACCACCTTCCGCCTGCGCGATTGGGGCATCAGCCGCCAGCGCTACTGGGGCACGCCGATCCCCATCATCCACTGCGAGAGCTGCGGCCCGGTGCCCGTGCCCGAGAAAGACCTGCCGGTGCGCCTGCCGGAAGACCTGGTGCCGGACGGCAGCGGCAACCCGCTGAACAAGTGCGAGGCGTTCCTGAAGGTGGACTGCCCCTGCTGCGGCAAGCCCGCGCGGCGCGAGACCGACACCATGGATACCTTCGTGGACTCGTCGTGGTACTTCATGCGCTACTGCGACCCCACCAACGCCGAACAGATGGTGGCCGGCGGCGCCGACTACTGGATGCCGATGGACCAGTACATCGGTGGCATCGAGCACGCCATCCTGCACCTGCTGTACGCGCGCTTCTGGACCAAGGTCATGCGCGACCTGGGGCTGGTGAAGGTGGACGAGCCCTTCACCAAGCTGCTCACGCAGGGCATGGTGCTCAACCACATCTACTCGCGCCGCACCGAGAAGGGCGGCAAGGAGTATTTCTGGCCGCACGACGTGGAGCACGTGCTCGATGAAGGCGGCAAGATCGTGGGCGCCAAGCTCAAGAACGCCGTGGGCGATTTGCCCGTGGGCACGCCCATCGACTACGAGGGCGTGGGCACCATGTCCAAGTCGAAGAACAACGGCGTGGACCCGCAAGACCTGATCGAGAAGTACGGCGCCGACACCGCGCGCCTGTACACCATGTTCACCGCGCCGCCCGAGGCCACGCTGGAGTGGAACGACGCGGCGGTGGAGGGCAGCTACCGCTTCCTGCGCCGCGTCTGGGGCTTCGGCCACAAGCTCAGCGCCATCGGTGGCCTGGGCGCGCTGGCGGCCGGCATGTCGGGCCAGGTCCTGTCGAAGGCGGCCAAGGCGCTGCGGCTGGAGATCCACACCGTGCTCAAGCAGGTGGACTACGACTACCAGCGCATGCAATACAACACGGTGGTGTCGGGCGCGATGAAGATGCTCAATGCCCTGGAAGACTTCAAGCCTGCCGATGCGGGCGACCAGGCCGCCGCGGCCGAGGGCTTCGGCATCCTGCTGCGCTCGCTGTACCCGGCCACGCCGCACATCGCCCACGCGCTGTGGCGCGAGCTGGGCTACGCCGCCCAGTTCGGTGAGCTGCTGGACGCGCCCTGGCCCCGGCCCGATGAGTCGGCGCTGCAGCGCGACGAGATCGAACTCGTGCTGCAGGTCAACGGCAAGCTGCGCGGCAGCGTGACCGTGCCGGCCAGCGCCGACAAGGCCGCCATCGAGGCCGCCGCCCTGGCCAGCGAGGACTTCCAGAAAATCGCCAACGGCGCCGCGCCCAAGAAGGTGATCGTGGTGCCGGGCCGCCTCGTCAACGTGGTGGTCTGACATGGCCAGCGCCGCTCGCCGCCACTGGCTGCTCACCTTGGGGGCTGGCGCGTTGCTGGCCGGTTGCGGCTTTCAGCTTCGCCAGGCGCCGCGCTTCGCCTTCGAGGCCATTCGCGTCGACGGCGGCAACGGCACGCCGGTGACCAGCGAGCTGCGCCGCCTGCTGGCCATCAACGGCCTGAAGGTGTTCACTCCCGCCACGCCCACCAATGCCGAGGGCGACCTCGCGCCGCAGGTGGTGCTCACCGTGCTCACCGACCAGCGCGAGCGCGTGGCCGTGGGCCAGACGGCGGCCGGGCAGGTGCGCGAACTGCAGTTGCGCACCCGCTTCGCCTTTCGCCTGCGCAGCGCCTCGGGGCGCGACCTCATTGGCGACACCGAGCTGCTGCTGGAGCGTGACCTGAGCTTCAACGAAACCATCGTGCTGTCCAAGGCGGCCGAAGAAGAGCGCCTGTACCGCGACATGATTGCCGACATCGCCGACCAGGTGCTGCGCCGCCTGGCGGCCCTCCCGGCCATCTGACCATGCAGGTGGCGGCCCCCCAACTCGCCGCGCAGTTGCAGCGCGGCCTTCGCAGCCTCTACACCGTGCACGGCGACGACCCGCTGCTGGTGCAGGAGGCGGGCGACGCCATCCGGGCCGCCGCGCGCGCGCAAGGCTTCACCGAGCGCACGGTGCACACCGTGGCCGGCGCGCACTTTGACTGGAGCGCGGTGCTGGCCAGTGGCGCCGAGATGAGCCTGTTTGCCGACAAGCAGCTCATCGAGGTGCGCATTCCCTCGGGCAAGCCCGGCAAGGACGGCTCGCAGGCCCTGCAGCAACTGGCCGAGGGCGCGGCCGGCAACGACGCCGCGCTCACCCTGGTGGTGCTGCCGCGCCTGGATATGGCCACGCAGAAGAGCGCCTGGTTCGCCGCGCTGGACGCCCACGGCGTGACCGTGCGCGTGGAGCCGGTGGACCGCAAGGCCCTGCCCAACTGGATCGCGCAGCGCTTGCAGCAGCAAGGCCAGCGCGTGGCCGCGGGCGACGAAGGCCAGCGCACGCTGCAGTTCTTCGCCGACCGCGTGGAAGGCAACCTGCTGGCGGCGCACCAGGAAATTCAGAAGCTCGCGCTGCTGCACCCACCGGGCGAGCTGTCGTTCGAGCAGGTGGAGGCGGCGGTGCTCAACGTGGCGCGCTACGACGCCTTCAAGCTGGCCGAGGCGGTGCTGGGCGGGCAATTGCCGCGCGTGCAGCGCATGCTCGATGGCCTGCAGGCCGAGGGCGAAGCGCCGGTGCTGGTGCACTGGGCCTTGGCCGATGACGTGCGCACGCTCTACCGCGTGCGCGCCGCGCTCGACACGGGCAAGCCCTTGCCGGTGGCGCTGCGCGAAAGCCGCGTGTGGGGCGCGAAAGAAAAGCTCATGGAGCGCGTGCTGCCCAACCTGGGCGCGGGCACCTTGTCGCGCTGGCTGCAAGACGCCCACACGGTGGACGGCATCGTCAAGGGCCTGAAGGCCGAGGGCTGGCCCACCGACCCGTGGCAGGCGCTGCAGCAATTCGCCATGCGCGTGGCGCAGGGCTGCGCGGCGCGCTGATTCCCTCGCGTTCCCTCAGCCCTGCGGCCCGTGCCGCAGCGCGGCCTCGCGGTAGTCGCTGGGCGAGCGGCCGGTGTGCTCGCGGAACACGCGGCTGAAGTGCGCCGCGTTGTTGAAGCCCCATGACAGCGCAATCTCGGTGATGGTGCGCTGCGCGCGCAGCGGGTCGGCCAGCTCGCGCATGCAGGCCTGGATGCGCTGGCGCTGGATGTACTGCGCGGGCGTGTCTTCCTCGGCCTGGAAGGCGTTGTGCAGGTGGCGCTTGCTGCAGTTCAGGGCGCTGGCGATCTGGTCCAGGCTCAGGCCCGGGTCGCGCAGGTGCTGGCCGATGTGCAGGCGGATGCGGTCGCGAAAGGCCTCGAGTTGCGTGGCGCCGTTTTCGCGGCCCGAGAGTTCCTGCAGCGACAGCCGCACGAGTTCCAGGATGAGTTCGCCCGCGCCGCGTGCGGCGGCTTCGCTCATGCCGGGCAGTTCCTGGTAGGTGGTGCGCATGGTCTCCAGCGCCACGCGGGCGATGCCGCTCACGCCGCCCACGTGCCGGGCCATCAGCGGCTCCAGCCGCAAGCCGCGCTCGGTGAGGGCGTCTTTGGGCAGCATCACGATCAGGTGCTCCACCCGCTCGGGGTTGGCCACTTCGTAGTCGCTGGTGGTGTCGTAAATGGCCCAGCCGCCCGGGCGCACCCAGGCCTGGCGGCCGAGCTGTTGCACGCCCGCGCTGCCGCGCCAGGGCGCCACCACCTTCAGGTAGGGCCGCTCGGCGGCCTGTGCCATGCGCGGGCTCTTGATGACGCGGTGGCGGTTGGCCTCGAGCTTGGTCAGCACCACGTCGCCCGCGCGCGAGGCGGCCATGTGGCCGTCGAAGTCGGTGTCGCCGTAGAGGTCGGATTCGAGGCCGCCGAAGTGGGTCCAGATCCAGTCGCGCCAGATCGCCGCGCGCTCGCGCGGCGACACGACGTCGGTGCTCATTTCGGTGGGGCTGGACATGGCGGACGATTATGGGCCGCCAGCCGCCAAGCCGCAGCCCCGTTGGCCCGCCGCTCGGCCTATTGCCCCGATAGCCCCGGGAAAACCCTGTGCCCGATGCGCGTTTGTGCAATCGAATCGTGCGCATTCAGTCAAGCACGAACGGCCCATGCGCCCTAGCATGAGACGGCTAGATTTTTCCACCCAGAAGGAGACAAACCATGGTGAACGTCAACCGCCGCGTGGCCATTCAGAAGACCGCCGCCACCATTGGCGCCCTGTCGGTGGCGCCCCAGCTCATGGCCCAGTCGGCCCCGGTGCGCATCGGCTATGCCATTTCCCGCACCGGTCCCTGGACCGGTGGTGCGCAGGTGAGCCAGGAGCCCAACTACCTGCTGTGGGCCGAGCAGCAGAACGCCGCGGGCGGTCTGGACGTGAAGGGCGCCAAGCGCCGCATCGAACTGATCAGCAGCGACGACCGCAGCGACACCGAGACCGTGGTGCGCACCTACGAAAAGCTCATGGGCAGCGACAAGGTGGACCTGGTGCTGCCGCCCTGGGGCAGCAACGCCAACTTCGCCGTGGCCCCGCTGGCCAACCGCTTCCAGTACCCCTTCCTGGCGCCCACCGCGTTGTCGCGCCGCCTGATCGAGATGAAGCTGCCCTACTTCTTCTCGCTGCTGCAGCAGCCCGCGCCCATGACCAATGCGGTGGTGGAGATGCTCAAGGCCAACGGCGCCAAGACCGTGGCCTGCATCTACGTGGACGACCTCTTCGGCCTGGAGAACTACGCCGCGCTCAAAGTGGCGCTGCAGGGCACGGGCATTCAGCTCGTTGAGGACAAGAGCTACCCCGGTGGCGTGAAAGACCTCTCGCCGGTGCTGCGCTCCATCAAGGACAAGAACCCCGACGCCTTCATCGGCTTCACCTACCCGCCCGACACCATCCTGGCCAGCCGCCAGGCCAAGGAAATCGGCTTCAACCCCAAGTTCTTCTACGCCTCGGTGGGCACCGCCTTCCAGCTCTACAAGAACGTGATGACGCCCGCCGGCGCCGAGGGCGTGCTGGGCATGGGCTCGTGGAACAGCAAGACCAGCCCGGGCGCCAAGGCCTACTTCGACGCGCACACCCAGAAGTTCGGCAAAGAGCCCGACCGCTGGGCCAGCGGCGCCTGCTGGGCCGGGCTGGAGATCCTGACCAACGCGGTAAAGACCCAAGGCCTGGACCGCAAGGCCATTCGCGACTACGTGGCCAACACCACGCACAAAACCATCCTGGGCGACATCAAGTTCCAGGGCAGCGAGAACGTGGGCACGCCCGGCTCGGTGGGCCAATGGCAGAACGGTGAGTTCGAGGTGGTGTGGCCACAGAAGATCGCCACGGCCAAGCTGAACCCGGTCAAACCCGCCTGGAAGTAAAGCCCACCCCCGCGCCGCGCCTGCGGCGCGTCTCCCCCTCAAGGGGGCAACGCCAGCGGCCCGGCAGAGCCGGTTCCGCGGCGTTCTGGACCACAGCCCTTCACTCCTATGTCTTTTTCTGCCTGGCTTGAATTGCTCGCCTCCGGCCTTATCACCGGGGGCATCTACGCGCTCGTCGCGCTCGGGCTGAACCTGCAGTACGGGCTGATGCGCATCCTGAACATCGCGCACGGTGAGTTCCTGATGGTGGGGGCTTACCTCACCTGGATGGCGCAGACCTCGCTGGGCCTGAGCCCGCTGCTGATGATCCCGGTGTCGTTTGCCATGCTCATGGCCCTGGGCCTGGTGGTGCACCGCCTGTGTTTCCGCCGCCTCACCGAGACCTCGCCCAACCTCGATGTGTTCGAGGCGCGCGGCCTGATGGTGGCCTTTGGCCTGATGTTCCTGGTGCAGAACTTTGCCTCGTGGATGTGGGGCGGCGAGCTGCGCGGCTATGACTTCCTCACCGACCCGGTGAAGCTGGGCGGCGCGCAGTTCGCGGCCAACAAGCTGCTGGTGTTCGCGCTGGCCCTGGTGTTCGCGGGCGCGCTCATCGTGCTGCTGCGCACCACCTTGCTGGGCAAGGGCGTGCGCGCGCTGATGCAGTCGCCCGTGGGCGCGCAACTCGTGGGCATCAACACCCGGCGCCTGCACCCGCTGATGTTCGGCATCGGCCTGGGCCTCTCGGGCGTGGCGGGTTGCCTGCTGTCCATGGCCTACACCATCGCGCCCTCGATGGGCGAGCCCTACACCGTCACGGCCCTGATCGTCATCACCCTGGGTGGCTTCGGCAGCATGGGCGGCGCCCTGGCCGGTGGCCTGCTGCTGGGCGTGATCGAGGCCGTGGGCATGCACTTCACCAACCCTTCCCTCAAGGCCCTGCTGTCTTACGCCGTGTTCATCGCGGTGCTGCTGCTGCGCCCCGAGGGCCTGTTCGCCCGCAAGACCCGCAAAGCCTGAGCATGAGCGATTCCCGACAACTTCTCATCCGCGACAGCCTGGTGCTGCTGGCCTTCACGGGCTGGGCGCTGGCGCTGCCGGCCTATGGCAGCGAGTTCGTGGTCTCCATGGCCCTGACCTGCCTGATGTACGTGGCCCTCTCGTCGAGCTGGAGCCTGTTCTGCGGCACCACGCGCTACCTGTCGCTGGCCACCTCGGCCTTCTTCGGCATCGGCGCTTACACCACGGCGCTCTTCATTGAGCCACTGGGCTGGTGGTCGGTGATCGCGCTGGGCGCGCTCATCGCCGCCACCGTGGCGGTGCTCATGGGCGCGGCGGTGCTGCACCTGCGCGGCACCTACTTCGCGGTGCTCACCTTCGGCATGACCGAGCTCATTCGCCACGCCATCAGCTACTTCGAAAAGCAGGTGACCGGCACCGTGGGCCGCGTGCTGATGGTGGTGCCTGAGCGCGACACCATCTACCTCACGGTGCTGGGCCTGGCGGTGCTGGCGGTGGCGGTGTCCATCGCGGTGCGCCGCCACCGCTTTGGCCTGGCGCTGCGCGGCATTGGCGCCGACGAGCAGCGCGCCCAGACCCTGGGCGTGAACACCAAGCTGGTCAAGCTGGCGGGCTTTGCCATCACCGCGGCCTTTGCCGGCGCGGTGGGCGCGGCCATGAGCGTGCGCTGGACCTACATCGACCCGCACACCGTGTTCAACCCCTTCATTGGTTTCCAGACGGTGCTGATCGCCTTGATCGGTGGCGCCGCCACGCTGTGGGGCCCGCTGATCGCTGCCATCGTCTTCAGCGTGCTGGCCGAGGCCCTGCGCCTGCAGGTGCCGCAGATTTACATGATGGCCCTGGGCCTGCTGCTCATCCTGTCGGTGCTGTACCTGCCGGGTGGCCTGGCCTCGTTGCGCGGCTCCACCTTCGTGGGCTGGCGCGATGGGCTGCTGGCCTGGGCCCGTGGCCTGGGCGGGGAGAAGCGCCATGGCTGAGGCACTGCTGCTCGATGCCCGCGACATCACGGTGCGCTTCGGCGGCCTGGTGGCGGTGGACACGGTGAGCGCGAGCTTTCGCGCCGGTGAACTGGTGGGCATCATCGGCCCCAACGGCGCCGGCAAAACCACCTTCTTCAACGCCATCTCGGGCGTGCAGGCGCCCACCTCGGGCCAACTGGTGGCCGAGGGCCGCGACATCAGCGGCCAGGGGCCGCACCGCTTCGCCGCGCACGGCGTGGCGCGCACCTTCCAGACGCCGCGCGTGTTCGGCGAGATGAGCGTGCAAGACAACATCGGCTTCGGCCTGAGCTTCGCCGGGCGTCGGCGCGAGGCGCCCTGGCTGCTGCGCGACGAGGCCAGCATCCTGGCGCTGATCGGGCTGGACCACCTGGGCCACCTGCCGGCGGCGGCCATCACGCCCTCGCAGCAGCGCCTGCTGGAAATCGGCATGGCCCTGGCCACGCGCCCACGCCTGCTGCTGCTGGACGAGGTGGCCGCGGGCCTGACCGAATCGGAAGTGGAGGCCATGGCGCGCCTCATTCGCCGCCTGCGCGACGAGCTGGGCCTCACGGTGGTGTGGATCGAGCATGCCGTGACCACGCTGCTGCGCCACGTGGAGCGCGTGATCGTGCTGCACCAGGGCCGCAAGATCGCCGACGGCACGCCCGCCGAGGTGGTGCGCAACGCCGAGGTGATCGAGGCCTACCTGGGCGATGAAATGGCGGAGACCAGCGCATGATGTTCTACAACCCCGAAGGCTTCACCCTGGGCGGCTCGCCGCGCGCCCACCTGCAGGTGCAGGGCCTGAGCGCGGGCTATGGCCCCTTCCTCGTGCTGCGCGACCTGTCGCTGGAAGTGCGCCCCGGCCTCACTGTGATCCTGGGCCCCAACGGCGCGGGCAAGACCACCTTGCTCAAGGCGCTGTCGGGCCTGATCGCGCGCCGTGGCGTGGTGCGCCTCAATGGCGAAGACCTGCCCACCCGCACCGACGACATCGTCAAGCGTGGCGTGGCCCTGGTGGCCGAAGGCCGCCAGCTCTTCCCGCAGATGACGGTGGCCGAGAACCTGGAGCTTGGCGGCTGGCTGGTGCCCAAGGCCGAGCGCGCGCAGCGCCTGGCCCAGGCCTTTGACGACTTCCCCAAGCTCAAGGAGCGCGCCCACCAGATGGCCGGCACCATGAGCGGCGGCGAGCAACAGATGGTGGCCGTGGCCCGCGCCATGATGAGTGCGCCACGCCTGCTCATGCTGGACGAGCCCTCGCTGGGCCTGGCGCCCAAGATGGTGGACGAGCTGCTGGCCATCGCCCGGCGCATCGCCGATGCCGGCACCACCGTGCTCATGGTCGAGCAGAACGTGAAGAAGGCCCTGGCCGTGGCCGACCGCGGCTACGTGCTGGAGCGCGGCGCCCTGGTGGCCAGCGGCGCGGCCGCGCTGCTGGCGCGCTCCAGCGTCGTCCGTGAGGCCTACCTCGGCGCCAAGGCCGAGCCCGCCGCTGCGGCCAGGCCCTAGTGGCCTGACGTCCCTTTTCTGTCTGTTGTTCGGAGCCTGCCGAAAGGCTCATCCACCATCAAGGAGATCGCCATGTCCGATATGTCCATGCTCATCAACGGCCTGAAGGTCAGCGCCGAAAAGGGCGCCACCTTCGAACGCCGCAACCCCCTGGACGGCAGCGTGGCCACGCGCGCGCCCGCCGCCTCGCCGGCCGATGCCGTGCTGGCCGTGGAGGCCGCCGCCGAGGCCTTCAAGACCTGGGGCGAGAGCGGCCCTACCGAGCGCCGCAACCTGTTGCTCAAGGCCGCCGACGCGCTGGAGGCCAAGATGGGCGACTTCGTGCAGGCCATCGCCGCCGAGACCGGCGCCAGCGGCCTGTGGGCCGGCTTCAACGTGCACCTGGCCGCCGGCATGTTCCGCGAGGCCGCCGCGCTGACCACCCAGGTGGGCGGCGAGGTGATCCCGTCCGACGTGCCCGGCTCGCTGGCCATGGGCCTGCGCCAGCCCGCGGGCGTGGTGCTGGGCATCGCGCCCTGGAACGCGCCGGTGATTTTGGCGGTGCGCGCCATCGCCACGCCGCTGGCCTGCGGCAACACCGTCATCCTCAAGGGCAGCGAGAACAGCCCGCGCACCCACGGCCTGATCATCGAGGCCCTGCAAGAGGCCGGCTTCCCCGCCGGGGTGGTGAACTACGTGACCAACGCGCCCGCCGACGCCGGCGCCGTGGTGGAGGCCATGGTGGCCCACCCGGCCGTGCGCCGCGTGAACTTCACCGGCTCCACCAAGGTGGGCAAGATCATTGCGCAGACCTGCGCCAAGTACCTCAAGCCG
>Ga0255140_1000195_pt1 | contig 27229 bp, 22 predicted proteins | sample Law_Colum_RepC_8_FD_188547 | JGI IMG/M metagenome (GOLD analysis project Ga0255140, IMG submission 188547) | Freshwater microbial communities from St. Lawrence River, New York, United States - Law_Colum_RepC_8d | ecosystem: Environmental > Aquatic > Freshwater > River | place: USA: New York...
AACGGCATGGTGGCTGATGACCAACTCACAGTGGCCTCCACCGGCGTCTTCAGCGACAAGAACGCCGCCATCGGCAAAACCGTTGCATTGAAGAACACCCTCGGTGGTGCGGATCTGGGCAACTACACCATCACCGACCAAGCCAGCACGCGGGCTGACATCGCCAGGCTGAACCTGCATGTCAGCGGCATGACGGCTGACAGCAAGGTCTATGACGGCAACACCCAAGCCAAGGTGCGCATTGACTCTGCGAACTTTGAAGGTTTGATTCAAGGTGACGTGGTGAAAATTTCGGCCACGGGCAACTTTGACACCCGCCATGTGGGTCAGGACAAACAGGTCAAGATCAGCAGCGTCTTTGAAGGCCTGGATGTGGACAACTACAACATCTTTTCTCAAAGCCTGGCGACGGCCCACATCACCCCTGCACCTTTGCAAGTGAAGGCACAAGCCGTGCGCAAAACCTATGACGGCACCACCACAGCCCAGGGCGCAGGCGTGGTGGTGGGCACGCTGGCAGGCGCTGCAGCCGGCGATCGGGTGGCCAGCAGCGGCAGCTTGAGCTTCACGGACAAAAATGCGGGGGCAGGCAAAACCGTCACGGTCAAGGGCGTGCGCCTGATCGACGGCGACAACACCGATGTCACCAGCAACTACAGCATCACGTACATCGACAGTGTGGACGGTGTCATTGACCGTGCCAATGCCAGCATCAGCGCTGCGGCCACATCCCTCATCTACAACGGTCAGACCCAATCACAAACGCAGGCTGTGTACAGCGGCATCCTGCCTGGAGACGATGTGCAGGCCAGCGGACTGGCCAACGGACGGAATGCGGGCAGCTACCTGTCTGCCTTGAGCGCATTTGGCACCGACGTGGGCAACTACAACATCACGTTCAACAACGCTGCGCTGAACATCGGTAAAAAACCCGCCAGCTTGTCCGCCCTGGACCAAAGCGTGGTCTACAACGGCCTGACACAAAGCCTGGTGGCAACGCAAAATTCGGGTTTTATAGCGGGTGACGCCTTGACCTTTGGTGGCCTGCCCAGCGGACGCGATGTCGGCCGGTACAGCTCGGCCCTGACAGTGTCTGGCGCCGATGCCGCCAATTACGAGATCACCGTTGGCAATGGCACGCTGACCATCACGCCCAAAGAGGCTCGCGTCTGGGCCTTGGATCAAAGCGTGACGTACAACGGCCAAACACAGGTTCAGAGCGCAGCAGCGCAACAGGGATTCATCGCTGGCGACGACATCGTGATTTCCGGTCTGGCCCGTGGGCGCAACGCTGGCACCTATTCGTCCAATTTGTCTGTCGGTGGCGCAGATGCCGCCAACTACACCATCCGTTACCAACAAGGTGCCTTGACGATTCAAAAGGCTCGCCTGGGTTTTGTCGGTACCACCGCTTTGGACAAGCTGGCGGATGGCAGCACTTTGGCTCAGGTCAATGCGGGCACGATCACCGGCCTGGTGGGCAACGAATCACTGGACATCACCTCCGTCACCGGACAATTCGAAGACCCTTTCGTCGGCACAGACAAACCGGTGCAGGTGGTTTATGGCTTGAGCAACGGTCGCAATGGTGGCCTGATCTCGAATTACGAATGGTCGCCCACCGTGGTCAAAGCCAGCATCACCGCGAGGAGCAGTTCAAATATAGACTTGACCGAAGGTGGTGGACTCAGTGCAGCACTGCGTGGCACCGCGCCGAGCAGTTCAAATACGGGCTTGACCGAAGTGGTGACCCCCAAGAGCCCTTACAGCCGACTCTACTTCCAGGGTTTTGGCGGCTTGGGCGGTGTCGGCGCCGCCACAGGCCAAGCCAGCTACACCGCACGTCAGAACAGTTCGCAGGCCTGCACACCCAAAAATCTGGAAGACTGTCTTTGCGAGCGCCCCGACAAATCGGCGATGGAAATTTGCTATCCGGCAGAACCTCGCCAGCAGGCCCGGCGCTGAGCACGTCCAGTGGTTCGCCTGGTCTGTCTGGCCGGGCGACGCATGGACCTCTTGTTCCTGCAGAGGTCATTGCCACTCAACACAAGCCTGTCCTAACCCTGGACAAGACCGTCTTGGCGTCTCCATCGCGTAAGGCGGCAAATCCTTGGACACTTGCGTCCAAAGCGCCAGAAAGACAGATGACGGCCCCCAGGGCCTTTTGAATCAAGACTTGGCGCTGTCGGCCACAAAACTGCCCGATTTGCCGCCGTGCTTTTCCAGCAGTTTGACGCCGTTGATGCTCATGCCCCGGTCCACGGCTTTGCACATGTCGTAAATGGTCAGCAAGGCCACCTGAACCGCGGTCAAGGCCTCCATTTCAACGCCAGTCTGACCGGTGACCTCGGCGGTGGCTGTGCACACCACGCAGGAAGCGTCGGTTTGAATTTCAAAGTCAACGGCCACCCGGGTCAATCCGATGGGATGGCACAAGGGAATCAGATCGCTGGTTTTTTTGGCCCCCTGAATGCCGGCAATCCGGGCAATGCCCAGCACATCGCCTTTTTTGGCGGTGCCCGAAGCGATCAAGGCCAAGGTGCCTGGCAGCATGTCAATGCGACCACTGGCCACAGCCACGCGCCGGGTCAAGGCTTTGCTGCCCACATCCACCATGTGGGCCTGCCCTTGGGCATCAAAATGGGTCAGGACACTGGAAGTCTCGCTCATGGCCATAGGGGTCACACCCGTTTACATCTGGTTCACAACAATGGCGCATCATACGGGGATTGAACTGGACGCCAACGACCTTGAAAAACAAATTGCTTCAACCCCTGTCCGTGGCCAGCCTGCTGCTGGCCTTGGCCATGCCGACGGCGTGGGCGCAATCGGCAGGCTTGCCCGCCCTGGGTGACGGCGAAAGCCTGTCACTGAGCGACGAACGCCAGTTGGGTGACCGCATTGCACGCGAACTGTATCGGGACCCTGATTTTCTGGAAGACCCGGTGCTGGACGAATACATCCAGCAATTGTGGGCGCCCCTGGTCAAGGCGGCAGCGGCGCGTGGCGAGCTTTCACCTGAGTTGCAAGAGCGTTTTGCCTGGCGCATCTTGCTGGGCCGTGACCGCAGCGTGAACGCCTTCGCCCTGCCCGGTGGCTACCTGGGCGTTCATCTGGGCCTGATTGCGGTGGTGAGCTCAAACGACGAGCTGGCCTCGGTGCTGGCCCATGAATTGAGCCATGTCACGCAACGCCACATTGCCCGCAACATGAACGACCAGGCCAAAATGACGCCCTGGGTCATCGGCTCGATGATTCTGGGGGCCTTGGCTGCCAGCAAAAGTGCACAAGGCGCACAGGCCTTGATCGTGGGCGGGCAAGCAGCCGCTGTTCAGTCCCAATTGAGCTATTCACGCGACATGGAACGCGAAGCCGACCGTGTGGGCTACGGCATTTTGGTCGACGCAGGTTACGACCCCCAAGGTTTTGTGGGCATGTTTGCCAAGCTGCAGCAAGCTGCCGGCCTGAACGACAGTGGTGCGTTTCCCTATTTGCGCAGCCATCCCTTGACCACCGAGCGCCTGGCCGACATGCAGGCCAGGCAGCAACTCAGCAACACCTCCCCCAAAGCCCCCACCGACATGGCACAGGCCATGCTGGCGGCCAGAGCGCGGGTCTTGTCACAAAACAGCCCGGATGCCCTGAAAGCCTGGACGCAGGATGCAGAAAGTGCGATCGGCACGTCACCCGCGCAAAAAGCCGGCGCGCTGTACGCCGCCACCTTGGCGCACTTGCAGATGCGCCATATGGCCGCGGCAGACCGCACGCTCAAAGCCTTGGGTCAATGGGTGGCGTCATCTCACACCGAATCCCCCACCTCGTTGGCTGCGCAGCGCTGGCTGCGCTTGCTCAGTGCCGAAGTCGCCTTCAAACAAGACCGCTTTGAGGCCGTGCTGACCACCCTGATGCCCAACGCAGGCCCTGTTGCATTGCAACGCCCTGAACTGCTGGCCGTTGCACAGGCTTTGCTGCGTTTGCCGAGGCACCCTTTGCAAGCAGACATCACACGCCAGTTGCGCAGCCTGGTGCAGCAAGCCCCCAACGATGCGCAGGCCTGGCAAAGCCTGGCCGGCTTGCTGTCCTTGCAAGGGCAGGCACTGGCTTCACTGCGGGCCGAGGGCGAAGCCCAAATCGCCCGGCTCGACTGGAGCGGTGCCATAGACCGCTTGCGGGCGGCGCAAGACCTGGCCCGCCAAGGCCGCCTGCAGGCGGGTGACCACATCGAGGCATCGATTGTCGACACCCGTTTGCGCCAGGCTCAGGACCGTCTGCGGGCCTTGCAGACGCCACGCTGATAAACACCATCCCGATGCCATGTCGGGCGCTGTTTCTCCGGCAACATGCGACGCCATCGAAGCGTCTGCCTGCACACACCCAGCGGTGCCCAAGGTCATGTGAACCGAAGGGCAGGCCCCGCGTACCGCTTGGGGCTATGATCGCCGTCCTTGCACACCTACACCATGGCCGGAATCCACATCACCGACATCGAAGCCGCCATCAACCATTGGCGGGCCAAGAACCCCTCACCAGACGGGGTTGCGCTGCCGCCTGAATTGCGCGCATTGGCGGAGGTTTATGGCCTCATGGTCTACTTCAAACAGGATCTGGCGGACGAATTCAGCCTGCCGCAAGCGGCCGCTGAAGCCTGGCAAGACTGGTACGCCACAACCCCTGACACACCGTGCATTGCCATTTGTTCGACCAGCCAGGGCGACGAAACCTGCAAGGGGTGTGGCCGCAGTTTCGAAGAAGTCCAGTTGTGGACCGAAATGAGTCCAGGCGAAAAACGCGGTGTCTGGCAGCGCATCACCGCAGACGGCTCTTCATGGCGCTTCAACCGCTATGCTGAACGTGCCGCCGAAGAACGCCATTGGGCCAAGGCGGCGGCCGAGGCGCAGGTGCCGCTGGATCTGAAGCCCTGAACGGGGTTTGACCCCGCCACACGGGCTGCGCTCAGTCCTCTTCTGATCCGCCGCCCTGCACGATGCGGCGAACCACCTCGGCAGAAAATCCCCGTGTGATCAAAAAACGCATTTGTCTGGCACGTTCCTGAGGGTCCTGGGGCGCCTGGCCAAATTTTTTGCGCCAGACCTCCTGAGCCCGGCTGGACTCGGTCTCGCGCAGATCTGCCAAGGCCTGGGCCACGGCCTCACCCGACAAACCTTTTGCAGCCAGCTCTTGCTTGACCCGCGCCGCACCCAGCTTGCCCGAGCGGCGGTGCACCACCGACTCGATGGCACGGCCGTCGTTGATGAAGTCCCGTGCTTGCAGCTCGTCCAGGGCTTTGGCCAGCTCGCCGGGCACTTCTTCGTGTGGCGCCAGCTTGCGTTCCAGCTCAGCGCGCGAGTGTTCACGCTGGCTCAAAAGCCGCAGGGCGCGGCCTTTGAGCGAGGGCTGAAAGCCGGGCTTGTTCAAGGCTTGTCTCCGCGCAATGGCCTTTTATTCGCCTTTGGGTTCGGCAATCGCCGATTCCAGCAAGCGGATGCCCAGCGATTCGCGCACCTTGTTTTCGATTTCGCGGGCCAGGGCCGGGTTTTCGCGCAGGAATTCACGGGCGTTGTCACGGCCTTGGCCGATTTTCTCGCCCTGGTAGGCGTACCAGGCCCCCGATTTGTCGACGATTTTGGCGGTCACGCCCATGTCGATGACTTCGCCTTCGCGGCTGATGCCCTCGCCAAACAGGATGTCGAATTCGGCCGTCTTGAAGGGCGGGGCCACTTTGTTCTTGACCACTTTGACTTTGGTCTCGTTGCCGATCGCGTCATCGCCCTTCTTGATGGTGCCGGTGCGGCGGATGTCGAGGCGCACCGAGGCGTAGAACTTGAGCGCGTTGCCGCCTGTGGTGGTTTCGGGGCTGCCGAACATGACGCCGATCTTCATGCGGATCTGGTTGATGAAGATGACGGTGCAGTTGGTTTTCTTGATGGTGGCGGTCAGCTTACGCAGGGCCTGGCTCATCAAACGCGCTTGCAGGCCGGGCAGGCTGTCGCCCATGTCACCTTCGATTTCGGCCTTGGGGGTCAGGGCCGCCACAGAGTCGATGACGACCAGGTCCACCGCGCCGGAGCGCACCAGGCTGTCCACGATTTCCAGGGCCTGCTCGCCGGTGTCGGGCTGGCTGACCAGCAGGTCTTGCAGGTTGACGCCCAGATTCTGGGCGTATTGCACGTCCAGCGCGTGTTCAGCGTCCACAAAGGCGCAGGTGCCGCCCAGGCGTTGCATTTCAGAGATGACTTGGAGGGTCAGGGTGGTTTTGCCCGACGACTCCGGGCCGTAGATTTCGATCACGCGGCCACGCGGCAGACCGCCCACGCCCAGTGCGATGTCCAGGCCCAAAGAGCCGGTAGAGACGACCTGGATGTCGGCGATGGCTTCGCCTTCGCCCAGACGCATGATGGTGCCTTTGCCAAATTGTTTTTCAATCTGTGCCAGGGCGGCTTGCAGGGCTTTGGACTTTTCGCTGTTGTCGTCGCTCATGGGAATCTCCTTGAATATCAATGGGTTGGGGCACCGGTTTCAGCGGGAAGCTGTGTTTACTGGATGCGTGAACAGTACTGTAAACAAGCTGTATAAAGCTGTAAACACTATTTTTGGTCAGTTTGCCTTATCATTTGGGCATGTCAGAACACACCCTTTCAACCGCCTTGAGCAGCCCGGCGCTGCAGGATGACCGCTGGCGTCAGACGCATCTGGGCCGTTTGCTGGGCCATGCGATGCGGCGTTTTGACGAGCGCGTGTTGCACCTGATGGCGGGCAACGAGGGCGTGCCCTTGGCCTTGGCCAATCTGGCCTCGCGTGACCAGATCAGTGCCGCGCATGTGCACATCACGCGCCACCTGGCGCTGGACGGCTCTCGCCTGACCGATCTGGCCCGCGCTGCCGGCATGAGCAAGCAGGCCATGGGCGATCTGGTGGATCAGTGCGCCGCCTGGGGTTTGGTGCAGCGCGAAGCCGACCCGCTGGACGCGCGGGCCCGGCGCGTGGTGTTCACGCCCGTGGGGCTGGCTTGGCTGCAAGCCTTCAAGGATGCGGTGGCCCAAGCCGAGGCCGAGTTTCGCGAGGCGGTGGGCAAGGACGTGGCCACGGTGGTGGCGCTGGGCCTGGAGGCCTACGCGCATTGAGCGGGTGCCCGTGTGTGTCCACAGGCAACGCGCAAACCTGACACTAGAATCACAGAGCCGGGACAGACCGCCCAACGCCGCAGCCACAACAACAGGAGACCACCATGCGCATTCTGATAGCCGAAGACGACCAGGTTCTTGCAGATGGTTTGTTGCGCACCTTGCGCAGCGCGGGGGCGGCGGTCGACCATGTGGCCAGTGGCAGCGAGGCCGATGCGGCCTTGATGACCAACAACGAATTCGATCTGCTGATCCTCGATCTGGGCTTGCCCAAAATGCACGGTCTGGAAGTGCTCAAGCGATTGCGCGCCCGGGGCTCCACCTTGCCGGTGCTCATCCTCACCGCGGCCGACAGCGTGGAAGAACGCGTCAAGGGCCTGGACTACGGCGCAGACGACTACATGGCCAAGCCCTTCAGCCTGCAGGAACTTGAAGCCCGCGTGCGCGCCCTCACCCGCCGGGGCATGGGCGGTGCCACCTCGCAAATCAAGCACGGCCCGCTGATCTATGACCAGTCTGGCCGCGTGGCCACCATCGACGGCAAGATGGTCGAGCTGTCGGCGCGGGAGCTGGGTCTGCTCGAAGTGCTGCTGCAACGCGCGGGCCGCTTGGTGAGCAAAGACCAGTTGGTCGAGCGCCTGTGCGAATGGGGCGAAGAGGTGAGCAACAACGCCATCGAGGTGTACATCCACCGCCTGCGCAAGAAGATCGAAAAAGGCCCGATCCGCATCGCCACCGTGCGCGGTTTGGGTTATTGCCTGGAAAAAATTCCGGGCTGAGCACCTGACGGTTTGAAGTTCGCACCGACTGAACGCCGCACCGTCAACCCATGAAATCCCAAGGCTGGAACGTGCGCATTTTCAAACGGGAGCAACGCTCCCTGTTCGGAGAGATCCTGGACTGGATGCTCACCCCTTTGTTGCTGCTGTGGCCCGTCAGCCTGGCCCTGACCTGGCTTGTGGCGCAAGGCCTGGCCAACAAGCCCTTTGACCGGGCGCTGGTCTACAACGTGCAAGCCCTGGCACAGCAGGTTCGACTGGGCGCTGACAACCGTGTGCAGTTCAGCTTGCCACAGCCTGCCAGCGAACTGCTGCGTGCCGACGAAACCGACCTGGTGTATTACCAGGTGCGGGGTGGCCAGGGAGAACACCTGAGTGGAGACCGCGACCTGCCGACCCCGCCGGCCGATGCCGACCAAGGCAGCAGCTACGAGGTGCACATCCGGGACGACGAAATGCGGGGACTTGAAGTGCGCGTGGCCTACACCTGGATTCGGCTGGATGCACAAGGCAAACAACCCGCCTTGGTGCAGGTGGCCGAGACCCGCGAAAAACGCTCGGTGCTGGCCGCCGAGATCATCAAAGGGGTCATGCTGCCTCAATTTGCCTTGCTGCCTCTGGCGGTGCTGCTGGTGTGGCTAGCCCTGGTGCGCGGCATCAAGCCTTTGTCCGAGCTGGAAGAACGCATCCGCGCCCGCAAACCCGATGACCTGAGCCCGCTCGACGACAAGGCCGTGCCCATGGAGGTGGCCCCCCTGGTGGTCTCGGTGAACGACCTGCTGGAGCGGCTGAAAGACTCCATCGTCACCCAAAAACGGTTTCTAGCCGACGCCGCGCACCAGCTCAAAACCCCGCTGGCAGGTTTGCGCATGCAGGCCGACCTGGCGCAGCGTTCAGGCTCCAGCGAAGAAGACCTGAAAAAATCATTGCAGCAAATTGGCCGTGCCAGCGTGCAGGCCACGCACACCGTCAACCAGCTGCTGTCGCTGGCCCGCGCAGAAGGCGGCGGCGCCCATGTGCCGCAGCAAAACTGCGACATGGCCAGCCTGGCCAGCGAAGTCCTGCAGGACTGCCTGCCCCGCGCCATGGACAAGGGCCTGGACCTCGGCTACGAGGGCGTGGAGGCGGGCACGCCCGGCGCACAGGTGCAAGGCAACCCGACCTTGCTCAAGGAGATGGTGCGCAATCTGGTGGAAAACGCGATCCATTACACACCCAGCACACCCGAGCGCCAGGGCGTGATCACCGTGCGTGTGCTGGTCGACCCCTACAGCAAGGCACTGGTCATGCAGATCGAAGACAACGGCCCCGGTATTCCACCGGCCGAGCGCGACCTGGTGTTTCAGCCTTTTTACAGGGCGCTGGGCACCAACGTGGATGGTTCGGGCCTGGGCCTGCCCATCGTCCGGGAAATCGCGCAACAACACGGCGCCAGCATCGGCATCGATGCCACCTTTGAGCACCAGACCCCTCCGGGGGCGTGCTTCACGCTGCGCTTCAAGGCTTGAGTGGGCGCCGAGGGGCTGCGAAAGCCGCCCATCTGCGTTGGCAGTTCAGGCCGGTTTGCCCATGTTCAGCTGCAGGCGTTCACGCTCGATCACACGGGCCACAGCAGGGACCGCGGCCACCTTTTGCACAAAGGCCCACAGCTCGGGGTGTTCTTCGGGTGTGATGCCCGCGATGGTACCCCAGCGGGTCAGCGTCAGGCTGTAGGCATCCAGCGGACCGAAGCGCTCACCTGTCAGCCAAGTCTGGCCTTTGGCAGCAGCGGCTTTGACCAGCGCTTGCAACTCGCCCAGCATGCCGCGGAACAACTGGGTGTTGTAGGGCTTGAGCGCAGCCTGCACATCGGGTTGGTCCGAGAATTTTTGCGGCATGAAGATGTGCGTGAAGGTGGGGTGCACCGTGTTGTTCATCCATGCGAATGTCGACAAGGCCTGGGCACGGGCCAGCGGCTCGGTGGGCAAGAACCCCGCTTGCGGAAACAGCTGGTCCAGGTACAGGACGATGGCCACAATTTGTGTCACCACCTGACCATCGTTCATCAGCACGGGCACCTGGCCTCGGGGGTTGAGCGCTTTGTACTCGTCGCTGTTTTGCTCGCCCTTGTGCAGCTTGACCATGATGGGTTCAAACTCGGCACCGCTCATTTCAAGCAGCACATGGGGCACAAATGAACAGGCGCCGGGGGCGAAATAAAGTTTCAGGCTCATGGTGACAATCTCCAATCAAAATTCATCTGGTCGGCGCTTTTGCAGGCTCTGCGGCAGCGGAGGCCGAAGACGCTGGGGCCGCTGCTGGACTGGCCACCGCCGCCGAAGCGGCATCAGAGGCCTGCGCCACAGAGGCATCGGGGCTTTGGGCAGCGGCCGCCGCCGCAGCGCTGGCTGAAGAACGCGCAGGCACCGTCTCAAAAGTCAAGGTTTCAGGCCGGATCTGCTGCTGCATGCGTTCAGGTTCGCGGTGCTGGTTGGGGCCAAAACCCCAGCGCGCAAAAGCATCCCATTGCCACGCCAGCAGCGTGGCGTTCAGCAGCAACAAAATCGCCATGGCGTACTTCAACTTCACCTTGTGCTTTCGGCAGTCCATGGACGAACACTGACTTCGGCGCTGTGGATCTCCTGCACGCCGTCAGCCACTTTCAATCGTAACGCACCCACCGCACTGACCCCGATGGCCTGTCCCTGTTGACCATCGCTGGTGTGAACGCGGCGCCCCTTGAGGACGTCCCGCGCCTCAAACCGGGCTTGAAGGGGCGCAAAGCCCTCACACTCAAAAGCCAGCAGTGTCTGGATCAAAGGGGCCGCCACCCGCAACAGGCAGGCGGGGGCCGTCAAGTCGGGCAACAACTCGATCAGGGCCGCTGGGGGGGTGTTCAGGCCATCGGCAGGACGCGGGCGAATGTTCAAGCCCACGCCCACCACCACCTGACTGCGCCCCCCCATGCTGGCCGCCTCCACCAAAATGCCACCGAGCTTGCGGTCCTGGAACCACAAATCGTTGGGCCATTTCAGCCCCACATCGGGGTGCAGGCTTTCGGCCAGGCTCAGGCCCACGGCCAATGAAAGACCCGACCAGTCTTGAGGCGACAGGGGCAGGCCGAGCGAGAACGTGAGCGAATCACCGGGCTGACTTTGCCAGACACGGCCCAGGCGGCCACGGCCTGCGGTCTGACGCTCGGCCACCAGCAGCGTGGGTTCGTGCTGGCCCGCACGGGCACGGCGCATGAGTTCGCTGTTGCTGGAATCGATTTCGGGCAAAACCTCGACCGTGAAGTCGGGCAGCAGGGGATAAATCTGTTCCCAGACAGTTTCGGCAGGCCAGGGCGTGGACGTGATCATGGGTGGTCGGCCATGGTCAGCGCTTGGCGCTTTTCACTTTCTTTGGCTTGGCCGCTGAATCGGGCTTGGTCAAGGCTTTGACTTTCTCGGCCTTCAAACGCTTGGAGGATTTGGCGCTTTTGGCTTGGGTTTTGGCCTTGGCTTGATTTTTTGGCTGGGCCTCGGACTTGAGTTTCGGCTGGTCTTTGGCCTTGGCCTTTGTCTTTTTCTGGCCCGGAATTTTGGGCGTGTCCTTGCGCTCTTTGGGCGAGAGCAGCGTGCCCCGGCAGTTGGCGCTGCCGCACCAGCACGGGTATTCCGCCTTGAGCTTCTTGGTGTAGGGCTCGTCGATGATCAGGCCGTAGTCGTAGTTCAGCTCTTCACCGGCCCGGATGTTTCGGATGGCCTTGATGAAGATCCGTTCGTTGTCCTCGTCGGCTTCGCAGTTGGGATCGCAGCTGTGGTTGATCCAGCGCGAAGAATTGCCACCATAAAGCGCATCGATCACCTTGTCTTCATTGACATGAAAGTAGAAGGTGTGATTGGGGTCCTTCGGGTCGTGCGGGTGGCGGTCCTGCGCCTCGTCCCAGCTGATGACTTCGCCCACATACTCGATCAGGGTCTCGCCTTCGGCAATGTCCTGCAGGGCAAAGACGCCCTTGCCGTGCACACCGGAGCGGCGCACCTGGATGCGTTTGCCGGATGCAGCCGGCGTTTTGCTTCGGGGAGCGGAAACTGGGGTTTTGGCCACGGCGTTCAAAATTTGTTATGGTGAATTCATGTGGGCGTGCGCGTGAGCGCGTGCCCGGGCGCGTGCGCACACGCGAGACAACGGATTGTAATGACATGAAGACCTTGGTAATTGCAGAGAAGCCTTCGGTGGCTCAAGACATCGTCAAAGCCTTGACGCCAACCTCGGGCAAGTTCGAGAAACACGACGACCATTTCGAGAACGACCGCTATGTGGTCACCAGCGCGGTGGGCCACCTGGTGGAGATCCAGGCCCCCGAGCAGTACGACGTGAAACGCGGCAAGTGGAGTTTTGCCAACCTGCCCGTGATCCCGCCGCACTTTGACTTGAAGCCGGTGGACAAAACCAAGAGCCGCCTGAGCGCCGTGGTCAGGCAGGCCAAACGCAAAGACGTGGACAGCCTCATCAACGCCTGCGACGCGGGGCGCGAGGGGGAATTGATCTTCCGCCTGATCGAGCAGTACGCAGGTGGCACCAAGCCGCTGAACAAACCCGTCAAGCGCCTGTGGCTGCAGTCCATGACGCCACAAGCGATCCGCGACGGCTTTGACAGCCTGCGCAGCGAACAGCAAATGCAGGGCCTGGCCGACGCCGCCCGCAGCCGGTCTGAAGCCGACTGGCTGGTGGGCATCAACGGCACCCGCGCCATGACCGCGTTCAACTCGCGCGATGGCGGCTTCTTCTTGACCACCGTGGGCCGGGTGCAAACGCCCACGCTGGCCGTGGTGGTCGAGCGCGAAGAGCAAATCCGCAAGTTCGTGAGCCGCGACTATTGGGAAATCCACGCCGAGTTCGCCGCCGCTGCCGGCACCTATCCCGGCAAGTGGTTCGACCCGGCCTGGAAAAAAGAAGAAGACGCCGAAAAGAAAGCCGACCGGAAGTGGACCGCCGCCGAAGCGCAAGCCATCGTCGACGCGGTGCGCGGCCAGACGGCCAGCGTGACCGAAGAGGCCACGCCCACCACGCAAGCCAGCCCCGGCCTGTTTGACCTGACCAGCCTGCAGCGCGAGGCCAACGGCAAATTTGGTTTCTCGGCCAAGACCACGCTGGCGCTGGCTCAGAGCCTGTACGAACGTCACAAGGCCCTGACCTACCCGCGTACCGACTCGCGCCACCTGCCCGAAGACTATGTGCCCGTGGCCAAACAAACCTTCGAGATGCTGGCCGACAGCGGCATGCGCCACCTGGCCCCGCACGCGCTCACGGCGCTGAACAACAACTATGTGCGCAAGATTCCGCGTGTGTTCGACAACAAAAAGGTGTCGGACCACTTCGCCATCATCCCCACGCTGCAAGCGCCCAGTGGCTTGTCTGAGGCCGAGCAAAAGCTCTATGACCTGGTGGTGCGCCGCTTCATGGCGGTGTTCTTCCCCAGCGCCGAGTACCAGGTGACCACCCGCATCAGCGTGGCGGCGGGCCACAGCTTCAAGACCGTGGGCAAGGTGTTGGTCAAGCCGGGCTGGCTCGCCATCTACGGCAAAGAAGCCGCCAACGAAGTGGAAGACGCCAAGGACGGCGACAAGGGCCAGAACCTGGTGCCGGTGCAGCCGGGCGAACAAGTGGGCGTGGAATCGGTTGAGGCCAAAGGCCTCAAAACGCGTCCTCCTGCACGTTACTCAGAAGCCACGCTGCTGGGTGCCATGGAAGGCGCAGGCAAGCTGGTGGACGACGACGAGTTGCGCGAAGCCATGCAGGAAAAAGGCCTGGGCACGCCCGCCACGCGCGCGGCCATCATCGAAGGCCTGCTGAATGAAAAATACATGCTGCGCGAAGGCCGCGAGATCATCCCCACCGCCAAGGCCTTCCAGCTCATGACGCTGCTGCGCGGCTTGCAGGTCGAAGAACTCTCCAAGCCCGAACTCACGGGAGAGTGGGAATACAAGCTCGCGCAAATGGAGCAAGGCAAGTTGAGCCGAGCCACCTTCATGGCCGAGATCGCGGCCATGACCGAGCACATCGTCAAGAAAGCCAAAGAATACGACCGCGACACCGTGCCGGGTGACTACGCCACGGTGACCACGCCCTGCCCCAACTGCGGCGGCGTGGTGAAAGAAAACTACCGCAGGTACACCTGCACCGGCGCAGACGGCGCGAGCGAAGGCTGCGGCTTCTCGTTTGGCAAGTCGCCCGCGGGCCGCACCTTCGAGCCCGCCGAAGTCGAGCAGTTCATGCGCGACAAAAAGATCGGCCCACTGGACGGCTTCCGCTCCAAAGCGGGCTGGCCTTTTGTGGCCGAAATGGCGCTCAAGTACAACGAAGAAGAGAAAAACTGGAAGCTCGAATTCGACTTTGGCGACGACAAGAAGAACGAAGAAAGTGGCGAGATCGTCGAGTTCACCGATGAAGCCCTGGGCGCTTGCCCCAAGTGCGGCAGCCCGGTGCACGAGCACGGCAGCAACTACGTGTGCAGCAAAGCCGTACCCACCAACGACCAACCCACACCGAGTTGCGACTTCAAGACCGGCAAACTCATCTTGCAGCAACCGGTGGAGCGCGATCAAGTCGTCAAACTGTTGACCCACGGCAAAACCGATGTGCTCGACAAGTTCGTGAGCAACCGCACGCGCCGCAGCTTCAAGGCCATGCTGGCCTGGAATCCCGAAGAGGGCAAGGTGACGTTTGAGTTTGAGCCGCGCGAAGGCGGCAAGAAATACCCGCCACGCAAAACCACGGCCACCAAAACCCCTTTCGGCAAAGCAGCAGCCAAAAAGACCGCCGTTAAAACCGCCAAAGCACCTGCGGCCAAAAAAGCCGCCAAGACCGCTGCACCCAAAGCGCCGCGCAAAACGGCTGTCGGCACGCTCAAGCCCAGCGCCTCATTGGCCGCCGTGATCGGTGACGGCACCTACGCCCGCACCGAGGTGGTCAAAAAGATCTGGGACTACATCAAGGCCAACAACCTGCAGGACCCGGCAGACAAGCGCTCCATCAAGGCCGACGGCAAGCTGCAAGCGGTGTTTGGCAAAGACCAGGCCACCATGTTCGAGCTGGCCGGGATCATCGGCAAGCACTTGAGCTGAGGGTTACGGGCGTTTTTGTGGGCCTATCAATACGGCACGCTGAGGTTTGAGTTTTGTTCACCGGTCTCCCGTAGGTCGGTGGCTTCAGCCCCGACATTGCGGGCTTCGGCGTGGGCTGAATGTCGGGGCTAAAGCCACCGACCTACAACGTCTTTGACCATTGCAGACCTCTACGTGCTGGATCAACAGCGCAAACTTACCCCAGGGATTGGCCAAGGTCGCGGCGGGGCTCGGTCCCTCACGGGGTGTGCAGCACCAGCTTCGCGGGCAAAGCGTCCAGCAGGGGCTTGATTGCAGTCCAGGCTGAGGCGGGTGTGGCACGGGCGTCCACCACCACCGGTGCATCGCCTGCCGCCTGCACCTTCGGCCACTGTAAGGGCTCAAGCTGCAAGGGCGCCAAGGTATCCTGGATCAGTCTCTGCGCCACAGCTGCAGTGGCCAGGGTGCGCAATTCGGGTTTGTAAATTTTGCCCACGTTGGTCACGGGCATGCGTTCCAGCACCGTGATGAACTTGGGTTGGGCGGGTGCTTCGTCGACCCGCTGGGCGGTGAAAGACAGCAACTCGGCTTCGGTGGCTTGGGCACCGGCTTTGAGGGTAACGAACACCACGGGCAACTCGCCCGCATAGGCATCCGGTGCGCCCACAGCCGCGCACAAATCCACGGCGGGGTGTGCGCCCAGCGCGTCTTCGATCACTTTGGGGTCGATGTTGTGGCCGCTGCGGATGATCAGGTCTTTGGCACGGCCCGACAGGTGCAGGCGGCCTTGTGTGTCGATGAAGCCCACATCGCCCGTGATGAGCCAGCCGTCTGGTGTGAAACTGCGCGCCGTCTCTGCGGCATCCAGATAGCCGGAAAACAAATTCGGCCCTTGGTAAAGCACCATGCCTTTTTCGCCTGCGGGCAGGGTGTGTGATGTGGCCTGGTCATCGCTGTTCAGCGCCACGATGCGCACACGCGCATGCGGCAAAGGCCAGCCCACGCAACCTGCGGGCGCACTCAGACCCGGTGGCGCCACGGTGCTCAGGCCTGCGGTTTCGGTCATGCCCAGGCTCTCGTTGATGTGCAAACCGAAGGCTTGTTCAAAGCGTTGCGCCAGCTCGGGCGGCAGCGGCGCCGCGCCTGTGCGCACGGCACGCAGGGTTGAAATGTCGGCCCCCTGCAGCGGCACGCCTGCGAGGGCAGCCAGCACCGTGGGCACGCCCGACATCAGCGTGCAGCGGTGGTGGGCCACCAGCCGCCAATAGTTGTGCACCACCTCGCGGTTGCGAAACAAGGCCTCGGTGGGAATGAGCACATGCATGCCGACGGCCAGCGAACACAAGGCTCCCGGCAGCACGCCCGCCACATGGAACAGCGGGTAGCCGTTGATCGTCACATCGCTCGACCGAAAGCCTTGCATGCTGGCATTGGCCCAAGCGGTGAAGACCTGAGCGCCATGGCTGTGCCGGGCCAGTTTGGGGGCGCCGGTGGTGCCGCCTGTGTGAAAGTAAGCCGCAATGTCCGTGGGCTGAAAAACCCGTTGGCTGACCAGGTGTTCGGCCACCTGCGTGACCCGCAAGGCGTGGAAGTCTTGGGCACCTGCAGGCAACGCGTCCCCTTCTGGAAGTGGGCCTCCGTCCGGGTTAACCAGCAACACCGTCTTCAAACTGGGCAATTGGGTTTGCAGCCGTAAAGCTTTGGCCCGCAACTGGCTGTCGTCTTCAGCGCCATGTGCGATCAGCACTTTGGCGTGGCTGGCCCGCAGCAGCGACAACAGTTTTTCGTCGCTGAGCAAGGGGTTGAGCGGTTGCACAATGCCGGCCGCTTCGCCGCCCCAAAGGGCCAGGTGGTAGGCCAGGCCACCGGGCAACAAAACGCCCACGGCGTCTTGAGGCCCCACACCCAGCTGGTGCAGCAGATTGGCCGTTTGGTGGATGCCTTGCAGCAAGCTGCGATAGGTCCAGGTGGTGGACGCACCGCCGGGTTGGCCCGTGTGCAAAAAGGTCAGTGCAGGCTGGTCGGCATGCGCCTCGGCACTGGCACGGATCAGGTCATAGGTGCTGGCCCAAGGCATGGACTGGGCCAGCGGCGTGGCCTCGATGCGGTGGATGTCGGCCAGGCTTTGAACGGGAGATGAAACAGTCAGGTGCATGACCGATGTTAGTCACCGCCTGACGCTGACTTTGTCTCCCAAGTGGCAAGTGGGTGCTTTTCAAACCGGCAGTCATGTCAACATGTCCACTTTGCAACCCTTCAGGGATCACCGATGCACGATGCCAGCGCTTTGCCCACTTTTGAAGACGTTCTGGCCGCCGCTGCGCGGCTACAAGGACACGCCCATCGAACCCCGGTGCTGCAGTCGCGCACGCTCAACGCGCAGTTGGGCGCCCAGGCCTTCATCAAGTGCGAAAACTTCCAGCGCATGGGGGCCTTCAAGTTCCGGGGGGGCTTCAATGCTCTGTCGCGGCTGACGAGCGCTGAGCGCCTGGCCGGGGTGGTGGCTTATTCATCGGGCAACCACGCACAGGCCGTGGCCTTGTCGGCACAGATTTTGGGTATCCCGGCCACCATCGTCATGCCGCATGACGCCTCGCCCGCCAAGCTGGCGGCCACCCGGGGCTATGGTGCGAAGGTGGTGGGCTACGACCGCTACAAAGACGATGCCTTGGCAATTGCCCAAGGCTTGGCCGCCGAGCACGGCATGCGCTTCATCCCGCCGTTTGACCACCCGGACGTGCTGAGCGGCCAGGGCACGGCGGCGCTGGAGTTGTTTCAGGAGGTGGGCGAGCTCGATGCCCTGTTCGTGTGCCTGGGCGGCGGCGGTCTGCTCAGTGGCAGCGCCCTGTCGGCCAAGGCCCTGTCTCCGGCCTGCAAAATTTACGGCGTGGAGCCCGAAGCGGGCAACGATGTGCAGCAGTCTTTGCAACAGGGCCAGCGGGTGCGCATTGCCACCCCGGTGACGATTGCCGACGGCGCGCAAACGCCCATGGTCGGCGAAATCACCTTCGAGATCATCCGCCGCCTGGTGGACGCTGTGCACACCGTGACCGATGCGCAGCTGGTGCAAGCGATGCGTTTTTATGCCGAGCGCATGAAGATGGTGGTCGAGCCCACGGGTTGCTTGTCGCTGGCTGCGGCCATCCAGGCGGCCGACCAGCTTCAAGGCCAGCGCGTGGGCATCATCGTCAGCGGCGGTAACGTGGATTTGGGCCGCTTTGCGCAGTTGCTCAGCCAGGGCTGAGCCAACTGGACATCAGGACGCAGGTTTGCGCCCCACCAGCACATATTGCAAAGGCTGGCTGCGCTGCATGAACTGCCGAGGGTCCACCCCCAGCATTTGGGCTGCAGGCTGCAAGGCCTGCAACAAGGCTTGACCGTTTTCCGGCTTGAAAATGCGAGGGATGACTTTTTCGACCACCAAACCCGCCCCCTCCAACAAACGAACCATGTCGGTCAGGGCAAACCAGCGGATGTGAGTACGGTCAAACAAACCGGCATCCTGCTGCGGCCAGTGGCCACGGATCAGCTGGGCCATCACGCTCCAGTGCTGCACATTGGGGATGCAGACCAACGCACTGCCACCCGGACGCAAACGGCCCACGGCCTGCTGCAAAACCCGATCCGGGTGGTAAAGGTGCTCCAGCACATCCCCAAAAATCACGTGGTCAAAGTGGGCAGGCTGCAGCGCGGCCCAAAGTTCACCATCCAGCGACCAATCGGGAATCTGGTCCAGGTTTCGCACCAAACCCACGTCCAGTGCATCGTGCGCATCGGCCAGCGCATCGGGCATCAACTCAATGCCCACGTAATGCAGCCCAGGCGAGCAGCGCTGGCGCACCGCGCGTGCCAAAGCCCCGGCACCACAACCGAATTCGGCGATGCGTTGCGCCGAAGGGTCCACCACATCCAGCAAGCTGGGGTTGACGTTGCTGTAGTAGTGGGGTGAATGGGCTTGCATGCGATGAAATGGAAAACTTTGGTGTTTATACACCAGCCTGCCCGCAGCAGCTTGGTGTCCCATCGCCAGTCAACACTGAACGATCGGCCAGACTCAAGCGGCCAAGGTCATCAAGCTCGCATTGCCACCTGCAGCGGCGGTGTTGGTGCTGATGCTGCGCTCGCTCACCAGCCGGGCCAAAGGCACTGCGAGATCGCTGGGCCGCATCGCCGAGAGGGTGACAATGGGGCCGGGACGCTGCGCCAGCAGGGCCTGGCAACGCAAGGTGCTGCCCGCATCAGCATGCAACAAGGCGGCATCCACCGGTCCGGTTGCGGTCGAAGCGTGCAGCGAGATCTGATGCTGCACCACAGCGGGCAAGCGGGCATGCAAGGCCTCGTGCTGCAGCAGCCACACCGCGTGGCCACCCACGGCCAGTACGGCGGCCAGTTGTGTCAGCAAATCCAACTCGGCGCTGGCTTGTTCTCCGGTCAGGCACAGCACGCGGGCGCGGGCCTGCAGGCGGTAGACGTTGCGCTCGCCCGTGGGGCCGCTCAGCGTGGCTTGCAGGCCTGCGGGGTTGGCGGCGGCAAATTGTGCGCATGTGTGGGCCAAGGGCAGCTTGTTTTGTGCCACGGCCCAATCGTGCAGGGCTTGCAATGCGGGCGTGACCTGCGGCAGCGCTGCTGCGCCGCTGGCCTGCACGCTGCGCAAGGCGGCGTCTGGAGGGCAACTGGCCAGCAGGCGCAGCAGGTACAGCGGCCCGCCCGCTTTGGGGCCGGTGCCTGATAAACCCTCGCCGCCAAACGGCTGCACGCCCACCACTGCACCGACCATGTTGCGGTTGACGTAGACATTGCCCGCGTGGGTGGTGTCTGTGACTTGCGCGATGGTTTCTTCGATGCGCGAATGCACGCCCAGCGTGAGGGCGTAGCCAGTGTTGTTGATGGCTTGCAGCAAGCTGCCCAGTTCACTGCGGGCATATCGCACGATGTGCAGCACCGGGCCGAACACCTCGCGCTCCAGTTGCGCGATGTGGTCGATCTCGATCAGGGTGGGTGGCACATACGTGCCTGTTGGCAGATCGTTCAGTGTGTTGTGGGCCATGCGGTGCACTGGGCAGCCACGTTGCTGCACGGCGTTCACATGCGCTTCAATGCCCGCACGGGCGCGCTCGTCGATCACCGGTCCCATGTCCACGTTCAGCTGCGCGGGTGTGCCCAGGGTGATTTCGGCCATCGCGCCTTGCAGCATGGCAATCAGGCGGTCGGCCACGTCGTCCTGCACACACAAGACGCGCAGTGCCGAGCAGCGCTGGCCTGCGGCTTCAAAAGCCGAAGCCACGGCGTCGGTCACCACTTGTTCGAGCAGCGCGGACGAATCGACCACCATGCAATTCTGGCCGCCGGTCTCTGCGATCAAGGGTACGGGTTGGCCATGCGCGTTCAGGCGCTCGGCCAGTGCGGCTTGCAGCACGCGAGCGGTCTCGGTGGAGCCGGTGAACATCACGCCTTGCACACGGACATCGCGCACCAGCTGCATGCCCACTTCGGCACCGCGCCCGGGCAAGAGCTGCACAGCGGCAGGGGGCACGCCTGCCGCCCACAAAGTCTGCACGGCCAGCGCAGCGATGGCGGGGGTGGCTTCGGCCGGTTTAGCCAGCACCGGGTTGCCTGCGGCCAGCGCGGCGGCCACCTGGCCCACAAAAATCGCCAGCGGAAAGTTCCACGGGCTGATGCACACCACCGGGCCCAGCGCAGTGTGCGTGGCGTTGTCAAAATCGCGGCGCACCTGCGCGGCGTAGTAACGCAAAAAGTCCACCGCTTCGCGCTGCTCGGCCACGGCGTGCGCCCAGGTTTTGCCTGCTTCACGCACCAGCAGGGCCATCACGCGGGGTGTGTCGGCTTGCAGCAGATCGGCAGCGCGCTCCAGCAGGGCGGCACGTTGTTCGGGCGGTGTCGCAGCCCAATCGGGGGCGATGCTGCTGGCCGCTTGCAGGGCCGCATTCACATCTTCGGCACTGGCGTATTGCACGGAGCCCAACACGTCGCTGTGGTCTGCCGGGTTGCGCAAGGTGCAGCACCCGGCACCCGTGAAAGCGCTGGCCAGCAGGGGCGTCACCTGCATGGGCTGCGTGTGCATCTGCATCTGCGCGGCCAGCTGACGAAGCGTGGGCTCGTGCGCCAGATCGGGGCCGCTGGAGTTGCGGCGGGCCGCGCCATACAGCTGAGCGGGCAACGGAATGTGCGGGTGAGGCTGGCCCACGGCCGCGTCTTCTTGCAAGGCGTCCTGCTCGGTGCGCAGCACCGGGTCTTGCACCAGATCGCCGATGGAGACGCTGTCGTCGGCCATGCGGTTGACGAAGGAACTGTTGGCCCCGTTTTCGAGCAAACGGCGCACCAGGTAGGCCAGCAGGGTTTCGTGTGTGCCCACGGGGGCGTAGATGCGGCAGGGGCGCTGGAGTGGGCCCACCACTTGCCGGTACAGCGGCTCGCCCATGCCATGCAGGCACTGGAACTCGTATTGGCCCGGTGCGTAGTCGCCACCGATGTCTTGCGCCATGGTCACGATGGCCGCCAGCGTGTGCGCGTTGTGCGTGGCAAATTGGGGGTACACCGCCTCGGGTGCGGCCAGCAGTTTTTGGGCACAGGCCAGGTACGACACATCGGTGTGGTGCTTGCGGGTGTAGACCGGGTAATCGCTTTGGCCGTCGAGCTGGGCGCGTTTGATTTCGCTGTCCCAATACGCGCCTTTGACCAGGCGCACCATCAGGCGGTGGCCCGTGCGGCGTGCCAGATCGACCACAAAGTCGATCACAACGGGGCAACGCTTTTGATAAGCCTGGATCACAAAGCCGATGCCGTGCCAGCCTTGCAAGCTGGGCGCGTGGCACAGGGCTTCGAGCAGGTCGAGCGAGATGTCGAGCCGGTCGACTTCTTCTGCGTCGATGTTCAGGCCAATGTCGTAATGCTTCGCCAACTCGGTGAGCTGCAACACGCGGGGCAAGAGTTCGTCCAGCACGCGCTGGTGCTGAGCGCGGCTGTAACGCGGGTGCAGGGCAGACAGCTTGATCGAGATGCCGGGTCCGTTCACCACGCCAAGGCCATTAGACGCTTGGCCAATCGCATGGATGGCGTTTTCATACGACTGGAAATAACGCTGCGCATCGCCCTCGGTCAGCGCCGCTTCGCCCAGCATGTCGTACGAATAGCGAAAGCCTTGGGCCTCCATGGCGCGGGCGCGGTGCAGGGCCTCGTCGATCGTCTCGCCCGTCACAAACTGCTCGCCCAGCATTTGCATGGCCAGCTGCACGCCTTGGCGAATCAGCAGCTCGCCGCTTTTGCCGATCAGACGCGTGAGCGAGGACAGCATGGCGCCCTCGCTGTGCGTGGCAACCAGTTTGCCCGTGAGCAGCAGACCCCAGGATGCGGCGTTCACAAACAGCGAAGGGCTGCGCCCCACATGCTGCTGCCAGTCGCCCTGGCCGATCTTGTCGCGGATCAGCGCGTCGCGGGTGGCTGCATCGGGAATGCGCAGCAGCGCTTCGGCCAGGCACATGAGCGCCACGCCTTCTTCGCTCGACAGGGCGTATTCCTGCATCAGGCTTTGCACCCGCCCGGCGCGACCGCCTTGTTGCGGGCCTTCGCGCATGCCGGTGACCAGCTGGCGTGCCAGCGCGTCGGTGCGCTTGGTTTGTCCAGGGTTCATGCGGGCAGCGGCCAGCAGCGGGGCCAGGGCCTGCGCTTCGGGAAGCCGGGTGGCGCGGGCGATGGCCTCGCGCAGGGCGCTGCGTTCGGGCAGCGGACCGCCGGGGGTGAATTGCGCTCCGCCGGGGAAGCGGGCATCTGGGCTTGGGGCCAGTGAAGGCTGAGCAAGTTGAGTGGCGAACATGGGGGCATTCATGGCGTGTCCTTCGGGTTGGGGTCGGTGGCCGCAGGGCGCATGTCGGGGCTGAAGCCGCCGACCTACAAGAACCTGTCTTCGTAGGTCGGCGGCTTCAGCCCCGACAAAGACCACCAAGGGGCATGAATCGCTATCATCCGGAAAAATTGATGAATATTTCACCAAATTTAATGAGATCAGCCGGATAAAAATTACCATGCCTACCGAAACGCCAGACATTGACCGCACCGACCGCCGCATCCTGGACTTGCTGCAACGCGATGGCCGCATCAGCAACCTCAAGCTCGCCGAAGGCGTGTCGCTCTCGCCCACGGCGGTGCTGGCGCGGGTGCAACGCCTCACCCGCGAAGGATTCATCCTGGGTTACGAGGCGCGGCTGAACCCACTCAAACTGGGCGCGGGCATGATGGTGTTTGTGGAAATCTTGCTCGACCGCACCAGCCCCAATGTGTTCGAGCAGTTCAAGGCGGCGGTGCAGGTGCGCCCCGAGATCATGGAGTGCCACATGGTGGCTGGCGGCTTTGACTACCTGCTCAAAACCCGCGCCGCCGACATGAACGCCTACCGCGAATTTGCGGGCACCGTGCTGTGGCAACTGCCCGGTGTGCGCGAGACGCGCACCTACGCGGTGATGGAAGAGGTCAAGAACACGACGGCATTGGCCTTGTAGCGGCGTGTACTCTCACCCGATTGATTCAGCCCATTGAAGTCTGGAGCAACAGGCAAGGGATGAATTTTTTGTAGGAGCCCACCCTGTGGGCGATGGGCGTGGAACACGCCCTGAAAACCATCGCCCACAGGGTGGGCTCCTGCAAAGACAACAATAGCCGCATGGCCGAAAAAACATGGGCCATTCACGCTTCATCGGACCCGATCAATAGCTTAAGCGTCGACAAAACCTTTGACCATTGAATCCTTCCAAGGGCCGACCCCATACCGTCAATTCAGCAAAGCTGGATGAAAGTGGTTTTCTCGGACACATGTCATGACGCCTAAACCCAAACAAACTTTAAAACTGAAGACCGCGCTCGGCTCCACAGGCGACACCCCCGCCCCGCGCGATCTTCCAGAATGGCAGTTCCTTTCACCACACACCAGAGACACCATGCAACACATCGGATTTATCGGCGCTTCGGGATTGATGGGCCATGGCATGGCCAAGAACATCCGGGCCAAGGGTTTTGATTTGTCGATCACGGTGCACCAGCGCACCGCGCCCGTGCAGGACTTGTTGGCGGCGGGAGCGCGGCAGGTCAGCAGCTACGCCGACTTGGCCGCCTGTGACGCGGTGATCATTTGCGTGACCGGCTCGCCGCAGGTCGAGGCGGTGGTGGCTGGGCCGGGGGGCATTTTGTCCAAGGCGCGCGCGGGCCTGATCGTCATCGACACCTCCACGAGTGAGCCCGAGTCCACCCGCCGCCTGGCCGCGCTGTGCGCCGCGCAGGGCGTGATTTATGTGGACGCGCCGCTCACGCGCACGCCCATCGAGGCCGAGGCGGGCAAGCTCAATTCCATGGTGGGCGCATCGCCCGAAGTGTTCTCCCGCATCGAGCCCGTGATTCGCGCTTACAGCGAAAACGTGTTCCATGTCGGCGAGATGGGCGCAGGCCACGTCATCAAGCTGCTCAACAATTTTGTGGCGCAGGCCATTTGCACCGCCACAGCAGAGGCCTTTGCCGTGGGGGCCAAGGCGGGCGTGGACCTGGACAAACTGGTGCAGGTCATCTCGGCCGGGGGCGTGAATTCGGGCCTGTTCCAGCTGATGAGCAAAACCTTGCAGGGTGACTACGGCGCGATGAAGTTCGAGCTGAACAATGCGGCCAAGGATTTGCGCTATTACTCGCATCTGACCGAGAGCGTGAAAGTTCCCTCCATGATTGGCACCAGCGTGCACCAGACGCTGAACACGGCCGTGGCTTTGGGCTACGGCAGCGAGATGGTGCCCTCACTCGTCAAGGCGCAAGCCCAGCTGAATCAGGTCAAGATCGGCCCGGCCTGAGGGCCTGAAGCGCCTCGGCCACCTCGGCCACACCGGGGCGCTCGGGGGGCCGTTCTGACAAGCAGGCAGCGGCCAAGCCCAGCAGGGCCTGTATGGCCGGGTCTGTGGCTTGGGCATGGCTTTGATGGTTCGCAACCGGTGTCGTGGCTGCCGCGCCCAACTCCTCCAGCAAACAACCCAAGGCCCGCACCTCCAGCGCCAACAGCCCACGGCACACATCGCTTGGCTGGGCGGGCAGCCGTGTGGCCGCGCCAAAGTCACCCAGCCGGGCCTGACCGTGCACCGGGTCGATCAGGATGTTGTGCGCATACAGGTCGCCGTGCATCACGCCGCGTTGGTGCAAATGCGCCAGCGCATCGGCTACATCGCAGGCAATACTCAACGCCAGATCGGTACTCAAACAAAAGCCGCTCGGGTACACGTCACGCGTGCAACTTTGCAAACTGGGCGGCCCAGCAAGGTTGATGTGCGCGGGCGGGATGAGTGGCATCAACAAGCCCTGGGCCTGACCGGGGTGTTGGCTCAGCCGCGCCACGGGCGTGGTCAGCGTGGGGTGTTGGCCTGCGGCCAGGCACGCGGCCAGTTCGTCTTGGGGCAGTCCATCGCTGGTCACCGCGCCTTTGAACAGCTTGAGCGCCAAGGGCTGCGGCCAGCCAGCCGCTTGCACGCGGTGGATGTGGCCCGAAGCGCCCTCACCCAGCAGTGGGCCCAGCGTGAGTGAAGCCCACGGCACTATGGGCAGCGGCACCTCTTCCGCAAAATTTTCTGCAAGATCTTTTGCAAAAGTCCAGCCCAGGGCATTGCCCGCCAACGCCAACCATGAAAGGCGCGGCAGTTCGGTCAGCCAGCCGGGCACGCGCTCCAAGCGGTTGGCCGATACGCGCAGCAATTCCAGCTTGTGTGCCGCCTGCAGGCTGTCGGGCAGCGCGGTGAGTTGGTTGCCCGCCAGCATCAGCTTTTGCAAAGCCGGGCGCTGGCCCAGTTCGGTGGGCAATTGGCCGATGGCGTTGTCAGTCAGCGTCAACCAGCGCAAGGCAGGTGGCAGCGCGGCGGCAGGCACATGGGCAATGCGGTTGGCCTTGAAGCCGACCATCTGCAACGCCGCGCAATCGCCCAGTACTTCGGGCAGCACGGTGAAGTCGTTGTCAGACGCAAACAGCACCTGCAACTTGTGCAGTTGGCTCAGTTGGTGCGGCAAATCGCGCAGGCGGTTGCCGCTCAGGTTGAGGACCTCCAGCGTGTCGGCCAAGCCGAAAACTTCTTCTGGCAGCTCAATCAAATCGCACGACAGATCGAGGCGGCGTGTGCCCGCCAATGCGCCGCTGCGCAGTTGTTCAAGGGTGTGCATAGGGCCTTGCGCTTAACGGTAAGTCGCCAGATGGATGTTGGTTTCGGTGCTGCGGATGCCGCTGATCAGGCGGATGCGCTCCAGCACTTCGGACAACTCTTTCATCGACGAGGCTTCGATCTCGGCCAGCAAATCCCAGCGGCCATTGGTGTCGTGCAGCGTCACCACGCCCGGCTCTCCCAGCAAGCTGGCAATCACTTGGCGCGTGGTGTTGCCTTCGACCAGTACGCCCATCCAGGCCTTGATGCGTTCGGGCTCGGCTTCGGGCCGCAGCTTGACGGTGTAGCCCACGATGACTTGGCTGTCTTCGAGTTTGCGCAGGCGGTTGTTGACGGTGCCGCGCGAGACGCCCAGCTTGTGGGCCAGGTCGGCGATGTTCAGGCGAGCGTTTTGCCGCAGCAGGCCGATCAGGCCTTGGTCGATGTCATCCATGGAGCAAATTGTCATTCAAGACCGCCATTTTGGCAACAAATCTAGCAAAACAGGATATTTTTGCCGATTTACATTGCCAGTCGGCCCCTGGAAACTGCTTGCACCGATAAACCAAGGTCTGAACGACCAGAAACAGCCTGCACATGACCCGCCTGAACCACACCTTCGCCACCCACCCTGCCACCCAACCCCTGTACCTGAGCGCCCCCGATGCGGTGACCCTGGTGCGCCGCCTGGGTCTCAAACACTGCATCGCAGGCATCGCCGAGCACATCCGGGCCGACTTCTTGCGCTGGCCGGACTTTGACAAATCGGCCCGGGTGGCCAACCACTTCAAAAACGGGGTGATCGAGCTGATGCCGATCTCGAACGAAACGACCTACAGCTTCAAATACGTCAACGGCCACCCGCAAAACACCGCCATCGGTTTGTCGACGGTGATGGCCTTTGGCGTGCTGGCCGATGTGAGCACGGGCGCGCCCACGCTGTTGAGCGAGCTGACACTGACCACCGCCCTGCGCACCGCCGCCACCTCGGCGCTGGCCGCCCAAACCCTGGCCCGCCCGAACAGCCGCGTGATGGCGCTGATCGGCAACGGCGCGCAAAGCGAGTTCCAGGCCATCGCCTTTCAGCATCT
>Ga0255140_1000198_pt1 | contig 26645 bp, 25 predicted proteins | sample Law_Colum_RepC_8_FD_188547 | JGI IMG/M metagenome (GOLD analysis project Ga0255140, IMG submission 188547) | Freshwater microbial communities from St. Lawrence River, New York, United States - Law_Colum_RepC_8d | ecosystem: Environmental > Aquatic > Freshwater > River | place: USA: New York...
GGGTGGGGGCAAGCAAAGAACAGGGGCTGGGGCGTGGCGCCGCCGCCGCTCGCCGATCGATGAAGTACGGAGCGAGTTCGCGCTGAAGTCTATGGAGGCACCGGTTGAGCGTTATGCCGCTTCGAGGATCATCTCGACCTCTCTTCCGTTTTCTGAATATGTCTTCATTTTTTCGAATGAACTGCCAATGGAGCAGAGACTAAATTGAGCGTGCCATTTAAATGCCCGCAAAACAGCGGAGAACCCGCCGACTCTTCGGCTATGGAGACAACAAAATATGTTCTTGAAGAATGCTTGGTATGTCGCTGCCTGGGACACCGAAGTCAGCAGCGACAGCTTGCTATCGCGCCGACTTCTCGGTCGGCAAGTAGTTCTGTTTCGTGACGATGACGGACGCGTCGCAGCCCTAGAGGACCGCTGCTGCCACCGGTGGGCTCCCTTGTCCCAAGGTCAACGTGAAGGCTCCAGCATCCGATGCATGTACCACGGCCTGCGGTTCGACGGTACCGGCAAGTGCGTTGAGGTACCAGGCCAGGAACGGATCAGCGAACGTCTTTGCGTCAAAAGTTTTCCAGTTGTTGAGCGCGACCACTTCATCTGGATTTGGATGGGTGATGGGAAACCTACCGATGTGTCGGAAATTCACAGTGCAGCTTTTCACAACGAAAACCAGCCCGGATGGCTCCCAACACGGGGCAAGTACATCCACTACCAAGCAGCGGCAGAACTGATCGCGGATAACCTGCTGGACTTTTCGCACTTAGCCTTTGTTCACAACAGAACCATTGGCACACGCGCCCAGGCAAATGTGCGTGCGGAGGTGGAGGCTCTGGAAAACGCCTTAAGTATTCGGTACGTGACACTTGCAGGGCCGACGGCTCCGTTCGCACGCGCCGTCGGGCGCCTTCCAGAAATCACCGATCGATTCCAGTACTACAACTGGAATGTCAAGGGCTTCTTCTTTGCACAGGACTCTGTTATCGCGCGTCCTGGGGAAGGCCGCGAAACATCTGATCCGGCGGCGATGCGTCTGAGAACCATCATTGCTCTCACGCCAGAGACCGAGAGCACCTGTCACTATTTCTGGTCGAACACGCGCAACGACTTCAACCCGGACAAGCCAGATGTGACAGCGCTAGTCATCGACCAAGTTTCGAAGGCGTTCGAGGAAGACAGGGAAATGATCGAAGCGCAGCAGCGCGTTATCGATCAGGACCCGGGCAGTGCCATGCTGGGAATTCCAGCGGACGCGGCACTACAGCGTGCCCGCCGCATGTTCAACGAACTGGTGGCGGCGGAGAACGCTGGCTGAGCTATTCCGCTCCTCAACACTAGTCGAATGCCCGTTGCACACCGGAGCCGACTCAGACAGTGGGCTTGATTTGTGTCGGCTCACTGCTGCCATCACCTTTGGCTTCTCTGAGTCAGTGCAGCAGCAAATTGCCTCGGAAGATGAAGGTCAGCCAAAGAGTGACCACGCTTCTCCGAGTTTGTGCGTGACTGAGTAATGCATGCGCTACAGGCGACGCGATCAAACGCAGCCGAAACCCTTCCCTCGTGGCAGTCCCGCCACTTTTCCTGACTGGAGTCATATGTTCTTCCGAGCACGCCGTTCCAATCTCTGCGCTGGCCTCTTAGCTGCGGTTTCATGCATCCCATTGCATGCACAGGACAAGCAGGTCGAGCTCCGCTTCGCACACTGGCTGCCGGCCAGTCACGCGCTGGCAAAGCTAAGCCTAGAACCATGGGCGAAGTCTGTAGAGGCCGCCTCCCAAGGGTCGATCAAAGTTGTATTTTACCCTGCCCAGCAACTAGGGAAGGCGGCGGATCATTACGACATGTCAAGAGATGGTGTTGCCGACATGGCGTGGGTGAGTCCCGGATATCAGGCGGGCCGGTTTCCGATTTTCGCTGCATCCGAGTTGCCGCTTTTGATCAGCAATGCGTCTCGTGGATCCCAGGCGGTCGATCTCTGGTACCGCAAGTACGCGCCGACGGAAATGAAGGACGTGCACTACTGCCTGGCTCACATTCACGTTGGGAGTCTGCATACCAAGAAGGCTGTGAGCAAGCCTTCCGAGATAAAGGGGATGAAGGTTCGCCCTTCCAACGGAACAATCGCGCAGACCATGACACTACTGGGCGCTACAAACGTCCAGGTTTCTGCGGTCGAGGCACGTGATGCACTGGACAAAGGGGTGGCGGACGCACTCACTTATCCGTGGACTTCCTTGATCACCTTTGGGATGGACAAGGCGGTCAAGTTCCACACAGACATTCCCATCTATGCAGGCTCCTTCGTCTGGACGATGAACAAGCGGTGGTACGAAAAGCTGTCAACCACGCAAAAGAAGGTGATCGACACGCACTGCACGAATGATTGGGCTCTCAAGGCAGGCGCTCCTTATGCCGACTTCGAAGATGAGGGGCGAGTTCAGTTGGAGAAAGCTGCTGGGCACACAGTCATTCGGCTAAGCCAGCCTGACGTGGACGCTTGGAAGAAGGCTGTCGAACCCATCAGTGCAAAGTGGCTTGAAGACGCAGCGAAAGCTGGCATCGACGGCAGGGGGGCGCTTGATTCGCTCAAGAGGGAATTGGCCTCGCGCAACGCGCTTTACTGAATGCACGCAACGTCGTAGCCACAAGCTGATTTAGCGAATGCACGCGGTGTCGCCTAGAGGGTTCCACCGCGTGCGAAAACGCGCCTTTCCGAACAGCAAGAGGTCAGCAAATCGTTGATACAAGTATGCAGCCTGCTCCTAGAAGAGTAGGGACAACCGCACCGTCGTCGCAAAAGTCAAATTGGCCCAGAACCAGCCGTCGCTGACAGTCCTTCACAAGTTGTCCGATGGCCTGGAGATGGAGTTGCCCGAACTACTCGCCAAGACGTTGTGCCGCTATCACCAGCTTTTAAAGGCAAAGGGCTCGGCGATAGAGGCTTCATCACCCCTCTGAGCATTTCGCTAAGCGATTGGAAGGTGGGCCGTACCCAGTACGGTGCGGCCACTCAGATCTTCACGCCACCTCTTACTTGCGGCTGCCTCCCGCCCTCATCCGATCCCCAATACCTGTCGCTGCTGATCCCAGTCCACGGGAAATGGCACTGCCGTGATTAGCTTGGTCACGTTCAGATCCCCCGGATGGTCTCCTCGCTCGATCGCCTGCACGATGTCAGGCGCCAGCAGCGCGACGTTGATAACCCGGTTTACATATCGGGAGCTGAGCTTTTCGCGCTCGGCAATAGTCTCGATCGCCTGCCCGCCTTGTGTGAACTGCTGCAACCAGGTCTTTCCTTTGGTCATCAAGGACACCAGGGTCGGATCAGGAGAACGCATCTGCAGTTTGCTGGGGTGCTGGTCACCAATGACCAGCCGCACAGCCATGCCGCTTCGCTTGCGCTCGGCCGCCACCTCAATGATGGCTTCTTTAGGTCCCAAGCCATCCTTGCGCAGCCCGAAAATAGCCAGATCAAGCCAAATCCTCACCAGGCTGGGCGCTACCTCAACCCGAGAAACTCGGGAGGCCAGTTCTGTCTTTGGCTTGTTTTGCATGACTGTGGCCAGATGCTTCGCCTCCTTTAAGGCATCGGCCGCCATCTTGGCGTCCTTCCATCCCACGGCATTCAGTACATCCTTGTCGTTTGAGGCCCAGTTCACGATAGCCTGGCTGATGAGATGCTCCAGATCATCCGCAGGTAGCCGGATAGGCTCCCCTGGGTCGTCTGTCGATGTCACGTAGTAACGGTACCGCTTGTTGGCCTTTCGGGTGTGGGATGGGATTAGCCGGCGCCCCGCTTCATCGAACAGCTTGCCGCTCAATGGGCTGGGATTCTTCGCCTTGACCTGGGTCTTGTGACCTTGTCGATTGGCCTCCAGCCGCTGCTGGACCTGCGTCCAGAGATCCATCTCGACGATGGCCGGATGCATCCCGGGAAAGTTCTCGCCCTTGTGGCCGACCATGCCCGCATAGATCGGGTTACCTAAGATCCGGTAGAGGTGCCCGCGGCTGAAAGCCCGGTTCCCACCGAACCCCTTGCGCTTGTTTTCACGCTCTGGCGTCAACCAGCCTCTTGCCTTCAGTTCTGCCGCGACTAGGCGCACGCAGTTGAGCTTGAGATACAAACCATAGATCTCCCGGACGCGACTTGCATGGGGCTCCTCCGGTTCGAGCGTGCGTCCCTTTGCCAAGTAGCCAACCGGTGGCACACCACCCATCCACAAGCCTTTTCTCTTGGAGGCGGCAATCTTGTCGCGGATGCGCTCACCAGTGACCTCGCGCTCGAACTGAGCGAAGGACAGCAAGACGTTGAGCGTCAGCCGCCCCATGGAGGTGGTGGTGTTGAACTGCTGGGTCACCGAGACAAAGGACACGCCCTTGGCATCGAACAGGTCCACCAGCTTGGCGAAGTCAGCCAGCGACCGGGTCAAGCGATCGACCTTGTAGACCACGATCACCTTGACCTTGCCCGCCTCGATGTCGGCAATGAGGCGTTTGAGAGCAGGTCGATCGACGTTGCCACCAGAAAATCCCCCGTCGTCGTAGGCAGTCGGGATGAGGGTCCAGCCAAGGCTTTTCTGGCTCAGCACGAATGCCTCACACGCCTCACGCTGGGCATGCAAGGAGTTGAAGTCCTGCTCCAGGCCCTCCTCCGAAGACTTGCGGGTGTAAATCGCGCAGGCCAGCGAGGGATCGACATGGGGAGCAGAAAGACCCCCTGACTTTTTGGCCGCCATCAGCGCTTGATCCCAAAGAACGCGGGACCCGACCATGGTGTACCGGTAATGGCTCGAGCGATGGCAGAGAGGCTCTTGTAGGTCTTCCCTGCGTAGTCGAACCCATCAGGGCCGACGGAAACCTCATGGGTAATGCCTCGCCACTCCCGCAACAACCGAGTGCCTGGCGTAAGTAGCGACCTTGTCCGATCTACCGATGCCGAGCTAGGACGATGCAGGGTCACCTTCTGACCGGTGGCCTCGACTTGGACATGCCAGGCCAAAACGCGGCGCAAGAGCTCGGTGTGAACCCGGGGTGGTGGATTGACGTTAAAGCACGCCTGCCACCGGGTCACGAGGAGATCCCGTCTGGCCGCCCGGATAACTTCCAGCTCCGTCATTGGCCAGCCACTCCCACAATCCGGTAGACGCGTACACCGTTTTCGACTTTCAGCTCAACATTCAGGCCAAGCCGCCTGCGCAATGCAGTGCTGATCATGGCGCGCACGGTGTGCGGAACCCACCCGGTCACCTCGATCAACTGAGCCATGGAGGCCCCGGCGCCCGACCTGAGCAAGGCAATCACTTGAGCTTGCTTGCTCGTTGAACCCTCGCCTGACGCAACGCCATTTGAGTGCGCTTGCGCGGCTGCCTCAGTTTTTGAGCTTACTTGCCTGCCAGCTTTCTTGGACGGGGCCGCTACAACCACCCTCGAGAGAGATCGAGATGGCGCGAGCTTAGCGGCTGATGCCTTCGGTTTGGTCTTTGCAGAGTTGGGCTTTTCTGCGGTCGATGCAGTTCGTTTCACGTAGATCTCCTATGCCATACAGCGGCACGGAGGTAGTAACGCTCTACATCAGTCGTGATTCAAGTTATGGCAGCAGTATCCGTGGTGATTGGTAATGATTGAGGCGATAAGCTTGCTTAACCGAAACTGAGAAGTTCACGGTTGATGGCGCGCACCGCTTACACCGTACCGCGAATGCCCGCTGGTCGCGAACGTTCTCGCCAATGAAGCGGGCGTTCGCCCTCCAGGCTCAGATGAGAACCGGATTCGTCGCTCGCTGACGGATGCCATCGGCCAGGAAGCGGATGAACACCTCCGCCACCTGGTCGCCAGTGAGGCTGCCATCGGTGTGGTACCACTGCGAAATGGAACTGATCGCTCCCATAAACCAGAATACCGCGAGCCGTGCATCACAGGGGGCGATTGAACCGTCGCGAATGCCCTCTTCAATAATGTTGCGGAGCTGGAGGTCAAACTTCCTTCTGCGCACGGTGATCTTCTTGCGATCTGCCGGCGTCATGGCGGAGAAGTCGTGCAGGATCGCCGGAGCACCCATCTGATCTGTCAGGTGTGAGATGTAATTCCGGATGAAAGCCGTGACACGTCCATATCCAGTGGACTCTGAGGCAATCGCGTCCTTCAACACCTGATCGCCAATCTTCATCGCCAGTTCATGGCACTCGTAAATGAGCTCCTGCTTACTCTTGAAGTAGTAGTAGAGCGCAGGCTTGGTAACGTTGAGGGCCTTGGCAATTTCGTCGAGAGAGACGTTCTGTGACCCATGGCGCCCAAAGGCTTTGGATGCTTCGGCAATCACGGCCTGCCGCTTGAGTTCGTACTGCTCATCCGCACCACTGACAGCATTGTTCCACCTCGCCCCCTTGGTGGTGCGCTTGGTCGCTGAACGCGCCCGTGGCTTCGGATCTGCGTCGATGGATTGGCTCATAAGATCAGACGTCGTGCTTTGCTAGGGGTAGAAACTGGAGAGTGAGCCATGATATCCAACGAGTCCGGGCAGCCGCCCTCGGCAGCGTGCCCAGGTACTCATTCAGCCAAGATCTGGCGGGCGATGATCAGCTTCTGGATGTGGCTGGTGCCTTCGTAGATCTTGGTCACACGAACATCTCGGTAATAGCGCTCCACCGGAAAGTCCGACACGTAGCCGTAGCCGCCATGAACTTGGATGGCCGCCGAACAGACTTTCTCTGCCATCTCGCTGGCATACAGTTTCGCAATCGAAGCCTCTTTTTCTGAGGGAAGCCCCGCATCTCGCCGGCGCGCGGCATAGATCATGTACTGCCGGGCCACCTCGACCTGCATCGCCATGTCGGCCAGATCAAAGCTGACGGCCTGGAGTGCCGAAATCGGCTTGCCGTAGGCCTCCCGATCTTTGGCGTAACGAATGGCCGCTTCAAGCGCCGCACGTGCGACACCAATGGCCAGGGCGGCAATCGCGATTCGCCCATCAGACAAAAGCGACAGGGCCTTTCCGTATCCCCTCCCCTCTTCGCCCACCAGATTGCCGGCCGGAACGCGCAGGTTGTCCAGCTGAATCTGGGCAGTGTGAGCCGTGTGCTGCCCGAGCTTGTTCTCGATTCGGAGCACCTGATAACCCGGATCCTTGGGGTCAGCAATGAACAGACTGAATCGATTGCGCGATCCAGGCTCGCCAGTGGCTGCCACCACAAAAGCGAACCCCGCTTCGCTGCCATTGGAAATCCATTGCTTGCTGCCGTTGATCACGTAGTGATCGCCATCGCGCTTAGCAGATGTTCGGATGGCAGCGGTATCCGACCCGGCGTGTGGTTCTGACAGCAGGAATGCACCGATATTCTTGGCCGAGGCCAGACCAGGCAGGTGTTGAGCCTTCTGCTCCTCAGTGCCGAAATTGCACAAGACATGCGCTGATGAGTTGTGCACGTGCATCATCGTGGCAAAGCCGCCATCCGCTGCGGCGAATTCCTCGATGGCCAAGCAATACTCAACAAAAGAAAGTCCTGCACCCCCATACGACTGAGGGGCCAGCATGCCCATGAACCCCAATTCGGCCACGGACTGGATTTCGGCATGGGGCCATTCACTGCTTTGGTCTCGCTGCGCCGCCGTGACAGCCACCACCTCCTGCGCTACGCGGCGCGCGGATTCCCGAATCATGACCTCTTGTTCGCTGAGGAAAGCGTTGGAAACACTGCTCATCTGATGTCCTTGGATTTAACTTCTTTGTGTCAAAAAATACAGTTCAACCGAGCCAGCGCTTGCGGCGACGATAGTGCTTCATGTCCCGAAAGCTCTTGCGCTCCCCCTCCACCGTCAAGCCGAGGTAGAACTCGCGAACATCCTCATTGCTCTTGAGCTGACCAGAAGGCCCCTCCAACACGATGCGGCCGCTCTCCATCACATAGCCGTAGTCCGCGAGTTCGAGCGCAACGCGGGTGTTCTGCTCAACGATCAGCAAAGTCAGACCGCTGGCTTTCAAGTCGGAAAGAAGGCCGTACACCTCCTCCACCATCAAGGGGGCCAATCCGAGCGATGGTTCATCGATCATCACCAGCTTGGGCTGGGACATCAATGCGCGACCAATCACCAGAAGTTGCTGCTCGCCTCCAGACAAATACCCTGCGGTTCGGTCGCGCAGGGCGGCCAAGCGCTTGATGCGGGAATAGACCTCGTCGAGCCTTTCCTTAGCCTCTCGCCCGCTACCCATGTGCCCACCGACCACCAGGTTCTGTTCGACTGTCATGTGACGAAGGACCTTGCGCCCCTCCATGACGTGCACGAGACCCTGGCGCACCACCTCTACCGGGTTGGCTCCGGTGATGTTGGTGCCGTCGAGCGTGATCGATCCCGCGGTGACCCGACCATCTTCGGTGCGGATCAGATTTGAAATCGCCTTGAGCGTCGTACTCTTGCCCGCGCCGTTGGCGCCAAGCAGCGTGACGCACTGGCCCTGTGGTACGCGCGCTGTAATCCCCTTCACAGCCAGAATCACATCGCTGTAAAGGACTTCCACGTTATTTAGTTCAAGCACAGGCAACTCCGACAGTTGTCACTCCAAGCCTGCAGCCGCGGGCTTGGAGATCCGGTCAATTACCACTTGTTCACGTTTGGAACGGGAGCGTTCTGCTCGATCAGCTTGTACTTCCCCTTTTCAATCGTTCCGATGTTTACGGCCAATCCAGAAGTCGGAAACGGCGCCTCGTTGCTGAACTTGACGTTGGGCAAAACACCAAAGGTTCGTTCGCTAGGAACGGCATTGGTCTGCAAAGCGGCGCGGACATCAGCTCCCGTCACCCCAGCAGGCCCCTTGGCCTTTACCACCTGCTCCACCGCGCGAACAGTGAGCAGGGAAGTGGCCAGCCCCATCATGCAAGGCGAGGTGAAGTTGGCCTGGGTCTTGTACTGGGTGCGCAGCTTCTCGAAAAAGGCTCGAGCAGTGGTCGGGTCGTCCGTCGGAATGGCCATGCCATAGACCTCGTAACTTCCCTCCATCTGGTTGAGGTCGCCCAACGCCTTGCCGGATGACAGCAATCCGTTATGTGCGCTGACCACCAAGGGAATATTGCCTTTGCCCAAGCTTTGCAGCGCACGTCGGGTTGCCACCACCGATGCCGTGTTGTTAAAGACCTGGATTACCGTCGCCCCTTTGCGGAGCAGACGGCTCACCTGCTGCGTGAGGTCCGTCGGCTGTGCCTCGGTGTAAATCGTCTCAACAATCTCCAGAACCTGCGGGTTGTCCTTGGCAAAACGCTCCACGCCTTTGTGGATGTCCACATAAGCAGGAGAAACCTCAGAGGAGATCACCCCCACCTTCAGCGGGGCGCTCCCCATCTTCTTCTGATACCAGGTGTAGAAGCCTGCCGCTTCATGCGGATATGTGGCCCGGGCATTGAACACCCAGCTGTCGCCCTTCCAGGCAAATCCATAGCCGGCCGTGCCCAGCAGCAGCGGAATCTTGTCGTTGGGCAGTCGTTGCTGCAGCGCGTTGCTGTCCGGGCCGCCGAGGCCCCAAGCGGCGATAGGGTTCAGCTCCGCCTTGATACCTGGCCAGAGCGAGGCAACCTGGGCGACGTCATAGCGGGCGTCGTGCTCCTTGACCTTCAGCGTCACGCCAAGCGACTTGCCCACCTCATCATTCCACCAGTCAAGAACCCCGCGGCGGCAGCCTGTGATGTCCTTCATAACATCGGCGAAGGGGCCGGTAAAGTCTGCGATACCGGCGATGTTGTATGTCGCTTGAGCGTGAGCGGCACTACCGCAACCCAAGGCGGCCAAGAACATCACCGAACCCAAGGCCTGGCGGGCGCTGACAGAAACGGCCATCGTCTGCTGAATCATTTGCTTGTCTCCTTTGTGGTCACGCTGTTCAACCAAAATCAACCGCCCACCAGCGCAAAAATGGGGTTGAAATAAATAGCGATCTCAATAGGGGTATGGCCACATCCGATACGACCGCTTTGCAATATTCCAACGGTGCATCAGGCCACGAGGCTCAAAAATCAGGAAGCCCGCAATGATGCCGCCGAGAAAAATATTCATGGCCGCGAACACCAGGTCTCCTCCAAGAAATGGAATTCTTTCGATCAGCACAGGCCCCATGGACGTGATGGACTCCTGGGCCATTCGAATGACGAACACTCCAATCAATGCGCCGGTAATCGAACCCATACCGCCCACGATGATCATGGCGATAAACCAGATCGAATGAATCAATGTGAACTGGTCAATCGTCACAAAGCGGACGTAGTAAGCCCAAAGACCACCACCAATGCCGGCATAAAAGGCACCCACCAGAAATGCCAGGGCTTTTGTCCTGACCACATTGATACCCATCATCCCCGAGGCAACGTCGTCATCACGGACGGCTGCAAAAATTCGTCCGTGTCGGCTGCGCGCAATTCCGTATCCTCCAGCGATCATGATCATCGCCACCACAAGACACAGGTAATACACGCCAGCATCCGACTCAAACTTGAAGCCAAACAGCTCCGCAGGCTGCATGGTGATGCCGTTTGAGCCACCCAACCATTTTTGCGGAAGGTTGAGCACAAAGAAGTGAAACAGGATTTGCGCTGCAATCGTGGTGAGCGCGAGGTAGAAGCCCTTGATCCGGACAGCAGCGAGACCAAATATGACGCCGAAAAGCGCTGCGAACACACCCCCCGCAGGCAACGCCAACCAGAACGGAAGATGCAGTTTGCTGGCCAGCACAGCCGTCGAATACGCACCCACCCCCATGAATGCTGCCTGGCCAATATTGACCTGTCCGGCCAGGCCAGTATTAATTTGCAGACCAAGGACTACCACTGCAGTGATGAGCATCGAAGTCATCACTGCCACCGATCGCACCTCAGCGAACATCGGCAGGGCAAACAGCGCCACAATAAACAGCAGCAGGGTGATGGCCTGATTTCGCGTCCGGATGAGCGATTGATCCTGACGATAGGAGGTTGAAAAAATTCCTGCGGGATCCATGTTCAAACCCTTTCAATGGTTTTCCACCCGAACATGCCGGTTGGACGAATCAAGAGCATCAGCAACATGATGATGAATGGAAAGACTGAGCCAATTGCCCCGCCGACTAGGGGGTCGAGATAGGCAGAAGCCAACCCTTGAATCACTCCCACCAACACCCCAGCAAGCAACAAACCGGCAAGCGATTCCAAGCCTGCTAGCAGAGCTACAGGAAGCGCCGCCAAACCAATATCAGAACTCAGCATGTTGATTGATCGACCACTCAGGTGGACCATGGCACCTAAAGTCGAAAGAATGGAACCAAGAATCCAAGCGAAGGCAATCGATCGCTGCACCGAGATTCCCATGGACATCGCCACCTGGTGATCCTCGGCCACCGCGGTCATCGTCAGGCCGGCGCGGGTCTTATTGAAGAACCACGAAAGTCCGAAACCAATGGCAATCGTGAGCAACCCGCCATAGAGCATCGAGCGTGAAATCAGGATGTCGCCAAATATCAGCGGCTCAATCGGAAATAGCATCGGAAAGGCGCGGACCTGTGGACCGAACAGGACCAGAACCACGCCCCGAATAAGGATCAGAAGACCGATGGTCACCATCACCATTGAAAAGATGGACTCACCGACCAATCGCGCGAAGAAGATTCGCTCAATCATTAGTCCAAAGATTGCCGCACTCACGAATGCCACTGGCAGGCCTATCCACAGCGGCAGTCCCATTTGAATCACTGTCCACCAGACCATGTACCCGCCGAAGACGACCAACTCCCCCTGAGCGAAGTTGAATACCTTCGATGCCCGATAGATCACCACAAAACCCATGGCAATCAGTGCATACAAAAGGCCCGTCAGCGCGCCATTGATCAGGTAATTCAGAAAATCAATCATCGCCTTCTCCCGTTGGAAAGACCGGACTTGGGCGTGGCAGACGCCACGTCGCGAATGAAAACCTGCGCGGTGAACTGGCTGCGACGCCCATCCTGATAGGTCACTGGGATGTCCACGGTCACTTCAGGCGCCCCGTTGTAGAGACCTTGAATCAGCGCCGAATAACGTTCTTCCAGAAACTCTCGGCGCAACTTTCTCGATCGGGTCAACTCGCCCTCATCGGGATCAAGTTCCTTCGGGAAATTGGCGAAGCGCTGCACCCGCGCATGGGCCGGCAGGAACTGATTAACCCGCGCGATTTCTCGGCTGAGGAGCTCCGCGACTTCAAGACGCTGGGAGAGGTCCGTGAAGGTCGAGAAACCAATGCGCTTGTCTTCTGCCCAGCGAGACAGCACGCTCATGTCGATGTTGATGAGCGCGGCCACGAAGTCGCGCCTCTCGTCTCCGACGGTCATGATGTCCTTGATGAACGGGCTGAATCGCAGACGCGTTTCCACAAACTGAGGTGGGAAGGTCTGGCCGCTGGCGAGGCGCTTCAGGTCAGACATGCGCTCCAGGAACACCAACTCACCTCGGTCCGTCTTGGTGACCGCATCGCCAGTCTGGTACCAACCGTCCTTGACCTTGGCCTCGACAGATCCTTCGCGTCGGTAGTAGCCCAGAAACGAGCTGCCTCCCTTGACGCACAACTCACCATCGGCCGTGAGCATCCATTCAAGGGAAGAACCTGCCTCCGGGTGCGTCTGCATCCAGTGACCCACGGTCTCCAGATCAAAACGGTCGCCCTGGTGGCTCGTCAGCAGCCCCACCTCGGTTGAGCCATAGATGTTTCGCAAGGGAACGCCGATGGCATGGAACATACGGAACACATCTGGGGCCATGGTGGCACCGCCGCAAATGGCCACCTTTAGGCGCGTCAGGCCGAGTTGGTCTCTCAAGGGCCTCAGGACCAGCGCATTGGCGAGGGGCAGCAAAGCCCGCTTCCACCATGAGACCGGTTTGCCGTCCAAGCGCGCGACGTGCACCGCATGCCCCACCTGCAAACCCCACTCGTAAATGCCCCGCCGCACGGGGCCAGCGTCGAGCATGTGGGCCTGCACGGATGACGCCATGCTTTCCCATTGCCGAGGGGCAAACGTCATGGCCTCGACCGCCAGCTCGCGGATGTTGGGCAGCACCTGCTCAGGACCCTCAGGAAAGTTGACCACCATGGGCAGACCAATGCCCAGGGCCACGCCCATGAACTGCTCTGTGGCCCAGGCTGGCGCGATGTAGCTCAGGTACTGGGTGCCAGGCCTGGCCTTGGTGGCATTGATCAGGCGTTGAGCGTTGTCGACCAGGCTGCGATGGGAAAGGATCACCCCCTTGGGCTTGCCCGTGGTGCCCGAGGTGTACGAAAGCACTGCAATGTCGTCGGGACAGCCCTGATCAACGAGACGGTCGTACAGCAGAGCATCCTTCTCGCCAAGAGCCCGGCCCTCGCTCTGCAACTGATGAAACTTGCGCAAGATGGAGTCGTGGTACGACCACATGCCCGTGTCGTCCCAATACACGATGTGCCGTAAGTTAGGAGTTGCCGCCTTCACCGCCAACCCTTTGTCCACCTGCTCCTGATCCTGCGCAAAGAGGCAGACGGCCTCACTGTCTTCCAGCAGGTACTGCACTTCGTCTGCGGTGAGGTCTGGATACAGCGAGATCACCTTGCACCCAATGGCCTGCGCCGCGAATTCGGCCCAGTAGTGCTGAGGCTCGTTCTCCCCGATGATGGCGACCGTCTCTCCCCGTTGAATGCCCAATTGGTGAAGACCTAAGGCCAAGTCCATGACATTGCGCTGGACCTGCGAGAAGTCGTACTCGCGCCAGATACCGCGCGTCTTGTGTCGCTGAGACAGCCGCTTCGGTGATTGGCGGGCGTGATCACGCAGCAATTGCGGCAGTGTTGCCATGCGAATGTTCATGCCATCCCCTCGCCCAGATAGGCTTTCAAAACGGCGGGATCGGACTGGATCTCCTTGGGCGTTCCCTCAGCAATCTTTTTCCCGAAGTCCAGTACAGCAATCCGATCCGCCAGGTCCATGACGACGCCCATGTCGTGCTCAACCAGCACGATGGGGATGCGTTTTGCCTCTCTCACGTCCAGAATGAACCGGGCCAGGTCTTCCTTCTCCTCGGTGTTCATGCCTGCCATGGGCTCGTCCATCAGAAGGATCTTGGGATCTTGTGCCAGTGCACGCCCCAGGTCGACGCGCTTGCGAAGCCCATAACCCAGGCTGCCAACGGGCACGTGACGGATCGACTCGATCTCCAGGAACTCGATGATTTCCTCCACGGCTTCCCGGTGAGCCACCTCTTCTCGCACAGCGGGTCCGAAGTGGCAGAACGACTGGATCAGGTTGGTGCGCATGTGCAAGTGACGCCCCACCATCAGGTTCTCGATCACCGTCATGCCCGAGAAGATGTGGGTACCTTGAAACGTCCGGGCCAGTCCACGGGCCGCGACCTCATGCGTGCCCATGCCTCGGATGGAGTGTTCGCCAAGGCGGATCTCGCCTGCCTTGGGACGATAGAAGCCGCTCAAGCAGTTCATCAGCGACGACTTGCCTGCGCCGTTAGGCCCGATCACCGCCAACAGCTCGTCGGCGTGTACATCGATGGAAACGTCGTTCAGGGCCACGATGCCCCCAAACTGCAGAAGCAGATGGTTTGCGGAAAGCACGATCTGAGGCGGCTTACCCCCTGGAAGATCACTCATGTTTTTCCCCCGTGATCCATCAGTCGTCTTACTTGCATGGAAACTCCTTTGCGGTCAGTCCCAGTGACAGGTTCAGTTCGTTCTTTGGAGGGACTGGACCATCAGCGAGTACCCGCATCCAGGCTGATGGTCGTGGCGTTAAAGTACGCGTTCTCGACGATGTGTTGAACCAGTGAAGCGAACTCCTGCGGTCGCCCCATGCGATGCGGGAAGAGAATCGAGTGGTCGATCAGCCCTTGTGAGACCTTGGGCGGCATACCTGCTGACATGCCCGTCTCGAACAGGCCCGGTGCAATGGAAACAACCCGCACGCCGTGCTGCGCCAGGTCACGTGAGACGGGCAGCGTCAACCCCATCACCCCTGCCTTCGTGGCGCTGTAGGCTGCTTGCCCCATCTGACCCTGCCAAGCTGCACCGGAAGAGGTGTTCACGATCACACCTCGCTCGCCGTCGTCGTTGGCTGTGTTGCGCGACATCGCCAGGCTCGCGTGTCGGATCACGTTAAACGTGCCAGTGAGGTTGACGGCAATGACCTGGTTCCAGAGCGAAAGGGGGAACAACTCACCTTTGCTCAAGGTCTTGCACGGCCCAAGAATGCCGGCACAGTTCACCGCCACCTGCAGCGACCCAAATGCCTGAACCGCAAAGTCGACGGCGGCCTTCACCTCAGCGTCGTTGGACACGTCGACCCGCTGAATGCGAACATTGGGTCCCAGCGGCAGCACGCTGTTGACCAAGCGCTCCTCATCGACGTCCACCGCCATCACCTTGGCGCCCGCCTTCACCAGCGCCTGGCAGGTGGCCAAGCCCAAACCCGAGCCCGCTCCGGTGACGAGTGCCACCACGTTTTGAATGTCCATGTTGTCTCCTACTTCGTTCTTTGTTCTTCGGGTCAGCGGCCAAGGATCGTGATGCAGGCCACCGCTTCTTCAATGCCTTCCAGGCCACCGCCGTTCTCGGCGAGCGCAAGTCGAGCGCCTTCAACCTGGCGCTTCCCCGCCTCCCCTCGCAGCTGAGTAACCAGCTCGTGAATCTGTGCAAGCCCAGTAGCCCCGACAGGGTGCCCTTTGGACTCCAGACCTCCAGACGGGTTGATCGGAATCCGCCCTCCGAGGCTTGTGTCACCTCGCTCCGCGATGACGCCTCCCATGCCGAACTCGCAGAAGCCAAGGTTCTCGGACTGGATGATTTCGCCCATGGCGGTAGCGTCATGGACCTCAGCCACTGAGATATCTGCAGCTCCGACGCCCGCCAGGTCGTAGGCCTTCTTGGCGGCCAGCGCCGTGCAGTGCGAGCGGTAATCCGACTCTTCGCGATCTGAGCCGCTTTGCACCACCGTGGCCAACACGCGGATCGCTCGCCGGGCGTCCAAGTTGAGGCGCTTGAGGGCCTCGCCTGTGCACAAGATCGCAGCCGCCGCGCCATCAGAGATGGGCGAACACATAGGCAAAGTCAGCGGATAGGTGATGGGTGGCGCCGCCAGGATCTCGTCGATGGTGTAGGCCACTCGATATTGAGAAAGTGGGTTGTGCACCGAGTGGGCGTGGTTCTTGGCAGCCACGGCCGCGAGCTGCCGCTGCGTCGTGCCGAACGTGCGCATGTGCGAGCGCGCGAAAGCGGCATACACATCCATGAAGACGCTGTAAGGCTTGGGCGAGGTCGTTCCTTCGGGCACTGTCACGTCTCGGCCCAGTCTCATGAGGGAATCTCGAATCTCGTGTGCACGAGAGATATCCCAGGCACTGTCAAACACGGAAAACATTCGCGCCTTGTCGGTGGAGAACATCTTCTCGGTTCCCACTGCGAGAGCGACATCGCCCGCACCGGACTTCAAGTGGCTACACGCCAGCGCAAACGCAGAGGAGCCACTGGCGCAGGCGTTCTCAATGTTCACCACTGGAATTCGACCAATGCCCATGGCGCGCAAGGCAATCTGCCCGCGAATCATGTGCTGCCCTTCCATGTGTCCTTGCGAAGTGTTGCCAAAGAAGGCCGCTTCCAACTGCTCCTTCTGCACACCGGCATCCGCGATGGCTGCCTCCACCGCCTGCCTGGTGAGCGCCTTCATGTCCAGGTCGAGGTGTCGGCCAAACGGCGTCATGCCAACCCCAATCACGTAGATGTCATTCATGTTCGGTCTCCTGATGTCTGTTGAAAGCCGGCAGCCAGAATCATGTTTACCTGCCGTGCACTTGTTTTACTCTAGAGTAAAACTAAAAAAATTTGAGAGGGGTAAACCCTCATTGGGATGACTCCAAATGGCCCCGTTCAACCAGGGGCAGGAAGCGCAATCCCCGCGCCGTCTCGACGTCGCCATCGGAGGTCAGGCGATACAAGCCACGACTGGCGTTGTGGGGATGCCTCGCCGCCTCTCCCAAGGTGAGGACGGGCGCGAAGCAAGCATCCGTGCCCTCCAGTTCCCTAGTCCAATGGCGGCTTGACTTCGACGCAAATGCCTCAGCCAGTCGGACCTTCAGTGCCGGCCACGACGCCCTGTTCATCTGGTGAGCGGGATCCACATCCGACAGCCCCATCTTTTCCAGAAGAAGCGCATAGAACGGAGGCTCGATAGCGCCCACCGTGATGTATCGACCGTCCGCACACCGATAGCGGTCATAGAACGGTGAGTCATGAAACACGCTGGGCTCCACCCCTTCCAGGGCGCCTCCCTTGCGTAAAAGCTGAACCAGAGGCGCGAGAAGCGCGAGCACATCCACAATCGCTCCGTCGACGACGCAGCCCTGCCCTTCGCCATTTCTCGCGGCGAACAGCCCGGCGACGATTCCCATCGTCAGACCCAAGGCCCCTGCCGCATCCCCCAAGACCGTGGGGGGCAAGATCGGTGGATGGCCGGGTGTCTCCGTCAGAGACATCAGTCCGGTCAGTGCCACGTAGTTCATGTCGTGGCCGGCAGCTTGGGCCAGCGGGCCATCCTGTCCCCAGCCCGTCATGCGGCCGTAGACGAGGCGGGGGTTTACCTTGGCGCAGTCTTTAGGCCCAAGACCTAACCGTTCCATCACCCCCGGTCGATTGCCTTCAATCAAGGCATCACTTTGGGCGATCAAGTCCATGGCAATCGCTTGGTCTCGTGGCGTCTTCAGGTTCAGCGTGACGCGGTGCTTGCCGCGGTTGATCAAGCTATCGGTTGGCGGGGTCATTTCTGGTGGCAGAGCCCCTCGACCGGGGCGGGCGACCAGGGTGACGCTCGCGCCTAGCTGTACCAGGTGAAGGCCCGCCAAGGGGCCTGGACCGATTCCCTCGAACTCCACCACCTTGACTCCCGCCAACGGTAGACGACCGCCTTCGCTAGATGACTTCATAGCAACTCCTTTGGTTTTTACTCTAAGGTAAGTTGATTTGCCGATTGGTAAGGGAAATCACCGAGTTACTTACCCGATAGTCAAAAGAAAGAATCGAGGGAACCCTAAGTACGCCTCTAAAGGAGAAGACATGTCAGATTCAGTGGTGGTTACCGAAGTCCGGAATCGATCTCTTTGGATCCGCCTGAACCGCCCGGATGCAATGAACTCGCTCACGCCAGAAGTCCTCCAAGCCATCGACACAGCCCTGGACCAGGCGCTCGAGCGCGCCGACGTAATGACCGTTGTTCTCACCGGCACCGGCCGCGCCTTCTGCGCTGGGGCGGACCTCAAGTACGTACGAGGTCAGTTGGGCGAGCACGGCACGAGCGCCTTTCTCGCGGGTGTCCTGCGGACCATGAACCGCCTGGACCGGTTCCCCAAGCCTGTGATTGCCGCACTGAACGGCATTACCCTCGCTGGCGGCCTGGAGTTGGTGCTGTGCTGCGACCTGGTTATCGCAGCCCAAAGTGCAAAGATTGGCGATGCGCACGCCAACTACGGCCTGCTTCCCGGCGGTGGCGGCTCGGTGCGCCTCCCCCGTGTAATTGGCCCGACGCGTGCCAAGTACCTCCTCTACACCGGGGAGTTCGTTTCAGCCGAGGACATGCGGGAGGCCGGGTTGGTGAATCAAGTCGTGGACGACGCGCAACTCGCTGCGGCGACCCAGAAGGTGGCAGACACCATTGCCACCAAGAGTCCCCTGGGCCTTCAGCGCATGAAGGCACTGGTTGACGACGGGCTCGACCAACCAGAGGACACGGCACTTCGCTTGGAGCTTCTGGCGTCAGAAGTTCATGCTTTCAGCGCTGACCTTCAGGAAGGACTGGAGGCCTTCCAGGGAAAACGTGCGCCGCGTTTCACCGGCAAGTGATCCACAGGCCGCCCCATGACCACGTCCCCACGCTCCAACCGATTCGCAGCGCTTCAGCGCATTCAAACCGACGCTTACCGACAAGCTCCAGCCATACGGGCCATTTTTGAACGGGCGGCCATAGAGCCGGCCAACTTGCACGGCGCCAGTGATCTTGCCCGTCTTCCCGTCACGACCAAAGACCAACTCCTCGCCCTCCAACGAGCGCACCCCCCTTTTGGCGGGTTCCTGGCCGCAGACGAACGCGACATTCGACGCATCTTTGTATCACCGGGTCCAATCTATGAGCCTGAATTTTCAAGCGACGTCAGTGGGCGCGGCTTCGCACAGGTCTTTCGTCAAGCGGGTATCGGACCCGGCGATCGCGTGCTGAACACCTGGTCGTACCACCTTGTGCCCGCTGGCCTTTTGCTCGACCAAGGCATCGCATCTACCGGGGCCACGGTCATCCCTTGCGGTCCGGGCGGCGCTGAACAGCAAGCCCAACTCATCCTGGAGTTGGGCATCACCTGCATTTGTGCGTCAACCAGCTTCTTCATTACCTTGACCGAAACCTTGGAACGCATGGGCTGCGAATTGCCTCGTGACTGGCGCGTCAAGAACGCCATGCTGGGCGGGGAAATGGGCAACTGGATGCAGAAGCGACGCGATCTTGAGCAGCGCTATGCCATCGACACGTTCTCCGCCTATGCCACCGGTGACTTTGGTCTCATCGGTTACGAAGAAGATGGACTAGAGGGGTACCGCATCCACCCTGAGCGCATGGTGCAGGTGTGCGACCCAGTGTCGGGCGAACCCCTGCCGATCGGCAGCACCGGCGAGATAGTGGTTACGACCCTGGAGAGCGGGTGGCCATTGATTCGATTCGGCACAGGCGACGTCGCCCAGGCGTTGAGCCAGACAGATGACGGCCTCGTCGACCGAATTGGCCTTCTGCAGGGTCGCGTTGGCCAGGGTGTCAAAGTACGCGAGGTGTTTGTCTATCCTCGCAACATTGAGGAAGTGCTCAGTCGCGTACCAGCACTCAGCCGTGTGCAGCTTGTCGTGGAGGCGCAAGGCCACAGAGAGACCATGACATTGCGCGCAGAGCTCAAGCCGACAGGCATACCGGCCGATGTGGAAGACCACTTAATGGACTCCTTCAAGCAGGTAACCCGGCTCAAGCTGGATAACATCGAATGGCTGGAGATAGGCCAACTCGCTGAGGGCGATCCAACGCTTGTCGATCGGAAACACGCAAAAGCTTGAAGCGACTGAGGTCTAGATCATGCGCAAGTACCAGTCGTTTGAGCGACTCTTGCGCATACTCATTCCGTTTTTTCGACGTCGCCAGTAACTTTTAAGGGCTCTCAATCGACCTTGGTAGCGACGAATCCTCCAGCGACGTCGCTCACCAGAAAATTCAGTGCATCGGCAAAACTGACACTCAGGTCACTTGGTACATGCCACGCTCGACCTGTATCACGCGCCTAACTTCTAAGAGCCTCTTGATGGAGGCTGCGATTGAGCCTACCGGAATGCCCGCCTCTCTCGCGATTTGTGACTGAGAAAGCGTCGCACCCTTATGCACCTTCAACAAGCGGCGTAGAGCCTTGAAGACCTTTTCGTCATTGGCACTGACCCGACCCCCGAGTCGCTTTGACGCGCCGCGCATTTGAGTCTCTTTGGCTGGTGGAGCTTTGCCGGACTTGCGAGGACCGGGATGGGCTACAAGGCGAGCGTCCTCAGCCGTCGACATAGCCGATTCGACACGCGAGCGTCGATGCGGAAGTGCCTCGATCACCTGAATCTCTTCGCCTTTGATCTGTTCTGCGGCCTGATAGATGGTGACAAGCTGATCCTCCAGGGCCTGAAGTTCCTGATGGAGCCTTGCCACTTGCTTTACCTGGGCGAAAGCGCTGTCGACGCCAGGCGCCAGTGGCTGAGTTGCCATGGCTGAGACTAGCCGTTCGGTGTGGCGAGCCACCTCTGCCTTAAGCCGCTCTCGGCTATCGTGAATAGCCTGGCCAGCTTGTTGGAGAGACTGAAGGGTGCTAGCGGATAGTGGCATGGTCTTGACCCGTTAAGAGTGCAAAGCGAGGAGATGGCACGAGCAGTCTAGGTCAAAGTCATGTGCTGATCTAGCACGGCACATCTTTCAGATGCGAGGGAAATCTGTCATTGACGAATTGACAGCACCTGCTCAGGATATCCATGTGTAGGTGCACTACGTGGTAGAGGAAAAAGCGGTGTGTAGGTCCATGCGGTTCACAAGGCCTAGCCCGGCCAAGAGCCACTCCCAGCCGACCCTACGCGCAATGGAGCTCGCAAGGTGGAAAAGGATCAAAAATCTGACAAGAGCCTGAGCGCCGCAGTGGCCATGGTGGCGCTTGAGACGATGGATCGTGCAGCCATTCGAAGAGTCAGGCTCCAAAAGCCTATCGACCTACGCTGGGCTACCACTGCGAGACAGCATGTTGAGGACTGCCTGAGTAAGGCATTGGAGAACACGGATCTCAATGAGATGCCGCCTGACTGGGATCCGACGAGGGTACTGCGTCGACTCTCCTACTGCCTCGATGACGACATTGACGCTCTTCCGTAGATCAACTTGTTCCACCGCCATATCCTTAGCCGAGAAAACTTGCCTGCTCAAAGAACAAGAAAAGATGGTCTGGACTTGTGCCAAGAGGTGCCGATACTGTGTCGACCATATTCAAAGCGGCCAAAGAAATGAGCACCACAAGCAAAGGCACAGACTGGTTTGAACGCATCACCGGTTTTGTGGAGGGACACTACCAGTGGACGCAGGAGCAACTGAGAGTCGAAGGCGACCAGTTGGTCTCTCTCAAAGACGACAGCCGGCATCACATGGGCAAGTTTGAGATGACATCTCTCGCCGAGTTTCGCGCCTTGAGCCCACAGACCGGCAGCAACCAGGTGCAGACAAAAACGGTAATCGGAGATGCCAGGAGCCTGCATGCGGACCCTGCCAATGCGGGTGCAACTTTCCAGGTCGCATCGCAGTTCAATGCGTTAGAAATGGTCGGACCCGACATCACGCCCGAGCATGGGGTGACACGATACGCGTTGGATCGAACCCAAGGACCGGCCTGTGCCATGGCGACAGGCGCGGGCACGATCTGGCGAAATTACCTTGTCCCGGTCGGAGAGCAAATAGGACAGACGACCGAGCAACAGATCGACGGTCTAAGCACACTGGGTGAGGCGTTGTCTGAAATGCTCGGCATCCCAGTCCCAGATCTCTGGTCAATGCAAAACGGCTACGCGCTGGGCAAGTTGCATGGGATCAAGGCGGTCTCACAAATGCTGCGGACCTTGGACATCGAGAGAAAGGACTGGCTGCGCAGCCTTCTGTGTGTAGGCTGGCACCAAGACGTAGATGTCACGGATTTGCCACCTACGTCACGCCACCAGGTGAACCAGGTGTATTGCTCGGCGCTCCCCGTTGCCTACAGTGGCTTGCCCAGCCACATCTGGGAGCCTTTCGCAAGACTGGTCCTAGAAGCGGCATACGAAGCTACGCTCCGTGCTGCTTGGATAAAGGCTGAAAACAACGGCTCGCCACGAGTGCTCCTCACAGGCATCGGCGCAGGTGTTTTCGGCAACGATCCGCTTTGGGTCGCTGACGCCATCACCCACGCACTCAACCAAGTTCAGGGGTCTGGGCTAGAGGTACACCTGGTCGGCTATCGTGAAGTCCCCGAGCACTTCAAGAGGTTCAACTGCTGACGCAGCCTTGAAGTTACCAGTGGCTGAAACGAGAGCCCGCTCCATGGATTGGTGGACGTTCCCTGAAGTCACTCGTCAACTGAGTTCAGCGAAACGACAGCCAGCAACTCGGGAAACAGATCTGCATGCCACTTGCGCAAATAGCTTTCGATGGCTGGGTGTGCCAGCAGTTTGCCCACGTAACCCTTCGCCACGACCAAGTTCAGCATGTCATCTGCGTAGGTCAACTCAGTAACTCGGTATCGGGCACGCAGGTTCTCTGTCTCCCGCTCCAGTTGGTTGATCTGATTTTGGTTCGCCCGGGGCGATTTTCGCCTTGGAGCGAGCAGCATGTGGTCAGGCGTGGCAGCCAAGAGGGCTTGGGAATATCGAACAGTCAGACAGTTGGCAGCCACCATCATCTCTGCGCACTCAATCTGTCGAGTGGGTTTCATCTTTCGCAAAGAGCAAGCCACCTCCGTGGAAAACTCTCTGTCTCGAAGGACATGAAGTGCCTCCGAACAGATGCCCTGCAGGAGATAGAGCTTTGACACGATGACCTTGATGTCGACTGCGAGTGCGTTGGCGAGCCTCTCAGGAGACACCCCTCGATCCACCGCACGGCGAAGCATCCAATGCTCCTGAATCGTAGAGAGGCGATTGACCTGCTTGTTGTAGGTGTATGCCTCATCATCTGTCGAGATCAGGCAGGCAACAGATGTGTGACCTAGCTCGCGCAGTGCGGCCAATCGAAGGTGTCCGTCTAGAAGTGGATGCTTGCCCGAGTGACGATCAAGCGAACCCACGATGAAAGGCTCAATCAGCCCAACGGCCTTGATCGAGGCGACAACCTGGCGAAACTTGGCAGTGTTTGTGACAGTGCTGGAGAACGATTTGAGCGGCAACAGGTTGTCCAAGCTCACCTCAATGACCTTGGGCAGAAAGCCCAAGTTGACCGGTTTCATCTCCGAGCCCCCGCTGCGCTGGGGGTGATTTTCTCTGCGAGGTACTTAGGTAGGGTATCCAACCCTTCGGCTCGCAGTAGGTTGACAAAGTTCTCATCTGCGAGGAGCTTTCTCAAAGCGCTGACCACAATCATGAGCCGATCTTGTGCAAGCGCTCCCCTGCGAACAACCATTCTCTGCCGTTCTACCTCTTGCTGATAGGTTCTAACGAGGCTGCGTGGAGTCACAGATAGTCTCTTGTGGCTCCCATCTCTTCCATACGTCTTCCCGAACAAAGACCGCTCCTTAAGAATTCTGCGCACCTCCATGAGCTGCCGCCCACGAAGAACGCCTGCCTCATACGCCTCATGAAGCGTTGTCTGCAGCGATGCGTCGTCCAAGCCTGCTTCTGCGATCGCAATTGCAGCCCTCATTGGGAAGTGACCAGCTTCAACCGCAGCAAGGATGCGCTCCTCCCCTTGCTTGATCAACATCACTAGATCGTTGACGTACTCTCGCGACAGGCCAGTTTTGCGTGATATCTCGGCTTCCTTGTACCCCTTTGAGAGAAGCAGTCGGATACCAGTCAACAACTCAAGCGGTCGATATCGTCGCCTGGCAAGGTTTTCTGCCAAGCTCATGATGTAAGCGTCTTCTTCAGAAGCCTCAATGACAATGGCTGGGATGTGGGTTTCACCGAGCTGAGCAAAGGCCTTTAGTCGGCCCTCTCCGCAGACCAACTGAAAATTCTCAGCTCCGTCCGCGCCAACAGCAACCGTCACCGTGATTGGCTTTTTCAGACCAACAGTCCTTATGCTCTGAACGACCTCAGAAAACACCTCTGAGTTACGCTCCCTCGGGTTGAGAACCGTCACCCGGTCGACCGGGATGATCCGGACCTCCTTGCCGTCTACCAGCTTGCTCATGCCACCTTTCGCAGGTGTATCTGCGCCCCCATCCGAAACAGGTAGTCCAGGCTGTCAAACCGATATCCTTCAAGTTCAAACCGGTTGTGCTCAGCCAAGCGTAGACGGCAGCTGGCGACGTCCAGTCGCGGGAGTAAGTAGAAGTCCAATGGCTCGTCATTGGAGGGCTTCAGCCGGATGGCGACCGTGATGTCTGGGTCAAGGCCTGTATCCATGCGCACGCGCCAGGTATGTCGACCGGCTGGAGTACTCTCACAACGGGCCAACACCATCGAGACGGTGAACTCGCCATTGATGCTCAGCAGATCAGTTCTGGCATCCCGATTTACCTGGCCATGCACGCTCTCGATGACCCGGGTCGTCTCCGCCACGATTTCAGGATGCAAGCGACGCAGCACCTTGTTGATTTCTAGGTACCGGTAGTCACGCAGCGGCTGGAAACCAACCAGGGTGTAGGCACGAATCAGACTTCCGAACCGGGAGGAATAGGCGGAGGCGGGAGGCATGCCTTCAGACTCATTGATCACGATCCCCGAGAGGAAGCCTTTTCGCAGATAGAGCGACCTCAGGCGTTCCAGTAGCTCGTCATCGGTAAAGCGCCGATACCGCCCGCGGATGATCCCCTGCGCGGTGTAGAAGGTTTCCTTGTTGATGAGCGCCTCGAACGCGCCCTCTTTGCGGATCCACATCTCGGGTGCGTTGACCACGTGAAGCTTCTTGAGCTTGAAGGAAGTTCGATTGAAGAGGTTGTTGCCGATGTACTTCTCATTGGTAAGCACCCCGTGAACCAAACCCCTCGTCCACATCCCTCCGCCCTCAGCAGGGATACTCATTACGTTGAGTCGTTCAGCGATGTTCTTCTCTGCCATCCCTTCATCGATGAACCAGGTGTAGATGTTCTGCACCACCTGCACCTCTGAGCTTGGCCCTGGTCTGAGGATGACACGGTCAGTCTGCAGGCTTTTGTGCTCACCGCGGGAGAGGGCGCCCTTCTCCTTTCCGGACTGGTCCAGCAGCACACGCCTCAGGCCGTATCCGGCAGCCCCTCCCTGCCGATAGCCCATTTCGATCAGACGGCACTGCCCAGCAAACACCTTGGTTGAGAGTTCTCTGCTGTATTCGCCAGCCATGGCTCGCTTGACACCCTTGACGATCGTTGCGACGGGCGATCCATCGTTCTCGAACTGTTCGGCGCAATAGGTGACTTGAATTCCAGCCCGACGGCACACGTATTCGTAGTAGGCACTCTCGTCCGCATCCTGAAACCGCCCCCAGCGACTGACGTCGTAGACGAGGATCACCTTGAAGGGCGCCTGGCCGGACTCCACCGCCCTCAGCAGGGCTTTGAGTGCATCACGGCCATCTATTCTCAAACCACTTTTGCCCTCGTCAGCGAAAGTCTGGATGACCTCCATGCCACGCTGCTTTGCATAGACAAGGATCTTGTCCCGCTGGTTATCCGTGGAGTACTGCTGATGCTCAGTCGACATCCTGACGTAGGCTGCCGCAGGAATCAGGGAACCGGGATTTTCGGATTCAGCGTGTTGCATGTGTCCCCCAGCGAGAAGACTGCCATCCATTGCGCGATAGGCGAAGGTGCCGCTTTCGCACTCGGGCAGACGTTATCAGTGAGGGCCCATCTCGCCTATCAAGTCGTCTCTTGAGCAACCGGGGAAGAAGACGCTTGAGACTGGGCGCACATTTCAATCTTTAAGGTGCACGTGAGGAATCCACCAGAGCTCTGCGAGTAATCGATGTCCAAGGAGGGTTCGCGAGGGGCTGCCCGTTTAGCCTTTTTCGTTTTGGATGAGGACGCGTACTCACAGATCTTCATCAGGGCCTGCGAGATGGCTGCCGCAACATCGATGAGGGAGCATGACCCGTCGCCCCTGTTGCCGCGATAGTTCTTCCAGTAGTCCGGGTTTCGCTTGACCCAGGCCGCATGGGCTTTACTCTGATTCGCAGCGTAATCCTTGTCACTTCTACGCTTCGTCTTCTGCCAGAGAAGCTTTCGCGCTGCCTGGCACTGCGCCTCTGAGCAGTAAGCCTGATTAGGGCTCTGAGCCCTTGGGAAAAACTTCTTGCCGCAAGCGCTGCACCAGCGTTCGTTCATGGGGACACCTCCATCACGATAGGGACTGCACACCAACTTAACTTTTGCGTTGCATCCTTAGATTGGCTGCGGTTCCCCCTGCGGTTCCCCCTGCGGTTCCCCCTGCGG
>Ga0255140_1000206_pt1 | contig 26223 bp, 22 predicted proteins | sample Law_Colum_RepC_8_FD_188547 | JGI IMG/M metagenome (GOLD analysis project Ga0255140, IMG submission 188547) | Freshwater microbial communities from St. Lawrence River, New York, United States - Law_Colum_RepC_8d | ecosystem: Environmental > Aquatic > Freshwater > River | place: USA: New York...
GTTTTTCTGGTTGAGCAGAATGATGCCGACGTTCGGCCTAAAGCCTTCACGGTCAAGCATAATCAACCTCAAATTTTTAAATTGTGTCCATTATGCACGGCGCACTGCCGCTCGCTCTTGGATGTTTCCCTGATGCCCTTGTCAAGTTAGTCCGTTGCGATGAAAGCCTCCCAGTTCCTCATTTCCACCCTCAAAGAAGCTCCCGCCGATGCCGAGGTGGTCAGCCACAAACTGATGACCCGGGCGGGCCTGATCAAGAAACTGGGCGCGGGCATTTACAACTACATGCCCATGGGCCTGCGGGTCATCCGCAAGGTGGAAGCCATCGTGCGCGAAGAGATGAACCGCGCAGGGGCCATCGAGATGACCATGCCCGTGGTCCAGCCCGCCGAGCTGTGGCAAGAAACGGGTCGTTTTGACAAGATGGGCCCAGAGCTTTTGCGCATCAAAGACCGCCACGGCCGTGATTTCGTCATCCAGCCCACCAGCGAAGAGGTGGTGACCGATGTGGTGCGCCAGGAAGTGCGCAGTTACAAACAGCTGCCCAAAAACTTCTACCAGATCCAGACCAAATTCCGCGACGAGCGCCGTCCCCGTTTTGGCCTGATGCGCGGGCGCGAATTCACCATGAAAGACGCCTACAGCTTTGACCGCGACATGGTCAGCGCCAAGGCCAGCTACCAGGTCATGGCCGGGGCCTACCGCAAGATTTTCGACCGCTTTGGCCTGACCTACCGCGCTGTCGCCGCGGACAGCGGCGCCATCGGGGGCGACTTGTCCGAAGAGTTCCAGGTGATCGCCGCCACGGGTGAAGACGCCATCGTGTACTGCCCCACCAGCAACTACGCCGCCAACATGGAAAAAGCCGAGGCCCTGGCCCCGAGCCAGCCCCGCGCTGCAGCCACACAGGCCCTGACCAAAACCCCCACGCCCGGCAAGAGCACCTGCGAAGACGTCGCCGCCTTGCTGAACGTGCCCCTGTCCACCACCGTCAAGTCGCTGGTTTTGGCGACTGACACGCTCAATGAGCAGGGCGAGATCGTCAAATCCCAAGTCTGGCTGCTGCTGCTGCGCGGTGACCACGACATGAACGAAGTCAAAGTCGGCAAGCTGCCCGGCATGGAAGGTGGTTTCCGCTTTGCCACCCTGGCCGAAATCGAAGACCACTTTGGTTGCAAGCCCGGTTACCTCGGCCCGCTGAACCTGAAGAAGCCCGTGCATCTGGTGGCCGACCGCGAGGTGGCGGTGATGGCCGACTGGATTTGTGGTGCCAACGAAGAAGACTTCCACATCACCGGCGTCAACTGGGGCCGGGACCTGCCTGAGCCTGCTTTGGTTGCCGACATCCGCAATGTGGTCGCAGGCGACAAATCGCCCGACGGCCAAGGCGAGCTGGCCATTGAGCGCGGCATCGAAGTGGGCCATGTGTTCTATCTGGGCACCAAATACTCCAAGGCCATGAACGCCACCTTCCTCGATGAAACCGGCAAGCCACAGTTTCTGGAAATGGGTTGCTACGGCATTGGCGTGACGCGCCTGCCCGCCGCCGCCATCGAACAAAACCACGACGAGCGCGGCATCATCTGGCCCGACGCGATTGCCCCCTTCACCGTGGTGGTTTGCCCCATCGGCATGGACCGCAGCGAAGCCGTCAAGCTTGAAGCCGAGCGCATCTACGCCGCCTTGTTGGCCGATGGCGTGGACGTGATCCTGGACGACCGCGGCGAGCGCCCCGGTGCCATGTTTGCCGACTGGGAGCTGATCGGTGTGCCGCACCGCATCACCATCGGTGACAAGGGCCTCAAAGACGGGCAGGTCGAATACCAGCACCGCCGAGATGCCGAATCCAGCAAAGTGGCGGTCGCTGACATCCTGGACCACATCCGGGCGCGACTGGCCGCCTGAACCGTGGGGGCCTGATGGCCGCAACGTCTGGCACCCCCGATCTTGACGGCAGGTCTGACCTGCCCGTCATGCCATCAGGTCTGAGCATGCCCAGCCGCCGCCGGGCACTGCTGCATTGGGCTGCCGGGTGTGGCGCCGGGTATCTGGCCGGATGGGGGGGAGGACTTTGGGGCTCCGACGCTTGGGCCGGCCCGCAAATCGAAGAGCCTTTGTCCCATGCCGTGCGCACCGCGCTGAGCGCAGCAGTGTCCGCAGCGGCCCCGCCTGAGCCTGTGCTGGCCAACGCTGCTGCGCAACAGGCCTATACCGACTGGCTCCAACATGCCAGTCAGCGCCTGGCGCGGTACAAAAAACACGCCACTGAACGGCAAGAATTCCTGCAAACCCTCTGGTACGAAGCCCGCCGGGCAGGCCTGCCGCTGTCGCTGGTGCTGGGCCTCGTGCAGGTCGAGAGCGCGTTTCGCAAATACGCCATCTCCAGTGCGGGTGCGCGTGGCTACATGCAGGTGATGCCGTTTTGGGCCCATCTGATCGGCGATGGCGACGACGGCCGCCTGTTCCACATGCAGACCAACCTGCGATTTGGCTGCGTCATCCTGCGCCACTACCTCGACCGCGAGCGCGGTGACTTGTTTCTGGGCCTGGGCCGCTATAACGGCAGCCGGGGGCAGGCTGCTTACCCAGAGGCGGTGCTGGCGGCGCAGCGTTTATGGGGGCATGCGGCGGATTGACGTCACAAAAAAGCCACCCTTGGGTGGCTGGTGGGGTGCAAAGGGACTGCGTCCCTAGGCTCGTCAGGCTTGGCCGTTGATCACTTGCTGCAGCTCGCCCGATTCGTACATTTCCATCATGATGTCCGAGCCGCCAATGAACTCGCCCTTGACGTAGAGCTGGGGAATGGTGGGCCAGTTGCTGTATTCCTTGATGCCTTGGCGGATTTCGGCATCGTCCAGCACGTTCACGGTCTTGACGGTCTTGGGGTCGACGCCGACGGCTTTGAGGATCTGGATGGCACGGCCAGAAAATCCGCACATGGGGAAGCTGGCGGTGCCCTTCATGAACAGGGTGATGTCGTTGCCTTTGACGAGTTCGTCGATGCGTTGCTGGGTGTCGCTCATGGTGTTGCTCCAAATGGGGTCGGTGTCGAATGGGGTCGATTATCCCTCTGATTGAAAGTCTGTCATTTTCACAGGGGTGATGCTGTCACATCGGCATGGCCGCACCGGTGCAGCGCTCGATGCCGCCCAGATCGCGGCGCGACTGCACCTGCTCAAAACCTGCCTCGCGCAGCAGGGTCTGCACCGGGGCTGCCTGGTCCCAGCCGTGTTCGAGCAGCAGCCAGCCGCCCGGGACCAGACAGGTTGGGGCCTGGGCGATGATCTGGCGGATGTCATCCAGGCCGTCGGGGCCGCTGGTCAGGGCTTGCAGGGGCTCGTGCGTCAGGGCGGCCAGGTGCGGGTCGCCCTCGGCCACGTAGGGTGGGTTGGAGACGATGAGGTCAAAGGGGCCTGTGCGCTGAATGTCCACCGCGCTCAGCCAGTCGCTGGCGATGAATTGCACGCCCAGGTGTAAGCGGTGGGCATTGGCGCGGGCCACGGCCAGAGCGTCTTCGCTCGCGTCCACAGCCCACACCTCGGCATCGGGCCGGGCGTGTTGCAGCGCCAGGGCCACCGCGCCGCTGCCCGTGCCCAGGTCCAGAATGCGGGGTGGGCGAATTGAGGGGGAGGATGCGGGCGTAGATTCAGCCAGACACGCCAGAGCCCAGTCCACCAGGGTTTCGGTGTCGGGGCGCGGGTCCAGCACACGGGCGTCCACGGCGAGCGTCAGGCCAAAAAAATCCTTGCGCCCGGTGATGTAGGCCACAGGCTCACCTTGCAAGCGGCGCTGCAGCGCGGTTTGCCACGCGGCGGCTTGCACTGGCGTCAAGGTGTCGCTGTCGTGGGCCAGCAGCCAGGCGCGGTCGTGCAGCGGGCGCTGCAGGCTGTGCAGCAGCAAGATCTGCGCGTCCACCCGGGCCAAGCCACTGTCTTGGGCTTGGCGCAGACACTCTGCCACGGTCGTTGGGTTTTGCATCAGGCCGTAGCCCCAATTTCCAGCGCGGCCAGCTGCTCGGCCGCTTCGTAGCTTTGCAGGGCATGGACCACGTCTTGCAGGTCGCCTTCCATGATGGAGAGCAGCTTGTACAGAGTCAGGTTGATGCGGTGGTCGGTCAGACGCCCCTGCGGGAAGTTGTAGGTGCGGATCCGGTCCGAGCGGTCGCCGCTGCCGATCAGGCTTTTGCGTTCGGCTGCGTCTTTGGCGGCGCGTTCGGCCCGGTCTTTTTCCTGGATGCGGGCCGTCAGCACTTTCAGCGCTTGCGCCTTGTTGCTGTGTTGGCTGCGGCCGTCCTGGCATTCGGCCACGATGCCGGTGGGCAGGTGGGTGATGCGCACGGCCGAGTCGGTTTTGTTGATGTGCTGCCCACCGGCACCGCTGGCGCGGTAGGTGTCGATGCGCAAGTCGGACGGGTTGATCTTGATCGCCTCGGCTTCGTCGGGCTCGGCCAGCACCGCCACGGTGCAGGCGCTGGTGTGGATGCGGCCTTGGGTTTCGGTGGCGGGCACGCGCTGTACCCGGTGACCGCCCGATTCGAACTTGAGTGCGCCATACACCTGGTCGCCCGATGTGCTGCTTTCAATGCGCACCACCACTTCCTTGTAGCCACCCAACTCGCTCACCGATTCAGAGACGATCTCGCACCGCCAGCCCTGGCTTTCGGCATAGCGCGTGTACATGCGCAGCAGGTCCCCTGCAAACAGGGCCGACTCGTCACCGCCGGTGCCTGCACGGATTTCGACAAAGGCCGGGCGTGCGTCATCCGGGTCTTTGGGCAGCAGCATGCGCTGCAACTCCGCTTCCAGTGTTTGCAACTCGGCGCTGGCGCTGGCCACTTCTTCTTCAGCCATCTCGCGCAGATCGGCGTCATCCAGCATGGCTTGGGCGGCAGCTAAGTCGGCGCTGCGCTGCTGAAAGCGGGCAAAGCGCGAGGCCACGGCGCTGACTTCGGCATGCTCCCGCGAGAGCTTCAGGAACTGCGTCATGTCGGCCATGATGTCTTCGCGGGACAGCAAAAAGTCCAGCTCGGTCAGGCGCAGGGCGTAGCGTTCGAGTTGTTGGATGAGGAAGGGTTTCATGCGAGCAGATTTTTGTAGGTCGGCGCTTCAACGCCGACGAGCAGCGCACGCAGGTGCGCCAGAATTTTGTCGGCAGTGAAGCGCCGACCTACAAGTTCAGTCGCTAACGCTCTTTGCGCAAGAAAACGCGCTGCACGGTGTGCATGGTTTGCTCGCGGTGTTCCGGGTCTGCGCCGCGCAATTCGGCCAGGGCGCCATGCAGCATTTTCTGGGTCAGACCTTTGGACAAGGCCTCCATCACGGCGATCGGGTCATCGCCCCGGGCCAGCAGCTTGCGGGCGCGGGCCAGCTCGGCTTCGCGCCAGGCGTCGGCCTGGTTTTGCAGTTGCTGGATCAGGGGCACGGTGCCGCGCTGACCCATCCAGTGCATGAAACTTTGCACACCCGCGTCAATGATGACTTCGGCTTCGGCCACGGCCGCTTGCCGGTGTGCCTGGCCCGCCTGCACCACGCTGGCCAGGTCGTCCACGGTGTAAAGGTAGACGTCTTCCAGCGACTTGACCTCGGGTTCGATGTCACGCGGCACGGCCAGGTCGACCATGAACATGGGGCGGTATTTGCGTTTTTTCAGGGCCCGCTCGACCGCGCCCAAGCCGATCAGCGGCAAGGTGCTGGCGGTGCAGCTGATGACGGCATCGAACTCGTGCAGGCGCTCTGGCAGGTCGGCCAAACGCATCACCTCGGCCCCGAACCGGTTGGCCAGCAGTTCGCCCCGATCCAGGCTGCGGTTGGCAATCGCCATGCTTTTGGGTTGTCTGGCCGCAAAGTGGGTGGCCACCAATTCGATCATTTCCCCCGCACCGACAAACAGGATGCGGATGTCTTGGAGGTCTTCGAACAGCTGGCTGGCCAATCGCACCGAAGCGGCGGCCATGCTGATGGAGTGGGCGCCGATCTCGGTGGAGCTGCGCACTTCTTTGGCGACCGCAAAGCTGCGTTGGAACAACTGGTTCAGCGTGCTGCCCAGGGCACCGGCCTGCTCTGCGGCGCGCACCGCATCCTTGAGTTGGCCCAGAATCTGGGCCTCGCCCAGCACCATGGAGTCCAGCCCACTGGCCACGCGAAAGGCATGGCGGGCGGCTTCGTTGCCTTCCAGCAAATAGGTGTGGGCGTGCAGTTCGGCGGCGCTCACGCCACCGGTTTGGGCCAGCCAACGCAGGGTGTCGTTGGTGGCGGCCTGGTCGGCAGCGCAGTAAATTTCAGTCCGGTTGCAGGTCGAAAGAATAGCCGCTTCGGGCTCTTGCGAGATGCGTTGAGACAGGTCGCGCCGCAAGCCCTGCAAGGTGGGGACCAGTTTGTCCACGGCGAACGCGAACCGACCGCGCAAATCCAGCGGTGCAGTGGTGTGGTTCAAACCCAGAGTCCATACGGCCATAACGACCATTATAGGCACGGCATGTCAACTTTGCTTGACACATTTTTGAGGCTGTGAATTGACGTGCTTTTGGAGGCACAATTTGCGCGGTGTGGACCGCCATGAGGGCGCGTCCGCCGGTCAACATCGAGTCCTCATGACGCTTTGGCAATTGCTTTTGCACCTGTTCAGTTTTGTCTTGCCTGCTTTGGTCATGGCAACGTTCATGCCGCTGGCGGGGCGCTGGGTCATGGGGCCTGCTGCTCAGCCAGTGCGTCGCCGAATGGCCGTGCATGCCGTGGGCGGTGTGCTGGTGCTGGCTGGCGGTTTATGGCTGCACGGGCAGGACGGCAAAATGAGCACCTACATCGCCTTGGTGCTGGTGGCCGCCACACTCGAATGGCTGTTGCACAGGGGATGGGCTCGACAATGAGGCAGGGGCGGCGCACGCGCTGTCTTCGTTGCCAATTCACAGGGAGATGAACATGAGCGAAATGAAACGCCGCGCCTGGTTGGCCTTGGGTGGTCTGGCTTTGGCCTTGGCCGGGGGCAGTGCCTGGGCCTTTCCCACCAAACCCATCCGTGTGGTGATGGGTTTCCCGGCGGGCGGGCCGCTCGACCAGCATGCCCGTTTGCTGACCGATCGGCTGCAAGCCCAACTGGGGCAGCCCATCCTCATCGATTACAAAGCCGGTGCTGGCGGCACCGTGGGCGCGCAAGAGGTGATGCGCGCCGCGCCCGATGGCCACACCCTGATGCTGGCCAACACGGGGGTGATGGTCATCAACCCGGCGCTGTACACCAAGCTGCCTTACAGCACACTGCGCGACTTTGTGCCAGTGGCCCGCACGGCCATGCAGCCACTGGCCCTGCTGGTCAACCCCAAAGTGCCGGTGAACAATCTGCAGGAATTTGTGGCCTATGCCAAAGCCCGGCCCGGCCAGATCAATTACGGCTCGGCGGGCAACGGCGGCAGCAGCCACCTGGTGCCCGAGATGTTCAAGTCGGCCACGGGGCTGTTCATGGTGCACATCCCTTACCGGGGCAGCGCACCCGCCTTCACCGACCTGATGGCGGGGCAGGTGCAGTTCATGGCCGAGAGCATTCCGCAGGCCGCGCAGTACCACAAGCAGGGCAAGGTGCGGGCCTTGGCCGTCACCAGCCGCGAGCGCAACCCCGCGCTGCCCGACATCCCCACCGTGATGGAAACCGGCATCAAGAACTTCGAAGTGGTGGGTTTTTACGGTTTTCTGGCCCCGGCCGGCACACCCAAAGACGTGGTGAACAAGCTGAGCGACGCCTTCAAAGCCGTGATGAATCAGCCTGACATCAAGTCGCGCATGGTCGCGCAGGGTGCCGATCCGGCGTTTTTGGGGGCCGATGACTTTGCAAAATTCCTGACCACCGAAATGCCCCGCTGGGCGGCGGTGGTTCAGAAATCGGGCGCCAAGCTCGATTGATTCAAGCCGGGCTGAACAGGTCCACCCGGTCGGTGATGATGCCGTCGGTGCCGAGCGCGAGCAGGTGCTGGGCGGCCCAGTCGTCGTTGACGGTGTAGCTCAGGCATTTCAGGCCTGCGCCATGCACTTGGGCCACGGTGGTGGCGTCCCACAGCGCGAAGTTGGCCACCACGGCCACCGCATCGAGCGCCAAAGCTTTCTCCAGCCAGCCTTCCCACAGCGTGTCGACCAGCAGGCCGCGGGGCAGCTCGGGCGCTGCTTGCTGCGCGGCGGCCAAGGCTTCAGGTTTGAACGAGGTCAAGAGCGGCGGCACTTCGGCCCCCGCCCACAGCCGGGCGGCCAGACGCGCCACGGCTTCGCCTGTGGCCGCTTCGGTGCCCGGTGTGGGTTTGATCTCGATGTTCAGCAGGTAGCGGTTGGCCAGGCAAAACCGTGCCAGCGCTTCGAGGGTGGGCAAGGCTTCGCCCGCAAAGCGGCGTGAATACCAGCTGCCCGCGTCGAGTTGCGACAAGGCTTGCCAGGGCAGGTCGCCACCGATGCCTTGGCCATTGGTGGTGCGCTCCAGCCTGGCGTCGTGCATCAAGAACACCACACCGTCGGCACTGAGCTTGGCGTCGCACTCGAACATGCGGTAACCGTGCTCGGCCCCCATGCGGAAGGCGGCCAGGGTGTTTTCGGGGGCGAGCTTGCCTGCACCCCGGTGGGCGATCCAGCGCGGGTAGGGCCAGTGTGGGGACATGGGCATGTTCAGGCGATGCGTTTTTGGGTTTGCGCGTCAAACCAGTGCAGGCGGTCAGCGCGGGGCGTGGCGTGAAAGCTTTGGCCCGCTTGCGGCGGCACCACCGATTCGTCCAGCCGCAGCGTCAGGATTTCATCGCCCAGGCGGGCGTGCACCAGACGCTCGGCGCCCAGCAGTTCCACCGTGTCGGCGGTCAAGGTCCAGCCCCCTTCGCCCGGCGTGGGCGTGATGTCCAGGTGCTCGGGCCGGATGCCCAGGATGTGTCCGGCTGGTGTGCCCGGTGCGCGCTTGAGCAGGTTCATGGGCGGTGAGCCGATGAAGCTGGCCACAAAGGTGCTGGCCGGGCGGTTGTAGACCTCTTCGGGCGTGCCGAATTGCTCCATGTGGCCGCCGTTCATCACGATCATGCGCTGTGCCAGCGTCATGGCTTCGACCTGGTCGTGCGTCACAAACAGGCTGGTGATGCCGAGTTCGCGGTGCAGTTTTTGGATCTCCAGCCGGGTCTGGGCGCGCAGCTTGGCGTCGAGGTTGGACAGCGGCTCGTCAAACAAAAACACCTGCGGCTGGCGCACGATGGCCCGGCCCATGGCCACGCGCTGGCGCTGGCCACCGGACAGTTCGCGGGGTTTGCGTTGCAGCAGGTGGGACAGTTCCAGAATTCCCGCCGCCTTGTCCACGCGTGCCTTGATTTCCTCCATGGGGCGTTTGGCGATCTTCAGGCCATAGGCCATGTTGTCGAACACGCTCATGTGGGGGTACAGCGCATAGTTCTGGAACACCATGGCGATGTCGCGCTCGGCGGGCTCCAGGTCGTTCACCACCCGTTCGCCAATCGAGATGGTGCCGCCCGAGATGTCTTCGAGGCCCGCCACCATGCGCAGCAGGGTGGACTTGCCACAGCCCGAGGGCCCGACGATGACCACGAATTCGCCATCGGCAATGCTGGCGTTCAGGTCGTGGATGACGGTGTTGGCCTTGGCGCCCGCGCCGTAGGTTTTGAGGATGTGAGAGAGGGTAATGGCAGCCATAAATTCTTTGATCAGACGAGGACAGAGCGCCGCTTCGCAGCGGTCTGTCCCCTGGTTCCTAATTTGACGGGGACAGAGCAACGCTTCGCATTGGTCTGTCCCCTGGGTTATTACTTTTCCGTATCAACCAGGCCCTTGACGAACCATTTTTGCATCAGGATCACGACCAGCGCCGGGGGCAGCATGGCCAGGATGGCGGCGGCCATGACCACGTTCCACTCGGTCCAGGACTCGCCAGAAATCAGGCGCTTGATGCCCAGCACCACCGGGTACATGTCTTCGCTGGTGGTCACCAGCAGCGGCCACAGGTACTGGTTCCAGCCGTAAATGAACTGGATGACAAACAGCGCCGCGATGTTGGTGGCCGACAAGGGCAGCAGCACGTCTTTGAAAAAGCGCATCGGCCCAGCCCCGTCCATGCGGGCGGCTTCAACCAGTTCGTCGGGGATGGTCAGGAAAAACTGCCGGAACAAAAAGGTGGCCGTGGCCGAGGCGATCAGCGGCACCGTCAGGCCCGCAAAACTGTTGAGCAGGCCCAGACCCGCCACCACTTCGTAAGTGGGGCTGATCCGCACTTCGACCGGCAGCATCAGGGTGACAAAAATCATCCAGAACACCAGGTTGCGCAGCGGGAAGCGGAAATACACGATGGCAAAGGCCGACAGCAGCGAGATCGCGATCTTGCCAATGGCAATACCCAATGCACTGACCAGGCTGATCTGCATCATGGGCCACATGGCGGGCAAGGGGCTGCCTTGCGAATTGGGGCCGCCAAACAGGGTCAGGCGGTAGGTTTCCCAAAAGTGGCTGCCCGGCACCAGCGACATGGGCACACTCTGGTTGATTTGCTGGGCGGTTTGGGTAGAGCCGATGAAAGTCAGGTACAGCGGAAAGGCCACGATGGCCACACCGATGAGCAAGATGACATGCCGCAAAATTTGCAGGCCGGGGCGTCGTTCGATCATGTCAGTATTGAACCTTCTTCTCGACAAACTTGAACTGCAAGACCGTGAGCGAGACTACGATCACCATCAGCACCACCGACTGCGCGGCCGAGCTGCCCATGTCCAGCGCCTTGAAACCGTCGTAGTACACCTTGTAGACCAGAATCGCCGTGTCCTTGCCGGGGCCGCCGTGCGTGGTGGCGTCCACGATGGCGAAGGTGTCAAAGAAGGCGTAGACGATGTTGATCACCAGCAAAAAGAAGGTGGTGGGCGACAGGAGCGGGAACACGATGGTCCAAAAGCGCTTCCAGGGGCTGGCCCCGTCGATGGCCGCCGCCTCGATGAGCGATTTGGGAATGGACTGCAGCCCAGCCAGAAAGAACAGGAAGTTGTAGGAAATCTGCTTCCAGACCGCCGCCATCACGATCAGCGCCATGGCGTGGTTGGGGTTGAGCAGGTGGTTCCAGTCGATGCCCACGGCCCGCAGGGCATAACCCACCACGCCCATGGGCGAGGCAAACATGAACAGCCACAACACGCCCGCCACCACCGGAGCCACCGCATAGGGCCAGATCAGCAGGGTTTTGTACAGGCCCGCGCCGCGCCCAACCCGGTCGGCCATCACGGCCAGCAGCAGCGACACCGACAGGCCAGTGACCGCCACCAGAAGAGAAAACACGGCGGTGGTCTTGAAAGAGTCCAGGTAGCCACTGTCGTTCCACAGGCGGTCAAAATTGGCCAGCCCGACGAATTCACGCGAGGCGCCAAAGGCATCTTCTTGCAGCACGCTTTGGTACAGCGCTTGCCCGGCGGGCCAGAAAAAGAAGACCAGCACGATGCTCAGCTGTGGCGCGATCAGCAGCCAGGGCAGCCAGCGGGATTTGAAACGGACGCGTTTTTCCATAGGTTCTTTGCAAAGCCGGGGTGTGAAGTGTCACGCCAAAATGCGCAAAAGCAGAGGCGCTGCCTCTGCTTTTTCAAAGGCCTGCCGCTTCAGAGGGCGGCCAGGCTCATCACTTGTTGGCTTTTTCGAAGCGTTCGAGCTGTTCGTTGCCCCGCTTGATGGCGATGTCCAGAGCCTCTTTGGGCTGCTTTTTGCCGCTCCACACGCCTTCGAGTTCCTCGTCAATGATGGTGCGGATCTGCACAAAGTTGCCCAGGCGCACGCCACGTGACTTGTCGGTGGTCTTGCGGATCATTTGTGTCACCGATACATCGGTACCAGGGTTCTTTTTGTAGAAGCCCGACTTCTCGGTCACTTCAAACGAAGACTTGGTCACGGGCAGGTAGCCGGTGCGCTGGTGGCTGGCGGCGGCCACGCTGTCTTTGGACAGGTGGGCGAAGAATTGCGCCACGCCTTTGTACTCAGGGGCTTTCTTGCCGCTCATGACCCACAGGCTCGCGCCACCGATCACGGTGTTTTGTGGGGCACCGTTCACATCGGGGTAGTAGGGCAGGGTGCCGATGCCGTAGCCGAATTTGCCGTTGCGCACCACGCTGCCGTAGAGTGCCGAGGAACCGGTGGCCATGGCGCATTCGCCCGACACAAAGGTGGCGTCGGCCGCGTTGCCACGGCCTTTGTAGACAAACAGGCCCTGTTTGGCCATGTTGGCAAGGTTTTCAATGTGGCGCACGTGCAGCGGGGTGTTGAAGGACAGGCGGGCGTCCATGCCGCGCATGCCGTTGCCCTTGGTGGCGAATTCGGTGTTGTGCCAGGCCGAGAAGCTTTCGAGCTGCGTCCAGCTGATCCAGCTGGTGGTGAAGGGGCACTTGTGGCCGCTGGCTTTGAGCTTGGCGGCGGCCAGCGCCACTTCAGGCCAGGTGGTCGGCGGCTTTTCGGCGTCCAGGCCAGCGGCCTTGAAGGCGTCCTTGTTGTAGTGGAAGACCGGGGTGGAGCTGTTGAAAGGGAAGCTCAGCATTTGGCCATTGGGGGCGGTGTAGTACCCGGCCACGGCAGGCACATAGGCGTTCTGGTCGAACTTGAGGCCTGCGTCCTGCATGACCTTGCCCACGGGGACGATGGCGCCCTTGCTGGCCATCATGGTGGCGGTGCCGACTTCAAACACCTGCAGGATGTGGGGCGCATTGCCCGCCCGGTAGGCGGCGATGGCGGCGGTCATGGACTCGTCGTAGCTGCCCTTGAAGGTGGGCACGATTTTGTAGTCTTTCTGGCTGGCGTTGAAGTCCTTGGCGAGGTCGTTGACCCATTCGCCCAGGGCACCCCCCATGGAGTGCCACCACTGGATTTCGGTTTGGGCCTGGGCCGACAAGCTGGCCAGGCCCAGGGTCAGGGCGGACAGGGTGAGTTTGAGTTTCATGGCAGTTCCTGAAAAATTGGCTTTGAACGCGGAAAACGACCCGTCGAAAGGTCATGGATGCACGCGGACTGTGCCTTTTGAAGATGACAGAAGTATTAAAACGGGGTGAATAAGGTGTGACAACCCGGACTTTCCATGAGTGCAGACCCTTGGGAGACAGGTGTCCCCACCCCCGGCGCGTGATTGTTGCACTGCGGTAACATTCAGCCTCAGCCGGGTTGACGCCTTCGTCCTGGTCTGGCTGAACGCGTTTTGACCAACGCATTTGACCGCGCCACCCCATGAATGCACCCACCACGCTCCAACATTTGATGCAGGCCGATGCCGATGCGCCGCGCCTGCGCGAGATTCCTTACAACTACACCAGCTTTTCCGACCGTGAAATCGTGGTGCGCTTGCTGGGGGAGCCCGCCTGGGATCTGTTGAACCAGTTGCGTCAGGAGCGCGGCACAGGCCGCTCGGCCCGCATGCTGTACGAAGTGCTGGGTGACATCTGGGTGGTCGAGCGCAACCCCTATTTGCAGGACGACCTGCTGGACAACCCCGCTCGCCGCAAACTGCTGGTGGAGGCCTTGCACCACCGCCTGGGCGAGGTGCAAAAGCGACGCACCCCGAATGTGGACGCCGCCCGTGACGCCTTGGTGGGCCAGTTGCTCGCCATGGCCACCCAGGCCGTGACGCAGTTCAGCGAACGCTTCACCCGCATGGCCAAGCTGCGCGGCCAGGTGCAAAAGACCCTGGGGCGCCTCACCGCCAAGGACAACATCAAGTTCGATGGCCTATCGCGTGTCAGCCACGTGACCGACGCCACCGACTGGCGTGTGGAATACCCCTTTGTGGTGCTGACGCCCGATACCGAGACCGAGATGGCGGGTCTGGTCAAAGGCTGCATTGATTTGGGCCTGACCATCGTGCCCCGTGGCGGCGGCACGGGTTACACCGGTGGCGCGATCCCGCTGACCTGGAAGAGTGCGGTCATCAACACCGAAAAGCTCGAAGCCATGACCGAGGTCGAGATGGTCGACCTGCCCGGTATCGCCCACAAGATCCCGACCATCTGGACCGAAGCCGGTGTGGTGACCCAGCGCGTGGCCGATGCGGCCGAGCGTGGCGGTTTTGTTTTTGCGGTGGACCCGACGTCTGCCGAAGCCTCCTGCATTGGCGGCAACATCGCCATGAACGCGGGCGGCAAAAAAGCGGTGCTGTGGGGCACGGCGCTCGACAACCTGGCCAGTTGGCGCATGGTGACGCCCGACGCCGAATGGCTGGATGTGGTGCGCATGGACCACAACATGGGCAAGATCCATGACGCCGAGGTGGCCACCTTCGAGTTGCGTTATTTCAAGGCCGACGGCAAGACCCCGATCCGTACCGAAACCCTGATGATTCCGGGCAAGACCTTCCGCAAGGAAGGCCTGGGCAAGGACGTGACCGACAAGTTCTTGAGCGGCCTGCCCGGCGTGCAAAAAGAAGGCTGCGATGGCCTCATCACCAGCGCCCGCTGGGTGGTGCACCGCATGCCCACCCACACCCGCACCGTGTGCCTGGAGTTCTTTGGTCATGCCCGCAACGCCGTGCCGAGCATCGTCGAGATCAAGGACTTCATGTTCGCCGAGCAAAAGCGCACCGGCACCGTGATGGCGGGTCTGGAGCACCTGGACGACCGTTACCTGCGCGCGGTGGGTTATTCCACCAAATCGAAGCGTGGCGGCTTTCCCAAGATGGTGCTGATCGGCGACATCGCGGGTGACAACGCCGACGACGTGGCCAAGGCGACCAGCGAGATTGTGCGCATCGCCAACTCGCGCAGCGGCGAAGGTTTCATCGCCATCAGCCCCGAAGCGCGCAAGAAGTTCTGGCTTGACCGCAAAAAGACCGCGGCCATCTCGCGCCACACCAATGCCTTCAAGGTCAACGAAGACGTGGTGATCCCCTTGCCGCGCATGGCCGAATACACCGATGGCATCGAGCGCATCAACATCGAGCTCTCCTTGCGCAACAAGCTCAAGCTCTGCCGCGAACTGGAAGATTTTCTGGAAAAGGGCAACTTGCCGCTGGGCAAGCAAGACGACGCCAACGAGATCGCTTCGGCCGAATTGCTCGAAGACCGCGTGGCGCAAGCCCTGGCGGTGGTGCGCGAGGTGCAGGCGCAGTGGCAAGGCTGGTTGACCGATGTCGATGCCTTGTTCCCCCAGCTGCAAGACCACACCCTGCGCGCCAGCTGGAAGACGCAAATCCGCCCGGCTTTCCAGAACATCTTCTCCGGCTCGGCCTTTTTGCCGATCCTGAACGAGGTCAACGCCATTCACCAGCGCGTGCTCAAAGGCCGCGTGTGGGTGGCGCTGCACATGCACGCCGGTGACGGCAATGTGCACACCAACATCCCGGTCAACTCCGACAACTACGAGATGCTGCAAACCGCCCACGAAGCGGTGGCCCGCATCATGGTTCTGGCCCGCAGCCTGGACGGCGTGATCTCGGGCGAGCACGGCATTGGCATCACCAAGCTGGAGTTTTTGACCGACGCCGAGCTGGCCAATTTCACCGCCTACAAGGCCAAGGTGGATCCGCAAGGCCGCTTCAACAAAGGCAAGCTGCTGCGCGGCGCGGCCCTCACGGGTCTGGGCGACGATGTGCACGCCGCCGACCTGACGCACGCCTACACCCCCAGCTTTGGCCTGATGGGCCATGAGTCGCTGATCATGCAGCAGTCGGACATTGGCGAGATCGCCGCCAGCGTGAAAGACTGCCTGCGCTGCGGCAAGTGCAAGCCGGTGTGCTCCACCCACGTGCCACGCGCTAATTTGCTCTACAGCCCACGCAACAAGATTTTGGCGACCTCCTTGCTGGTTGAGGCCTTTCTGTACGAAGAGCAGACCCGCCGGGGCATCTCGGTCAAGCACTGGCAGGAGTTTGAAGACGTGGCCGACCATTGCACCGTCTGCCACAAGTGCCTGACACCTTGCCCGGTCAACATCGACTTCGGCGATGTGTCGATGAACATGCGCAACCTGCTGCGCAAAATGGGTCAAAAAAGCTTCCGCCCCGGCAATGCTGCGGCCATGTTCATGTTGAATGCCACCAATCCCGAGACCATCAAGCTGGCACGCATGGCCATGGTGGGTGTGGGCATGAAGGCGCAGCGCTTTGTGGCCGGTTTGCTCAAGGGCGTGGCCCGCAAGCAAACCAGCGCACCACCCGCCACCGTGGGTGCCGCGCCGATCAAAGAGCAGGTGATCCACTTCATCAACAAGAAGATGCCGGGCAACCTGCCCAAGAAGACGGCACGCGCGCTGCTGGATATCGAAGACAACGATTACGTGCCCATCATCCGTAACCCGAAAGCCACCACTTCGGAGTCGGAAGCGGTGTTTTACTTCCCCGGTTGCGGCTCCGAGCGCCTGTTCAGCCAGGTGGGCCTGGCCACGCAGGCCATGCTCTGGCATGTGGGCGTGCAGACCGTGTTGCCACCAGGCTACCTGTGCTGCGGCTACCCGCAAAAGGGTTCGGGTCAGTTCGATAAGGCCGAGAAGATCATCACCGACAACCGGGTGCTGTTCCACCGCGTGGCCAACACGCTCAACTACCTGGACATCAAGACCGTGGTGGTGAGCTGCGGCACCTGCTACGACCAGCTGCAGGGCTACCAGTTCGACAAGATCTTCCCCGGCTGCCGCATCATCGACATCCACGAGTTCCTGCTGGAAAAAGGCATGAAGCTCGACGCGGGCGGGGCCTATCTGTACCACGACCCTTGCCACAGCCCCATGAAGCAGCAAGACCCGATGAAAACGGTCAAGGGTTTGCTGGGCGATCAGGTGCTCAAGTCTGACCGTTGCTGCGGCGAGTCGGGCACTTTGGGGGTCACCCGTCCGGACATCTCGACGCAGGTGCGTTTCCGCAAGGAAGAAGAGCTGCTCAAGGGCGAGGCCGCCTTGCGTGCCAGCGGCGCTTTGGCCCCGCAAGCCAATGTCAAAGTGCTGACCAGTTGCCCCAGCTGCCTGCAGGGCCTGTCTCGGTATGGCGACGACATGAAAAACGGCCTGCTTGAAGCCGACTACATCGTGGTCGAAATGGCCAATCACATCCTGGGTGAAGCCTGGATGCCCGAGTACGTGAGCGCCGCCAATGCGGGCGGCATCGAGCGCGTGCTGGTCTAAGCCTGCACATTCCGACAGCAAGATTTCGAAAGCAAAAGATGGCCGGATTGAAAAAAGACATGCCCACGCCCGAGTCGCTGACCGTGCACGGTCAGACCAAGGTGCTGGAAATCGGTTTTTCTGACGGGGCGCAGTTCCGCATCCCCTTCGAGCTGATGCGCGTGTACTCGCCTTCGGCCGAGGTGCAGGGCCACGGCCCGGGCCAGGAAGTGTTGCAAACCGGCAAGCGCGAAGTCGGCATCGTCGAGATCGAACCCGTGGGCAACTACGCGGTCAAGCCCACGTTTTCAGACGGTCACGAGTCGGGCCTGTTCACTTGGGAGTACCTGTACTTTTTGGGTGACCAGCAAGAGGCGCTCTGGAAGCAGTACGAAGACCGCCTGCAAGCGGCGGGCATGAGCCGCGACGCACCCATGGACGAAGCCGCAGCCGGTGGCAGTTGCGGCCACAAGCATTGAGGGCATCGGCATGAGCACTACCCATTTCGGTTTCAAAACCGTCGACGAAAAAGAAAAAGCCAAGCACGTGCGAGGCGTGTTCGACTCGGTCGCGTCCAAATACGACGTGATGAACGACCTGATGTCCATGGGCTTGCACCGAGTCTGGAAGGCTTACACCGTGCAGGTGGCCAACCTCAAAGAGGGCGATCAGGTGCTGGACATCGCGGGCGGCACGGGCGATTTGTCGATGGCCTTTGCCAAAAAAGTCGGGGCCACCGGCCGCGTGGTGCACACCGACATCAACGAAGCCATGCTCACCACCGGGCGCGACCGCCTGGTCGACCACGGCTTGGCCCTGCCCACCCTGGTGTGCGATGCCGAGAAGCTGCCTTTTCCAGACAACCATTTCAACGTGGTCAGCGTGGCCTTTGGCCTGCGCAACATGACGCACAAGGATGTGGCGCTCAAGGAAATGTGCCGGGTGCTCAAGCCAGGCGGCAAGTTGCTGGTGCTGGAGTTTTCCAAAGTGGCCAAGCCGCTGGAAAAAGCCTACGACTGGTACAGCTTCAAGATCCTGCCCCGGCTGGGCCAGCTGGTGGCGGGTGACGCCGACAGCTACCGTTACCTGGCCGAATCCATCCGCATGCACCCCGGCCAGGAGGACTTGAAAACCCTTATGAAAAATGCCGGATTTGGCCATGTGGATTTTCACAATTTGTCGGCCGGGGTGGTAGCCTTGCACATGGGCATCAAGTGCTGAAGCCCACAAACCGCATTTTGATTTGAGTTGGAGACACCATGAACAAGTTGATGACACTGATGCTCGCGGGCGTGTTGGCCCTGGGCAGCTTGAACGCCGAGGCTGCTCGCCGCATGGGCGGTGGCAAGTCCATCGGTCAGCAATCGAATCAGGTCACCAAGCGCGATGCTGCGCCGCAAACGCCCGCGGCTCCCGCTCAAAACGCCGCACCCACCAATGCCGCCAAGCCTGCTGCTGCGCCTGCAGCGGCTGCGCCCAAGAAGCCTTGGGGCGCCATGTTGGGCGGCTTGGCTGCGGGTCTGGGGCTGGCCTGGTTGGCCAGCTCGCTGGGCATGGGTGAAGCCTTTGGCAATATTTTGATGGCCTTGCTGATCGGTGTGGCCGTGATGGCCGTCATCGGCATGATCATGCGGGCCCGCCGCGGTGGTGCTGCGCAGATGGGCGGCAACGGTGGCCTGGCTTATCAAGGTGCCGGTGCATCGGCCGAAAACCCAGCCACGTTCAAACAATACAGCCCGCAAAATGTCGGCAACGACGCCTCGGCCCGCCCCTGGGAAGGCCAAAACACCCGCTTCGACAGCTCGGCTGCAGCGCAAACCAGTGGCTCCATGATTGGTGCGGCATTGGGTGGTTCGCAAAGCTGGGGCATCCCGGCCGGTTTTGACGTGGACGGTTTTGTGACCGCTGCCAAGCGCAACTTTGTGACCCTGCAAGACGCTTGGGACCGTTCGGACATCACGGCCTTGCGCTCGATGATGACCGACGCCATGGTGGTGGAAATCCGCAACCAGCTGTCTGAGCGTGAAGCGCAGTTCCCCGGTCAGCCCAACAAGACCGAAGTGGTCATGCTCGACGCCCAGTTGCTGGGCATTGAAGAGCAGGCCGATGCCTACCTGGCCAGTGTCGAGTTCAACGGCATGATCCGCGAAGACGCCTCTTCCGGCCCCAGCCCTTTCCGCGAAGTCTGGAACATGACCAAATCCAAGCAAGGCGGCGGTTGGTTGGTCGCTGGCGTGCAAGCGCTGCAATAAAGCCCAGGTCCCTCGGGGGACCTGCACTTTCGGGAATAATCGGGGACTATGGCAACACAGTCCCCTTTTTCATGGGCCGCTCAACTGGCCCAGCAGTTCGGCTCTTCGTTTCAGCCCCCCGTTTGGGTGGTCGATGAGACGGTCAACCGCCTGGTCTTGTTTCTCAACCATGTGCTGATGAGCGAACCCGAGGCCATGGCCCGCCTCGCCCGCCAAAAAGGCCAGCGCATCGAGCTGGTCTGGGACCGCATGCAACTGCAACTGAGCCCCACCCCCGCTGGCTTGTTGGAGCGTGGGCGTTTTGAGGGCTTTGACCTGCGTTTGACGGTGACCGAAGAATCGCCGGTTTCGCTCGCTTCGGCCTTGGCCCGGGGTGACAAACCCAAGGTGCGCATCGAAGGCGATGTGCAATTGGCCGCCGAGGTCAACTGGCTGATCGACCATGTGCGCTGGGATGCCGAAGAGGACCTGGCCCGCTTGATCGGGGATGCGCCTGCGCACACCTTGGCACAAGCTGCCCGTCAGGCCATGACGGCCTTGCGCAATTTTGTCGCCCAGCGCCCAGGCACTGGGCTGCGCACCGGCAGCGCAGCATGATGCGCTGGGGCCGTTTCGGGCGCGGTGCCTTCATCGTCTTCATCGTCCTGCGCTACGGCCTGGACGAGTTGGTGCTCTCCACCTTTCAGAAACCCTGGATTCGCCTCTTGGCCCGCGTGCTGTCGGTGGGGCGTGACTTGCGTTCGCCCCGGGCGGTGCGTCTGCGCGAGGCGCTCGAACGATTGGGGCCGATTTTTGTGAAGTTTGGCCAGGTACTGTCGACCCGGCGCGATTTGCTGGCCCCCGACATCGCTGAAGAACTGGCCAAGCTGCAAGACCGCGTGCCGCCTTTCAGTTCGGCCGTTGCCGTCGCCTCGATCGAGCGGGCCTTCAACCGCTCGGTGGACGACATCTTTGAAACCTTTGAGCGCGAACCCGTGGCCAGCGCCTCCATTGCGCAAGTGCACTTTGCCACTTTGCGCAGCAAAACGGGTGAGCTGCGCGAAGTGGCCGTGAAGGTCCTGCGCCCGGGCATGCTGCCCGTCATCGACAAAGACCTGAGCCTCATGCGCATGATGGCCGGCTGGGTGGAAAACCTGAGCGCCGACGGCAAACGACTCAAGCCCCGTGAGGTGGTGGCCGAGTTCGACAAATACCTGCACGACGAGCTGGACCTGGTGCGCGAAGCGGCCAATGCCGCGCAGCTGCGCCGCAACATGCAGGGCCTCGATCTGGTGCTGATCCCCGAAATGATCTGGGACTTTTGCCACCCCGAGGTCATCGTCATGGAGCGCATGCATGGCGTGCCCATCAGCCAGGTCGACCGACTGCGCGAAGCGGGTGTGGACATCCCCAAGCTGGCCCGCGATGGCGTGACGCTGTTTTTCACGCAGGTGTTCCGCGACGGCTTTTTCCATGCCGACATGCACCCGGGCAACATCCAGGTGAGTCTCGCGCCCGAGACCTTTGGCCGCTACATCTCGCTGGACTTCGGCATCGTGGGCACGCTCACCGAGTACGACAAGGAGTACCTGGCGCAAAACTTCACGGCGTTCTTTCGTCGCGACTACAAGCGCGTGGCCGAACTGCACATCGAGTCCGGTTGGGTGCCGCCCGAGACGCGGGTGGATGAGCTGGAGTCGGCCATCCGAGCGGTGTGCGAGCCTTACTTTGACCGCCCACTCAAGGAAATTTCGCTGGGCATGGTGTTGATGCGTTTGTTCCAGACCTCGCGCCGCTTTCAGGTCGAGATCCAGCCCCAGCTGGTGCTGTTGCAAAAAACCCTGCTCAACATCGAAGGCCTGGGCCGCGACCTGGACCCTGAGCTGGACCTGTGGAGCACGGCCAAGCCCTTCCTCGAAAAGTGGATGCTGGAGCAAATCGGCCCCAAAAAGCTCTGGGAAGAACTCAAGGCCCAAGCCCCGCACTACGCCAAGCTGCTGCCGCAGTTGCCGCGCTTGCTGCACGATTACCTGCAGCAGCCGCGCACCAGCGATGCCAAGCAGATCGAGTTGCTGCTGGCCGAGCAGCGGCGTACCAATAAACTGCTGCAAACCCTGATTTACGCCGGGCTGGGCTTTGTGGTTTCCTTGGTCGTTTTGCAGGTGGGCATGCACCTGCAACTTTTCATCTGAACCTGATATCTGGAGGAGCTGCAGGTGCTGCTGACTTTTGTGATCGCTTACTTGGCCGTGACCATCGGCATCGGTTTGTTGGCTGCACGCCGGGTCCATGGCGCCAAAGATTACCTGGTGGCAGGCCGCAGCTTGCCGCTCTACATGAACGTGGCCACCGTCTTTGCCACCTGGTTCGGGGCCGAGACGGTCCTGTCGGTGTCGGCCACCTTTGCCAAAGATGGCCTGAACGGCATCCCCGGCGATCCCTTTGGTGCCACCGTCTGCCTGGTGTTGGCCGCATTGCTTTTCGCCAAGCTGTTTTACCGTCTGAATCTGCTCACCATTGGCGACTTCTACAAGGTGCGTTACGGCAAGTCGGTGGAGGTGCTCACCAGCGTGGCGATCGTGTTGTCTTACCTGGGCTGGACCTCGGCGCAGTTGACGGCGCTGGGCCTGGTCATCCATGTGCTCTCGTCAGGAGCCATTGATCTGAACTACGCCATCATGATGGGCGCGGCCGTGGTGTTGGTCTACACCGTGTTTGGCGGCATGTGGTCGGTGGCCTTCACCGATTTGTTCCAGACCGTGATCATTGTGGTGGGCCTGATCCTGGTGGCCACTTTGGTGGGGGGTAATGCGGGTGGCTTTGACAAGGTGGTGGCGCAAGCCGCTGCCGACGGGAAGTTCGACATGTTCCCGGCCGACATGGATGCTGCCGCCTGGTGGGCCATGGCCGGTGCTTTCTTTGCATTTGCCTTTGGCTCCATCCCGCAGCAGGACGTCTTTCAGCGCATGACCAGTGCCAAGGATGAAAAAACCGCCGTGCGCGGCACGGTCATTGGTGGCCTGATGTACTTTGTGATCGCTTTCATTCCCCTGTACATCGCTTATGCGGCACTGATCGCCCACCCCGAGCTCAAGGCCTTGTTCGAGTCGGAAGACGCCCGCACCATCCAGCGCATCCTGCCCGACTTGGTGCTGGGCAAGATGCCCATGTGGGCGCAGATTTTGTTTTTTGGTGCCTTGCTCTCGGCCATTTTGTCGACCGCCAGCGGCGCTTTGTTGGCCCCCACGGCGACCTTCACCGAGAACGTCCTCAGGCCTTTTGTGCCCCACATGAGCGACCGCCAATTCTTGCTGCTGCTGCGCGTCATCCTGGTGACCTTCACCTCGTTCGCCTTGCTGTTTGCCCTCAACAGCACCAGCACCATGTACGAGATGGTGCAAAACGCCTACAACGTGACCCTGACGGGGGCTTTTGTGCCTTTGGTGGCTGGGGCCTTCTGGCGGCGTGCCAACACGCAAGGGGCCCTGTTCTCGGTGGTGTTGGGTGTGGGCACCTGGCTGGTGTTTAACTTCCTGGCACCGGAGACCCTGGTGCCGGCCAACTTGCTGGGCTTGATGGCGTCCATTTTGGGCATGCTCCTGGGTTCTTTGGCGCCCAGCGTGATCGCCAACCAAGGGCAGTCCATGGCCAGCGCCCTCAGCCACGCCGACCAAGACAGCGCCAAGCGCTGAGACAGCCGTCTACGCAGCAGCGGGGTTCACTGTTGTTGTCCTTTGAGGGTTGGTTCAGCGCGACCCTCAACCGCGATGGGTGCCCGGTACGGCTGCAGGAACAGGTGGGGCTCCTTTGAGCATGGGCCTAGAAGAGTGCTGCAAAGCCTATAATTAAAAGTTTTCTTGCATCAACCCTCAAGGCTCTTCACATGCCCATTTACGCTTACAAATGCGACGCCTGCGGCCATGCCAAGGATGTTCTGCAAAAAATCAGTGATGCGCCTCTGACCGATTGCCCGGCCTGCGGTGCCCCCAAATTCAGCAAGCAACTGACAGCGCCCGGATTTCAGCTCAAGGGTTCTGGCTGGTATGTGACCGATTTCAAAGGCGGCGGAGGTGCCACAGGCGCTGCTGCCGCTTCAACCGCTGCCGCATCAGAGCCTTCTGCTTCGGCGTCCTCCGAGTCATCGGGCGCCGCCGATACCGCTGGCGGTTGTGGCGCATCCTGCGCCTGCCATTGACATGCCCAACCTTGGCCCACCCATGAAACAACGCAGCTTCAAACAGTACTTCATCACCGGTCTGCTGGTGTGGCTGCCCATGGGTATCACCGTATGGGTGCTCATGTGGTTGGTCGGCATGCTCGATGCCATATTTTTGGCGGTGCTGCATGCGGCCGACACTTTGATCCCCGGCGTCCATGCCAGCGCCGAGTACCTGCGCGGCATCCCCGGCTTGGGCGTGGCGATTGTGGCGGTGGTCATTTTTGCCACGGGTGTGTTTGTGGCCAACATGTTTGGCCAGTGGTGGCTGCGCAAATGGCATGGCCTGATGAACCGCATCCCGGTGGTGCGCAGCATCTACACCAGCGTCAAGCAGGTGGCCGACACCTTGTTTTCGGGCAGTGGCAACGCGTTTTCCAAAGCCTTGTTGGTGCAGTACCCGCGCCAGGGCTCGTGGACCATCGCCTTCTTGACCGGCAGCCCCGGGGGGGAGGTGGCCAAACACCTGGGCCAGCCCATGGTGAGTGTCTATGTGCCCACCACGCCCAACCCGACTTCGGGCTTTTTCCTGATGATGCCCAAGGCCGATGTGATCGAACTCGACATGAGTGTTGACGACGCCCTCAAGTACATCATTTCCATGGGCGTCGTGGCACCTCCCGCCACCGCTGCTCCGAAGCCTGCCGCAGCCGCACCGGTCTCATCCAATCCGGTTTGATACGGCCCTTTTGTCTCTATTTTTGCGAATCCTGAAAGTCCCACAACATGTCCATGCGTTCCCACTATTGCGGTCTGGTGACCGAAGCCCTGACCGGTCAAACCGTGAGCCTGTGCGGCTGGGTCAACCGTCGCCGTGACCACGGCGGCGTGATCTTCATTGACCTGCGTGACCGCGAAGGCTATGTGCAGGTGGTGTGCGACCCCGACCGCCCCGAGATGTTCAAGGTGGCCGAAGACGTGCGCAACGAGTTTTGTGTGCAGATCAAAGGCGTGGTGCGTGCCCGCCCCGAAGGCACCACCAACGACAACCTCAAAAGCGGCAAGATCGAAGTGCTGTGCCATGAGCTGATCGTCCTCAACGCGTCGGTCACGCCGCCTTTCCAGATCGACGAAGACAACCTGTCCGAAACCACCCGCCTGACCCACCGCGTGCTGGACCTGCGCCGTCCCTACATGCAAAACAACCTGATGCTGCGCTACCGCGTGGCCATGGAAGTGCGCAAGTACCTCGATGAAAACGGCTTTGTGGACATTGAGACCCCCATGCTCACCAAGAGCACGCCCGAAGGCGCGCGTGATTATCTGGTGCCCAGCCGCGTGCACGACGGCCAGTTCTTTGCGCTGCCCCAGTCGCCCCAGCTGTTCAAGCAGCTCTTGATGGTGGCCGGTTATGACCGTTACTACCAGATCACCAAGTGCTTCCGCGACGAAGACCTGCGTGCGGACCGACAGCCCGAATTCACCCAGATCGATATCGAAACCTCCTTCCTGACCGAAGAAGAAATCCGCGACATGTTCCAGGGCATGATCAAGCGCGTGTTCCAAAACACCATCGGCGTGGACCTGGGCGAGTTCCCGGTCATGACCTACCAGGACGCGATGCACCTGTACGGCTCCGACAAGCCCGATCTGCGCGTGAAGCTCCAGTTCACCGAAGTGACCGACGTCATGGGTGATGTGGACTTCAAGGTCTTCTCGGGCGCGGCCAACATGAAGGGTGGCCGCGTGGTGGCCCTGCGCGTGCCGGGCGGTTCGGTCGAAGGCGGCGGCATCAGCCGCGGCGAGATCGACGCCTACACCGAGTTCGTCAAGATCTACGGTGCCAAGGGCCTGGCCTACATCCGCGTCAACGACCTGTCCAAAGGCCGTGATGGTTTGCAGTCGCCCATCGTCAAGAACATCCACGACGCGGCATTGAATGCCGTGCTGGAGCGCTCGGGCGCGCAAAACGGCGACCTGATCTTCTTCGGTGCCGACAAGGCCAAGATCGTCAACGACGCCATCGGTGCCCTGCGCATCAAGATCGGCCACAGCGAGTTTGGCAAGAAAAACGGTTTGTTCGAAGACCGTTGGGCCCCGATGTGGGTGGTCGACTTCCCGATGTTCGAGTTCGACGACGAAAGCCAGCGCTACACCGCTGTGCACCACCCCTTCACCGCGCCCAAAGATGGTCACGAAGACTGGATGGTCACCGCGCCCGAGAAGTGCATCTCCAAGGGCTACGACATGGTGCTCAACGGCTGGGAAATGGGTGGCGGCTCGGTGCGTATCCACCGCGCCGACGTGCAACAAAAAGTGTTTGACGCTTTGAAGATCACGCCCGAAGAAGCCCAACTCAAATTCGGCTTCTTGCTCGACGCCCTGCAATACGGTGCGCCACCGCACGGTGGCCTGGCCTTCGGCCTGGACCGCATCGTCACGCTCATGACTGGCGCCGAGTCGATCCGCGACGTGATCGCCTTCCCCAAGACACAACGTGCCCAGTGCTTGCTGACCCAGGCCCCAAGCCCGGTCGACGAGAAGCAGTTGCGCGAATTGCACATCCGCCTGCGCAACGTGGACGCGGTCAAAACCGCCTAAGACGTCTTCATGCCCAGAGCAAAGCGCCACCTTGGGGTGGCGTTTTGCATGGTGCGCCCGGCACGGGCGCACTCTTGGAGGTGCAAGTCCTCCCGTAAGTTGATCACAGCGAACGAAGCGAAGCGCAACTGCATGAGGGTGACCGAGTGTGGGAAGGAAGCGTGGAGCGAAACTG
>Ga0255140_1000210_pt1 | contig 26052 bp, 5 predicted proteins | sample Law_Colum_RepC_8_FD_188547 | JGI IMG/M metagenome (GOLD analysis project Ga0255140, IMG submission 188547) | Freshwater microbial communities from St. Lawrence River, New York, United States - Law_Colum_RepC_8d | ecosystem: Environmental > Aquatic > Freshwater > River | place: USA: New York...
GGGCGACACCCTCACGGTCAACGCCAGCGGCAACGCCGAGCGCCTCATCACGCTCACCCAGGCCGACATCACCGCCGGCAAAATCGTCATCACCGACTACAACAGCGTGGGCAACAGCAACACCTTCACGGTGACCGCCAGCATCAAAGACATTGCGGGCAACACCAGCCCCACGCCCGACGCCAGCGACAGCGCCATCATCCGCAGCGTCATCTCTGGCGCGCCTGTGGTCACCATCACCGAAGACGGCAACAACGACGGCACCATCAACGCCAGCGAACTCGTGGGCACCGTGGGCGTCAACATCTCCATCCCCACCGCCGCGCAAGTCGGTGACACCCTCAAAGTCACCATCAACGGCACCGCGCAAAGCATCACCCTGTCGGCCGCGCAAATCGCCGCAGGCAGCATCTCGCAAGAGCTGCCAGCGCAAGCCGACGGCACCACCCTCACGGTGACCGCCCAACTCATTGACCAAGGCAACCAAGCCTCGGGCATCGCCACCGACAGCGCCAAGTTCAAAACCAGCCTGCCCACCGGCACCATCACCATCGACGCCATCACCGGCGACGACTTCGTCAGCAGCACCGAAGCCGCAGGCACCGTCACCGTCAGCGGCACCGTCACCGGCGAATACACAGCTGGCGACAAAGTCACCATCACCGTGGGCGGCACCGAATACACCGGCACCGTCAACGCCACAGGCCAATACGCCATTGCAGGCGTAGACGGCAGCAAGTTCGGCGCCGACACCGACAAAGCCGTCGATGCGCGCATCGTCGCGCACGACAGCGCCAACAACAGCGCTACCTACAACGCCACACCGCGCCCCTACACCATCGACACCGGCAGCGTCTCCACCAAGACCGCGCTCACGCTCGACCCTGTCACCGGCGACAACGTCATCACCCCCGCCGAAAGCGGCCAGACCGAAACCACGCTCACCGGCAAAGTGACCGGCGCCTTCGCAGCGGGCGACATCGTCACCCTCAGCGTGCACAACAGCACCTTCAGCGGCGCGGTAGACGCCTCGGGCGCCTACAGCATCAAAGTGCTCACCGCCGACCTGTTGGCCGACACCGACACCCAAGTCCAGGCGCGCATCGTCGCCACCGTCGACGGCGGCCAAAAAACCGCCGACGCTGCGCAAAACTACGTCGTTGAAAGCACAAACGTGCTCACCCAAACGGCGCTCAGCATCAACGTCGTCACCGCCGACAACATCATCAACGCCGCAGAAAACACCGGCACCATCGCCATCACCGGTAAAGTCACCGGCAAGTTCGCGTCGGGCGACCTGGTCACCCTCAAGCTCAGCATCACCCCCACCGTTACACAGGCCTACAGCGGCACGGTCGACAGCTCGGGCAACTACAGCATCAACGTGCCCGCCGCCGACCTCGTGGCCGACCCTGACACGCAAATCGACGGCAGCGTCACCGGCACCGGCGGCACCCTGGCCACCGCGCTGCAAAACTACGCCGTAGACACCACACTGCCCGTGGGCGCCATCACCATCGACGCCATCACCGGCGACGACTTCATCACCGCCACCGAAGCGGCCAGCACCGTCACCGTCACCGGCACCGTCACTGGCGAATTCAAAGCAGGCGACGTCGTCACCCTCACCATCAACGGCACAGGCACGCCCTACAGCGCCACCGTCAACGCCGCAGGCCAATACAGCGTCAGCGGCGTGCCCGGTGCGGCCTTGAGCGCCGGTGCCAACGTCGCCGCCGCCATCCTCGCGCACGACAGCGTCAACAACGCCAACACCTACAGCGCCACACGCCCCTACACCGTCGACGGCAACACCGACGCGCTCAAAACCGCGCTCACCCTGAACCCCATCACCGGTGACAACATCCTCACCGTCAACGAAAGCGGCCAGGCCAGCACCATCCTCACCGGCAAAGCCACCGGCACCTTCGCCGCAGGCGACATCGTCACCCTGAGCCTGCACGACAAAACGTTCACAGGCACCGTGGACGCCACGGGCGCCTACAGCATCAGCGTCACCACCGCCGACCTCGTGGCCGACACCGACAGCCGCGTCGAAGCCCGCATTGCCGCAACCGTCGGCAGCGTCAAGCAGACCGCCATCGCCGCGCAAGACTACGTGGTCGAAACCGGCAGCACCGCTGGCAAACTCACCGCCATCAGCCTCGACCCCGTCACCGCTGACAACATCATCAACGCCGCAGAAAACATCGGCTCCATCGCCATCACCGGCAAAGTCACTGGCGCATTCGCCACCGGCGACACCGTCACCTTGATGGTCAAGGGTGCACCAGTCACCGGCAGCGTCAACGCCCAAGGTGTCTTCAGCATCAACGTGCCCGCCGCCGACCTGGTGACTGACACCGACACCCAAATCGAAGCCAGCGTCACCGGCACCGGTGGCACAGCGGCCAGCGCCTTGCAAAACTACGCGGTCGACACCGTGGTGCCTGCAGGCACCATCACCATCGACGCCATCACCGGCGACGACCTCATCACCCAAAGCGAACAACTGGGCACCGTCACCCTCACCGGTACGGTCACCGGCGACTACCGCGCAGGCGACATCGTCACCATCACCGTGGGCACCGACAGCTACACCGGCACCGTCAACGCCGCAGGCCAATACAGCATTGCAGGCGTCTCGGGCGCGCAGTTTGCCCCCGACGCCGACCAGAAAGTCGCCGCCAGCATCCTGGCCAGCGACAGCGCCAACAACACCGCCACCTACACCGCTGTGCCTCGCGCCTACACGCTCGACGGCAACACCGACGCGCTCAAAACCGCGCTCACGCTCAACCCCGTGGCCGGTGACAACATCATCGACACCACCGAAGGGGCCGCTGCCAGCACCGTGCTCACCGGCAAAGCCACCGGCACCTTCGCCGCAGGCGACGTGGTCACCATCAGCCTGGGCTTGACGGGCAGCGTCAAAACCTACAGCGCCGCCGTCAATGCCACAGGCGACTACAGCATCACCGTCGACACCGCCGACCTGAAAGCCGACACCGACAGCCGCGTCGAAGCCCGCATCGCTGCCACCGTGCCCGGCAGCGCCGCCAAGCAAACCGCCATCGCCGCGCAAGACTACGTGGTGCAAGACAGCACCAACATCGGCAAAATCACCGCGCTCAGCATCGACCCCGTCACCGCTGACAACATCATCAACGCCGCAGAAAACACCGGCACCATCGCCATCACCGGCAAAGTGACTGGCGCATTTGCCTCGGGCGACACCGTCACCCTCATGGTCAACGGCTCGCCCATCACCGGCACCGTCAACGCCCAAGGTGCGTTCAGCATCAACGTGCAAGCCTTGCAACTGGTGGCCGACAGCAACACGCAAATCGAAGGCAGCATCACCGGCACCGGCGGCAGCTACGCCACCGCACTGCAAAACTACGCGGTCGACACCACACCGCCGTCACCTGCCACCACCACCATCACCATCGACGCCATCACCGGCGACGACTTCATCACCGTGGCCGAGCAGGGCGGCAACGTCACCATCACCGGCAGCGTCACGGGTGAATTCAAAGCCGGTGACATCGTCACCGTCACCGTGGACGGCACTGGTTACAGCGCCGCCGTGGACGCATCGGGCAAATACAGCGTGGCCAACGTGCCTGGCTCCAAGCTCAAAGCCGACTTTGACAACGGCGACAAAGCCGTCGCCGCCAGCATCCTGGCCACCGACAGCGCCAACAACACCGCCACCGTCTCGGCCACACCACGCCCATTCACTTTGGGCACCAACACCGAGGCGCTCAAAACAGCCCTCACGCTGGACCCCGTGGCAGTTGACAACGTCATCACCGTGGCCGAAGGCAACAACGCCACCACCACGCTCACCGGCAAAGCCACCGGCGCATTTGCAGCCGGTGACATCGTCACCATCAGCCTGGGCCTGCCAGGCAGCGTCAAGACCTACAGCGCCGCAGTGGACGCCGCAGGTGCCTACACCATCACCGTGGACACCGCCGACCTTAAGGCCGACACCGACACCCGTGTCGAAGCCCGCATCGACGCCACCGTGCCCGGCAGCGCCACCAAGCAAACCGCCATCGCCTCGCAAGACTACGTGGTCGAAGACAGCAGCACCGCTGGCAAGCTCACGGCCATCAGCATCGACCCCGTCACCGCTGACAACATCATCAACAGCACCGAAGGCGCTGGCGACATCACCATCACCGGCAAAGTCACCGGCGCATTTGCCGCCACCGACATCGTCACCGTCATGGTCAACGGCACCGGCTACACCGGCACCGCCAGCAACGGCACCTTCAGCATCGTTGTGCCCGGCGCACAACTGCTGGCCGACACCAACACCCAAATCGAAGCCAGCGTCACCGGCACCGGCGGCACAGCGGCCAGCGCGCTGCAAAACTACGCCGTCGTCCTCAACGCCGCCCCCGTGGCCGTGGCCGACACCGCCAGCATCCAGGAAGCCGGTGGCGCCAACAACGGCACCGCAGGCGCAGCGCTCGCCTCCACCACCAGCGGCGTCACCGCCCTGAACGTGCTGGCCAACGACACCGACGACAAAGACGCCACCAGCGCCCTGGTGGTCAGCGCCATCGCCAAAGGCACAGGCACCGGTACAGGCACCGCCACCCCCGTGACCGCAGGCTCCACCAGCGCCAACGGCCAAACCGTGGTGGGCGACTACGGCACCCTGACCATCGGCGCCGACGGCAGCTACACCTACAGCGTGGACCAAAACAACGCCACCGTGCAAGCCCTCAACGTGGGCGGCTCGGCCAACGACGTGTTCACCTACACCGTCAAAGACACCGCCGGTGCCACCATCACCACCACACTCACCGTCAAGGTCAACGGCGCCAACGACAACGCCACCATCACCGGCACCGTCACCGGCACGGTGACCGAAGACGACGCCACTAAAAACACCGCCACCGGCACACTCACCGTGACCGACGTGGACACCGGCGACAACAGCCTGCAAACGCCCACCAGCCTGGCAGGCACCTACGGCAGCTTTGCGCTCAACACCGCCACCGGCGTGTGGACCTACACCCTGGACAACGCCAAAGCAGCCACCCAAGGTCTGGCCGCAGGCCAGCAAGCGCTGGACGAAATCACCGTCACCAGCAAAGACGGCACCGCCTCGCAAAAAATCACCGTCACCGTGACCGGCGCGGCTGACACTGCCAGCATCACCGGCACCGCCACCGGCAACGTGACCGAAGACGCCAGCACCACCACCGCCAGCGGCACCCTCACCGTGACCGACGCGGACGCAGGCCAAGCCACGCTCGCCGCGCCCGCCAGCCTGGCAGGCACCTACGGCAACTTCACGCTCAACACCACCACCGGCGCGTGGACCTACACCCTGGACAACACCAAAGCTGCCACCAACGCACTGGCCGCCGGTGCCCAGGTGCAAGACAAACTCACCGTCACCAGCGCCGACGGCTCCGCCAGCAAAGAAATCGACGTCACCATCACCGGCACCAACGACGCGCCCGTGGTCAACGGCAACGTCAACATCAACGACGTGATTTCTACCGACTTGTTGGGCAAGGCCATGTCCGACACGACCCCGACGCTGACCATCACCGACAACGTGAGCGGTAACGCCGCACTGGGCGGCCAAGTGGTCTACACGCTGAACTTCAGCGAAGCCATAGCCGACGGCAGCCTGACCGCCAGCGACATCACGCTGCTGGGCGGCGGTGCCGCAGGCACGCTGGCCAAAGTCAGCGCTACCCAATACACCTACACCACCACTGCCCCAGCATCGGGCTCGGGCGTCATCGGTATCTCAGTGGCCGACGGCAGCTACACCAGCGCCGCTGGCGTGGCAGGTCAGGGCAACTCGGGTACGCAGGGGTATGGCACTTATGGGCAGACGGCGTCTGGCAGTACGGCTGTTGGATACAGCTCAGAAGTCTTGGGCTTGAATGAATGCGTTGTAGCCATGCCAGATGGTGGCTGGGTTGTATTCAGCACCGATCAAAATAATATTCCTTACACCATTTATAGCCATCGTTTTGATGCCAGCGGTCAAGCTGTCGGCGCAGCCAAAATTGCCGTCGCTCAAGCTAATCCGAATCCCACATTGTCCTTGCCAAGTGCGACTTTGTTGGCTGACGGAAGCATGCTTGTTGTGTGTGCTGCATCACCTGGTGGTGATTTGTTCGCGCAGCGATTGGATGCCAATTTGAATCCAACAGGCACGCTTTCCAAACTCAACACGTATGTCGCTGATTTTGGTTACAGCCCGCAATCCATTGACGTTGATGCTCTCCCTGACGGTGGTTTTGTAATTAACTACTCCAACACTACCCAAGGCGTTGTGGTTGAACGATTCAACTCAACAGGCGGCCATGTTGGTACGCCAATCATTGTCAGTTCAACCCTTGTGGGTTCTGCTGGTGGCGTTGACGTGTTCAAGGATGGTGGATTTGTTGTCTCTTGGGCCGACAAGATCAACAGTACATCCGCTGGTGCCTTTGTTCAGCGATTTAACGCGGATGGCAGTCCTAACGGTTCAGCAACTTTGGTTGCTACCGTTGCAACAGGAGTTTCCGAGATTCCAAAAACCCGTGTGGAAATTTTGGCGGATGGCAGTTTTGTCGTGATCTGGGAAAGGGCTGGTGGCACGGACTTCAACAGCAAATTCCAACGCTTCAGTGCCAGTGGTACCGCGATGGGCGCAGCTGTTGACCTTTCAGCTTCTCAGTCTGAAGGTGCGGTCGATATTGCCAGCCTGGCCGATGGCGGCTTTGTGCTGTCATGGCGCGCAGATAAGAATGCTGGTGGATATTGGCAAACACTGGTCACTCAGACCTACGATGCGAATGGCAGTGCTGTAGGCAGTCCAACGTCTTTGGCTGCTGGGTCTTCTACAACAGGCTTCTTTGATTCCCATGTCGTTTCATTGGCAAATGGCGGGTATGCCTTGACTTACGACAAGGGCGCGACTTGGGGCTCAAGCACCATCTACAGCAAAGTCTTCGCAGCCCCCGGCGGCTCCTTCCTCTCCGGCGCCACAGCCAACGCCATCGACACCTTCACCGGCGGCGACGGCGCTGACACCATCACCGCCAACGGCGGTGCCGACACCATCTTTGCCGGTGGTGGCAACGACACCGTCATCATCAACGCCGACAACGTCAGCAAGCTGGCCTTGACCAACACCATGGTCATCGACGGCGGCTCGGGCGTCAACACGCTCAAGATCGACGGCACGGGCTCGGTTCTGGACCTCACCAACGCCACCATCGCGGCCAAGGTCAGCAACTTCAGCGTCATCGACCTGACCGGTACGGGCAACAACACGCTCAAGATCAACGCCGAAACGGTCAAGTTCCTCTCGGGTGCGAGCGACAACGCGCTGACCACCGTGAACGAAGCCAAGATGCTCGTGGTCAACGGCAATGCAGGAGACGCCGTTGAGCTGCTCGACCCCAAAGTGGGCACGGCCAGCCAGTGGGTCGCAGGCGCCACCGTTACCGGTGCCAGCCTCATCACCCAGCTGGGCGCAAGCTACGGCTTTGTCTCGGGCCAAACCTACAAGGCTTACACGCTGTCGGACGCCACGGTGTACATCAACACCGCGCTCACCGTGACTGACTTTGGCACCCCCACCACCGCCATCACCGTCAGCCCAGCCATCACCGCCAGCCAAACCGTCCAAACCCTCTTCGACCTGACGAACACCTTCACCGACGTTGACACAGGCAACACCTTCAAAGGCGTCACCATCACCTCGGCAGGCACCACGGCCAATCAGGGCTCCTTGGGTTACTACGAGTACAACAACGGCAACGGCTGGATCAAACTGCCCGCAGACCTGGACGACACCAAAGCCGTCTTCCTGGCCCCGACCGACCTGATCCGCTTTGTGGCCAGCAGCACCAACGTGCCCATCAGCGGCGTCACCACCAAGCCCGACCTCGTGGCCCGTTTGGTGGACAACACCAACACCACCGCTGTCACCGGCAACGTGATCGACGTCTCCGTGCACGGCGGCAGCACGTCTTACAGCGGCGACACCGTCACCCTGCACACCACCCAGCCGCCCAACACCGCGCCCGTCAACGTCGTGCCCACCACGACGCAAACCGTGCCCGAAGACACGCAGCAAGCCATCACCGGCATCAGCGTGACCGACGCCGAAACCAACGTCATCAGCAGCCAAATCAGCGTGCTGCACGGCACCCTGAACGTCACCGCCGCCAGCGGTGCCACCATCAGCGCCAACGACGCGGGCAGCATCACCATCACCGGCACACAAACGGCCATCAACGCCACGCTGGCCACCATCAAGTACACCGGCAATCTCGACTACAACGGCGCTGACGCGCTGAGCATCATCTCCAAAGACAGCCTGGGCGGCGTGAGCGAAACCAAGCAAGTGCCGATCAACGTCACGGCGGGCAACGACGCCCCCGTGGCCGTGGCCGACAGCGTCAGCGCCACCGAAGCGGGCGGCACCGGCAACGCCACCGCAGGCGTCAACCCCGGCATAACCGGCCCCACCATCAGCAAAGTGCTGGCCAACGACAGCGACACCGAAGACCCCAACAGCGCCCTGGTCGTCAGCGCCATCGCCAAAGTGACCAGCGGCACGAGCGGCACCGACGTGGCCGTCATTGCCAACAGCACTGGCAACAACGGCACCAGCATCGTGGGCGACTACGGCACCCTGGTCATCGGCGCAGACGGCAGCTACACCTACACCGTCAACCAAAACAACGCCACCGTGCAAGCCCTCAACGTGGGCAGCCCTGCGCTCAATGACGTGTTCACCTACACCGTCAAAGACACCGGAGGCCTCACCAGCAAAGCCACCATCACCGTGGCCGTGAACGGTGCCAACGACGCGCCCACCGTGGCCAACGCCATTGCCGACACCACCGCCACCCTGGGCACAGCCGTCAATTACCAAATTGCCGCCAACGCCTTCAGCGACGTGGACAACCTCAGCAGCGAGCTCACCTACAGTGCCACCCTGGCCGACGGCTCGGCCCTGTCTACCCTGGGCTTGAGCTTTGACGCAGGCAACCGCACCGTGTACGGCACAGCCAGCACGGCAGGCACCATCAGCATCAAAGTCACCGCCACCGACACCGGCGGCCTGAGCGTCAGCGACACCTTCGACATCGTCGTCGGCTCGGCCAACACAGCCCCCGTGCCCAACCCGGCCGATGGCCTGATCAACAACCCGCTGAGCGCGCAAAGCACGCCCACGCTGACGATCACCGACAACGTGAGCACTGGCAACGCCACACTGGGCCAGACGGTCACCTACACGCTGAACTTCAGCGAAGCCATCAACGCCACGACCTTGACCGAAGCCGACATCAAAGTCGTCAACGGCACCTTGCAAGCCGGCAGCCTGACCCGCGTGGGCAGCACCAACAGCTGGACCGTGAACGTGACCGCCCCCGCATCGGGCAGCGGCGCCACCAGCGTCAGCATGGCCGACGGCAGCTACACCAGCGCGGCTGGCGTGGCAGGGCAGGGCAACTCGGATACGCAGGGGTATGGGACGTTTGGATCGGTGCCCAGCAGCAGTGCGGGTGTCACAACAGGCGGTTTTACTCGTGGTGCAGACAAACCTATGGTGGCACTTGCTGACGGAGGCTGGATGACCGTGTCTGCCAACGAAGGTGGCGGAAATGGCAACTGGGTAAATCAGATTGACCGTTTTGACAGTGGCGGAAAGTTGGTATCAACCAATAACGTTTTGGCTGGAGCGGCGATCACATCGATCAGCATGATTCAGCTGACGAACGGAAATTATGTTTTTGCGTACCAAGGATTTGGCGGCACAAGCATGTCGTCATCCATTTACGACGCAAACTTTACATACGTCGGCCCAGCTCAGTTGGGTGCGGCAGCGCCGGTCAGTGACATCAAACTGGTGGCTCTGAAAAACGGTGAATTTGTTCAGGCATGGAGCGAAACCGATAGCGTCACCTACAGTGATGTGTATGTTCAGCGCTATGCAGCAGACGGCACAAAAATTGGTAGCAAGTTTGTGGCCAATACATCAATGTCTGGTTCTGAAGTAATTTCATACATCACGGAAACCAACGATGGTGGGTACATCGTTGCATGGCATGGAAGCAGTACTCAATTCCAGATCTTCAACGCCGATGGAACGAAAAAGGGATCTGAAGTTTCTCTGCCTTTCCCTCGGGCAGAAATGAAGGTTTTGGCTGACGGCAGCATTGTTGCTGCAAATATCTCTTATACAAACGGTTCACCAACCCACATTTCTTATCAACGCTACAGCGCCAGTGGAGTGCCATTGGGCAGCGTGGGCACTTTGATGGGCAACAACGGCGTTGACGTGATGGACCTTGCCGTTTTGTCTGGTGGAGGTTTTGCCATTTCTTACACTCAGAAAATGGTTCCATCAAACGGGTGGACTGAGGCAGTAACCCAAATTTTCGACTCGGTAGGTAATTTGGTGGGTACGCCAATCGTCAACACATCAACCGCTACCGGCGGCTTCCAAAGTGTGCACACAGTTGGCTTGGCCGGTGGAGGTTTTGCCATCGCTATAGGTGGCGCTTATTGGAATGTTCTTGAAAAAGTGTACGGCCCCACAGGCGCGCTTATCAACACCGCCACCACCAGCGGCACAGTCGACACCCTGACCGGTGGCGACGGCGCAGACACCATCACCGCCAACGGCGGTGCCGACACCATCTTTGCCGGTGCAGGCAACGACACCGTCATCATCAACGCTGACAACATCACCCAGCTGGCGGCCAGCAACACCATGGCCATCGACGGCGGCTCGGGTGTCAACACGCTCAAGATCGACGGCGCGAGCACCACGCTGGACCTCACCAACGCCATCATCGCGGCCAAGGTCAGCAACTTCAGCGTCATCGACCTCACCGGCACGGGCAACAACACGCTCAAGCTCAACGCGGCTGTGGCCAAGTTCTTGTCCGGTGCCAGCGACAACGCTCTCACCGCCATCAACGAGGCCAAGCTGCTCGTGGTCAACGGCAACACCGGTGACGCCGTGCAGCTGCTCGACCCGCAAATCAGCGGCGTCAGTCAGTGGACCGCAGGCCCCACCGAAACCGGTGCCGACCTGATCGCCAAGCTGGGCGCAAGCCAAGGCTTTGTCTCCGGCCAAAGCTACAAGGCCTACACCCTGGCCGGTGTCACGGTCTACATCAACACCGCGATCGGCGTCACCGACAACGGCACGTCCACCACAGCGCCTGCACCCGTGGCCACCGCTGGCATCAGCGTGCAAGACCTGTACGGCACCCACTTCACCGACGTGGATGGCTCCACCGTGGCCAACGGCCAGTTCAAAGGCGTGGTCATCACCGACGCGGGCGACGCCACCGAGCAAAGTACGATGGGCAAGTACCAGTGGTCCACCGACGGCACCAACTGGACTGACCTGGCCCCGGGCCTGACCGACGCCACATCCGTCTTCCTGGCCCCCACCACGCTGATCCGCTTCCAGGCGGCAGCGGGCGTGGCCAGCATCAACCAGCACGAGCTCAAAGCCCGCCTGGTCGACTTGTCGGGCCAGACCAGCACCACTGGTCTGAACAACGGCGCCACGGGCGTGGACGCGCACATCAACGGCGGCAGCACCGCCTTCAGCGGCACGCCCATCGTCCTCAAAGACCTGGGTGCGCCTGCAGCGCCAAGCATCACCAGCTACTTTGACAACGTGGGCAGCGCCACCGGCAACAACGCCAGCGGCACCACCACCGACGACGCCACGCCCACCCTCAGCGGCACAGCCGAAGCGGGCAGCATCGTCAAGCTGTACAACAACGGCACCGAAATCGGCAGCACCACGGCCAACAGCGCCGGTGTGTGGACCTACACCCCGCCCACCGACCAGGCCAACGGCGTGTACAACATCACCGCCAAAGCCACCGACGCGGCCAACAACACCAGCACCGCATCGGCACCGTTCACCTACACCGTGGCCGCGCCTGAAGGCAACATCGCCCCCGTGGCCAACCCCACGGTGGTGAGCAACGTGTTTGCCGCCACGGCCACTGCGCCCGAGGTGACCATCTCCGACGACCAAAGCGCCGCCAGCGTGGCCAACGGCACGCCAGTGACCTACACCCTCAAGTTCAGCGAAGCCATCAAGGCCAGCACCTTGACCGAAACCGACCTGAGCGTGACCAACGGCACCTTGGTCGGGGGCTCGCTCACGCAAGTGGACGCGACCACCTGGACGGTGAAGGCCACTGCGCCTGCCACCGGCTCGGGCGCAACCGCCATCAGCTTGGCCAGCGGCAGCTACACCAACGAAGCCGGTGTGGCTGGTTTGGGTGGTTCGGATACGCAGGCTTATGGAGGGATGTCGATCAGCGGCCCAGACATTGAGGGTCCCACCATTCAAAACGGAGTTCCAACTGGCTGGACCACTGTGGATGGTTCGCCAACGATCAGTAACTATGCTGGCGATCCTTTCACGGGATTGTTCTCTCTCGGCAATTTGAGCGGTACGGCAACTAACGGCGGTAACTTTGCGTTGTTGATCGGTACGGCAACAACTGGCCTGAGCACAGGTAATGAAACGATGGGTACCACTCTGACGGGATTGGTTGCCGGTCAAACTTACAGGTATGCAGTTCAGTGGCAACAAGCCACTTGGACGGGCATGGGCGTTGTTGCTGGTAAAACTTACAGTGGCGGTCAACTGAAAATGTCCATTGATGGGGTGAGCAAAGTGTTCACCAGCGCAGGATTGACCGATGGTTGGCAAACCGCTGTGTATCAGTTCACTGCGACGAGCAGCACTGCTGCTGTGGTGATCAGTCCAAATGGTCTTTCAAGTGCGGTCGGTACCGACGGTGGCCTGATTGCAGTCGATTCATTGTCTGCTACCCAGCTGGATGCCGTTGCATACACAGGCACGACTGCGGCAGATGTGCTTGCAGGCGGTGACGGCAACGAAACCTTCAACATCGCTACAGCCGCCACCACGGCAGCCACCGGCACCGACAAGGTCTTCGCCGGTGCGGGCAACGACACCGTCATCTTCAACGACTTCAACGCCAGCGTCATGACGGTGGACGGCGGCAGCGGGGTGAATGCTTTGCAGATGAGCAACAGCAGCACCATCAGCAACGTCATCGACCTGACCGACGCCGCTGTGCGTGCACGCGTCAGCAACTTCAGCAGCATCGACCTGACTGGCACGGCCAACAACACGCTCAAACTCAACTGGGCCGCCGTGGCCAGCTTGTCGGGCGCGACCAACGTGGACGGCACCTTGGCCGACGAGTCCAAGATGCTGGTCGTCAGCGGCAACGCGGGCGACACGCTCAACCTGGTCAACCTGACTAGCTGGAACGTGGGCGCGGTGCAGACCGCCGCCAGCCTGAGCACGGCTTATGGCAGCGCCTACAACTTCTTGTCGGGCCACACCTACAAGGCTTACACGCTCAACGGCGCGACCGTGTTTGTGGACCAGGCCATCACCGTGGCCAGCGCGGCTTCGTCCACCACCGCCACCGTGGCCTACAGCCAGGCTGTGAGCATCGAGAGCTTGTTTGGCCCGCAAAACGGCGGCACCGACACGGCCTACAGCTTCACCGACGCCAACACCGCAGGCACGGCCAACGCCACCTTCAAGGGCGTGGCCATCGTGTTTGCTGGCACAACGGGTGAAGCCAACACCACCAATGGCACGCTGGGACGCTACCAGCTGTCAAAAGACGGTGGCGCGACCTGGACCGATGTGGCCGGCGGCTTGACCGATGGCACAGCTGTGTACGCCGACAAAACTGCGCTGATCCGCTACGCCGGTGCCACCGGCGTGGAAGCCATCAACCCACAAAACCTGACGGTGCGCCTGATCGACAACTCGGGCCTGACCGGCACCAGCACCTACAACCTGGCCGCCACCGGCACCACCATCAACGCCAGCGTCAACGGCGGCGCCACCGCCTTCAGCGGCGGCAACAGCGGCGGCACGGGCGACACCGTGACCATCAACCTGCTCAACCGCGCACCTGTGTCTTCGGATGCGGATGGGGTGGTGGTGGGGGATGCGTTTGGGGCGGCCAATCAGCCTTCGGACATGTACTCAGGCTTCACTGGGAATGGTACTTTCACCATTGGCAGCAATACTGCGACAGTGACGGGGAACTCAGGTACATCAATCGTTGCAGGCGGTACGGTGACTTACTTCCCTGCAGCATCTGGTGGCTTTTCACTGGGTGAGAATAACGTTGATGAAACCGCGACAGTGACGTTTGCTCAGCCCGTCTCAAAAATTCAAATTGATTTTGCGGCCCTTAATATTCAGGCTGGTCCCAATTATGTTGAGAATCTGAAAGTTTTCATCAACGGTACTCAGTACAAGCTGACGACATCCAATTTCACAACCTTCTACCTTCGTGATCTTCAAGTGACCACGATTCAGGGAAATGTGACCCCGAAATTCGATGCAAACGGAACGCTCATTGGCACCACAAGTACTTTGGGCGGGGATTACAACGAATTTCACGGAACAATCGTGATTGATTCTTCGACCGTTCCGGGTGGCATCAACAGTGTGGCCATCATGGATGACTTCATCACTGGTGGGCCAGTTGGCGTGATTGCCAAACTGAGCGTGGGGTATGGCGCAGCCACCGCAGCCCAATCCGTCGAAGCCCTGTTCGGCCCCACCTACACCGATGCCGATTTCGACACCATGCGTGGCGTCACCATCACCTCGGCAGGCACGGCTGGCGACTTGACCAATCTGGGCCAATACCAGTACTCCACCAATGGCGGCACCACTTGGCTGCCCCTGGCCGGTGGCCTGGGCGACAGCACTTCGGTGTTCCTGGCCAAGACCGACCTGATCCGCTTTGTGCCATCGAGCACCAACACCTCGCTGACCAACAAGCAAGACCTGACGGCCCGCCTGGTGGACGACTCGGCTGCCGTGGCCCCCACTTCGGGCGCCACCGTGGACGTGTCGGGCGCTTTGCACGGTGGCAGCACGCCCTACAGCGGCAATGCGGTCACGCTGCATGTGGAGCCCGTGGTCAACCACGCCCCCGTCTTGGCCGACACAGCCTTGAGCTTTGCCAACGTGGCCCAAACCGCCACACCGGTCGCACCGACCGGCGCGGTGGGTGTGTTGGTCAGCAGCCTCATGGGCGGCGTGACCGATGCCGACACAGCCGACGGCAAAGGCATGGCCATCACCGGCGCAGACACGGCCAACGGCAAGCTGTTCTACAGCACCAACGGCGGCACCACCTGGACCCAGGTGGACACCAGCACCGCACTCAGCGATGCCCACGCCTTCTTGATCGGCTCGGACGCAGACAACCGCCTGTACTTCCAGCCCAACGCCAACTACGCAGGCACCAGCAACGCGCTGACCTTCCGCGCCTGGGACAAAACCGCAGGCGGCACCGAAGCCACCTTCACCACCATCTCCGCCACGGGTGGCAACACCGCCTTCTCGGCCACGACCGACACGGTGGGCCAGACGGTGCCGATGTCGTATGTGGCTTTGACGGATTCCATCAGCAGCGATGTGACAAACGACTATGCAGGCCGTGACGTGTCCAATGCAGGTGACGTGAACGGCGACGGCTACGACGATTTGCTCATCTCTGCCAGTGGCAGTTTCGCTGCCTCGTGGGCAGGCAAGGCCTACGTGGTGTTTGGCAACTCGGGCAATTTGATGCCCATGAGTTTGTCAAGCCTGACAGTCGCTGGCAACTCGGCAGGTTTTGTCATCAACGGTGCATCAGCTAACGATTACATTGGCAACAGCGGCACCAGTTCAGACTCCGGCGTTTCGGCTGCGGGCGATTTGAACGGTGACGGTCTCGCCGACGTGATTGTGGGCAGCGGAACGGTCGATCCGAACGGTGCCGAGTCGGGTGCCTCGTATGTGGTGTTTGGCAAGAAAGACACCAACGCGGTCAATTTGTCAGCGGTTGCTGCTGGCTCAGGTGGCTACATCATCAAGGGTGAGGCCACCAATGATTACAGTGGTTATTCTGTCTCCAGTGCTGGCGACGTCAACGCCGACGGCATTGCAGACTTGATCATCGGCGCACCCCAAATGAATACGACAGCTCACTCGGGCAAGAGCTATGTGGTGTTTGGAAAAACAGGCAGTTCTACATCGATTCAGTTGTCAGATGTGGCGGCAGGCAACGGCGGCTTTGTGATCAACGCTCAGGCTGCATCGGATTCCAGTGGTGTCAGTGTGTCAAGCGCAGGTGACGTCAACGGTGACGGTTTTGCCGATCTGATCGTTGGCGCGAACCAGGGTTATGCGTCACCTTCACAGCCGGGTCGCGCTTATGTGGTGTTTGGTAAATCAGACGCTGCGGCAGTGAGCTTGGCCAACGTGGCCGCAGGCACTGGTGGATTTGTGCTTTACGGCGAGTCTGCGGGTGACATGGCGGGCAAGTCGGTTTCTACGGCTGGTGACGTCAACGGTGACGGTTTGTCCGATTTGATTGTTTCGGCTCCTAACGCTGACCCCAATGCCACTGTCGATGCTGGCCGCAGTTATGTGGTGTTCGGTCGCACCGGCACAGGGGCCATCAACTTGTCAGCCGTTGCTGCAGGCACAGGTGGTTTTGTCATCAATGGCGGCGCGTCGTATTCACAAGGTGGCACATCCGTATCTTCTGCAGGCGACATCAACGGCGACGGTCTCACCGATCTGTTGGTGGGTGCAGTAGGCCGCACTTATGTGGTGTATGGCCAAACCGGACCGACGGCCATTAACTTGAGCGCAGTGGCTGCTGGCAGCGGTGGCTTTGTTGTTTACAGTGGCCAATCGGCTGCCGATTCTTTGGGGGCATCGGTTTCAAATGCTGGTGACCTCAATGGTGATGGTTATGACGATTTGGTGGTGGGCGCTTGGTCGGCTACGGTGGGAACTGCCACGCAAGCAGGCAAAACCTATGTGATCTACGGCGGCCCACAGTTCATCAGCGGCACCGTGGCCACAGGCACCGGCACAGCAGGCGACGAATACGTGGCAGGCACCAGCGGCAACGACACCCTGACGGGTGGCGGCGGTGTGGACCGTTTCAACGCAGGCATGGGCAACGACACCGTTGTGCTGCAAGCGTCTGACGTGACCAACCTGGCCAGCACCACCATCGGCGGGGCCAAGGCCATGGTCGACGGCGGCACGGGCTTTGACACCCTGCAAGTGTCGGCATCGGGCGTGAACCTGGACCTGACCGCCATCAGCAACGTGAGCGCCATGGTCAACGAAGGCGCCAGCCGCATCAACAGCATTGAGCGCATCAACCTCGGCGCCGACGCCACAGCCAACACGCTGACCCTGACGGCCAAAGATGTCAACGACATGGCCGACTTCAACAGCATCCGCTTGGGTGCCAGCGAGGACGGCAAGACCTGGAGCAACGTGAGCGGCACGGCCTTGAGCGCCACCACCAAGTTCCACCAAGTGGTGGTGGAAGGCACGAGCGCTGATACGCTGAACCTGGGTTCTGGCTTTGCCTTGGTGGGCACCGTGAACAACGGCACCGCCAACTACAACGTGTACCAAAACACGGCCAAGAACTCACAAGTGATCGCCGACAGCGCCATCACCAACGTGGTGATGGACGTTGCGCCGACGCTGTTGAGCACGTCGCCGGTGGACAACAGCAATGTGGCCTTCGCTGACGTGGGCAACAACCTGACCATGACGTTCAGCGAAGCGGTTAAGAAAGGCACTGGCACCATTCAGCTGTACAAGGCCGACGGCACCCTGGTCGAAAGCTTCGACGCCGCCACCAGCACGCTGGTGACAGGCTGGGGCACCGGCACCTTGACCATCAACCCAACAGCCAGCCTGTTGGCTGGCACGGGCTATTACGTCAAGGTCGCCACCACCGCCGTGACCGACCTGTCTGGCAACGCCTATGCGGGCATTGCTGATGCAACGACGTTCAACTTCTTGACGCTGAACTCGGATGGCAGCATTCCGGTGGTGCCGCCTTATACAGGCGACACACCACAGCAGCTGGGTTATTCGGTCTCTACCATTGGTGATGTGAACGGTGACGGATACGACGACGTCATCGTCGGTGCCATAACGGACGTCACCACCACAACAAAGGGCGCAGCCTATGTGGTTTACGGCAACGCAGCGGGTGTGGGGGCGAATGTGGTCAACGGGACGATTGCAGCGTCTGAGGGCTTCAAAATTTCAGGTACCTTCATCAACGGTGCTGACAGCCGACTTGGCACTGCAGTGTCAGGAATTGGCGACGTCAACGGCGACGGACTTGACGACTTCATCGTCAGTGCACCTTCTGATACGACCGGTAACTATGCCGGTGTGGACTACATCATTTACGGCAGCAAAACCAGCACCAATGTGAGTGTGAGCTCTTTGGCAGCCAGCCAGGGTTTCACGATCACCGGCGTTGCCAACCAATATTTCGGATACGGCGCATCGGGCGTGGGCGATATCAACGGTGACGGCATTGGCGACATGCTTGTGTCGTCGTGGTGGCAAAACACGGCCTATGTGGTTTATGGCAGCACCAACAACGTCAATCTGAACTTGGCCAGTGGCACCATTGCACAAAGCCAAGGTTTCAAGATCCAGGGTCTGACTGACATTTCAGAGCAGGTCTCGGGTGCGGGCGACGTCAACGGTGACGGCCTGGCCGATATCATCATTGGTGCAGACACTGCGGATGCTGCGTATGTGGTGTACGGCAAATCGGGCACCACAGCCACCACGGTGGATTTGGCCTCGGGCAACATTGCGGCTACGCAAGGCTTCAAGATTTTGTCCAGCACGTCCTCGTCGCTCGGCAACGAGGTGACCAGCTTGGGCGATGTGAACGGTGACGGCCTGGCCGATGTGGCAGTGGGTGCTCCGTTCGATAAGAGCTTTTATGTGGTCTACGGCAACACCACGGGCAGCACGGTGGATCTGACTTCGGGTGTGATCAATGCCAGCCAGGGTTACAAGATCTCGGGCCTTTCGTCTGGCGGTACGGGCAATTCAGGCGAAATTGCCAGTGCTGGCGACATGAACGGCGACGGCTTGGCCGACTTCGTAATTGGCGACCCCGTTGCAAACAGTGTGTATGTCGTGTACGGCAGCAGCAGCAATACGGCGCTGAACCTGAGCACTGGCACGATTTCGGCGGCCCAAGGCTTCAAGTTGCGTGGCGACACCCTCAGCGGCAGTTTTGGTCATGCCGTAGCCAGTGCTGGCGACTTCAACGGTGATGGTTTGAGCGACCTGATCATTGGTGACTACACCAGGAATAACAAGGGCGCTTATTACATGGTCATGGGTGGCACGCAAAACGTGACCGCTGCGATCAACCTCACCGGCACCGGTGCCGACGAGGCGGTCATGGGCACCGCAGGCAACGACGTGCTGACCGGCAACGGCGGCGTGGACCGTTTCTTTGCAGGCAAGGGCAACGACACCATCGTGCTGCAAGCGTCTGACGCGACCAACCTGGCATCCAACTCGGGCGCGACGCGCTCGACGGCCGATGGCGGCGAAGGCTACGACACGATCCGCCTGACCGCTGGCATGACCCTGGACCTGACCGCTGTGACCAACGCAGGCGCGATGGGCCTGGAAGAAAACAGCCGCATCGAGGACATCGAACGCATCGACATGGCCACCGACACCACAGCCAACACGTTGACCTTGACGGCTCAAGATGTCAACGACATGGCTGACTTCAACAGCATCCACACTGGCACGGTCAGCGACGATGGCAAGACCTGGAGCAACGTGAGCGGCACCGCCTTGAGCGCGACCACCCCATTCCACCAAGTGGTGGTGGAAGGCACGAGCGCTGACACCTTGAACTTGGGTGCTGGCTTTGCGCTGGTGGGCACCGTGAACAACGGTACCGCCACCTACAACGTGTACCAAAACACGGCCAAGAACTCGCAAGTGATCGCCGACAGCGCCATCACCAACGTGGTGATGGACCTTGCGCCGACACTGGTGAGCACTTCGCCGGTGGACAACGCCCAAGTGGCTTTCGCTGCCGTGGGCAACGACCTGACCATGACGTTCAGCGAAGCGGTTAAGAAAGGCACAGGCGCCATTCAGCTGTACAAGGCCGACGGCACCCTGGTCGAAAGCTTCGACGCCGCCAGCAGCGCGCTGGTGACAGGCTGGGGCACCGCCACCTTGACCATCAACCCATCCGCCAACTTGTTGGGTGGCACGAGCTATTACGTCAAGGTTGCGCCTACAGCGGTGCAAGACCTGGGTGGTAACGCCTATGCAGGCATCACCGACACGACGACGTTCAACTTCTTGACGCTGAACTCGGATGGCAGTCTGCCGGTCGACCCCGCTTACGCTGGTGCGCCAGCTGCGCAGGTTGGCCGCTCGGTGGCCGGTTTGGGCGACGTGAACGGTGACGGCTACGACGACTACTTTGTGGGTGCCCCAGGTACCGATATCCAGTCTTACACGTCCACCAGCCCTGGTGCTGCTTACGTGATTTACGGCAATGCTTCGGGCACAGGCGTGAGCTTGAGCAGCGGCAGCATCAATGCCAGCCAGGGCTTCCGCGTCTCGGGCTATGCCGACAAATTGATGGGCACTTCTGTGACCGGTTTGGGCGATATCAACGGCGACGGATTAGCCGACATGATGGTCACTGGTACCACCCCCAACGGATCTTGGGGCACACCAACTTCGCCGGTGGCCTTCGTGCTTTATGGCAAAGCCAGTACCTCGGCCTTGTTGACCTTGAGCGACACCCTTGCCGCCACCGATGGCTACAAACTCACCGGTCAGGCCTACAGCTATTTCGGTTATTCGGTCAACAGCGCAGGTGACGTCAACGGCGACGGTTTGGCCGACATGATCATTGGCGCCTACAACGCAGGCAACGCCAATAACACTGTCAATGGTGGCGGTGCGGCCTACGTTATCTACGGCAATACCACTGGTTTTGTGCCCAACCTGAGCACCGGTACCATTGCTGCCAGCAACGGTTTTGTCTTGACCAATAGCGTCACAACGCCAATAGCTGCGACCCCAACGCCCACAGACGGTTTGGGTGTTTCTGTCTCGGGTGCAGGCGACGTCAACGGCGACGGCTTGGCCGACGTGATCGTGGGCGCTTATGGCCGCAACAACTACTCGGGCGCTGCTTATGTGGTCTACGGTAAAGCCGGTGGCACATTCACTGGCCTTGAACTCAGCGGTGGCACCATTGCCTCCAGCAACGGTTTTGCCATCTCATCCACAATGGCCAACTCTCAGTTGGGCAACACAGTCAGCAGCGTTGGCGACATCAACGGCGACGGTTATGCCGACGTGGCCGTGGGCGCTGTTCGCAACGATGTGAGTGGCACTACCAACTCAGCTGGTGCGGCATACATCATCTACGGCGGTTCTAATGTCACTTCGCTCAGTGTGGGCACCGGTGCCATGAATGCCTCGCAGGGCTTCAGGATCTTGGGTCAATCCGGCAGCTGGTTAGGTGGTTCGTCCCTGGGCGGAATTTCCAGTGCAGGCGACGTCAACGGCGACGGCCTGGGAGATATGATCATCAGTGCATACGGTGAAGGCACATTCAAAGGTGCCGTCTACGTTGTCTATGGCAGTACCACCAACTCGGGCACCTTGGACCTGAGCTCAGGCACCATCGCCGCAAGCAATGGCTTCAAGTACGCGTATTCGGGCACACAAAACTACCGTTACGGCAACGCAGTTGCAGGCGCGGGCGACATCAACGGTGACGGTCTGGACGACCTGGTCGTGGGCGCCTACACCGCCAATAACAACGCTGGCGCTTACCACTTGATTTTGGGTGGTACGCAAAACGTGACCACGGCCATCAACCTGACCGGCACCAGCGCTGACGAAGCCGTCATGGGCACCGCAGGCAACGACGTGCTGACCGGTAACGGCGGCGTGGACCGTTTCTTTGCAGGCCGTGGCAGCGACACCATCGTGCTGCAAGCGTCTGACGCGACCAACCTGGCATCCAACTCGGGCGCGACGCGCTCGACGGCAGATGGCGGCCAAGGCTTCGACACGATCCGCCTGACCGCTGGCATGACCCTGGACCTGACCGCTGTGACCAACGCAGGCGCGATGGGCTTGGAAGAAAACAGCCGCATCGAGAGCATCGAACGCATCGACATGGCCACCGACACCACAGCCAACACGTTGACCTTGACGGCCAAAGACGTGGCAGACATGGCCGACTTCAACAGCATCCGCTTGGGTGCCAGCGACGACGGCAAGACCTGGACCAACGTGAGCGGCACCGCGCTGAAAGCCACCACCAAGTTCCACCAGGTGGTGGTGGACGGCACGAGCGCCGACACCTTGAACTTGGAAGCGGGCAACGGCTCCTGGTTCAACATGGGCGAAGTCAGCAATGGCTCGACCAACTATGTTGTGTACCAAAACACCGCGATGAACTCGCAAGTGATTGTGGACAAGACGGTGGTGGTGAACAACAAGGACGTTGATCCTTTGATCGCTTCGCTGATGACCATTGAGGTGCTGGGCATCACGCCGTCTTCAACAAGTGGCGTTTATGCAAGTTTCACGGGCGCGCCTACGTATGTGGCGGGTGGCACGGTCACCGTGCACGACTCCGCGACCGGTGCCGTGGTGTTGACGCGAAACTCTTGGGATGCTGGAAGTTTTACCAACAACTTCGTGGAAACAGGCATGGTCGTTGGCCACAAGTACTATTTCCAACTGAACTATCCCGACGGTGCGTCGTACCGTTTGAAGAACAGCGTGCAGTACAACGGTTCATCCACGCAAGCCACTCAGGTGGACTTCTTGACCAGCCCCTTGGTGCTGGACTTGAACGGCGACGGCGTGCAAACACTGGATCGGAGCCAGGATGTGTTGTTTGACCTGAACAATACGGGCGACAAGCAAAAGGTGAGCTGGATCGACAAGCAGGACGGTTTGCTGGTTGTTGATTTGAACGGCGACGGTCAAGTCAACAGCGGCGCCGAGTTGTTGGGCAGCAGCACCAAGCTGGCCAATGGTTCTGTGGCCAGCGATGGCTGGGCCGCGCTGGCAGGCATGGACACGAACCTGGACGGTGTGATCGATGCGAAGGACGCCAACTTTGACAAGTTGCGTGTGTGGGTGGATGCCGACGCCGACGGCGCGACCGATGCGGGCGAGTTGAAGACGCTGGCCGAAGCCGACGTGGCCAGCATCGACTTGAACCATGACAACAGCGTGACCCAGCAAAACGGCAACGTGCTGCAGGGCGTGTCCAAGTACACCACGGCATCGGGCGCGACCCGCGACGTGGTGGACGTGTGGCTGCAGGCGACCCCTGTGACCGCTGAAGTGCCCGTTGACGCGAACACCCAAGTGAGCACCGAAGTGACCGCCGAAGTGACCGCCGAAGATGTGGCCGCCGCCATCGCCGTGTGCACCGCCGCCGCCGAGTCGAGCACCTACTCGCTCAGCAACGGCCAGAGCCTGGACCTGACCACCGTGCTCAAGGACATGAGCTTCAACGGCATCGTCAAGGGCCTGGAGCAAGTCGACATGGCCACCGACGCCACCGCCAACGTGGTGTCCCTGACCCTGGCCGACGTGCTGAGCATGCCCACCACCGACGGCGTGCACAAACTGGTCCTGACCGGCGCAGCCAACGACAAGGTCATGCTGGTCGAAGCCGAATGGACCGACACCGGCACGGTGATCAACCAAGCGGGTCACAACTACGCCGTCTACACCGGCACCTCAGACCCCTCAGCCCAACTGCTGATCGACCAACAAATGCTGCAGTCCCACCAGACCAGCTAAACCCAAAGGGCCGCCACAAGCGGCCCTTTTTTTGCGGTGTGGGAGCCCACCCCTGTGGGCGATTGGCGTGCCATGGCGATATGCCCGAAATCGCCCACAGGGTGCTCCCACAAAACACCTATGCGTGATGGAGATGGAAAAAAGCAGCCTGGATGATGATTATTTTTGTATATACAATAAGGAGCACTCATGCAGTACGAGTTTGACGCCAACAAGGACTCAAGCAATCTGACTAAACATGGGGTGTCGTTTTCTGAGGCTGAGGCTTTTGATTGGGATGGTGCCGTGGTTCGAGAGGATTTGCGTAAGACCTACAGTGAGCGGCGATTTCAAGCGGTGGGCTATTTGAACGAACGCTTGCATGTGATGGTGTTTTGTTTACGCGCAGATGCTGTGCGTGTGATCAGTTTGCGAAGAGCCAATTTGAGAGAGGTCAATGACTATGCCAAAACTTAAAGTGAATACGCGGCTGCCTACGGCGGCTGAAGACTCACGCATCAACACGGGGATTGCCGCTGATGAAGACAGCCCCGAGTTTTCATCAAAAGGGTTTTCAAAAGCGATGCCCGTGAGCGAAATTTTTCCACCAGAAACGGTCCAGGCTTTGGTCGCAATGAAGCGCTCAACGGGTCGCCCCAAATCGGAAACCCCCAAAGTGTTTACCGCTATTCGTTTGGATGCGGATGTGTTGGCTCAGTTCAAGGCGACAGGTAAAGGATGGCAAACACGCATGAATGCAGCGCTACGACAGTTCATCGTAGAGCACCCGCTGCAAGGCTAAAGGTAGCCAATAGCGACCAAATTTTGCCGCCTCGCTCCCCGATGCTTGTGCCTTCGTAGGAGCCCACCCCGTGGGCGATTGCCTTGTTACCCTTGTGGGAGCCCACCCCTGTGGGCGATTGCCTTCATTGCCCTTGTAGGAGCCCACCCCGTGGGCGATGACTTTGCCTTCGTAGGAGCCCACCCCGTGGGCGATGACTTTGCCTTTGTAGGAGCCCACCCCGTGGGCGATTGGTTCCTGCGCCGAAGGCGAAATGGTTAACGGCACCATCACCCCCGAAGATGTGGCCGCCGCCATCGCCGTGTGCACCGCCGCCGTCGAGTCGAGCACCTACTCGCTCAGCAACGGCCAGAGCCTGGACTTGACCACCGTGCTCAAGGACATGAGCTTCAACGGCATCGTCAAGGGCCTGGAGCAAGTCGACATGGCCAACGACGCCACCGCCAACGTGGTGTCCCTGACCCTGGCCGACGTGCTGAGCATGCCCACCACCGACGGCGTGCACAAACTGGTCCTCTCCGGCGCCGCCAACGACAAGGTCATGCTGGTCGAATCCGAATGGACCGACACCGGCACGGTGATCAACCAAGCGGGTCACAACTACGCCGTCTACACCGGCACCTCAGACCCCTCAGCCCAACTGCTGATCGACCAACAAATGCTGCAGTCCCACCAGACCAGCTAAACCAAAAGGGCCGCCAAAAGCGGCCCTTTTTTTGCGCCAGTCGCTCCGCGATGCCATGTTGTAGGAGCCCACCCCGTGGGCGATTGGCGCGGCTTCATCTCTCTGTGGGAGCTTGCCTGCAAGCGATTGCCTGCCCTGGCGCCGCACGAAAAATCGCCCACAGGGGTGGGCTCCTACAAAAACCCCACAGGCAATCGGTTTTTGCCTTCGTAGGAGCCCACCCCGTGGGCGATTCTGAAAAACTTGTAATGTATGTATTCAGTATGCATAATAACGATGAGCAGTTTGAATTTGATCCAGTCAAAGCGAAGAGCAATCTCAAAAAGCATGGGGTCAGTTTTGCGCACGCAGAGCAAGCTTTGCGCGACGAATATGGCATGACGATGGATGATCCAGATGCTCAAGGTGAGCAGCGATTTTTGACTTTGGGTATGGATGCTTTAGGCCGTGTGCTCGTGGTGTGCCACACCCAACGCGATGATCGCAGGCGTTTGATTTCTGCACGAAAAGCAAGTCCCAACGAGGCAAGGAATTACCATGCGTAAAGAATATGATTTCAAAGCGGCCAAGCGTGGTGCAGTGCTGCCTTCACCTGGCAAAACACGCATCACGATCATGCTGGACGATGACGTGATTGAGGCATTTCGAGCCAAAGCCGAAGCCTCTGGTCGCGGCTATCAAACCCTCATCAACGATGCGCTGCGCAACGCCATCGACCCAGAGGCAGCCCCAGTTTCTCTTCGTGCCTTGCGCACCTTGCTTGAAGAACGCTTTGCGCTAGCGGCATAAGCCCAGTCATCGCAAAAGCCCACCCCC
>Ga0255140_1000211_pt1 | contig 25943 bp, 23 predicted proteins | sample Law_Colum_RepC_8_FD_188547 | JGI IMG/M metagenome (GOLD analysis project Ga0255140, IMG submission 188547) | Freshwater microbial communities from St. Lawrence River, New York, United States - Law_Colum_RepC_8d | ecosystem: Environmental > Aquatic > Freshwater > River | place: USA: New York...
GGCGATCGTTGCGGGCAATCCAGAGATTGAGCAGGAGAAGGCCTGGCGCTATACGGCCAACATGGAATTCCGGCTGCCGCAGGATCGCGGTGTTCTGAACGCCAACCTGTTCTTCTACGACATTGAAGACGCCATCGGAAAAATTGACATCTCGCCCTCGGCCACGCAAATTCTGTCCGCCAATGGCAACACGGGTGACGGCGAGATCTATGGCATCAATGTCGATGCCAGTATTCGCTACAGTGTTTTCGGGCTGCCCGCCACGCTGATCACGGCGGGCTTGCTTGTGCAGGAGTCCACTACAATCGATCCGATGGGCGGATTCGAGCGCCGCATCGTGCCTTACGACCGTGGCAACTTCCGCCTTGGAGTGCGCCAGGACCTGCCGGCTCTGGGGCTGAGCGTCGGCATGAATTACCGTGAGGGTATCGAAGGCAATCGCAGAATTGTCGATATCGACAAGATCGATGTGGTGGGATTTCCCATAACGCTCAATCTGTTCGCGGAAAAGCGCGCGTTTGGTGGCTATGTGTTCCGTCTGGATATCAACAATGTGAACGATGGCGAACGCTGCCGCACCCGGGAGCGTTTCGGGGGCTCGCTGGTAATGGCGGCGCCGGTGGTCGAGTATGAGAACAACTGCAATATCACCGGGCCGCAGTACGTCGTGACGGTGCGCAAGACATTTCAATAGGCAGCGCCAGGCGGGCCGGTGAGTGCCGGCCGGCTTGCAAAGGACTGTCGGCTCTACTATCTTCGCCGGCCTGACGCCATCTCTCGATTCACTGCAGCGACACGGGTATGCAACTGCTACAGCACGCAACAAGTTTCATGGCCATCTCGCAACTGCTGTTCATGGCACTGTTCTATCTGGCCTATTACCGGCACCAGCTGCTGGGCAAGTTGATGGCGTTGTACGCCGTTTGTCTGATGGGCTTTATCCTGGCGGTGCTTCCGGAGTTCGACAGTGGCCCTCGCGTAGTCGACATCGCGCTCGGAATCCTCGCCATTACCTCGCCTGCATTGCTCTGGGTCATCACTCGCTATCTGTTTGTGGATGAACCGAAAGTTGCCCCGGTTATCTGGGCAGTGATCGTGGGCTACATTCTTCTGCGCGCGATCGGCATGGTGGTGGGAGATGACAGTGGCGTGGCCTATCTTCTGCTGTTCGTGGTGCCGCAGCTGGCCATGCTTATGTTCGCCTGCCATGTCGTGTACCTGGCGGTGCTGGGGCTGGGTAGCGATCTGGTGGAGCCGCGCCGCAAACTGCGCGTGCCCTTCGCCATTACCATGGGCTCCATCGTGGCCATCATTGTCGGTTCGGGCTTTCTGCCACTACCGGGGGTATGGGTCTACAGCGTCTATATTGGCGCCATCTTCCTTTTCATTCTGTTCTTCAATCTCGCCACTTTCCGGCTGCACAAGGACTCGCCGCAGCTTATCGAGCCCGTCGTCGAGTCATCGCTGCCTTCTCTAAAAAGCCGCGTGAGCGAGCGGGACAAGGATCGCCCTCTGATCGATCGCATCCACAATGTCATGGAGACGGAGCGGCTCTATGCGCAAACCGGCCTGACCATCGGCGAGCTGGCGAGTCGTGTGTCGATGCAGGAGTACAGATTGCGCAAGCTGATAAATCAGAAGCTGCACTACCGCAATTTCAATCAGTATCTGAATCAGTACCGCATCGCGGAAGCAGCACGGCGTCTGCAGAACAAGGAAGAGAGTCAGGTACCCATTTCGACCATTGCGCTCGATGTCGGCTATGCGTCACTGTCATCCTTCAACAAGGCGTTCAAGGAGCTGCACGGCGTCACACCTTCGATTTTCCGCAGCAGAGCGCTGATTTGACGCGCCCGCTGGCGAAGCCCGCCACCAGAATCCGCCAGTTTCAGAGGATGCAGCGAGTGGCTTGATCGAAGAGACTGCCACCTACCGGGTCGAAGATGACATCCGCACGCTTGTCGTCGGTCACCTTGAGCGATGCGGCATGTACATCCATGAGGGCTGATGCAACTACTTTTGCCAGGGGGGAACAATCCCCGGATGCAGGCGTGAAAGCCTTTTCCCGGCCATTGGCCTATAATCAGGCCATCAATCCAGCCAGGAATCAGGCGTGTGTCATGCGGCTAGACCAATATCAGCGCGACTCCATTCTGCAAGAGATGGGCATTCAGACTTATGTGCCGCGTCAGCCTCTGCCTGGTGCTCGCGCGTCCGTGCCGAGCGAGCAGCGTCAGTCCGCTCCAAAAGAGACGCGACCGGCCGCGCCCGCCGCTGTTCTGCCGCGGAGTCCTGAGCCTGTTTGTGTGCCGGGCGTTTCAACATCTCCCGCGATGCCGCAGAAGGCTGTTCCCGCGCCAATGGCTGCTGTGCCAGAGGAAGCTGCCCGTTTCGCTTTCGCCTATATCCCGGTGAACGAACATCTCTCCGTCATCAACGAATTGCCCTGGGCGCGCTCGGCCGCACTGTCGCCTTCTTGCAGACAGCTGCTGGCCGACATGCTCAAAGCGCTAGGAGTACCTTGTGAGCCGGCGCAATTGAATCCAATGGTGTTTACATGGCCACTTTCTGACGCCGGAGACATGCCGGTGGACTCCGAGAGTGCAAGGCACATGCTGGAAGGCTTCCTTTCCAGGCGTCTGAAGTTGCGTCCGGTGCCATACTTGATGGTGCTCGCAGAGCAGTCTGCAGAATTTCTGTTTCCTGCGCAGGCAGTCTGGCATTTCAATGGCGATGCCCTGATGCAGCATCCGCGCCTGACTGTCGAGATGGTGATCACCCACAGCCTCAACGCCATGGAAGCTGTGCGCGAACTGAAGCGCCCCGCCTGGCAAGCGCTGCAGCCTTTGAAGCTCGCGCTTGCCAGTAATCGTCTGACCGATGGCGAGTCCAGGGGCTGACATGCACACGTTGCCGGCCCGATCAGATTCCATAAATGTATTTCTGCGAGCCATGCGGGCGAGTGATCTCGACCTGGTGGTGGAAAGCGAGAATCTGTCTCTCAAGAATCCATGGTCCAAACGCATCTTTTCCGATTGCCAGCGTGCTGGATATGAATGCTGGGTACTCGCGACGCGCGACAGGATTGTCGCCCACGGGGTGTTGTCGGCAGGGGCCGAAGAAGCCCATGTGCTGACGATTTGCGTCCATCCTGATTTCCGGCGCCAGGGCTATGGACGACGAATGCTCCGACATCTGCTGGATAAAGGCTATCGCAAGAACGCAAGTGTGTGCTTTCTGGAAGTAAGGTCTTCCAATGCAGAGGCGAGGCAGCTCTACTTGTCCATGGGCTTCGTACAGGTGGGGGAGCGCCGCCAGTATTACCCTGCAGATCAGGGCGCGACGCATCGCGAAGACGCACTTATTCTTTCGTGTCCTCTTCCGCTGTAGAGGCCTGGCCAAAAACCTTGCGTCCCAGATAGCGCGCGCCATAATACAAGGCGACAAACGTGGCAGCGAACACCAGAATCAGCAATAGCAGCAACAGGATACTGACGAAAAAGCGCAGGAGATTGTCCCGCGCCTCATCGTATGCCGATGCCAATGCATAAAGAGATGCGGCTCCAATTGCCAGTCCACTGAGGGTTGAGCGGGTACTCTTGCGCATTTTCAATCGAGGTATCTTCATTTCGAGCCTTGTCTATCGAGGTTTCAGGCGTTGAACAAGGGAACGCCATCTTTGTCCGGCCAGGTGTGCCGGCATTCCGGAAACTGACTGCAACCCCAGAACCAGCCGTTCTTGCCGCGCCGGCGTTTCAGTAGCTGACCGCAGGCTGTGCAGCGCCAGGCCTTGGCAGGCACGCCATTATCGTCGGCAAGCCGAGTCTTGCAACCTTTGTCGTATCCCGTGCAATACCAGTAGGGCCCCTTGCTGTTCTCGGCCTTGATCAAGGCCCGCGTGCATACCGGGCAGCGGTAACGCTCGTCGGGCACCCTGGATGGTTTGCCGTCCTTGTCAAACATGCTGGTCTTGCAGTCGGGAAATCCGGTGCAGCCCCAGAACGGCCCTTTCTTGCCCATGATGCGGCGCATCGGCTTGTGGCAATCCGGGCAATAATGCTGGCGGATCGCAGCAACCTGCGGAATTTCGCCGAGAAGATCCTTGGGCATGCCTGGCCCCTCATCAGTTCAGCTGCAGACAAGACTCCAGCTGTTGCAAAAGGCGCGAATTCTCATCGTGTGTGCCGATGGTGATGCGCAATTTGTCGCGCAGTCGGGGCTGGTCGAAGTAGCGCACCAGAATGCCGTTGTCTTTCAGTCGCTGGTAGCACTCGCGCGCCATGATGTCAGTACTGACGAAGCGTGCATCGCCTGCCGGCACCCGCGCCAGCAGGAAATTGCTCTGGCTGGGGGCGCAATGAAACCCCAGCGCTGTCAAAGCGCTTGCAACCCGGGCGCGCTCCAGGCGCACTTTCTCCCAGCTCAGTGCTGCACAGGCCCGATCACGCAGCGCTGCCGTAGCAAGCACTTGCGAGATCACATCAGTGTTGTAACTGTCCCGTGTCTTGTAAAGCATCGGTGCAATCAGGGTCGTGTCACCAATTCCGTAGGCAAAGCGCAGCCCCGCAAGCGAGTAGCCCTTGCTCAATGTCCGCAGTATGAGGACGTTGTCCATCTCGCGAACGAGCGTCACGGCGTCATGACGCAGATCAGGATCCACGAAGTCTATATACGCTTCGTCTATAACCAGGACTCCCTTGAACGAGCCTGCCAGCGCACGCAGCTCGGCCACAGGAGTCAGCAGTCCGGAGGGCGCGTGGGGGTTCACGACGAACGCGAGCCTGGCACCGCTTGCATTCAGACGCTTTGCGAAGTCTGCGCCCATGTGCCAGTCATCCTCCAGGTCAATGCGGGCCACGTGGCAGCCGTGTATCTCGGCCAGCACGGGATAAAGGGAGTAGCTGGGTTCGGCGATGGCAATGGCGTCGCCAGGTTCCACGAATGTCGTGATGACCAGACGCAGAAGTTCATCACCGCCGTTCGTCGCGATGAAGTTGTCGATGTGAAGGTGATGGCACTCTGCTGCAACCCTGCGAAAGTCGTTGGCCAGCGGCTGCGGATAGCGGCGCAGATCTTCAATGCGCATACCCTGCAGTGCAGCGGCAACGGCGGCGCTCGCGGGATAGGGGTTCTCGTTGGTGTTGAGTTTGATGATGCCTGGCTGACTCGGTTGTTCACCCGAGCTGTAACCAGTCATGCGTTGGATGTTCTGGCGTTCGTAGTTCATAGGGGCTGGCGTCGCTTTGGGGCCAGGGAAGGCCGTGCGAAGCAGTTTCCTCGGCAGTTTTGACTGCCGCCAAGGTTACTGGGTAATGCCCAATGGTTCAATCTCGAGCAGGGTGCCGGCGAACAATTCACGTGCCTTGCTTTGTTCGACATTCTCCATCAGGTCAGCTTTGTAGTCATCCCACCAGCCGCGGGAGTGGGGAATCATCATGTGAAAGTTGTACAGGCCGCCTTCCAGGGTTGCAAGAAACTGCTGGAACTCGTGCTCCTGGCGAACAAGCAGTTGCTGTACACGGACAGTGGCATTGCGCTCATCGTTGATGTCGAGGGTGCCGACTGTACGCGCAAGTACCGCAACCTCTTCCTTGGCCTGGGAGGTGTTGATAAGAAGCGCTGCGTATTGCGATTCGAGTTCACTCAGGCGCTTTTGCACTTCACGCACTTGTGCAGAGTCCCCGGAATCCTGTGGAGGTGCAGTATCCGAACTGGTGAAAATGAGCGCCAGAGCCAGCAAGGCGCTGGGTAGTGTAATCACACATAGCGTTGCAAGAAGCAGAAGTTGTTTCTGTTGACGCTTCATTCCGATATTGACGCTGTCAAGCGTTGCTGTCTGCTCGCTTGACGTACTACTCGCGCTGTTGCTTGTTTTGATGGTGCCCATAGCGGTCTCCTGTCATGGCTGAAGGAAGACATGCCTCTGCAAAACTTTACATACATCAGATGGCTTCAAACTCACTATCGGCCGATGTTGGGGGAAGTTCAACTGGCATCATGTATCACTGTGTATCAATGTAAGTGGCGACTCGAGCATTCCAGCCCTCGCGCCAGCGATCTTCGCCACGTTCTCCCGGCGCATTTGCGATTCTGCGGGCCAGCACGATTTTTGCTGCACGGGAGAACTGCGCAAGTAGTGGTGTGTCATTGCGCGTCTGAAGCAATTGTTCCAGAACCTGCAGCAGGCCCCAGCCTTGACCTGCATATCGTTCTGTCTCGGAAGTGCCTTCGCCCTTGAAGTTGACATAGTCGATCAGCGCGTACATCCCCATGGGCGGCGAGCTGGCAGCGATCTCCGCAAAGACGGCTCCGACAGCCTCGGGCTGTTGAGTGTGAGCCAGCAGAGAGGGCAGGCTCGCATGCATGCGCTGGATGATGAATTCGACCTGGATCCCACGTGTGTCATTCAGGAAATCGCGCAAGATCTGCATGCGCGGACTTTCCAGATCCGAAAGGAACGCTACTCGGTCCGGCCATGGAGAATGACGCTCAGGAAGTGCGGCAATCCAATCCGGAATGGCGATCTCTTTTTCTTCGTAAAACGCCAGCAGTGTGGGAAAGCTTTCGACAAAAACCTCCTGCTGCCCGTCTCGATACCAGATGAAGTGACCGATTCCAAGAGAAGGGAAGTCTTCGCCCGCGTTCCAACTGGTTAAACACGGTATTTTCAGGTTACACTCGTTGGCGAAAATGCGCTCTCCCAGCCAGTCAGTCTGCTCCGCCGTCAGTTCAGGCAGATTGTCGCGGCCAAAGCGCGAGCAGGCACTTGAAAGGAGCAGGCCGAGAAGCAACAGCGCAAAGAGATAAGGATGTTTCTTCACTGCGAAATTCCTGGAATTGAAGATAGTGAAACAGCGGGTCTGCTCCTGGAGCTCATTGACCCCTGGTAAACAGTGCGGGCAAGCATACTTGAATCAGACAGCAGAAGTCATCGAAGTGAAAGAAGCCGAGCCGCAGGACGAATTTGTCCGCGGTCTGGCGCTGATCTATCAGCGTCTCAAGCAGAGCAAACACCTCAAGAAGGCCATGAAGGAAGTGGAGCAGTCGCTGCTTGATCTGCTGGGCGTTCGGCTGTTCACGATCTATCAGTGCGTCCAGAACGGCAAGGAAGTGCTCGCCAGCTTCAAGGGCGGCGATCCCGACGACAACAATACCACCGAAATTCGCGTGCCCTTCAGCCCCACATCACTGGCTGGCTATGTGGCGCTGAGTCAGCGCGCTCTGGTCGTCCGGAATGTTCTCGACCACAAGGAGCTGCTGGATATCCATCCGCGGCTCAAGTTCGACCGGCGCTTCAGCGATGCCAAAGGGTGGGCAGTGAAATCCCAGATAGTGGTCCCGATCAAGGACGGCATCCTGCTCGGTGTGCTGCAACTGATCAATTTCGTGGGCGATCGCGACTTCACCAAGACCGATCTCAAGCACGCCATGATGGTGTCGCAGATGCTGGCCAAGCAGTTTCGCACGGAACTGCAGAGCACGCAGGGGCCTTACGACTACCTGGTCCAGAAGAACAGGATCAGCAGTCAGGAGCTGGAGGATGTGCAGAACAAGGTCGGTCTGTATGGGGGATCAGTCGCGCGAATCCTGATGGAGGACTTCAGCATCGACGCCGATTCGATTGGTGCCTCGCTGGAGTACTACTACCGCGTTCCCTACATGAAGTTTCAGCCAGGGCACACTCTGCCGGCGGAGCTGTTTGAAAACCTCGGCGTCAGTTATCTGCGCAAGAACCTCTGGCTGCCGGTGGCAGGCAACAAGGAAGAAGCAGTCATCCTGATTGATGACCCGAGCGACTACCAGCGCATCATGGAAATTCAGGGCGTGCTCAATGCCCGCAATTATGCCTTTCGTGTGGGCTTGCCCGAACATATTCTGATGTTCCTGCGGGACGACGACGGCAGCGACATGGAAGCTGGTTTCGACGACGTGTTCTCGCGTCTTGAGGAACAGGGCAATGTCGAGGTCGAGTCCGAGGCGAGCAGGAAGAAGAAAACCTTGCCGCTACCTCTGCCATTATCCAGCTGGTCAACCGCATCATTACCGAGGCGGATCGTCTTGGCTCGTCGGATATTCATGTCGAGCCCGGCAAGGATCAGGCGCCAGGTATCGTGCGAATTCGCGTCGACGGCATCTGCCGCGAACTTCTGAAGGTTCCAAAGGAGCACACGTCCGCGCTGATTGCCCGTATCAAGGTGATCTCCCGACTCAACATTGCCGAACGGCGCCTGCCGCAGGACGGCAAGTGCAAACTCAAAGTGCGTGGCAAGAAACTCGAGCTGCGGGTGGCGACCGTGCCTACCGTGAACGGCGAGAGTGCCGTGCTGCGTCTGCTGGCGGCCGGCAGCGCGATGCCGCTGGCGAAATTGAACCTGTCGACACCCAACTACAACAAGATCATCGAGCTGTCCGGCCATCCCCATGGGCTGCTGCTGGTGGTAGGACCGACGGGTTCGGGAAAGACCACTACCCTGCACGGCGTGCTGGGCTACATCAACACGCCTGACCGCAAGATCTGGACTGCGGAGGACCCCGTGGAGATCACCCAGCCGGGTCTGCAGCAGGTGCAGGTGCTGCCCAAGATCAATTTCACGTTCGCTACCGCCATGCGGGCGTTTCTGCGTGCCGACCCGGACGTGATCCTGATCGGTGAAATGCGGGACCACGAAACTGCCTCGATCGGCATCGAAGCGTCGCTTACGGGCCACCTGGTACTCTCGACACTGCACACCAACTCGGCGCCGGAAACCATCACGCGCCTGCTTGATCTTGGACTGGATCCGGTGAACTTTTCTGACGCGCTGCTGGGCGTGCTGGCGCAACGACTGATGCGCACGCTTTGCAAGAGCTGCAAGGAGGCTTATACCCCCACCCCGCAGGAACTCGATCATCTGATCGACAGCTACGGACGAGCCGACTTCCACGAGCTGGGTGTGGATATGAACAAGCCCATGCTATACAGACCTGTGGGATGTGACGAATGCGGTGGCACTGGCTACAAGGGTCGAACCGGCATTCACGAACTGCTCGTGGGAACGCACGAGTTGCGCAGCCTGATCTACAACAAGGCTGATCTTGATTCACTCCGCAATCAGGCACTTCGCGATGGCATGCGCACGCTCAAGCAGGATGGCATCAACAAGATCTTCATGGGTCTGAGCGATTACAAGCAACTGCTGCGTGTAGTCGCTGAATAGCGGTAGTTCTGCAATTTTCATGAACCTGTTCAAGGTTCTGACTTCCTCTTCTAAGGACATCCGGTACTTGCCGCTATAGTGGCCATGAGGTCGCGATCTCGCGCGGCCGACACTGGAGTCCAGTCTCATGAAACTCGTCCTGTCCGCGGTGTGTGTATTTTTGTGTATCGGCCTGGTGCTGGCGCGGGAAATGCTGAGTCGCTTCGGTATGGAATCCAACTACCTGATGATCGCCGTGCTGGCGGTGCTGCTCACGGCGTTGCTGGCTGGACGAAGCCTTGTGCTGATGGGGATGGTGCTGATGCTCAGCATCGTACTCAATCTCCCGCCCGACACCCTCGGCCCGATTGTGATAGATCAGGATCTGCTGCTGGCAGCACTGATCGGTGTGATCATACTGCCAATGGTGCATCGGCTGCTTTTGCGGTGACCTTGAGCTTTTACATTACCCCGGCGCCTGGCGTCACAGCGTAGCTGAGCAGTCTCCATTCCCCGTCGCGAAATGACAGCTGCGCCGCAATGTCGGCCGTCCCAAACGCGAAACTGGCACGCAGCCTGAGGGAGGCATTCCCCGGTGTGCCGCTGAACAGCGGAGGGACGAAGATTTCGCCGTCAGGCTGTTCCAGCGCGATCAGGTCCCCGAACTGACTCAGGAATTCGACATCAGGCCTTGGGATTGTTGACCCGCTTGCGGCGAGTGCCGGAATGGCACCAGGGTTGCCTCCTTCCAGAAGCATTCGGGTAGCGTCGCTGAAGGTGTTGCGTGCGAGTGCACTGGCGCTGGTCTCATGATAGAACTCGGCGGCGAAGTAAGCGGCTACCAGTGAGACCGCTGCAAAGAGGGTGGCCACAATTCGGAAAATACCGGTTTTCAAAGTGCACTCCTTCATTGCAGATGTGTGAAAAAAAATCAGGCGGGCGCGATTATAGAGTAAAAAAAGCTAATAAAAACAGCGGGCAAACGAGCTGTTTTTAACAAGTTTTTTAAATGTGCCCCCTTTTTATGCACACAAGAGGCAGTTTTGTCACGTTTACCCCTGAATTACAGTGTTTTTCGCGATGAGAACGCTCGATAATCAACTATGTATTTGAAATAATTAAATAATTTCAATTGGTTAAAAAATAACCAACTTGTGTGGAGGTACGTGAAAATCAGCGTTTGCGCCCATTATTTTCATGTTATCAACTGACTTATCCACAGAATCTGTGGACAAGATTTTCTGTGTTTCGACACCACAATAATTGCCTGCCGTCAATCACACAAATCAGTGAATGTGAGCGCCCCGGCGCATTGTGCGGACGCCATTTTCATGAGTGTGAAAGTTGGAAACAAAAATGGGAGAAAGTGTTACCCATGCCAGGTCTGGCTGGCTGCTCCGGCGGATTAGGACTTTGTCTTGTCATCCCAACAGTGGTATCGTACGAACGTAATTTACCCAGATTCGTGGCATGAGATGGTTGAACTGAATGGCGATATTCCGTTTTTGTGGAGACTGAGCCCGGAGTCAAGCGAGGGCTTGTGTGCTGTATCGATGGTGGTTCCCTATGAAACGGATGACGACCGACGTGATCTGACCATCGAAACCAGTGTTGTCAGCTTCGCTTCAGACAGTTCCCGTGCGGAAACCGAAGAGATGCTGGAATGGAATCAGGACGACATCAGCCTGTTCCTCAAGCTGGTCGCGCACGAGCAGGACGAACACCGCATTGCGATGCTGGACAGTGTCCGCATCGATCTGACCGACCCGGCCATCATTGACATCATTCATGTTGTTGCCGCCGCCGGCTTCGGCATGGCATATGGCTCCCAGGGCGTACTCAATCCTTCCAGCGGACTGTATCCGGCGCACACCTGCGACATCGGCAGCTTCGCGTCTCTCAACACCTTGATTGGATTCAAACGCTGTGTGGTAGTGGATGTGGACAATGAAGACGTCGTTTGCGTGCTGCTGGACGAAATCGACTTAGAGTCCGAAGGCGAGTTCGACCGCCTGTGCCGTCATGATCTGCTTCTGGCCAAATGTGCTGATCTGTTGCATCCAGATTTTGCAATTACTACTGGCCGTCCGGTCTCAGCGACCGTTCATTAGGGCCTCTGCGCCCGGCATCTCCCCAGCCAGCCGTCACCCAGTGTCCTCCATGACGCGACCTAAAAAACAAGACAGGAATTGACCCATGACCCAGAGTGCCCTGTCAGACGAAATCAGTCGTCGACGCACCTTTGCCATCATTTCGCATCCCGACGCCGGCAAGACCACCATCACCGAGAAGCTGCTGCTGCTGGGTCGGCTGATCCAGAAGGGCGGCACTGTGAAGGGCAAGAAATCTGACCGTCATGCCACGTCCGACTGGATGGCCATGGAACAGCAGCGCGGCATTTCGGTAACCTCTTCCGTCATGCAGTTTCCCTACAACGAGCGCATCGTCAATCTGCTGGACACGCCAGGCCACGAAGACTTTTCGGAAGACACTTATCGCGTGCTCACCGCCGTGGACTCGGCGCTCATGGTGGTGGACGGCGCCAAGGGTGTTGAAGAACGCACCATCAAGTTGATGGATGTGTGCCGTCTGCGTGATACGCCGATCTTCACGTTCGTCAACAAGCTGGACCGCGATACGCTCAACCCGATCGAAGTGCTGGACGAGATCGAGACAGTCCTCAAGATCCGCTGTGCGCCCATCAACTGGCCGCTGGGCATGGGCAAGGAATTCAAGGGCGTCTACAACTTCTACACCGATACGATTCACGTCTACCAGCAGGGACAGGGTGATCGCATTCCTGACGACGTGCGCATCCAGGGGCTCGACAGCCCTGAAGCGCGCAAATTGCTGGGTGCTTACGCCGAAGATGTGCAGATGGATATCGAGCTGGTGCGTGGCGCCAGCAATATCTTCGATGTGGACGAGTATCTTGCCGGGCGTATGACCCCGGTTTATTTTGGCACCGCGCTGGGCAATTTCGGTGTGCGCGAAATGCTGGAGCAGTTCGTGGAATGGGCGCCGTCACCGCTGCCGCGGCCGACGCAGACGCGTTCCGTAGCGCCAGACGAAACGCCCTTCAGCGCCTTCGTCTTCAAGATTCAGGCAAATATGGATCCCAATCACCGTGACCGCATTGCCTTCCTGCGCGTGTGTTCCGGCGCCTATACCCGTGGCTTGAAGGTGTTGCATACCCGGCTCGGCAAGGAAGTGCGGATCAGTGATGCGGTCACCTTCATGGCGGGTGAGCGCGAACAGGCCGAAGAGGCAGTGTCGGGTGACATACTGGGCTTCCACAACCACGGCACGATTCAGATTGGTGACACCTTCTCGGAAGGTGAGCTGCTGCAGTTCACCGGCATTCCACACTTTGCGCCGGAGCTGTTCAAGCGCATCAGGCTCAAGGACCCGCTGAAGATGAAGCAACTGCAGAAGGGGCTCCGGCAGCTGGCCGAGGAGGGTTCCGTGCAGGTGTTCATGCCGCTGAAGAACAATGACCTGATCGTGGGCGCCGTGGGTGCCCTGCAGTTCGAAGTGGTCGCTTTCAGGCTGCAGGATGAATACAAGGTGGACTGCATCTATGAAGGCGTGAGTGTGCACAGCGCCCGCTGGGTGCGCAGCAAGGATCGTGCAAAACTCGAAGAATTCCGCAAGAAGGCATTCGACAACATCGCCGTGGATGGCGGAGAGCATCTTACCTACCTGGCGCCTTCCCGTGTGAACCTGGCACTGATGGAAGAGCGCTGGCCCGACATCGAGTTTCACGCGACCCGCGAGCATTGAACGTAAACGCCAGCGACAACAACGAGGATTTATGCAGTTCGAATTGAAAAAGACAGACGGTCTTGCCCGGCGCGGTACCCTGCGATTTCCGCGCGGTGAGGTGCAGACTCCCGCTTTCATGCCCGTGGGAACCTATGGCACCGTGAAAGGCATGACGCCTGCCCAGGTCGCAGACACCGGCGCGCAGATCCTGCTCGGCAATACTTTCCACCTCATGCTGCGCCCCGGCACTGACATTGTGCGCAAGCACGGCGGTCTGCATGGCTTCATCGGCTGGGACAAGCCCATCCTGACAGACTCCGGCGGCTTTCAGGTGTTCAGTCTGGGGGACATGCGCAAAATCACTGAGGAAGGGGTGAAGTTTCGCTCGCCTGTCGATGGCGCGCAGGTGTTTCTGGGGCCCGAGTCCGCCATCGAGGTACAGCAGAAGCTGGGCGCCGACATCATCATGGTCTTCGATGAATGCACGCCTTACCCCGTCAGCGAAAGCGAAGCCGAGACCTCCATGAATCTGTCACTGCGCTGGGCTCTGCGCTGCAAGCAGGCGCACGGTGATCATCCGGCCGCGCTCTTCGGCATAGTGCAGGGCGGCATGTACCCGTCCTTGCGCGAACAGTCTCTCGCCGCCTTGACGGCCATGGATTTTGACGGTTACGCCATTGGCGGTCTGTCGGTTGGCGAGCCCAAGGAAGAGATGATCAAGGTGCTCGACCTGATTGCCCATCGCATGCCGGCCCACAAGCCGCGTTACCTCATGGGAGTTGGTACGCCGGACGACATCATCCAGGCCGTTCTGCGCGGTGTGGACATGTTTGATTGTGTGATGCCAACCCGCAACGCCCGCAATGCCCACCTGTTTACGAGCGCAGGGCTGGTGCGTCTGCGCAATGCCCGCTACAAGGATGAAACCGCTCCGCTTGACCCCGAATGCGACTGCTACACCTGTCGCAATTTCAGTCTCGCTTACCTGCATCACCTCGACAAATGCAAGGAAATGCTGGGTGCGCAGCTCAATACAATTCACAACCTGCGCTTCTACCAAAATCTGATGCAAGGTTTGCGTGATGCTATGGAACAGGGTAGATTGGCGGCCTTCGTCGCGGCGTTCTATGCGCGACAAGCGCCCTCCGAGCCGGAGACGCCCTGATACAACGCCCTCTGAAAGCCTGCGCACGGAGGCATAATTCCGGGTTGCCGCAGGCGCAGCACACCGCACATCATCACTGAAGAGAGATCGACAACATGAATTTTTTCATCAGCGCCGCCTACGCCCAGGACGCTGCTCCTGCTGGTCCAAGCCCCGTTTTCAATCTGATTTTCATTGGCGGCATGTTCCTGCTGTTCTATCTCATACTGTGGCGTCCGCAGTCCAAACGAGCGAAAGAGCACCGGGAACTGGTCTCAAGTCTTGCCAAGGGCGATGAAGTGCTGACCAGCGGCGGATTGCTGGGCAGAGTGACAAAGGTCACTGACGACTATGTCACCCTGCAAGTGGCCGAAGGCGTTGAGCTGTGCATGCAGAAAGCCTCCATAGCCGCTGCATTGCCCAAAGGCACCCTCAAGTCCATTCAGTAATTTAACGTCGCCGTCGCACTGATAGACGGCGCCTGTGAGTACAACTGTCATGCAGAATAAATTTCCCCTCTGGAAAAACCTCCTGATTCTGTTCGTCGTGCTGTTGGGCGCCATTTATTCGGCACCGAATCTCTACCCAGACGACCCCGCAGTGCAGATTACCCACGAGAGCGAGCCTATTGACGAATTCGTGATGTCCACGGCGACGGATGCCCTGCGCGCGGAGGGCATCGAGTTTTTCGGCGAGGTCATCGACGGGCGCTCCGGCATCATTCGTTTCAGAAATCTGGAAGACCAGCTGCGAGGCAAGTCCGTGATTGAGCTGGCCGTAGGTGGTGGCTACTTTACTGCCCTGAATCTGGCACCGACTACCCCCGGCTGGCTGCAGGCACTGAACGCCGGCAAGATGAGCCTCGGGCTCGACCTTCAGGGAGGCGTGCACTTCCTCATGGAAGTGGACATGGAGGCGGCGCTTGAGCGACGCATGGACAACACCGTCAGCACGCTGCGCCAGCTGCTGCGCAGCGAGCGTATCCGCTCGCGCGCGCTTGATCTGGAAGAGCCGAATCTGATTGTCGCCCGCTTCGACGACGAAGAGTCCCGCTCCAGTGCGCGGTCGTTGATCAGAGAGAGCTTCGCAGAACTGCAGACCGTGAACCGGGAACAGGGTGACAATTACTATCTGGACATGAGTCTGACCGAACTCGACATCCTGCAGATGCAGCGGGATACCATCGCGGCCAACAAGACCACCATTCTCAACCGTGTCGACTCTCTGGGTGTATCCGAGCCAGTGGTGCAGCAGCAGGGCGTCAACCGCATCGTGGTAGAGCTGCCCGGCGTGCAGGATACAGCCCAGGCCAAGCGTATTCTGCAGCGGATCGCCACTCTTAATTTCCATCTTGAAGCGGCGCCGGGTTCACCGCCCTCCAGCTATACGACCTATGACTACGAAGGCATGCTGATAGACGTCAGCAATGAAGTCATTCTGCAGGGCGACCGCGTCAGCAATGTGCGCTCCACACTCGATCAGACGGGCTTGCCGCAGGTTGCCATCAATCTGGACGCCCAGGGTGGTGAGCAGTTCAGCCGCGTCACCCGCGACAACATCAACCGCCTGATGGACATCGTGCTCAGTGAAACCAAGACCCGCCCCGTAACTGTCGAGGGTGAAAATGGCGAAATGATCACCGAGCAGGAAACCTACGAGGAGAAGCGTCTGATCAGCCATGCGACCATCCGCGCGGCACTGGGTCGCGAGTTTGTCATCACCGGGCTGACGACAACAGAAGCAAATGAGCTGTCCCTGCTCATCCGTTCCGGCGCGCTCGCTGCCCCGATGTACTTCGTGGAAGAACGAACCCTCGGCCCGAGCATGGGTGCAGAGAACATCGAGCAGGGCAAGAGAGCCACCACCCTCGGCATAGGCATGGTCGTCGTGTTCATGCTCGCCTATTACCGCATGTTCGGCCTTGCCGCCAACATCGCGCTTGGCGTGAATCTGCTGCTGCTGATCGCGATCATGTCGATCATCTCGGCAACGCTGACCTTGCCTGGCATTTTCGGCATCGTCTTGATCATGGGCATGGCGGTGGACGCCAACGTGCTGATTTTCACCCGCATCCGGGAAGAGCTGGCCAACGGGCTGTCACCGCAGGGTGCCATATCGGCAGGCTTTGACCGTGCCCTGGGAACGATCATGGACGCCAACCTCACCACGCTGCTGGTCGGTATCGTGCTGTTCTCCATTGGTACAGGTCCTGTCAAAGGCTTCGCCGTGACGCTCATGATCGGCATCTTCACCTCGGTATGGACTGCCATCGTGATCACCCGCGCCGTCGTCAACCTGATGTATGGCGGACGGCAGGTAAAGCGTCTGTCCATCGGGCCCTATATCTGACAGGGCGGTCTTCGCGCGTCGCCGATTGCAACAGAATTATGTAAAGGTTTGGAGAAAGGTATGGCAATGCTGGAAAGGTCATTCGATTTCATAGGCACGGGCAGAAAGCTCAGTATCGTGTCGGCAATCGCCGTGCTCATCTCGCTCGGTTCCTTGCTGTTCAATTCGCTGGAATTGGGCCTGGATTTCACCAGTGGGTCGCTGGTGGAAGTGGGCTATTCCGAATCCGTGGATGTTGCAGAAGTCGGCAGTCTCCTGAGCGCCGCAGGGTATGAAGAGGCGCTGGTGGTGGCTTTCGGTTCGGACCAGGAAGTGCTGATCCGCATGCCCGTGGACGAAAGCCTGTCGGAAGTGGAAATGGCGGGTCAGCTGGTCGTGCTGGGCGAAAGTCTGCTGGCCACTCTGCAGGCAGGCACGACGGCAGAGGTCGAGATTCGCCGCCTGGAGTTCGTAGGACCTCGCGTCGGCGAAGAGCTGGCTGAAAGCGGCGGGATGGGAGTTCTCGTATCGCTGGGCATGGTCATGCTGTACGTGGGAGCGCGCTTTCAGGCCAAGTTCGCCATCGCTGCGGTAGTAGGGCTGATGCATGACGTCATTCTTGTCATGGGGATTTTCTCGGTGTTTCGAATTCAGTTCGACCTGACGGTTCTGGCCGCAGTGCTTGCGATCATTGGTTATTCCGTCAACGACAAGATCGTGGTATTCGACCGCGTGCGAGAGAATTTCCGCGTGATGCGCAAAGGCACGCCTGCGGAGCTGATCAACATTTCCCTGAATCAGACTCTCAGTCGCACCACGATTACCTCCGGCACAACCCTTCTGGTCGTGCTCGCCATGCTCTTCGTGGGCGGTGACTCAATTTATGGCTTTGCCCTGGCGCTGACCTGGGGAATCATCATCGGTACCTACTCTTCAATCTATGTGGGTTCCACGATGCTGTTGCTCTTGAAGGTCACCAAAGAAGACCTGATGGTGCAGGCGAAGGAAGGGGATGCGGACTCGCGCCCGTGAAATTCATCAGCGCGCTGTGGCGTCCGCCAGTTCGCGCAGTGTCTGAACATGTTGCAATACGGGCGCGCGCGAAACCATCGCGCGCTGCTCTTCCAGTATTCCTCTCAGTATCTCCAATGTAGTCAGCGGATTCGCGAGCACCACCCGGAACACGACCACGGGAGTGCGCTCGTACCTGGCGGGCGTCAATTGCGTGCGTGAGACGAAGGACTTGCCGTGGCCGCGCTGGGTTTTCTGGATACTGCGGGTCAATGCATTGAGCAGTGCATTGGCGGCTGACCGCACATCAGCGTCATCACTTGCCAGCAAGCGGCGGGCTTCTTGCGGCACGTATCGATAAGTCAGGATGTTCAGCTCGGGTTCTGAAATCAGTTCGAAGTCCTCTGTTTGCCGGATCATGTCCGCAAAGGCTTTCGCCTTGGCGATGCCTTGGTCTATCAGCAGTTCATACCCCCCCCGCGCTATGATGTGCAATCCGGCATGCACCAGCACGGCCATGCCCGGCCTCGAACCTTCCACGCTGTGGCTGCCCAGATCCTTGGAACCCTTGCGGATGATGTATTCCGCGTGATGCTCCACGGCGGACAGAGTTTCGGGCTGGCGGAACACGCACAGACCAGCGCCCATGGGCACGTAGAGCTGCTTGTGGGCGTCCAGAGTCACGGAGTCGGCGCGTTCGATTCCCGCCAGCAAAGGGCGATGCGTGCGCGAGAACAGAGTCGGGCCACCCCAGGCGGAATCCACGTGGAAATGGATGCCCCGCTCCTGCGCGATGTCGGCAAGGGCATTGAGTGGGTCTACATTGCCCGTTTCGGATGAGCCTGCCACGCCCACGATTGCCATGACGCGGTAGCCATCGCGGGTCAGCTCGTCGCAGCGCCGCGCCAGTGCGTCGGGCCGCACCTTGTTGTGGGCATCGGTCTCCACTGCCACCAGATTGCGGCGGCCGATGCCCAGGATGTCTGCCGCCTTGCCCAGCGAGTAGTGCCCGCGCTCCGACACGACGATGGCAAGCCCCCGGTAGCCGAAGTGCTGCAGCCCGCCAGCCAGACCTTCCTGCGCGAGTCCTGCAAAGCCCTCGGAGGGCGCAAAAATGGCATTGCGAGCGGCCCACAGGGCGGTCAGGTTGGCAATGGTCCCGCCAGAACAGAAGCTGCCGATGGCATGGTTGCGGTCATGCATCCAGTGGTCGTAGAAGGCATCGTCCTGCTCATAGATCAGGTGGTGAATCATGCCGATCACCTGGCGCTCAAGCGGCGTGAAGGCCTTGGAGGTCTCCACCTTCACCAGATTCTGGTTAAGCGCCGTCATGATGCGGGAAAGCGGCAGCATGAAATAAGGCAGAGCAGAGGCCATGTGGCCGACGAAGCTCGGTGCGGCAATATGCACCGATTGCGCTACGACTTTGTCGAGCAGAAAGTCGATCTGGTCAGATACGAAAGTCGGCGCGTCAGGGATGCGGGGGTTGGCGAAGTCTTTTTCTATCAAGCGCAGGTCGCGCTCAGAGGCAACGATGTGGTCCTGCAGAAAACCGGCCAGATTCCGGGAGATGGACTGGTCAATCAGTCCCAGCGTCGAGTCAGGCGCCTCGGGCACTGTGAAGATGCGGTAGAGGCTCTCCAGGCTGGCTTCTGCCAGTTTCTTGTTCTCAGTCATCGTCATGGCTACCGGGACATCGGGCGCGCAGTATAGTGCAATTGCCGAGGGCGGGGGAACCGTGGCAGAAGGGGCCCGGAAGGGCGTGCCGAAGGGTGATTTATACGCTTGGACAATCAGACCTCGTCTTGTAGTATTGGCCCTGCCCTGACGGAATTTATCTCCTGAACAAGGGTCTACAAAGTCAGACTCCAAGAGAATCTCGATATGCCGCCAGTTTCCGCCACCCTGCGTGTTTTCGCGCTGCTCTGCCTGATGTGCGTCGCCGGCGCTGCGTCCGCCCAGGATGCCGACCTGCTGCCCAGGCCAGCCGAGCTCGAACCGGCCATCCGGTTCTGGACACGTGTCTATACCGAAGTGGATACCGAAAGCGGCTTCCTGCACGACGCCAACAATCTGGCCATCATCTATCAGCGCGTGGACTACGACCGCCCGGAGCTGGAGCGGCAGCGCACACGCATACAGGACGCTCTCAAGGCACTGGGCACCGGCAAGCGCAGCGGTCTTACCGCGCTGGAGCAGGATGTACTCGACCTCTGGCCCTCTGATGTCAGCAATGACACGCTCAGCACCGCCGCCAACAATGTGCGTTTCCAGCTGGGGCAATCCGACCGCTTCGTGGAAGGTCTGATCCGCTCCGGCGCCTACCGTGATCATATCAACAGTGTTGTGCGCGCCAAGAACCTGCCCATCGAACTGGGGGCTCTGCCCCACGTCGAATCTTCCTTTCACCCTGGCGCCTATTCCAGCGTGGCGGCTGCAGGCATGTGGCAGTTCATGCGGACCACCGGTCAGCGTTTCATGCGCATCGACCATATCGTTGACGAGCGCATGGACCCGTACACAGCCACCTATGCTGCGATGAGTCTGCTGGAATACAACTATCGCATTCTGGGCACCTGGCCCCTGGCGCTGACCGCCTACAATCATGGCACCGGTGGCATGAGCCGCGCCGTGCGCGAGACCGGCACCAACCGCATTGAAGAGATCATCATGAAATACAAGGGGCCCAGCTTCGGCTTCGCGTCCCGCAACTTCTATCCGCAATTCCTGGCCGTGCTCGATGTCGAGCGCCAGGCACAGGCCCTGTTCGGCGTATTGCAGCTGGACCCGCATCCGGAGTACGAAGAAATCGAGCTGGATGCCTACGTGGAAGCGCAGACTCTGGCCGACGCGCTCGGCATCACCCTGGAACACCTCAAGTTTGACAATCCGGCCCTGCGCCCCGTGGTATGGGATGGCAGCAAGCGCATCCCCCAAGGCTATGTGGTGAAAGTGCAGCGCAAGTCGCTGAATGCCCCTCTTGCGCAGCTGGTAAGCCGTATTCCCGGCGACCAGCGCTTCCCGATTCAGACACCTGATCTGGCCTACGTGGTGCAGAGTGGCGACAGTCTCTCGGCCATCGCGCGGCGCTTCAGCACGTCGGTGGCCCAGCTGACCTCACTGAATCAGCTGGCAGACAGCCATCGTATCCGCGTTGGCCAGCGTCTGCTGCTGCCGCAGGACAGCGCGGCTGCTACCGGGCAGACGTCCGCGCAGATCGCCGCAACGGCCACCAGTCAGGCCAGTGGCGCTGCTGCAACGGCAGGCAGCACACGGCCCGCCGCCACTTCCTACGCGGTGCGCCGGGGCGATACCCTCTCGTCGATCGCCAGTCGCCTGGGTGTCTCCGAGCTCGCATTGTTGCAGACCAACAACATCGACCATCCGGACCGTATCTATCCCGGTCAGACGCTGCGCATGCCGGGCAGCACCGGCCCGGTCTCCGAACCAGTGGTGTATGTCACGCCCCGCGAGCCTGTCGCCGTGCCTCTGCCGGCCGTCGCGGTGGAGCCTGCACCTGCACCTGCCCCGTCCGCCCTGACCATCGTGGATGATTTGCTGGCCGTTCTGGAAGTCGCGCCTGAGGAAGAACCAGCGCCTGCCGACGCCAATGCGGTGGCGGCCGAGTCCATCAGTGTCGAGGCCAGCAACGAGCAGGCAGAGGTGGATCTGGCAGCAGACCCCTCTGACTACAGTGTGGCCGCCAACCAGAGCATCGAGATTCAGGCGTCGGAAACCCTGAGCCATTACGCGGACTGGCTGGGTGTGAGCAGTGCGCGGTTGCGGCAGCTCAACAATCTGCGCGCCAATGCGCCGGTGGTGATGGGAGATCGTCTGGTGATGGATTTCGCCCAGGTGCCGGTGGCCGAGTTTGAACTCAAGCGCCGCCAGTTCCACCTGCAGGAGCAGCAGGACTTCTTCCGCCAGTACCGCATCCGCAACGTGGATCAGTACAAGGTGGCGATGAATGACAACATCGCCAACCTGGCCCGCCGCAAGTACTCGGTGCCTATGTGGCTGTTGCGGCAGTACAACCCGAACCTCAACTTCCGTCAGATCCAGATCGGCCAGACCGTGGCCTTCCCCGTGCTGGAGCCCGTGCAGTTGCAGGGCAGCTCCGGGGGTTGACGGGTTCAGTCCTCAACGCCTGCGATGGCGTCGGACAGCAGGCTGACGCCCAGTGCATATTTGAAGGAAGGGTTGTAGCGCAGCAGCGAGCAGAAGTTGCGATACACCAGATAGCCCTTGTCATCCCCTTCGTCCCCGATTATCAGCGCGGCCGCCAGCGGTCGCGTAGGCAGGTCTGTGCCATCGGCCTTGCGCACCCCCAGCTCCTGCCAGTCACTCAGGTCTCGCCAGGCTCCCATGGTCGTGTAGCGACGACAGGTCGCGTCCGGGTCCAGTCCTTCGTTCTGCGGTTCGGGCAGTGACTGCTCGCCGCCGGGAGGAAGGCTCACGACGCGGCCCCAGGTCTGATTTTCCTGCCAGCCCGTGGATTGCAGATAATTGGCAACTGAGCCAATCACGTCCGGGCCCATGTTCCACAGGTCCCGTCGCCCATCGCCATCCTGATCCACGGCCAGGCGCAGATAGCTGCCCGGCATGAACTGCGGCGCACCCAATGCACCGGCCCAGGAACTCTTCATCATCTCGGGCGTGGCATACCCCTTGTCGACGATCTCGAAAGCCGCGAACAGTTCGCTGCGGAATTGCTCGCCGCGCCGGCTGTCGAAAGCCAGTGTCGCTACCACATTGAACAGTGGCTCTGTAATGGGGAACGTGCCGTAGTTGCTTTCCATGCCCAGCACGGCGGCGACAAAACGCGGTTGCACGTTGTAGGGCACTGACGCGGCTTCCAGCATGGCACCCTGCTCAGCGAACAACGCCTGGCCCATTTCGATGCGCCGCGGGCTGACCCGTTCCAGGTAATCGGCGTAGGTTTCGACGAACTCAGCCTGGGCACGGTCGGCTTGAATGACGCGACGTTGTTGCTCAATGGTGGGAAGGATGGCGTCGAGGGTTTGCGCACGAATGCCGCGGGTCAGTGCCTCCGCACGAAATTCCACGAGCCAGGCCTGAAATGCGGCGGTGTCGTCCACCGCCTCGGGTGCTGCCTGTTCCTCTGGTGCATTCGTTGCCACGGTGGCAGCCGGCTCGGCTGGCGCAACGGTCTGGGCTTGCAGCAGTGCCGCAGCCAGTGCTGCCGAGAGAGTGGAAATACCAAACAGACCCTTGCGTACGATCGTCATGACTGCTCCTTCAACGAGGGTGAACCAGGCGCCAGGCCGGTCCGTAATTGTTCTGAACTTTAGCGTCGAAGCAGCAGACCGTACAAGGCCTTTTTCCCCGATCCAGTTATCGCAATCATGCCGCCGGCTGGCTGAACAGTGAGTGAATGAGGGCCTCGTATCGGGAGCGCAATGTCAGCGGATGAAAGGGTTCGAGCATGGCCCGGGGCAGTGCCTCGCCTGCACGTTTGCGCCCGGCCCAGTCGCTCAGTCGCGCGGCTGCACTCGCAGCCTGTTCGTCCAGGGTGCCCGTGCCCGCATAGAGACTCTCCGGACCGAGATACTCGGGGTACACCAGTCGCTGCGGGGCGAGCGGAGCGCAGCCCAGCGCGCTGGCTTCCAGCACTGCCAGGCCCTGAAAGTCGTGCAGGGCCGTACTCAGTACCACATCACTGCGGGCCAGCAATTCCCGGTACTCATCCCTGTCTTCGATGAATCCTGTAATGCCAGGCGCAATGCCGGCGAGTGTGTACCAGTGTGCCAGTCGCGACTGCAGCGCTGCGAATTCCGCCGGTGCCTGCCGGAAGCGCTGGCCCAGCAGGTGCAGGCGGAAGCGCAGACCCCGGGCCAGCAGATTGTCGACGATGGCCAGCAGCAGCTCGGGACCCTTGTCGTATTCCCAGCGATGATTCCAGACGATGTTCAGCACGTCGGGTTCCGCGTGCGGGCGTCGTGGCTGGAACAGCGTTGGTGCAAGCGGGACAGGCAACACCTCGGCGCGGGCCAGACGCTCCACCAGGCCGTCGGGCACATGGTCTGGCAGTTTGCGCAGCAGGGCAGTCGCGCCGTCGAGAAAGCTGCGCCGGTTCCAGTCGCTGTTGAACACCAGCCGGTCAGCACACAGGGCGGTGTAGAGGCTGAGCATCTGGGGTTCCACCGGGTTGGTGCGCGCCGCTTGTGGGTCGGGATTCTCGGGGTAGGCAAACTGGTTTTCGTGGCAGTAGACGATGGTCGGAAGGTGGGCGAGACCGGGTACGAATCCCCGCAGCGCAGACAGGTCGGTCATGGACGTGCAGAGCAGGAAGTCGTGATTGTCTGTCAGCGCAGGCCGATGGTTGAATGCCCAGGTCAGACTGTTGCCCCGCACCCGCCAGGGAAAATAGCGCGGCGGCAGTGTCAACGTGGTCCATTCGATCTGCGGCAGCATGGCGTACAGATTCTCCCGCCAGACGCGGTGACTCTCCGCGTCGTACGCAGACAACAGCAATGCTTTCATCATCGGTTCTATCGCGCAGGAAAAGCATGCAATCTAGCGATGTCATCCTGCTCGGTCAATCAATGGACCCGCTGCCCCATGGCCTGCCCGAGCGAATCAGCTCACCGCTGCAGTCGCTGGTCACAAATAGCTGAGCCGGCGAGAAAGACTTGCCGGGCCGGTTCGGTCTCCCCTACAGGCTTACCGTTGCTTGCTTTCGCTGCGCGGTTAGTGGGATAGTTGGGCCAACCCCGGCATGTTTGGAGCAGGCTTTACGGGCGCATTTTCAGGAATGCGGCAAGGACTTGTTACGGTAGCGACAATCACGTTTTTGCAGAGACAAGAAGAACCGACATGGCATCTCCCACACTCGAAAATCTGCGCCAGACCCTCAGCAATATCCGTCGCCGTCGCAACCGGCTCTATGCCCTGCATCATGTCAGCCTGGCCGTCATCGCCGTCACGGCCTGGGCCTTGCTGCTCAGTGGCATCGAAGCGCTGCTGGAACCCGGGCGCGCTGTTGCGGTGCTGCTCTTCGTCCTGCTTCTGGCAGGCATCGCGGGCGCCATCTGGTTCACGTCCGGCCGACTGCGCCGACTGCAGAGCGATGATCAGACGCTGGCGCATTTTGTAGAAGACCGCATTCCTGACCTCGAACAACGCCTCCTGACCTCACTTGAATTTACCTCCGACGAACAATCTGCCACCCGCAGCGGCGTGTCGCAGCAGTTCGTGCGTCAACTCTGGGCCGATGCTGAGGCCCACGTGCAGGAGCAGCAGGCGCGGGTTGACCGCGTGGCCGAGTCGAAAGTGTCCTGGATTTCTCTGAGCGGAGCGGCCGCGACGCTGGGCGTCGCCGTTGTGGCACTCATGCTTTCCGAAGTCATGCTCTCCGCTGCCAGCCGCCTGTTCTGGCCATTTGCCGCCGATCCCGAGGCCCCGGCGGTGGTGATCGAGGTTCCCCGTGACATCGAAATCACGCTGGAGCCCGGCGACATCGCCATGCAGCGAGGCGAGGCCGCCACCATCGTGGCGCGCGTGACCAATGCCATGCCCAGCGAAATTCAGCTGCGCATCCAGAGCGACAACGTCAACTGGCAGGACCTGTCGATGCTGCAGGATGCCAGCGGCAGTGACAGCGCCAGCTACAGTTACTTCCTGCCGTCCGTGCAGGAGGACCTGGTCTATTACGTCAATTTCGAACAGAACGGGGAGCAGCGCTCCGAGCAGTTCCGCATCACGGTGTACGACCTGCCGCGGGTGGAGCAGATCGATGTGGCTTACGCCTACCCGGAATACACCGGCATTGAGAACAATGCAGAGACAGATGCGGGGGACATGCTGGTGCCGGAGGGCACTCAGGTGGAACTGCTGGTCACCTTCAACAAGAACATCGAAACAGCCAGCATTGAGTTCCAGGAAGGCTCTGGTTACGAGAGTATCCCGCTGAGCATCGACGGCAGCGCAGGCACGGCCAGCTTCACGGTGGCGCAGGACAGCGTGTACCGCATCGTTGCCCGCGACTTCGAGGATCTGGAGAGCCTGGATCCTCTGGATTATTTCGTACGCGCGATTCCCGACGAGCCGCCCGAACTTGTCCTCAAGAGCCCGGGGCGCGATCAGGATGTGATGCCGCTGGAAGAGGTTGTGCTGGAAGTCGATGCCAGTGACGATTATGGCCTGAGCCGCTTCAACCTGCATTACAACGTCGTGGGCACCGATGAAGTGGCCGTGGACTTCCTGCCCGAACAGCAGACCCGCAGTATCTCCGGCGCTGAGATGATCTATCTGGAAGACCTGGACGTTGTCCCGGGTGACTTTGTCAGCTATTACCTCACACTGGCTGACAACAATGGTCTTGCCGGGCCCGCCGAAATCGTGTCTGACATCTACTTCCTGCAGGTCGTTCCCACAGATCAGGAATTCCGGCGTGCCGGCGGCCAGCAGGGCGGCGGTGGTGGCGGGGGCGGTCAGGGTGGCGGCGAAAGCAGCGCGCTGGTGACGCTGCAGAAAGATATCATCGCGGCCACCTGGAA
>Ga0255140_1000215_pt1 | contig 25772 bp, 16 predicted proteins | sample Law_Colum_RepC_8_FD_188547 | JGI IMG/M metagenome (GOLD analysis project Ga0255140, IMG submission 188547) | Freshwater microbial communities from St. Lawrence River, New York, United States - Law_Colum_RepC_8d | ecosystem: Environmental > Aquatic > Freshwater > River | place: USA: New York...
TGCAGGCAAGCTCCTACAAAATACCGCTGCGTCTCTTGCCCGCGCCAAAGGTTCGGTCTCTCACAACATCCCAAATACCAAGACCCTCCCTGTAGGAGCCAGCCCTGCTGGCGATACAAGGCTTGCCCTGCACGAGGCATCGCTTGCAGGCAAGCTCCTACAAAATACCGCTGCGTCTCTTGCCCGCGCCAAAGGTTCGGTCTCTCACAACATCCCAAATACCAAGACCCTCCCTGTAGGAGCCAGCCCTGCTGGCGATACAAGGCTTGCCTTGCACGAGGCATCGCTTGCAGGCAAGCTCCTACAAAATACCGCTGCGTCTCTTGCCCGCACCAAAGGTGCGGTCTCTCACAACATCCAGATCGTCAACGCCAAAGAGCACAACCTCAAAAACCTGAGCGTGGACATTCCACGCGGCAAGTTCAACGTGGTCACGGGCGTCAGTGGTTCGGGCAAGTCCACGCTGGCCTTTGACATCCTGTTCAACGAAGGCCAGCGCCGCTATCTGGAAAGCCTGAACGCCTACGCCCGCTCCATCGTGCAGCCCGCAGGCCGCCCCGAGGTTGATGCGGTCTATGGCATTCCGCCCACGGTGGCGATCGAGCAGCGCTTGTCGCGCGGTGGCCGCAAATCCACCGTGGGCACCACCACGGAGGTCTGGCATTTCTTGCGCCTGCTGTACGTCAAGCTGGGCATTCAGCATTGCATCCACGACGGCACGCCGGTGCAGCCGCAAACACCCGACAGCATCATCGCGCAGCTGATGACGCAGTTCCGCGACCAGCACATCGGCTTGCTGGCCCCGCTGGTGACGAACCGTAAGGGCGTTTACACCGAGTTGGCCGACTGGGCGCGTCCGCGTGGCTACACGCACTTGCGTGTGGACGGTGAGTTTTTGCCCACACAAGGCTTCCCGCGCATCGACCGCTTCAAAGAGCACAACATCGAGCTGCCTGTGGCCAGCCTGGATGTGTTGCCGACGAATGAAACCGCGCTGCGCGAGGCGCTGAGCAAAGCGCTGGAGCACGGCAAGGGCGTGGTGCATGTGCTGAGCGATCTGGGCAATTTGCGCGAAGCCATGTTCAACGGCGAATCCACCGCCCGCATTGGCCAGCATCGGGTGTTCTCGACCCTGCGCGCTTGCCCCTCGTGCGCCACCTCGTATGCCGAGCTGGACCCGCGTTTGTTCTCTTACAACAGCAAGCACGGCTGGTGCCCAGACTGCGTGGGCACGGGCGTCAAGCTTAGCAAAGACGAGCGCAAGGTGTTTGATGACTCGGTGCGCGACGACAAAGACAAAGGCCGCGAGCAGACCTTTGCCGAGCCAGAGATCGACGACCTGGCCAATGTGGCCTGCCCCAGTTGCGAAGGCACCCGTCTGAACGCCACGGCGCGTGCCGTGCGATTGGGTGTAGCGCCCGGTCAGGGATGGCGCATCACCGACATCGCCAGCTTGTCGGTGAGCGATGTACGCCAATGGGTAGAGAAATTGCACCTCACGGGCCGTGATGCCGACATCGCCCGCGACTTGGTGCCCGAGATCCAAAGCCGCTTGGAGTTTCTGGAAGAAGTGGGCCTGGGTTACCTCACGCTCGACCGCGGAGCGCCCACGCTGTCGGGTGGCGAAGCGCAGCGCATTCGCTTGGCCGCGCAATTGGGCAGTAACCTGCAGGGCGTGTGCTACGTGCTGGACGAACCCACCATTGGCCTGCACGCCCGCGACAACCAGATTTTGCTCAACGCCCTGCACAAGCTGGGTGACAAGGGCAACACGCTGGTGGTGGTGGAGCACGACGAAGACACCATCCGCCGCGCCGACCACATCATCGACATCGGCCCGAGCGCCGGCAAACGCGGTGGCCGTCTGGTGGCCGAAGGCTCGGTGGCCGACATCACGGCGTCTGCAGATTCGCAAACGGGCCGCTATCTGCTGCACGCGATGAAACATCCGATGCAGGCTCGCCGAGCTGTCTCGGTGACCGGAGAATCGCTTGCAGGCAAGCTCCTACAAAAGACCAATGCTCTCTCCGTAGGAGCCAGCCCTGCTGGCGATAGGGCGGTTGCGTTGGGCAGAGCATCGCTTGCAGAGCAAGCGCCTACAAATACCTCGGCCCCTGTAGGAGCCAGCCCTGCTGGCGATTTGACTTGGCTCACCCTCACTGGCGCCAATTTGCACAACCTGCGCCAAGTCGATGTGCAAGTGCCCCTCAAGCGCCTGGTCGCCGTCACGGGCGTCAGCGGCTCCGGCAAATCCACACTGGCCCGCGATGTGTTGCTGGCCAACGTGCAAGCGCTGGTCAGCCAACGCTCGACCTTTGCAGGCCGCACTGCGCAAGATGCGGGTCAACGCGTGGCTTTGACGGCATGCAGCGATGTGCAGGGATTCGAGACCATCGACCGCGTGCTCGAAGTCGACCAAACCCCCATCGGCAAAACACCGCGTTCTTGCCCCGCAACCTACATCGGCTTTTGGGACACGATCCGCAAACTGTTTGCCGAAACGCTGGAGGCCAAAGCCCGTGGTTATGCCGCTGGTCGCTTCAGCTTCAACACCGGCGAAGGCCGCTGCCCCAGCTGCGAAGGGCAGGGCATGCGCACCATCGAGATGAGCTTCTTGCCCGACGTGAAAGTGCCCTGCGAAACCTGCCGAGGCGCCCGCTTCAACCCCGAGACCCTGGCCGTGACCTGGCGCGGCAAAAGCATTGGCGACGTGCTGCAAATGGAAGTGGACGAGGCGGTGGACTTCTTCGCCAGCATGCCCAGCATCGCGCACCCGCTGCAACTCCTCAAAGACGTGGGCCTGGGTTACCTCACACTGGGCCAGCCCTCACCCACCCTCAGCGGCGGTGAAGCCCAGCGCATCAAGCTGGTGACAGAGTTGACCAAGGTGCGCGACGAAGTGGGTAAGCGCGGCAACAAAGCGCCGCACACGCTGTATGTGCTCGACGAGCCCACCGTGGGCCTGCACATGGCCGATGTGGACAAGCTGATCAGTGTGCTGCACCGCCTGGTCAACGCCGGTCACAGCGTGGTCGTGATCGAGCACGATCTGGATGTGATTGCCGAAGCCGACTGGGTGATTGACCTGGGCCCCGAAGGCGGCAACGCCGGTGGCTGCATCGTGGCCGCCATGACGCCCGAAGCCCTGGTGCGCTTTGGCACACACACGGGTGTGGCCTTGGGGCCAGTGCTCGCGCGGACATGAGCTGCCCCTGCACATGCTTGCCAGCAAGGGATGAATGCTGTCTGTTGTGGGGGCTTGCCAGCAAGCGATGAATGCTGTCTGCTGTAGGCGCTTGCCTGCAAGCGATGAATGCTGTCTGCTGTAGGAGCTTGCCTGCAAGCGATGGCATGCGGACCACAAGCCCCTGAATCGCCAGCAGGCTGGCTCCCACAAAAGACCGGCAGCTATCGCCAGCAGGCTCTTTGTTTCCAAAGCGATGAATGCTGTCTGCCGTAGGAGCTTGCCTGCAAGCGATGGCATGCGGGCCACAAGCCCTGAATCGCCAGCAGGCTGGCTCCCACAAAAGACCAGCAGCTATCGCCAGCGGGCTCTTTGTTTCCAAAGCGATGGATGCTGTCTGCCGTAGGAGCTTGCCTGCAAGCGATGGCATGTGAACCACAAGCCCCTGAATCGCCAGCAGGCTGGCTCCCACAAAAGACCGGCAGCTATCGCCAGCGGGCTCTTTGTTTCCAAAGCGATGAATGCTGTCTGCCGTAGGAGCTTGCCTGCAAGCGATGGCATGTGGACCACAAGCCCCTGAATCGCCAGCAGGCTGGCTCCTACAAAAGACCGGCAGCTATCTTCAGCAGGCTCTTTGTTTCCAAAGCGATGAATGCTGTCTGCTGTAGGAGCTTGCCTGCAAGCGATGGCATGCGGACCACAAGCCCCTGAATCGCCAGCAGGCTGGCTCCTACAAAAGACCGGCAGCTATCGCCAGCAGGCTCTTTGTTTCCAAAGCGATGAATGCTGTCTGCCGTAGGAGCTTGCCTGCAAGCGATGGCATGCGGGCCACAAGCCCTGAATCGCCAGCAGGCTGGCTCCCACAAAAGACCAGCAGCTATCGCCAGCGGGCTCTTTGTTTCCAAAGCGATGGATGCTGTCTGCCTTAGGAGCTTGCCTGCAAGCGATGGCATGTGAACCACAAGCCCCTGAATCGCCAGCAGGCTGGCTCCCACAAAAGTCCAGCAGCTATCGCCAGCAGGCTCTTTGTTTCCAAAGCGATGAATGCTGTCTGCTGTAGGAGCTTGCCTGCAAGCGATGGCATGTGGACCACAAGCCCCTGAATCGCCAGCAGGCTGGCTCCCACAAAAGTCCAGCAGCTATCGCCAGCAGGCTGGCTCCCACAAAAGACCGGCAGCTATCGCCAGCAGCCTGGCTCCTACAAAAGACCGGCAGCCATCTTCAGCAAGCGAACACTTTCAAAAGGCAGTAGCTCAGGACAAGTGGGTCAATGTTTCAGTGGTGGTCGTCAGGGGCGATCCGCCTTGCGCAGCCAAACGCCAAAGCGACGTCACTTCAGCCGCGCGCGCTTCATGCAGCGGGTCGGTTGAATCGCGGGCTTTGCCATGAACAGGTTTGGCGTCCATGCGCCCCAGCACGGTCAGGCCCGCAGCATCGATCCAGCTCATCAATTCATCCCGCGTGCGCAAACCCAAATGCTCTGCCAAGTCGGACAAAATCAGCCAGCCCTCGCCACCTGGGCACAAATGTGCTGCCAGCCCCGCCAAAAAACCCTTCAGCATCTGGCTGCCCTCATCGTAAACCGCCTGGTCCAGCAGTGACGTTGGGCGAGCTGGCAACCAAGGCGGGTTGCACACCACCAAAGCCGCTTGCCCTGACGGGAACAAATCAGCCGCTACCAACTGAACCTGGTTTTGCAAACCCAGTCGCTGCAAGTTGTCTTTGGCACAGGCCAAAGCCCGATCACTCATGTCGGTGCCCACCACCTGTGCAGCCCCGCGCCTGGCCAGCACCGCAGACAGCACCCCGGTGCCCACCCCAATGTCAAAAGCCACCGAGTGCGTTTTCAGGGCAGCAGGCCAGGGCGCCTTGACCACCAGTGCCACATATTCACCCCGCACCGGAGAAAAAACACCGTAATGCGGATGAATGCGCAGCGCCTCACCCAATGCAGGCACCTCCACCCCGTTTTTGCGCCATTCAAAAGCGCCAATAGCGCCTTGCAAGCTGCGCAGCGACAAAACGCAAGACTGGCCATTGGCGGGTCCAAAAGCCTGGGCACAAGCCTGCCGCGCGTCCGGAGCGCGTCGCAGCGGGATGCCGTAATCACCCTCAAGTTCGATCAGGATCTGATTCAACACCCGACTTCTGTGGGCTTGAGCCTGGCGGTGGGTGTGAAACGCAGCACCCGCCAGCACGGGAGCTTCGACATGGATTTTCTTGTTGCGAGGCTTCTTGGGCTTGTCTATGCGCCGCGCCAGCGCCTGCAAAAGTTGTCGGGCATTTTGAAAATCACCGCGCCAGAGCAAACCTGTGCCTTCACAAGCGAGCCTGAACGCCGTGTCTGCGCTCATCGTGTCGTCAGCAATGACCACTTTTTTAGGCACAGCAGAGCCATGGTCCATTCGCCACAAGCTCGACCGTGCCTCATTGTTTTCAGTCCAGACCAGCTCGGGTTGCGCGTTCATGCCATTTCGCCCGGGGGCGCCTATTTGAGGAAAACAGACCATCGGGTCAGCCGGGGACTATAGCCTCTGCAGCTTAATAAAATTAAAATCGGTAAGTGTGCGTAACCGGAGTCGAGGCATTCACGTGAACGTTTGTATAATATATAAATATGTTGGTGGTGCGCGCATGGCAGCGCCTCAATTGAGTTGCCCCTAGTGCCTCGTTCTGCAAAATCTAAGCGGATCAACGCCATGCTGTCACCCATAACCACACATGAATCATCTTGTTTCCATACACAAGCGCAGCCAGAGCCCAGAGGGTTTTTGAATTGAACTCCCACACGCCGGAGTCATTGATTGGTGATTTTCCTTTTCCAGTTTTAAGTGAAGCAAAAGTTAGGCTTTCCAAGCTGGCTATCTTGCTCGGAGATGTGACGGCCCTGCTATTGGCATTTTCCATCTCCCTGGGTTTCATGAGTTGGATCATGGCCTCAGACGGTGATGTCTTCTGGCTTTGGTGCGCCGAACAAGGCGCTGCTCGGTTTATATCTTGGGGAGTGGTGGCTTTTCTCGGCTTGGTCAGCTTGCTCATGAGCTACCAGCACTACAGCGATAGGCGACCATTCTGGGATGAGTTGCGTGACTTTATCCGCCTGGTCGGCTTTCTTGCTGTGCTTGACATTGCCGTTGCGGCGCTGATGCAATGGCACATCTCCCGAACATGGTGGGGTGTATCCTGGGCTCTGGTGGCAGTTCTGCTGATCCTCATGCGAGTGGTCAGTAGGTTTATTCTTAAAGCATTTAAATTGTGGGTCATGCCCACCGTGATTTTGGGTGCAGGCCCCAATGCCGCTGAAGCGGCTCGAGCCTTGCAAAGTCAACCGGAAATGGGGTTGGATGTCATTGGTTTTGTGGATGTGGGCTCCTCGCAGGACCATTACGAAGCAGATACATACCCCCGCATGTCCTTAGAGCGGATAAAGGAATTGGCTTCACATGGCGGCCTCCAATGGGTCATTGCTCTTGAACATAGCCAATCCGACCACCGGGAATACTGGTTGCGTCAGCTGGCTCAGTGGAATGTGGCCGACGTCAGTGTGATACCCGCCATGAGGGGTGTCCCCTTGCACGGGACCGCGATGGTCAACTTCTTTTCACACGAAGTCGCATTGCTGCGCATGCGAAATAACCTCAGAAGATGGCCAGCCAGGCTTACCAAGAGGATTTTTGACACATCAACCGCTCTGTTGTTGTTGCTCATACTTAGCCCGCTCCTCCTGCTCATCGCCCTCATGATCCGAAAAGATGGAGGCTCAGCGCTGTTTGCTCATGCCCGAGTGGGCAAAGGCGGTCGGGTTTTCAATTGCTATAAATTTCGAACGATGGTCATGAACGCAGAAGCCAAGCTTGAAAAGCTGCTGCAAGAAAGGCCTGATTTGCGCATGCAATGGGAGCAGGAATTCAAACTGAAAAGTGACCCGAGAGTCAATCCCTTGGGTCGTTTTTTGCGGCGTACAAGCCTGGACGAGTTACCCCAGCTGCTCAATGTGATCCGGGGTGATATGAGTCTTGTTGGTCCCAGGCCTGTCGTGCGCAACGAACTAAGTCGTTATGGCGAGGAGGTCGGCTACTACCTGATGGTCCGACCCGGCATGACCGGCTTGTGGCAGGTCAGCGGTCGCAACGATCTGGACTATGACACCAGAGTTTATTTGGACACCTGGTACGTCAAAAACTGGTCACTGTGGCACGACCAGATCATCTTGTTCAAAACTGTTGCTGTGGTTTTCAGGCGTTCAGGTGCATATTGAGATCATGTTTCAAATGCAATCCGCCAATTTCCATGGCCGTAGGCCAGAGCGACACTCGCTGCCATCGGCACTAGGCTGGTAAAATATCTTTGATTATTTAGACATCAAAAAACCCCATTTTTTACAACTTGGCAGATCCTGATTTGCTGAGCGTCACAATTACCTCTGAGACTCATATGATTCCTGTCATTATTTCCGGCGGCGTAGGGGCCAGACTCTGGCCTGTCTCACGCGAACAGCATCCAAAACCGTTCATTCGTTTGGGTGATGGGGAAAGCCTGTTGCAAAAAGCTTACCTGCGTGGTGCCCGACTGCCAGGCGTCAAAGAGGTCATGACCGTCACCAACCGTGACTTGTTTTTTAAAACTCAGGACGAATACAACGAAGTGGCCAGCCAGGGTGCTATCTTCTCGTACATCCTGGAGCCGTTTGGTCGCAACACTGCTGCAGCAATCGCGGCAGCTGCAATCGAAGTGGAGCGTCAGCATGGACCGCAGGAAATCATGCTCATATTGGCAGCGGACCACCTTGTCACCAACCAGGACGGTTTTGAGCGCGCTGTCATCAGGGCCGCAGAACTGGCGGCAGCAGGCAAACTTGTAACGTTCGGCATTTTTCCTACGGCCCCTGAAACCGGATATGGTTACATCGAAGCTGAGGGTGAAGCGGTCCGTCGGTTTGTTGAAAAGCCTAGCAGCGAGAAAGCTCAAGAGTACCTCGATTCTGGGCGATATCTCTGGAATGCCGGCATGTTCTGTTTCACGGCAGGTGCCATGATTGATCAAATGCAGGCGCACTGCCCTGACATTCTGCAAGCCACTCGCCACAGTCTGAACTGCTCGACAAGAACCCACGGCGCGCACCAACAACAAGTCACCCTGGACACTGCCACATTCGGGTTGGTGAAAGAAGACTCGATTGATTACGCAGTCATGGAGCGTTCGGATCAAATTGCCGTCATCCCGTGCGAGATGGGTTGGAGCGACATTGGCTCCTGGACTGCCCTGGGCGATTTGACAGACCATGATGACAACGGAAATCGGGTGGTTGGACAAGCCATGTTGCATGACACACGCAACTGCACTATCCAAACCAGCGATCGGCTTGTAGGCACTGTTGGTGTGGATAATCTACTCATCATTGACACCGCTGATGCCTTGCTCGTGGCTGACCGAAACAAAGCGCAAGACGTCAAACACTTGTTTGCGCGACTCAAAAAATTGGGTAATGAAACACACAAGACACACAAAACCGTCCACAGACCTTGGGGAACCTACACCGTCCTGGAAGAGGGACAGGGGTTCAAGATCAAGCGCATTGAAGTTAAGCCTGCGGGTTGCTTGAGTCTGCAAATGCACAAGCACCGAAGTGAGCACTGGATTGTTGTGTCAGGCTCCGCCAAAGTGACCAATGGTGAAAAGGAGCTGATCGTCAACACCAACGAATCCACCTACATACCTGCCGGGCACAAGCACCGCCTCGAAAACCAGCAGACCGAAATGCTGGTCATGATCGAAGTGCAAAGCGGAGGCTACCTGGGAGAAGACGACATCATCCGGTTCGAGGACCAGTACGGACGAGTCGGCTAAATGAGTACATTCTGGCGATCCATTTGGGCTTATCGCGGATTCATACTGGGCAGTGTCAAGCGAGAGTTTCAAAGCAAGTACCGCAACTCGTTACTGGGCGCAGCTTGGACGATCATTAACCCACTGTCCATGATCATCGTCTACACCGTCATTTTTTCACAGGTCATGAATGCCAAATTACCTGGCTTGAACGCCACGTATGGCTACAGCATTTACCTGTGCGCAGGCGTGATCACTTGGGGTCTTTCAGCAGAAATCACCACGCGGGCCATAGGCATGTTTCTGGAAAACGCCAACATGCTAAAAAAGCTAAGCTTCCCTCGCATCACACTCCCCATCATTGTTGTGCTGAATGCGGGGCTCAACTTCGGCATCATTTTCGGACTGTTCCTGCTGTTTTTGGCAATCACCAACTCGCTTCCAGGGTGGGTCACTCTGGCGATCATCCCAGTACTCCTGATCCAGGTGGTACTGTCGACGGGTCTGGGCATTCTTCTGGGCGTACTCAACGTATTTTTTCGCGATATCGGTCAGTTTTTTGGCATATTCCTGCAGTTTTGGTTTTGGTTGACTCCCATTGTCTATCCGGTCAGCATATTGCCAGACAACGTCAAACAATGGATGGTCTTCAATCCCATGTACCCCCTGATCACCAGCTATCAGCAAATACTCGTGCAAGCCCAATGGCCCGATTGGGAAAGCCTCATCATGCCCCTGGTCACTGGTTTTGTTTTGAGCTACTTGGGCTTTAAAACTTTCAAGCGACACGCAGGTGAAATGGTGGATGAACTCTGATGGGCAGCATCCACGTCAAAGGTCTGGGCAAAGCCTACAGACAATACAAAAATCGCTGGTCCAGGCTGGCGGAGTGGGTATCGCCCTCACACAAACCCAGACACCAACTGAAATGGGTACTGCAAGACATCAACTTTGATGTTCAGGCTGGCGAAGCAGTAGGCATCATCGGCATCAATGGGGCAGGCAAAAGCACCCTGCTCAAACTCATTACTGGCACCACCCAGCCAACGACTGGCGGCGTCCACATGACTGGGCGAGTGGCCGCCATGCTGGAGTTGGGCATGGGCTTTCATCCAGACTTTACCGGGCGACAAAACGCCTACACGGCGGGACAACTGCTGGGTATCACCAGTGAGGACATGGCCAAGCTGATGCCGGACATCGAAGTATTTGCCGAAATTGGTGATTACATCGACCAGCCAGTCCGCGTCTACAGCAGCGGCATGCAAATGCGACTGGCCTTCAGCGTGGCCACAGCCATTCGGCCAGACATTCTGATCGTTGACGAAGCCATGTCGGTAGGCGACGCTTACTTCCAGCATAAGAGCTTTGATCGCATACGTGAATTTCGCAAGCTGGGCACCACACTCCTCATTGTCAGCCATGACAAAACCGCCATTCAAAGCATTTGCGACAGAGCCATATTGCTCAGTGCGGGTCATCTGATCATGCAAGGCAAGCCGGAAGCCGTCATGGATTACTACAACGCTATGCTGGCAGAGCCGGGTCCACAACAAATTCGACAAAACTTGGTGGCCGAAGGCCAGATCCAAACCGTTTCCGGAAGCTTCGATGTCGAATTGGCGAAATGGGAACTCACCAATACCAAGGGCGAGCCACTGGAGGTGGTCACAACAGGACAAACCGTTCAACTGAAAGTGACGGCGCGGGTCAATCGAGCGGTGGATCAACTGGTCTTGGGTTTCATGATCAAAGACCGAATGGGCCAACCCGTGTTCGGCACCAACACTCACCATCTCAAACAAACCCTTTATGACCTTCAAGCAGGGCAAAACATTCAATTCGACATTGAATTGACGGCCAACTTAGGACCGGGAACATACTCTGTTGCCCTGGCACTTCATGCGGACCACTCACATGTAGGTAAAAACTACGAATGGCGAGATCTGGCGGTGGTGTTCAATGTCGTCAACGCCAACCACATCGAGTTTGTTGGCGTCACCTGTTTACCGCACAGACTGACAATCACAGCATGAGCGATCCGTTCTACCGAGCCTTTGAAGACAAATATCGAGGATCTCGTCAAGAGATTCAAAAACGTCTAGAGGTTTATCTTCCATTTGTGATGCCCCTGGCGCGCACATTTCCGCAGGCTCAAGCCATTGATTTGGGGTGTGGGCGAGGAGAATGGCTTGAGTTGCTGGCAGGGCATAAAGTCCCGGCACATGGCATTGATCTTGATCAGGGCATGCTCGATGCCTGTGCTGATCTGGGCCTGCAAGTGTACACATCGGATGCCATAGAGCACCTGGAAAAACAAGCAAGTGAAAGCGCCGTCGTGATCACGGCCTTCCACCTGGTCGAGCACTTGGGATTTGAGTCGCTGCGGCAATTGGTATTCGAGGCACAACGTGTGTTGAAGCCGGGCGGGCTGCTCATCATGGAAACGCCGAATCCAGAGAACATTGCAGTAGCCACAAAAAGTTTTTACCTCGACCCTTCGCACGAAAGGCCAATCCCCTCGGAATTGTTGTCATTTCTGGCTGAGTACCACGGCTACCAGCGCATCAAAGTCTTGCGATTGCAGGAAAACCAGACCCTGTTGAGCAAATCAGCACTCACCTTGAATGACGTATTGGGTGGCGCAAGCCCCGACTACGCAGTTGTTGCACAAAAGACCGCACCCAGCGAAGTCCTGCAATTGCTGAGTCCAATATGGGACAAAACCTACGGTGTGAGCAGTGAAACCCTGGCAGAAATTTACCGACATCAAAAAGACGAGAAAGACGCCCAGTACTGGGGCCTGCTGAACCAAGCCCGTGAACAAGTGGAAGGACTGAAGGTCCAGGAAAAGGATCTGCAGGACCGCCAACACGCCACGCAAGCCACACTGCAAGCCACCATCGACCACCTTGGGAACGTTTCCGCCCAACATGAACAAACCCGACAAGAACACAAGCAAACGCGAGAAAATCTTCAGGCTGCGGGTTTGCTGATTGATGAGAACCGAAGAGCCTTGAATGAAATCCGGGTATCGCATGACGATAACCGCACGCAGCAAGATGAAACCCGGGCGATGCTTGAGACAACCCGACAAGCGCTGGATGCAACAGTGGCACGTTTGCAGCAAACCCAAATGCAGGTAGCCCAGATCGAATCGCGCTACATCCAGGAACTTGCACAGGTCTATGCCAGCAAATCATGGCGAATCACAACGCCGCTCAGATGGGCTAACCTGCAACGCAAGCGATTGGTTGAGCAAGGCCTTCGAAAAAGACTAAAAGCCCTTGTCAAGAAAGTGGCCAGATACTTCTTGCAAAGCCTGATCAGACACATAAATGCGCGCCCCCAATGGCGTCAAAAAGCGTTGATATGGTCGCTCAAACTCGGGCTCTACGAGCGCCTTCGCAGGCTCCACCACCAAGTCAATGCCGTAGTGCACAGCCCTCCGGTTGAGGTGCAGCCAGCCCCCTGCGAATCTCAAGACCTGTCACCACACGCCCGTGACATTCATGAAAAACTGAAACAAGCCATACAAAAGCAGGTAAAACACTGATGCGGATCGTCATCGATATGCAAGGCGCTCAAACCGAGAGCCGCTACAGGGGCATTGGCCGTTACACCACGGCCTTTGCCAAGGCCTTGCTCAGCATATCCCCAAAAGAGCACGAAATCTTTTTGGTCCTCAACGGCCTCTTTAGCGCAACGATTGAGCCGATTCGTAAAGAGTTCGACGGGCTACTGCCGCAAGACAACATCCGGGTCTGGCATGCTCCGGGACCGGTCGCTGCCATGGAGCCAAGAAATGATGCCCGCCGACAGACAGCCGAACTCATCCGCGAAGCCTTCATCGCGCAACTTGAGCCCGACATCGTCCACATCAGCAGCCTGTTCGAAGGCTACCAAGACGATGCCGTCATCAGCCTTCGAAAACTCGATCAACGCAGCGGCATCAGCGTATCGTTCTACGACCTGATCCCCTATCTGAATCCAAAGCAATACCTGGACCCATTGCCCCTTTACGCGAAGTACTACCTTGACAAAATAGACCAAATTCAAAGAGCCAACATTGGATTGGCAATCTCAGAACATGCTCGGCAAGAATCCATTGAGCACCTGCCAGAATTTGGTGCCAGAGTCACCAGCGTAAGCACAGCAGCAGATGACAATTTCAAGCGGCTCCACATCAGCCCTGAAGAAGTCTCGGCACTGCAAAAAAAATGGAACCTCAAACATCCCTTTGTGATGTACACCGGCGGTACAGACCAAAGGAAAAATCTACCCAGACTCCTGCAAGCCTATGCCAGCTTGCCGGAAAACATCAGACAAAAAAGCCAACTGCTATTTGCGGGGAAATTCCCCTCGGATGCGATCAACGAGTTCAAGACGCAGGCGAAAAACCTGCGGCTATCCTCGGACGAAATCATCTTCACCGGCTATGTCAATGATGCAGAATTGGTGCAGCTTTACAACCTGTGCCACCTTTTTGTGTTCCCATCGTGGCAAGAGGGCTTTGGTCTGCCAGCCCTGGAAGCCATGGCCTGCGGTGCCGTCGTCATCGCGGCCAACACCTCCAGCCTGCCAGAAGTCGTCGGTCTTCAATCGGCGCTCTTCGACCCCTTCGACATCGAATCCATCGCTGCAAAAATGCAGCAAGCGATGCAAGATGAAACATACCGGGCCGAACTGAAAAAGCACAGTCTCACGCAAGTCCCCAAATTTGCATGGGACACCGTTGCTCGGCGCGCCCTGAATGCATGGACGCAGTGGAGCCGCGTAAACATACACCCAACTGCAAAGCCCGGCCCACGCAATGACAAGCCTCGACTGGCATACGTCTCACCCCTGCCTCCCGAGCGCACCGGCATCGCAGACTACAGTGCAGAGTTGCTGCCAGCACTGGCCGCACACTACGACATAGAACTCATCGTTGCACAAAACCAAGTTGAGCTGACTCCACAAAACTTTCCAGTCAGAGACGTCAATTGGCTGCGTGAACACCCACAGCACTACGACAGAGTTCTCTACCAAGTTGGCAACTCGCCATATCACCAACACATGCTGAGTCTCGTGAAAGACATTCCCGGCATGGTTGTATTGCACGATTTTTACCAAAGCGGATTGATCTCATGGCTCGAAAACCATGGAGGCAAACCCGACGCATGGAAAACAGCCCTGCTCAATGACCACGGGTACATGGCGCTTCAACGGCAAGGAAAAGACCCTCAAGCCGCCTATTTCAAATACCCGGTAAATGCGCACATCCTTCAGCACGCCCAAGGCCTTGTCGTCCACTCGCAACATGCACGACAACTCATCGAGGACTGGTACGGCCCCGAGCACGCGAAAAACGTGAAAGTGGTACCACTGCTGCGCAAACCAGCGCAAGCACAGGCACCGGAACAAGCCCGCAAGGACTTGGGGCTGGACAAAGACGATTTTGTAGTCTGCAGTTTTGGTTTTCTGGACGTCAGCAAACTCAACCACCGCTTGCTCAAAGCATGGATACAAAGCAAGTTATCAAAAGACACCCGATGCAAACTTGTTTTTGTGGGCCAAAACGAGGGGGGGCAATACGGCGCGGAACTGATTCAAACCATCCAGCAAAGCGGGCGGGCATCGCAAATTCAAATCACCGGCTTCGCCTCAACAGAGCAATACCGCAAATATCTCGATGCAGCGGACACCGTCGTTCAGTTGCGAACAACCTCCCGGGGTGAAACATCGGCCGCCGCACTGGATGGCCTAAACCACGGCAAGCCCCTGATCGTCAACGCTCACGGATCCATGGCCGAACTCAATCCACAAGCCGTGTGGATGCTCCCTGATGAATTCGAAGACAAGGACCTGATCGAAGCCCTTGAAACCATGTGGCAGGAACCCGCAAGGCGTCACAGCATGGGTCAGACCGGAAAACAGGACTGCCAGGAACGTCATGCGCCCGGCGTTTGTGCAGCAGCCTATGCGGCTGCCCTGGAAGCCGCCAGTGTCGGACGCGATACAAACCTTTCAAGGTTGATCCAGACCATTGCAAGCCAATTGCCCGCCGACACCGACAACGACAACACGAAAGCACTTGCGCAATCGCTGGCCATGAGCTTTCCATGCCCGCGAATGGCCAAGCGAATTTACCTGGATGTCACGGCTACGCGCAAGGCTGACCGCAAGACCGGTATCGAGCGGGTCACCCGAGCACTCATGCTGGCATTGATGCAACACCCCCCAGCGGGCTATCTCGCAGAACCCGTTTATCTGCAAGATCAAGAGCAAAGAATTCACTATCGACACGCCCGGCGCTACACCCTCGAAATGCTCGAGCACCCCCATTGCGAACTGCCAGAAGACCAAGTCGAGCCCCAGCAAGGTGACATCCTGCTCATACTCGACCTGTCAGGCCAAACACTCGTAGATGCCCAACAGTCAGGTTTGTACGAAAGCTATCGACAACAAGGAGTCGCCGTCCATGCCATTGTTTACGACTTGCTACCCGTGCGCATGCCCGAAGTCTTTCCCCCTGGAGCCGAACACGGACATGCCAGCTGGCTAAAGGCCATCTCCACCCTGGATGGAGCCGTGTCCATATCTCGCGCCGTTCGAGACGACCTGACACAATGGCAAGCGGAACAAGGCATTGACTTCCACAACCGACGACCCTTCAAATCCAGCTGGTTCCACCTCGGCGCAGACCTCGAAGCCACAGCGCCAACGAAAGGCAAACCCGACAACGCCCAGAAAATACTGGCCCAACTGCAGGCTCGTCCCACATTTTTGATGGTCGGCACCATTGAGCCCCGCAAAGGGCACATGCAGGTCATCCAGGCATTCAATCAAATGTGGGCTGACGGTCAGGACATCAACCTGGTCATCGTCGGACGGGAAGGCTGGGTTGGCCTGAACGAGGCACTTCGCCGTGACATACCCCACGTGGTCGAACAACTGAGAAGCCACCCGGAAAATGACAAGCACCTCTTTTGGCTTGAAGGCATCAGCGACGAATACCTGGAAAACATCTACGCTGCCAGCACCTGCCTGATCGCAGCGTCCTGGGGCGAAGGATTCGGCTTGCCCCTGATAGAAGCCGCGCGACACCAGTTGCCGATCCTGGCCAGAGACATTCCTATATTCAGGGAAGTCGCGGGCCCCCATGCCAGCTACTTCGACGCAGCGGACGCACACAGCCTGACCATGGCCATCCATGACTGGCTAAATCGTGGGCCTGAGCACGTGCCTCAATCACGCGAAATGCCCCAATTGAGCTGGAAACAAAGCGTTCAACAACTGATTGCAGCCACACTGCCTGGAAACCGGTAACGCACGGCCCAAGTCCCTCAATGGCCTTTGTGCGGTGATGAAAAGCACGAACCAGCAGCAATCACCAAGTAGCCCTCCAGTGACAGAACTTGACGAGCTGGCAACGCCAGCTCAGAGGCCGCCACCAAAGACCTCACCGTCGCGGGCGGCAGCGCCTCAGCCCAGATCAGATACACATGGGCAGGATTCCAGCGCTCACCCACAGCCAAAGCCTCAATCAAAGACTGCATCTCAGACTCGCGCAGCGAAGTCAATCGAGCCGTAGGAGCCGGATGCATGGAAGCCTTCGCTTGAGCCGCAAGCCATGCCGCAGGGGCCCAATACGTGCCATCCTGAACACGCGGTGACAACAACGCCAGATGATTGCACCGCTGCAGCAAGGGCAACCATACCGGAGAACTCAGCGGTGCCACGGCACCAGGCACCTGAGAGCGAAAACGAAGATGGAACTCGGCGAGTTTGGGAGACAGATCCACCCACTGCACCAGCAAAGCCAGACTCGCCCAAACCCAAGCATGACGCCAACGGGCAGCACTCAGACAAATGAACAACATCAACAACCAGGTCAAAGGCCAAATAAAACGACCACTGGCCCTGAACACACCCAGGACGGACATCCAGGACGCAGGCAAAGGCCAACTCACCAAAATCGTCGAACCCCAGCCCCACACATGCGACCAAGACCACAAAGCCAAGACCAGCGCAGCAAACCAGGTCATCCATGGGGCCATCTCAGACAAGGAAGGCCCCCCCCCAGCGGCTCGCGGACGCATCCAAAAGCGACGCAATTGAAAAATCAGCACGAAAAAACCCAGGCCCAAAATGCCCCCGCCCAACCAGGCAAAGCCCTCATATTGCCCCGCTGAACTCTGACCCACAGACCCGAAGGCAAGCGACCACTCACCAGCGTTGACCGTCTGCATGCCATGGAATTTCAAAAAACCAAGCCAATCCATCGGATCAAACCAAGACAGCATATTGGCGCTGTAATAACCAAAGCCCTCCGAAGACCGAGAACCATCGCCAGCGCCATAACCCAGCAAATAAGCGCAAGCCAACATCACGACGCCAATGCCGAGCCCATCAAGCGCCAAACGATGCCATCGTGAAGAGCCTGACCATCCCGCATGCAAAGCCGCCGCCAGAGCCAAGGCGCCCACCATGACCACCCAATAAGCATGAATGCCCAAACTCAGCAACAGCCACAACCCCCAGCGCCAGGGGGACCATGGACGAGACGACAAAATCAAAGCGCCAGGAATCAGGAAATGGGCCATCAAAGCCTCGTGGCCATAAACCCTCAGCAACAAGGTGGGTGCAAAAGCCAACACAACGGCATAACAAACCGCAACAAGCGCACCAACACGGTGAATCTGAAACCACACCACAGACAAAGCAGCGGCCAAGCCATGGCACATCAAAAACCAAATACCGAAAGGCTGCCAATCAGAAGGCCAGCGCACCCCTTTCAAAAACAGTGCAAGCCAAGGAATGCTGTCGGTGAACACCACCGAGCCAGGCCCGCCAAAACCATCAATCAAACCGGCAGGCCAATGCCAAGGCTCCGAAAGGAAAAACGCCATGCCATTCAAATGTTGAGCGGCATCCCCATGCAACATCCAGGCGAAATGGGTTGGAAAAATCACCCGTGAGCCATACAAACAAGCGGCGAGGCTGACCGCCAACACCATAGCCCACCAAGGCACCCACCCCGGCCGCTTGAAAAAATCAGCCATCAGCAAGAACAATCAATTGAAGACCCACACCCACCACAATGACCCCCAGGCCATGCTGCCAACTGATGGCCTGTTGCAAAACCAGGCCATCGTAGGCCAACAAAAGCAAAAAAATCAAACCAGCCATCAAAGGAGACAAACGCGAAAGCGACATGTGACTGGAGAGCCATGCACTCAAGGCGAAACTGAGCCCATAAGCCAATACAGCGACTAAAACTGAAGGTTGCAACCACACCGAAAAATCACGCAACGACTGCACATTGGCACGCTGCAAACTGATCTGGGCCAGCGCATTCAACAACACAGCCAAGCCGCAAGCCAACCACAAAGGCCATTCAATTCTTGTCAGCAGACTCATTGGAATTCACCATCGAAACGGGTTTAAGAACATACAGTGGGCGGGCCTTCAACTCTTCGTAAACGCGACCCAAATACTGACCCAGCAAACCCAAAACCACCAAGGTAAGACTGCCAAAAATGATTTGCAGCAAAATGACCGTGGTGAAGCCAGACAGAGCCTGCCCCGTCAACAAGTCCCACAAAGCCTTACCACCGCCAAACAGCCCCACCAGCAAACCCAAAGCACCCAGCCAAGTCACCAATTGCAAAGGCATCGTCGAAAAAGAAAGCAAATTGCCCCATGCATAGCGCCACAAAGACATGCCTGACCACTGAGACTGACCGCCCGCACGATCAGGCACATCAAAAGGAATCTGTGCACTCGGAAAACCCAGCCAGGCAATCAGGCCCCGATAAAACCGACCGCGCTCACGCATTTGCAGCAACTGCCTGACCACCACCACATCCAGCAACTTGAAGTCCGTCTGACCCTGCAAAGGCAAGCCGCTCCAATGCTCGAACAATCGATAAAAAGGACGAGCCAGAAAACGCCGGGAATGACTTTCCTCGCCACGGTGTTGCTTGACCGCCTCTACCACGGCAAAACCCTGCTCATGGACACTCAGAAGTTTTTCCAGCAACTCGGGCGGATGTTGAAGGTCAGCATCCATCGTCACCACAAGCTTCAACGCTGGCCAGCACAACGCCTGCTCAAGGCCCGCCGTCAAGGCCGCCTCCTTGCCAAAATTTCGTGTCAAATTCAAAACACACAATTCAGGTAAACGCAAGCGAAGGACATCCAGCAAAGCCTCAGTCTGATCGCGCGAACCATCATTCACCGCAACCAGACGCACATCCATCTGCCGGGCCAAAGCCGCAGCCCGAGCGAAATCAAGAATTCGAGGCAAAGCCTCAGACAACAAACCAGCTTCGTTAAAGCAGGGAATGACAAGGACAAGCAAAGGTTTTTGGGAAATCACCAATTAAGTATAAATCCCGGGGAAAAAGTCATCAAAAATGAACGCCAGAGGTTAGTTACCTAACGCAAGGCAAGCGATTCATAAAAAGACACACTGTAAAATACTAAGATTTAATACAAAAAAACACCACTAGGAGGATCCATTTGAAAGCCATCATCACCGGCATTACAGGCCAAGACGGTGCCTACCTGACACAACTGCTCCTGGAAAAGGGTTATACCGTATACGGCACATACCGCCGCACCAGCTCGGTCAATTTCTGGCGCATGCAAGAGCTAGGGGTGCAAGACCACCCCAACCTGCACCTTGTCGAATACGACCTCACCGACTTGGGTGCCAGCATCGCGCTGGTCCAAAAAGTCCAGCCCGATGAAATCTACAACCTCGCCGCACAAAGTTTTGTGGGCGTCAGTTTTGAACAACCCAGCGCCACCGCGCAAATCACCGGAATCGGCGCGCTCAACCTCCTCGAAGCCATTCGCTTGGTCAACACCAAAATCCGGTTTTACCAAGCCAGCACCTCCGAAATGTTCGGCAAAGTGCAAGCCATTCCGCAGGTGGAAGACACCCCGTTCTACCCCCGCAGCCCCTACGGCGTCGCCAAACTCTACGCCCACTGGATGACCATCAACTACCGCGAAAGCTACGGCATTTTTGGCAGCAGCGGCATCCTGTTCAACCACGAAAGCCCCTTGCGCGGACGTGAATTCGTCACCCGCAAAATCACCGACAGTGTCGCCAAAATCCAGCTCGGCCAGCTCGACTGCCTGGAACTGGGCAACCTCGACGCCAAGCGCGACTGGGGCTATGCCAAGGAATACGTCGAAGGCATGTGGCGCATGCTTCAGGTCGACGAACCCGACACCTACGTGCTGGCCACCAACCGCACAGAAACCGTGCGTGACTTCGTGCGCATGGCCTTCAAGGGCGCAGGCATCACCGTGGACTTCCAGGGCGCTGCTGAAAACGAAACAGCCATCGACACCGCCACAGGCAAAACCGTCATGCGCATCAACCCGCGTTTCTACCGGCCCGCTGAAGTCGAACTGCTCATTGGCAACCCCGCCAAGGCCCATGCCAAACTGGGCTGGTCGCCAAGCACCACACTCGAGCAACTTTGCCAAATGATGGTCGAAGCCGACTTGCGCCGCAACAAGGCCGGATTTTCTTTTTAAGAAAAAGCACCCAACGTCGAATGCCGCCAAAAGAGGAGGCAGGCCAAGCGGCCGACGTTCGCTTGGCTTGCCCAAAAAAATGACTGTATTGCCTCTTTTCAACAACGGAGCCCCCGCCGCGATGAACGCAAGCCTGAAAACCCGCCAGAGCAGCCACCTCAAAGGCAACTGGGCACCATGAAAATCATCCTCACCGGGGCCCAGGGATTTACCGGCCGACACTTCACCCAAATCGCAGAACAAGCGGGTCACCAGATCATCAACATCGACGCCGACCTGACGGACAAAGTCGCATTGACCGAACAAATCAGGCCAACACAAGCCGATGCAGCCGTTCACCTGGCCGCCATCAGCTTCGTCGGCCACGCCGACGACAGCGCCTTCTACCGAGTCAACGTCCTGGGCACCATGAACCTCCTGAGCGCCCTGGCCGCACTGCCTGTCAAGCCAGGCAAAGTGCTCCTGGCCAGCAGCGCCAACATCTACGGCAACTGCCCGACATCGCCCATCACCGAAGAGCAAACCCCGGCACCGGTCAACCACTACGCCACCAGCAAACTGGCCATGGAGCACATGGCACGCACCTGGGCCGACCAATTGCCCATCGTCATCACCCGCCCATTCAACTACACCGGGGCAGGGCAGGGCGCACAATTTCTTATCCCCAAACTCGTTGACCACTTCGCCCGCAAAGCCCCCGGCATCGAACTGGGCAACCTCCATGTCGAGCGGGAATTCAACGACGTTCGAATGGTCTGTGCAGCCTACCTGTCCCTGCTGACCCAAGGGCAAGCCGGACAAGCCTACAACGTCTGCACAGGCCAAACGCACACCCTGCAACACGTCCTCGCCCAACTGACGGCCATCACCGGGCACACCATCGACGTAAAGGTCAACCCCGCATTTGTGCGCGCCAACGAAGTCCACCGCCTCTGCGGCAACCCCGACAAACTCCGCACAAGTCTGGGCACCATGCCAAATTTCGACCTGAGCGAAACCCTCCAATGGATGCTGAAAGAGGCGTCGTGAAAATAGCATTTGGCTGCACCATTTATGCGCGCGCCCTGCAAAACCGGCACCTCGACGGCATCGGCTATTACGCCAATGAACTCGCCACCCGCTTGGCCACAACGGAAGACGAACTCCACCCGCTGGTCTTTGGCCCCAGCCGAAAAGCCACCTTGTACGGGCGTCCCGTACTGCAATGGCCTGCATTCGGCCCATGTGCCCTCGCCAGTGCCCTGACTGGGTGCAGTTTTCCAGGCAACAAGCAACTGCAACGACAAGTCGATCTCGTCCACGCCACCGACCACCACATCCCGAAATTCAAAGGCACGCCCGTCTTGGCCACCCTCATGGATGCCATCCCGCTGTCCCATCCCGAATGGGCCAACAGCCGACTCCGGTCGATCAAAAACCTGCTCTGGAAAAAAACCAGCACCTGGGCCGACCACATCGTCACCGTATCCGAATACGCCAAAACAGAAATCATCAACCACTTTCATGTCGACGAACACCGGATCAGCGTCGTCCCGCTCGGCGTCGACGAACGATTCTTTCAGCCCATGGCAACCGAAGAACGCCAGGCCATCCTCGCCAGCCACCAACTGCCCCCACACTACTTCCTGTTCATAGGCACCCTGCAGCCACGCAAAAACCTCAACCGAGTGATCCAGGCCCACCAAAGCCTGCCCACAGGCCTGCGCAAGGCATACCCCCTCGTCATCATCGGTCGCGCAGGCTGGGGCTGCGAACCGCTCATCGCACAACTCCGAGACATGCCCGCCAGCGAACCCGTGCACTGGCTTGGCGGTGTCGACGACAAAACCAAGCGAGCCCTCCTGCAACAAGCCAGCGCCCTGGTCTTTGCCTCACTCTCTGAAGGCTTTGGGCTGCCCGTACTCGAAGCCTACGCATCGGGCACCCCCGTCATCGCCTCCAACACAACCTCGGTGCCCGAAGTGGCGGGCCAAGCGGCCCTGCTGGTAGACCCCCTGCGCACAGAAGCCATTGCCCACGCCATGCAGCAAATCATTGACGACAGCGCACTGGCCGCGCAACTGGCGCACCAAGGCCTGACCCGCTCACACCAATTCACATGGGATACTTGCGCAGAAAAAACACGCGCCATCTACCGCCAAATGCTCTCATGAAAATAGCCATCGTCCACGACTGGATCGTCAGCTACGCAGGCTCGGAACGTGTACTCGAACAAATGCTCCAGTGCTACCCCGAAGCCGACCTCTACAGCGTTGTCGACTTTGTCCCTGAGCCAGAGCGCGGATTCCTTCGAGGCAAAAAACCCAAAACCACCTTCATCCAGCACCTGCCGGGAGCCAAAAGGCACTACCGCAACTACCTGCTGCTCATGCCGCTGGCCATCGAACAGCTCGACATGACCGGCTACGACCTCATCATCTCCAGCTCACACGCTGTCGCCAAAGGCATCCTTGTCTCCCCCGACCAGCTGCACCTGTGCATGTGCTACACCCCACTGCGCTACGCTTGGGACATGCAACACCAATACCTCCAGGAGGCAGGACTGCACCGAGGCCCCAAAGCCTGGGCCATCCGCTGGATGATGCACAAAATGCGAATCTGGGACACCCGCACCGCCAACAGCGTCGACCACTTCATCGCCATCTCGCACTACATTGGCCGACGCATTGAAAAATGCTACCGCCGCCAATCCACCGTCATCTACCCCCCCATCGACCTGGCGAGCTTCACACCCCAAACGGAAAAAACCGACACCTATTTCACCGCATCCAGATTCGTCCCCTACAAAAAAATCCAGCTCATCATCCAGGCCTTCAACCAGATGCCGGAAAAACAACTCATCGTCATGGGTGATGGCCCCGAATTTGAAAAAGCCAAAACCATTGCAGGCCCCAACATCCGGCTACTGGGGCACCAACCCACCCACTTGCTTCGGGAACACCTTCAAAAGTCCAAGGCATTCATCTTTGCCGCCGAAGAAGACTTCGGCATCGCCCCACTCGAAGCCCAGGCCTGCGGCACACCCGTCATCGCATTCGGCAAAGGCGGGGCGCTGGAAACCATCCGAGGCCTGGACGCCAAGACACCCACCGGCGTGTTTTTTCACGAGCAAACCGAGCAAGCGATCATCCAGGCCATCGACCAATTTGAAGCCCAAAGGCACCGCATCACCCCCCAAGCCTGCCGCGAAAACGCAGCCCGTTTCTCGCAAGAGCGATTTCGGCAAGAACTCACCCAACTTGTGCAAACTCGACAAGCCCAATTCAGCCAACACCAGACCGAAGGCACCCAACACCAGACCGAAGGCACCCCATAAGCCCCCGCAACCTCGGAAGTCCAGCCCAAGTGCCAGCGACCTGACAAGGTGGGTGCTGGGGCTCAATCCATCCCGGCAAACTGCCGCAAAGCATCCATGCGCAAAATCACCATGCGCCCCTTGCCCTTGGAGACAACCCCCTCACCCAAAAGCAAACCCAAAGTTCGAGACACCGTCTCGCGCGTTGTATTCACCATCGACGCCAAATCCCGCTGCTTGGGCAAATCAAACTCCAAAGGCCCATTGACCGTATTGCGCAAACCCAACTCCACCAACATCGCGCACACCCGCTGAGGAGCCGTCGGCATCGCCAGCACACTTTGATGCTGCGTCAATCGCCGCACCATGCCAGTCAAATGGCGAAACATCGCGAAAGCAGCCTCGGGCGTCTGGGTAAACGTCTGCATCAGCACAGTCTTCGGAACAAGCGCCACATCCGACGCCGTCAACGCCAAAATATCTGCAGACCGAGGGGACCCATCAATCACCCCCAACTCGCCAAACACCGCCGGGCCCTTCAGCAAATTCAAACCCACCTCATGGCCATCCCGACTCACCTCATAAACCTGCAGCTGACCGCGAATCAAGACAAACAAACCATTGGATGCATCTCCCTTGCTGCACAACACATCACCACGAGCCAGACTCCGGTAAGAGGAACTTCTGGAAATCGCCTCAAAAGAAGCCTCACTCACGTCCCTGAACAGCGGCAGCAAACGCACCTGTAGCGGCAAAACTTTCATGTCAACTTTCGGGTGAAAACCTGCAAGGGCGAACGCAAACCCTTGACCGCTACAACAGCCAAAGGCGTCAAGATTGAAGTCGCCCGCAGCTGCGTCTGCGGACCCACCACCAAATCGCAACCAAGCTCACGGCCCAACTCCTGCAAACGCGAAGCCGTATTGATGCACGAACCCACCGCCGTGAACACACTGCGCTTGTCATTGCCCAAATCACCCACCAAAGCCTGGCCCGACTCGATCCCGATCCGCATGCCAATCTCCTGTTCGCCCCGCAAAACCCGCAGCGCATTCCATCGCACCAACGCGGCGCGCAAAGACTCGGCACAAGCCAGCGCCATGTCTGCGTGCAAAACCTGAGGCAAAGGTGCCCCCCAAAAAGCAATCAAACCATCGCCGCTGTAGCGGTCCAGCGTCCCCTCATGCTCCAACACCGGCAAAGTGATCAAGGCCAGAAAATCCCGCGTCAGCTCGGCAATCTCCTCCAGCGACATCTCGGTCGTCAAACGCGTGTAATCGCGCATATCCACCACCAGCACCGTGATGTCCTGCAACTTTGGCTGCAAACTGCTCGACAAGCCCAAGGCATACAACTGCTTAAGCACAGGCGCAGCGACAAACTGCGACAAAGTGTTCAAAGCCCGCAGCTTGATATCCCGCAACAACTTGAACTCCAGCGCCGTCACGGCCATCAAACAACCCAGCACCACCGCAGGCACAAAAACCACCCAGGGAAAAAAGCCATGCGAAAAAGCCAACACCGCCAGTGCGGGCCAACCCAGCGTGCAACCCAAAGCCAAAAGCCAAGCCAACCACTTGTGACGACGCCACAAAAACCACACGCCCATCGCCAACACCAAAGCCGCTGCCAACACCCAAAGAGGCTCAGCGCCGGGCTGCTCGGGCACCCCATGGTCCAGCAAATAAGCCAAAGCCTGCGCATGCACCAGCACCCCGGGCGTCAAACTCTGCAAAGGCGTGGTCACATAATCACTCAAACCCACCGCTGAAGAACCCACCAAAACATAACGGCCCCGAGTCAAGGCGGGGTCCACCGTGCCGGCCAGCACATCGGCCGCCTCCACCGACGCAAAAGCCTGCATCCCGTAAGAAAAAGGCAAACGCCAAGCCAAAGACCCATCCAAAGGACGCCACTGAAAACGCG
>Ga0255140_1000224_pt1 | contig 24984 bp, 19 predicted proteins | sample Law_Colum_RepC_8_FD_188547 | JGI IMG/M metagenome (GOLD analysis project Ga0255140, IMG submission 188547) | Freshwater microbial communities from St. Lawrence River, New York, United States - Law_Colum_RepC_8d | ecosystem: Environmental > Aquatic > Freshwater > River | place: USA: New York...
GTTTTGCGGTGGTGGCCACCGAGGTGCGCCAATTGGCCACGCGATCGGCCGAAGCGGCTCGCGAAATCAAGGCCTTGATCGGCGAGTCGGCTGAGCGGGTGCGCACCGGTGGCGAGCTGGTGGACCGCGCCGGCCAGACCATTCAGCAGATCGTGGCGTCGGTGCAGGAATTGCACACCCTGCTGGCCACCATGGAGCGGGCCAACCAGGAACAGGCCACGGGCGTCGGCCAGGTGAACCAAGCCGTGGCGAGCCTGGACGAGGCCACCCAGCGCAACTCGGCACTGGTGGAGCAGTCCGCCGCGGCGGCCGACGCCATGCGCGAGCAATCTCGCCAGTTGCTGGCGGCGGTACAGGCCTTCCGCTTGAACGCTCAAGAGGCCTGATTGGCCGGCATCAGCCGGGCAATGGAATCCACTCGTCGTGGTCGTCGGGCGGCAGCGCGAAGCGCCCGGCGGCCCAATCGGCCTTGGCCTGTTCGATGCGCTCTTTGCGCGAGGACACGAAGTTCCACCACACGAAGCGCGGCCCCAGCGGCTCGCCGCCGAAGAGCATGAGGGTGGCGGCGCTGCGCACGGCAAGTGCATCGGCGCCGCCATCGAATACCAGCAAGTCGCCAGCGCCATGCACCGAGCCGGCGTGTTCGATCTCGCCGCGCACCACATAGACCGCCTGCTCGCGGTGCCCGCCGGGCAGGCGCAGGGTGGCACCGGCTTCTGCTTCGGCGTGCACCAGGAACAGGGGCGAGTGCGTGACCACCGGGCTGTGCTGGCCGTAGGCCTCGCCCGCCACCAGGCGCCACCACAGGCCCGCAGCGCGGCCTTCGGGCAGGGCACTCACTGGCGTGTGGGCGAAGGCCGGCGCGGTCTCTTCGTCTTGCACGGGCAGGGCCACCCAGCTTTGCAGCAGCTCCAGGCCGCCGCCCTCGAAGGAGTCGGGGTGGGTGAAGCGCTCGCTGTGCGAGATGCCGCGCCCGGCGGTCATCCAGTTCACGTCACCTGGGCGGATCACCTGGTGCGTGCCCAGGCTGTCGCGGTGGGTCATGCTGCCGCTGAGCAAGTAACTGACGGTGGACAGGCCGATGTGAGGGTGCGGGCGCACGTCGGCCTGACGCACCTCGTCGGCCGGCACCGTCACCGGGCCGGCGTGGTCCCAGAACACGAAGGGGCCGACCGAGCGGCGCTGGGCGTGGGGCAGGGCGCGGCGCACCGTCAGGCCGTGGCCCAAGTCGGCCGCGCGGCCGCGAATGGTGGTCTCCAGCATGCGTGTCTCCCCTGTTCAAAGAAGTGCATTGTGGTGGACGGGGCGGCGCTCGGTCGACCGCTTTGCGACAATCGCCCTCCCATGCACCTGCACCAACTTCGCCAACGCCTGCGCGCCCTGGGGGCCGGGCCGCTGCACGAGCAGCGCCTGCTGCGCACGTGGGTGAACGCCTTGCCGCCCGAGGGCGGCCGTCGCAAGCCCGAGCACCACTTCCCCAAGGCCTTGTATGCCGCCCTGCCCGAGATCACCGCCGAGTGGGCGGGCCTGGCCACGCTGCAGTCCGAGCACCCGGGAGAGGACGGATCGGCCCGCCTGCTGGTGGCCTTGCGCGACGGCCAGACGGTGGAGAGCGTGCTGCTGCCGCGCGGCGGCTTGTGCGTGTCCAGCCAGGTGGGCTGCGCCGTGGGCTGCACCTTCTGCATGACCGGCACCGGGGGCTTGATTCGCCAGATCGGCAGCGCAGAGATCGTGGCGCAGGTGGCGCTGGCGCGCTCGCGCCGCGCGGTCAACAAGGTGGTGTTCATGGGCATGGGCGAGCCTTCGCACAACCTGGAGGCCGTGCTGGAGGCCATCGAGCTGCTGGGCACGCTGGGCAACATCGGGCACAAGAACCTGGTGTTCTCCACCGTGGGCGACGAACGTGCCTTTGACGCCCTGCCGCGTGGCCGCGTGAAGCCGGCGCTGGCTCTGTCGCTGCACACCACCCGCGCCGACCTGCGCGCCCAGTTGCTTCCCCGCGCCCCCCGCATCGACCCGGACGAGCTGGTGCAGCGCGGCGAGGCCTACGCGCGCGCCACGGGCTACCCCATTCAGTACCAGTGGACGCTGCTGGACGGCGTGAACGACAGCGACGACGAGATAGAAGGCATCGTGCGATTGCTGCACGGCAAGTACGCCATCCTCAACATGATTCCGTACAACACCGTGCCCAGCTTGCCCTACACCCGCCCGAGCTGGGAGAAGGCCGCCGACATCGCCCGGCGCCTGCACCGCCGAGGCATTCTCACCAAGCTGCGCCATTCGGCCGGCCAAGACGTGGACGCCGGCTGCGGCCAATTGCGCGCCCGTTCGCTGGCCACGGGCGAGCAGGTGGTGGCGGTGCGGCGCCGCGCGGCGGCAGCGCCTTTGGCCCCGACCCAGGCCTGAACACCCGCGCCGGTAAAATGCCGGCCTCTCAAGGAGCGTTGCAGCGCACCGGCCCGCCCACCGCGGGTGTCGGGGCGTCAGGCTTGAGTGGGCGCAAACAGGCCCCAACGACGCTCACCGGTCTGTTTCCCGAACATCCCTGGTGAGTGCCATGTCGTCTTCTGTTGTTTCCTCGTCCGATACCCGTCCGTCCGTGCCGCCCATGCTGCTGTCCGGGCTGGAGCCCCTGAGCATTGGCGAGGGCAGCCTGTTCGTGAACGTGGGCGAGCGCACCAACGTCACCGGCTCCAAGGCCTTCGCCCGCATGATTCTGGAGGGGCGCTACGAAGACGCCCTGGCCGTGGCCCGCCAGCAGGTGGAGAACGGCGCGCAGGTGATCGACATCAACATGGACGAGGCCATGCTGGACAGCCAGGCCGCCATGGTGCGTTTCCTGAACCTGATCGCCGGCGAGCCCGACATCGCGCGCGTGCCCATCATGATCGACTCCTCCAAGTGGGAGGTGATCGAGGCCGGGCTGCGCTGCATCCAGGGCAAGGGCATCGTCAACTCGATCTCGATGAAAGAGGGCGTGGACGCCTTCAAGCACCACGCGCGGCTCATCAAGCGCTACGGCGCGGCCGCCGTGGTGATGGCCTTCGACGAAAAGGGCCAGGCCGACACCTACGCCCGCAAGATTGAAATTTGCGAGCGCGCTTATCGCATCCTGGTGGACGAGGTCGGCTTCCCGCCCGAGGACATCATCTTCGACCCCAACATCTTCGCCATCGCCACCGGCATCGAAGAGCACAACAACTACGCGGTGGACTTCATCGAGGCCACGCGCTGGATCAAGCAGCACCTGCCGGGCGCCAAGGTCTCGGGCGGCGTGTCCAACGTGAGCTTCAGCTTCCGTGGCAACGAGCCGGTGCGCGAGGCCATTCACACCGTGTTCCTGTACCACGCCATTCAGGCCGGCATGGACATGGGCATCGTCAACGCCGGCATGGTGGGCGTGTACGACGAGCTGGAGCCCACCCTGCGCGAGCGCGTGGAAGACGTGGTGCTCAACCGCCGGCCCGACGCGGGTGAGCGCCTGGTGGAAATCGCCGAATCGGCCAAGGGCGCGGCCAAGGACGACACCCAGAAAAACGCCTGGCGCGCGCTGCCCGTGCGCGAGCGCCTCTCGCACGCGCTGGTGCGCGGCATCACCGAGCACATCACCGACGACACCGAGGAGATGTGGCGCGAGATCGAGCGCGAGGGTGGCCGCCCGCTCAACGTGATCGAAGGCCCGCTCATGGACGGCATGAACGTGGTGGGCGACCTGTTCGGCCAGGGCAAGATGTTCCTGCCGCAGGTGGTCAAGAGCGCGCGCGTGATGAAGCAGGCCGTGGCCCACCTGCTGCCCTACATCGAGGCCGAGAAGGCCGCCATGGCCGCCGCCGGTGGCGACGTGAAGCCCAAGGGCAAGATCGTGATCGCCACCGTCAAAGGCGACGTGCACGACATCGGCAAGAACATCGTCACCGTGGTCTTGCAGTGCAACAACTTCGAGGTCGTGAACATGGGCGTGATGGTGCCCTGCCACGAAATCCTGGCCAAGGCCAAGGAAGAGGGCGCCGACATCGTGGGCCTTTCGGGCCTGATCACGCCCAGCCTCGAAGAGATGCAGTACGTGGCCAGCGAAATGCAGAAGGACGAGTACTTCCGCAGCCGCCAGACCCCGCTGCTCATTGGCGGTGCCACCTGCAGCCGCGTGCACACCGCGGTGAAGATTGCGCCCAACTACGAAGGCCCGGTGGTCTATGTGCCCGACGCCTCGCGCAGCGTGGGCGTGGCCCAGGGCCTGCTGGGCGAGCAGGTGGCGCAGTTCGTGGCCGACGTGAAGGCCGATTACGAGAAAGTCCGCCAGCAACACGCCAACAAAAAGCAGGTGCCGCTGTGGCCGCTGGAGAAGGCCCGCGCCAACAAGACGCCCATCGACTGGGCCGGCTACACCCCGCCCGCGCCCAAGTTCATCGGCCGCCGCGTGTTCAAGAACTTCGACCTGGCCGAGCTGAGCCGCTACATCGACTGGGGTCCCTTCTTCCAGACCTGGGACCTGGCCGGGCCCTACCCCGCCATCCTGGACGACGAGGTGGTGGGCGAGCAGGCGCGCAAGGTGTTTGAAGACGCCCAGGCCATGCTCAAGAAAATGGTCGAAGGCCGCTGGCTCACGGCAAGCGCCGTCATCGGCCTGTACCCGGCCAACCGCCTGGGCGATGACGACATTGCCCTGTATGCCGACGAGTCCCGCCAGCAGCCCGTGCTGGTGTGGCACGGCCTGCGCCAGCAGACCGAAAAGCAAGAGATCGATGGCGAAATGCGCCCCAGCCGCTGCCTGGCCGATTTCGTGGCCCCGCCCGGCACGCCCGACTACGTGGGCGTGTTCGCCGTCACCGCCGGCCTGGGCGTGGAGAAGAAAGAGCAGCAGTTCCTGGCCGCGCACGACGACTACTCCGCCATCATGTTCAAGGCCCTGGCCGACCGCCTGGCCGAGGCCCTGGCCGAGTGCATGCACGAGCGCGTGCGCAAAGACCTGTGGGGCTATGCCGCCGACGAGGCGCTGAGCAACGAAGAACTGATCAAGGAAAAGTACCAGGGCATCCGCCCCGCGCCGGGCTACCCCGCCTGCCCAGACCACTCCGTCAAGCGCGGCCTGTTCGCGCTGCTGCACGCCGACGAAATTGGCATGGGCCTCACCGAAAGCCTGGCCATGACGCCGGCCGCCAGCGTGAGCGGCTTCTACCTGAGCCACCCGCAAGCCACTTACTTCAACGTCGGCAAGATCGGCGAAGACCAGGCCCAAGACCTGGCCGACCGCAGCGGCGTAGCGCGCGACGAACTGCAACGCTGGCTGGCGCCGAATCTGTAAGCTGGCAGGCTCTTCTCAACCGGAGCCTTCCATGCGCCACCTCGCCCTTGCCGCCACTCTGCTGGCCACCCTCGCCGCCGTGCCCGCCTGGGCCGACAAGAACAAGTCCCTTTGCCCCACCTGTGGCGTGGTGCAGTCGGTGCAGCAGGAAAAACGCGATGGCCAGGGCGGCGCCCTGGGCATGGTGGGTGGCGCCGTGGTGGGCGGCCTGCTGGGCAACCAGGTGGGCGGCGGCACCGGCAAGACCCTGGCCACCATCGGCGGTGCCGTGGGTGGCGCCTACGTGGGCAACGAGGTGCAGAAAAAAGCCACCAGCCAGAAGGTCTGGGTCACCCGAGTGCGCATGAAAGACGGCGGCGAGCGCAGCTTCGAGCAGGCTGCCCAGCCTGCCTGGAGGGCCGGCCAGGTGGTACGGGTGAACGATCAGGGCGTGCCCGTTCTGCTGCCCTGACCTGCTGGGTGGCAGGCCCTGGTCACCGGCCTTCAAAGAGGGTGACCCGGCTGCTGCCATCCCCATCCTGCACCACGACCAGGCGGTTCCCGTGGAACAGCAACCCGGCGGGGCCAGAGACTGTGTAGGCCGATGGCGTGGCGTCCGGCACGCCGTCCTGGTTGGTGTCGTTGTACTGCGATCGGGTGAAGTCGCCCTGGCCCAGCACCACGTCCGCCGGCTGGAACGATGCCGTGGGCATGCGGTTCCAGATCAGCACACGGTGGTTGTTGTAGTCCGCCACGGCCAGCTGCACCCCGTTGCCGGCCACGGCCAATGGGTGGTGCAGCGTGCGCGCCGTGGGCGTGGCGTCACGAATGCCGTTCTGGTCGTCGTCGTTGGGCGTTGAGTGGTTGAAGTCAGACTGGCCCAGCACGGTGTCGGCCGGCTGGAAGTGGCGGGTGGGGAAGCTGTTCCACATCAGCACGCGGTGGTTCCCAAAGTCGCTGACCACCAGGCGCGTGCCGTCGGTCCAGACGCTGGTGGGGGCGCTCAGGGTGCGAGCCGTGGGGGGGGTGTCCTCAACGCCGTTCTGATCGTCGTCGTTCGGTGCGCAGTGCGTGGCGTCTTGCTGGCCCAGCACCAGGTCGGGGGCCTGGCCATCGGTGGTGGGAAGGCCGTTCCACACCAGCACGCGGTGGTTGGCCGCGTCGACCACGATCAATTGGCCAGTGGGAGAGAAGGTCACGGCACCTGGATAGCTCAGTTGTGCAGGGCCGCAATCCGCGACGTTGGACCTCAGGTTGGGCTGGCCCAGCACCACGTCGGGCGCGGTGCCCGGGGCGGTGGGCCAGCGGTGCCAGATCAGGACCCGGGCGTTGCCCAGATCGGCCATCGCCAGCGCCTGGCCATGGATGGCCACCGAAGTCGGGTAGCTGAACGACTGTGGGCCGACGTTCGGCGCGTTGGTGTTGAAGTCGGGCTGCCCCTGCACCCAGTCGGCGCTGGCGTTGTTGCGGGTGGGCAGCTGGTGGAAGCCCAGCAGGCGGTGGTTGTGGGTGTCGGTGAGGAAGAACTGCCCCTCAGGGCCGATGACCGGGTTGCCCGCCGGGCTGCTCAGGGTGTTGGCGCTCGGCCCTGAGGCGTTGCCCTGGTTGTACTGGTACCCCGAGAAGTCGGCCTGGCCGATCACCACGCTGGCGGCCTGGAAGGTGCCGAGGCGGACCACCACCTCGTAGCTGGCGCTCAGTGGCTGCTGCGGCGCGCCGAGCCTGGAACGCACTTGCGCGCTCAGGCGGGGCTGGCCGACCCAGCCGCTGGCCGGCGGTGACAGGGTGAGCGTGTCGTTGGGGTGTTGGGTGCTGGACCAGGTCACGGTGCCCTGGGTGCCAAAGCCCTCGCCGAGCACGAGCGAGCCTGGGTTCATGGACTCGCCGAAGCGGATTTGCAAGGACTCTCGGGCACTCAGCTGGCTGCCCGGGGCGTGGCTGAAGGAGGGGGGGCGCGGCTGGGTGGTGGTGCCGCCGCAAGCGCTCAGGGCCAGCGCCAGGCCCAGGGTCCATGCGAGCCAGAGGCGGCGAGGGTGGAGTCGGTTCATGGTGTTGCCAGGGTGGGGGGAATCCACCCAGGCTACGCACGGCAGGTCATGGGCACATGAAGGAACAGTGCACAAGTTCTGTTGAATTCATGGGCAGGCCGCGCACCGTCCATGCGGTGCCTACACGGGCCACGAGGGGCAGAAAAAGGCCACCAGCCAGAAGGGCTGGGTCACCCGCGTGGGCGACAAGGGGCAGCCGATGTGGTTGAGGTGAGGCTGCCCCAGCCGGCTCAGACCGTCGCGGCCCTGTGCTCAGGTGCATTGCCGAGCCCATGCGCCAGCCCGCCCGCGATGCCCGTGGCCACGGCCGAGATCGCGGCCACCGCGGCGAAGCCATGGGTGGGCATCACCCAGCCGCCGGCGGCCGCCCCCAGGGCCACGCCCAGGTAGGTGGTGGCGCTCATGCAGGCCATGGCCAGCCCTTGGGCGCCCGGGGCCTGACGGGTCATCAGGGTGGCCGTGCAGGTCTGCGCCACGCCTTGGAAAACGCCCCAGACCACCATCACCCCGCCGAGGGCCGCGAGGTGGAACAGCCCCAGCGGCAGCGCGGCGAACACCAGCACCAGGCACCAGATGGCCACGGCCAGCGAACGCCGGTGCCCGAAGCGGTCGAGCCAGCGGCCGTTGAGCGTGCTCAGCATCAGGCCGACGCCGTAGCACATCACCACACTGCCTGCCACGCCACTGCCCACGCCCAGGGCGTCTCGGGTGGCCCAGCCGAGGTAGGTGTAGCAGGCGTAGAAGGCCAACATGTTCATGAAGTTGATGCCCAGCACCTTCACGGGCCCTGACCAGGCAACGCGATTCACGTTGTGCTGAATAGGCTCTGGCGAACTGCTGCGGCGAGCCTCGATGGGCAAGTGGCACAAGGCCCACGTGGCGGTGGTCGCCAGTGCCCCCACGCCGACGAAAGCGACTCGCCACCCCAAGGCCTCCGCCAGCCAGGCCCCAGCCGGAATGCCGAGGACCAGCGCCACCGACCAGCCGGCCATCACCCGGCCCATGGCCTGCGCCCGGCGCTCGGCCGGTACGTTTTCGCCGATCCAGGCGTAACACGAGGGGATGAACAACCCGGCCGCCACGCCGCAGGCGGCACGGGCCAGCAGCAATTGGCCGAATGTGCTGACCATGGCGCAGGCGAGCGTGGCGGCCCCCAGCAGCGCCATGCCCGCGATCAACAGTGTGCGGCGCGGTACCGAGCGGCACCACAAGGCCATGGGCGGCGCCGTTAACGCCAGGGTCAGCCCATACACCGCGACCACCCAGCCCATGCGGCCCACCGGGGTGCCGGTGGCCGTGCTCAGGTCTTTGAGCAGCGGCGACACAATCAAGGCCCCCGCGCCGACTGCCACGATGCCGAGAATGAGGCCCCACGTCGAATGGCGTGGCTGTAGATGCGCGGCGCTCATCAACCCCGCCCCCCCGGTCCACGGCGGTACTGCACCGCCTCGGCCACCTCGGCCACCCCCACCTGTTCCTGGCCGGCCAGGTCGGCGATGGTGCGGGCCACGCGCAGGGCGCGGTGGGTGCTGCGGGCGCTCCAACCCAGGCGCTGAGCGGCGTTTTGCAGGAACTTCAGGGCGGTGGCGTCGGCTTGCGCATGGGCGTCCAGTGCTTGGCCGCTGAGGGTCTGGTTCGCTTCGCCCTGGCGCGTCAGGGCGCGTTGGCGGGCGGCCACCACGCGCTCGCGCACGCAGGCGCTGGGCTCGCCGGCCATGCCGTGCAGCAGGTGATCGGGGGGCAGGGCGGGCACGTCCACCATCAGGTCGATGCGGTCGAGCAGCGGCCCGCTGAGCTTGCCCTGGTAGCGCGCCACCTGTTCGGGGCTGCAGCGGCAGGCGCGGGTGGGGTGGCCGAGGTAGCCGCAGGGGCAGGGGTTCATGGCGGCAATCAGTTGGAAGCGCGCCGGGAACTCGGTTTGCACCGTGGCGCGCGAGATGCGGATGCGCCCGGTCTCCAGTGGCTCGCGCAGGGCCTCCAGGGCGGGGCGGACGAACTCGGGCAGTTCGTCAAGGAACAGCACACCGTGGTGAGCGAGTGAGATTTCGCCCGGGCGCGGGGGTGAGCCGCCGCCCACCAGGGCCACGGCGCTGGCGGTGTGGTGCGGCGCGGCGGTGGGGCGCTGGCCCCAGCGGGCCAGGTCGAAGCGGCCCGCCAGCGAGGCCAGGGCGGCGGCTTCCAGCGCCTCGTCGTTGTCCAGTGGCGGCAGCAGACCGGCGAATCGGTGGGCCAGCATCGATTTGCCCGAGCCGGGTGGCCCGCACATCAGCAGGCTGTGCCCGCCCGCGGCGGCGATTTCCAGCGCGCGCTTGGCGGCGGCCTGGCCTTTCACGTCGGCCAGGTCGGCGTAAGCGGCGGGTGTGGCGGCGCTGGCCTGGGCCAGGGACCAACCTTTGCCAGCACCGGTGTTTCCCTCTTCTGGTGCACCGTGCTGGCGCAGTTGGTCCACCACGTCGATCAGGTGTGCGGCCCGGTACACCCGCGCATCGGGCACCAGCGCGGCCTCTTCGGCGCTGCCGGGCGGCAGCACCAGCGACAAGTCGGGCACGGCTTCGCGGCGCAGCGCCAGGCTCATGGCCAGTGCGCCGCGCACCGGGCGCAGTTCCCCGCCCAGCGACAGCTCGCCCGCGAACTCATGGCCGTCGATGGCCGCCAGGGGCACTTGTCCACTGGCGCCCAGGATGCCCAGGGCGATGGGCAGGTCAAAGCGGCCGGAGTCCTTGGGGAGGTCGGCCGGCGCGAGGTTGACCGTGATGCGCTTGTTGGCGGGGAAATCAAGTCCCGAGTTGGCGATGGCCGAGCGCACGCGCTCGCGGGCTTCTTTCACCTCGGTGTCGGCCAGTCCCACCAAGGTGAAGCTGGGCAGGCCGTTGGCCAGGTGCACTTCCACGCACACCGGCCGGGCCTCCAGCCCCAAAAGGGCGCGCGAGCGCACCAAACACAAGCCCATGAATTCCCTCCTTGGGGGCGCCTTCGGTCTGGCGCACGTTTTGTGTGCACCGATGTGGTGCGTCCGTCTTTTGAGCCCCCGACCGATGCGGGTCCTGCGTTCGCACAGGACCGCTTTTTGTGCGGGAGCGGGCGAGTTTGGCGGTGCTGCCTGGGGGGAAACGCCCACGGGTATGCGCTCTTTCGCATGACTGGCACGGACGTTGCAATGGGGAGTCAGCGATTGAATCCAGACCGGGGTTGCCCGGGTCAGTCCACAAGCGCGGTGTCGGCCTTCAGGTCGGGCCACCCTTCAAAACAGAAGAGGAATCACAGCATGAAAATGGTTTCAGCCATCATCAAACCGTTCAAGCTGGACGAGGTGCGCGAGGCACTCTCCGGCATGGGCGTGCAGGGCATCACGGTAACCGAGGTCAAGGGCTTCGGGCGCCAAAAGGGCCACACCGAGCTTTACCGCGGCGCCGAGTACGTGGTCGATTTCCTGCCCAAGGTCAAGGTGGAAGCCGCCGTGGCCGACGAACTGGTGGACCGTGTGATCGAGGCCATCGAAGGTGCCGCGCGCACCGGCAAGATCGGCGACGGCAAGATTTTTGTCACCCCGCTCGAACAGGTGGTTCGCATCCGCACCGGCGAGACCGGCAAGGAAGCCCTCTGATTTCCGCCCCCTGACCTTCGAAAGAACACGGACATGAAAAAACTCATCGCATCCCTGTTGCTGGGCGCGGGCCTGGCATTTGGCGGGCTGGGCGCCATCGCGCAGACCGCACCTGCAGAACCCACTCCAGCCGTGGCCGCGCCGGCGGCTGACGCTGCACCGGCCGCGGCTCCTGCTGCCGCCGCACCGGCGGCTGCCGAGGCTGCACCGGTCGCCGCCGAAGCGCCCAAGGAAACCGTCGACAAGGGCGACGTCACCTGGATGATGATCTCCACCATCCTGGTGATCCTGATGGTCATCCCCGGCCTGGCCCTGTTCTACGGCGGCCTGGTGCGCAGCAAGAACATGCTGTCGGTGCTGATGCAAGTGATGGTGGTGTTCTCGCTGATCTCGGTGCTGTGGGCCGTGTACGGCTACAGCCTGGCGTTTGGCGGCGAGGGCCTGATCATCGGCAACCTGAGCAAGGTGTTCCTGGCCGGCATCACGCCCGAGACGCTGGCGGCCACCTTCACGCCCGGCGTGATGATCCCCGAGTTCATCTTCATCGCCTTCCAGGCCACCTTCGCCGGCATCACCTGCGCGCTGATCGTGGGTTCGTTCGCCGAGCGCATCAAGTTCAGCGCCGTGCTGCTGTTCTCGGTGATCTGGTTCACCTTCAGCTACCTGCCGATCGCCCACATGGTGTGGGGTGCTGGCGGCTACCTGTTTGGCAAGGGCGCGCTGGACTTCGCTGGCGGCACCGTGGTGCACATCAACGCCGCCATGGCTGGCCTGGTGGGTGCCTACCTGGTGGGCAAGCGCATCGGCTACGGCAAGGAAGCCATGGCCCCGCACAGCCTGACGCTGACCATGGTGGGCGCCTCGCTGCTGTGGGTGGGCTGGTTCGGCTTCAACGCTGGCTCCAACCTGGAAGCCAACGGCGGTGCCACCCTGGCCTTCATCAACACCCTGGTCGCCACCGCCGCCGCCGTGCTGGCCTGGTGCGTGGGTGAAGCCCTGGGCAAGGGCAAGGCCTCGATGCTGGGTGCCGCTTCTGGTGCCGTCGCTGGCCTGGTGGCCATCACCCCGGCCTGTGGCACCGTGGGCCCGATGGGCGCCATCGTGATCGGTCTGGTCTCTGGCTTCCTGTGCCTGTGGGGCGTGACCGGCCTGAAGAAGATGCTGGGCGCTGACGACTCGCTCGACGTGTTCGGCGTGCACGGTGTCGGTGGCATCGTGGGTGCCCTGCTCACCGGTGTGTTCTCTGCCGCATCGCTGGGTGGCATCAAGGCCGACGGCTACTCCATCGCCAGCCAGATGGTGGTGCAGGCCGAAGGCGTGGTGATCACCATGGTGTGGTCGTCGGTGGTGGCCTTCATCGCCTACAAGATCGTTGACATGGTGGTGGGTCTGCGCGTGACCGAAGAAGCCGAGCGCGAAGGCCTGGACATCAGCTCGCACGGCGAGACCGCGTACAACCGCTGATCGCCCTCCCATCCCTTCATGGGTTTGCTCCAAGGGCTGCGTTGACCATCGGCGCAGCGCCTGCTCTGTTACCCCCGCGTGGCCAAAAGCCCGTGGGGGTTTTTTCATTGGGGCCCCCCTAAGATGCGCCGCGCCACATCCACAAAGGGAGGAACCCATGCACATCACCCGTTGGCCCGTCGTTCAGGCTGCCGCCATTGCCTTGGTCTTGGCCTGTGGCCCGGTTCATGCCGAGGGCACGAAAAAGGTGGTGCGCAGCGCCCCCCGCGTGAAGGTGCATGAGGCGCCCTCGCACGAGACCCCAGCCCAGCGCGACCGCCGCCTGCTGCGCGAGTGCAAGGGCCGGCCCAACGCGGGCGCCTGCCTGGGCTACGCGAGCTGAGGCGGCCAGCGGCTTTGCAGCCGCGCGTGCAAAAAATTCAAGTGCCGCCGCCAGGGCGCGCACTACCATCGCTGACATGTCCGACACCCAGGAACTCTTGCCCACCGACTGGATTGACCGCATCCGCGCCGCGGCGGCCGATCGCACCCGCCTGCACATCGTGGGCGGTGCCACCAAGGCGTTTGCGCGCGCGGCGCCCGAGGGTGAGGCCCTGTCCACCCTGGGCTTTCGCGGCATCGTCAGCTACGAGCCCACCGAGCTGGTGGTGACGGCCCGCGCCGGCACGCCGCTGGCCGAGCTGGAGGCCGCGCTGGCCGAGCAGGGCCAGTGCCTGGCCTTCGAGCCACCCCACTTTGGCCCCGGCGCCACCGTGGGCGGCATGGTGGCCGCGGGCCTGTCGGGCCCGGCCCGTGTGGCCGTGGGTTGCGTGCGCGATTTCGTGCTGGGCGCCCGTTTCGTTGATGGCCAGGGCCAGTGGCTGACCTTTGGCGGCCAGGTCATGAAAAACGTGGCTGGCTATGACGTGAGCCGCGTGCTGGCCGGCAGTTGGGGCCAGCTTGGCGTGATCGGCGAGGTGAGCCTGAAGGTGCTGCCGGTGGCGCCCGCCGAGGCCACGCTCTTGTTCCCCCTGGGGCAGCGCGAGGCCCTGGCGCAGTTGCACCGCTGGTGCGCCCAGCCCTTGCCGCTCAATGCCTCTTGCTGGGTGAAAGACACCACCGCCGCTGGCGCGCCCGAGTGCCTGTTTGTGCGCCTGCGCGGCGCCAAAGCCGCGGTGGAATCGGCCTGCGAGCGCATGGTTCGCGAGGCCGGCGGGCAGCGCCTGGACGCCGTGCAGGTGGCGCCCGACTGGGCCGCCTGCCGCGAGCAGACATTGCCCTTCTTTCAAGCGCCCTCGGCCGCGCACGCCCTGTGGCGCCTGTCGGTGCCGCCCACCGCGCCGGTGCTCGATTTGCCGGCGTCGCCGCTGATCGAATGGCACGGCGGTTTGCGTTGGGTGTGGGCGCCGCTGGACGCCGCCGATGCCCTGCGCGCCACTGCCCGCGAGGCGGGCGGGCACGCCACCTTGTTCCGCACGCCGGCCTCGGGCGACGGCGGTGTGCCGCGCGAGCAGGCGCTGGCGCCCGCCAACGCGGCCATCGCCCAGCGCCTGCGCGCTGCCTTCGACCCCGCTGGCGTCTTTTCGCCCGCTTCGGCCTGATCCCCCGCCATGCAAACCCACCTCTCCGACGAGTTCGCGCAGCGCGCCGATGGCCGAGCGGCCGAGGCCATTCTGCGCAAGTGCGTGCACTGCGGCTTCTGCACCGCCACCTGCCCCACCTACCAGTTGCTGGGCGATGAACTGGACGGCCCGCGCGGGCGCATCTACCTGATCAAGCAGGTGCTCGAAGGCGCCGAGCCCACGCGCAAAACCCAGCAGCACCTGGACCGCTGCCTCACCTGCCGCAACTGCGAAAGCACCTGCCCCAGCGGGGTGGATTACGGGCACCTGGTGGACATCGGCCGTGCCATCGTCGATGAGAAAGTGCCGCGCCCGGCTGGCGAGCGCGCCGTGCGCTGGCTGCTCAAAGAGGGCCTGCCCTCGCCCGCCTTTGGCCCGGCCATGAAGCTGGGCCAGGCGGTGCGTGGCTTGCTGCCCGAATCGCTCAAGGCCAAGGTGCCGCAGCCCCGGCCCGCGGGCGCCTGGCCCACGCGCGAACACGCCCGCCGCGTGCTCATGCTGGGCGGCTGCGTGCAGCCCGCCATGGCGCCCAACATTAACGCGGCCACCGCCCGCGTGCTGGACGCTGCTGGCATCCAGACCGTGGTGGCCGCTGAGGCCGGTTGCTGCGGCGCGGTGAAGTTCCACCTGAACGACCAGGACGGCGGCCGCGCGCAGATGCGCGCCAACATCGACGCCTGGTGGCCTCACATCGAGCGCGGCGTGGAGGCCATCGTGATGAACGCCTCGGGCTGTGGCGTCACCGTCAAGGAATACGGCCACCTGCTCAAAGACGACCCGGCCTACGCCGAGAAGGCCGCCCGCGTGAGCGCCATCACCAAAGACCTGAGCGAGCTGCTGCCCACCCTGGTGCCGGCGCTTAAAGACCGCCTGAAACGCGCGCCCGAGGGCCTGATCGGCTTTCACCCGCCCTGCACCTTGCAGCACGGGCAGAAGCTCAAGGGCGGCGTGGAACAGCACCTGGGCACCCTGGGGTTCAAGGTGGCCGTGGCGCGGGTAGAGCCGCACCTGTGCTGCGGCTCGGCGGGCACTTACTCGGTGCTCAACCCCGACATTGCCTACACCCTGCGCGACCGCAAGCTCGGCCACCTGGGTGAGATGAAGCCGGCGGTGATCGCCAGTGCCAACATTGGCTGCATCACCCACCTGCAAAGCGGCACCGACACACCGGTGCGGCACTGGGTGGAACTGCTCGACGAAGCCTTGAGCTGAGGCCCCCGCATGATCCCCGCGCTGGCCACCTTGCTCGTGTTCCAGTTGCTGGGCGAATCGCTGGTGTTGGCGCTGGGTGCGCCGGTGCCCGGCCCGGTGGTGGGCCTGGCCCTGCTACTGCTCGTCCTGGTGCTGAAGCCGGCTGTGCTGGACGCGCTGCGGCCCACGGTGCAGACGCTGTTGCAACACCTGTCGCTGCTGTTCGTGCCCGCCGCCGTGGGCGTCATGCAGCACCTGCAGCGCCTGGGCGATGAGGCCCTGGCCATTGGCGTGGCCCTGGTGGTGAGCACCCTGGTGTGCATGGCCACCTCGGCCTGGACCATGCTCTGGCTCATGAAGCGCGTGGCACCGAAGGAAGGGCCCAAGCCATGAGTGCCCCGCTGCCGCTGCCCGCGCCCTTGGCCGACATCTGGGTCTACCTCTCGGCCACGCCCTTGCTGGGCCTCACGCTCACGCTGCTGGTGTACCAGGGCGCTTTCGTGCTGTACCGCCGCAGCGGCTTCAACCCCCTGGCCAACCCGGTGGCCATAGCGGTGGCGGTGCTGGCCACGCTGTTGTGGCTCACGGGCACGCCCTACGCCACCTATTTCGAGGGCGCGCAGTTCGTGCACTTCTTGCTGGGGCCGGCCACGGTGGCGCTGGCCGTGCCCTTGTTCGAGCAATGGCAGCGCTTGCGCCGGTTATGGCTGCCGCTGCTGGGGGCTTTGGTGGTGGGCTCGCTCTCGGCCACCGTCACCGCCATTGGCGTGGGCTGGGCACTGGGCGCGAGCAAGGCCACCTTGGCCTCGCTGGCGCCCAAGTCGGTCACCTCGCCGGTGGCCATGGGCATTGCCGAAAAGATCGGCGGCATTCCCTCGCTCACCGCCGTGCTGGTGGCGGGCACCGGCATCGTGGGGGCGGTGACGGCGCGCTCGCTCTTCAATGCGATGCGCATCCAAGACCCCACCGTGCGCGGCTTTGCGCTGGGCACGGCGGCGCATGGCATCGGCACCGCGCGCGCCTTCCAGGTGAGCGAAGAAATGGGTGCCTTCGCCGGCCTGGCCATGGGCCTGTCGGCCCTGTTCAGCGCCCTGACCTTGCCGCTGTTGGCCGGGGCCTTGCTGCGCTGGCTCTGAGGCCGATCAGCCCAGGGCCTGCTCAATGTCTTGTGTGAGCTTCTCGGGCGCGTCTTGCGGCGCGTAGCGCTTGAGCACGCGACCGTCGCGCCCCACGAGAAACTTGGTGAAGTTCCACTTGATGGCCTTGCTGCCCAGGATGCCGGGCGCCTCTGCCGTGAGCCACTGGTACAGCGGGTGGGCGCCAGCGCCGTTCACGTCGATCTTGGCCATCATCGGGAAGCTCACGCCGTAGTTGCGCTGGCAGAAGGTGGCGATCTCGTCGTTGCTGCCCGGGTCTTGCTGGCCGAACTGGTTGCAGGGAAAGCCCAGCACCACCAGGCCGCGCGCGGCGTAGGTTTCGTGCAGCTTCTCCAGCCCCCCGAACTGCGGCGTGAAGCCGCAGGCGCTGGCGGTGTTCACGATGAGCAGCACGCGGTCACGGTACTGGTCGAGCGAGACGGTCTGGCCGTCGATGGTCTGGGCCTGAAAGTCGTAGACAGTGGTCATGGCGGCATCTCGGTGAGGACGGGCTGCCATGGTAGAGCGCCGCCGTTCGGCTTGCAGGTATGACACCAAAGTACCCCACAAGCTACCGCAGTCGCATGCTCTCGTTGCATACTGGCGCGCATTCAGAAAACCTTGTTTGCAATTCAATTGGGGACGGCTGATGGGCGAGGCGTATCGGGTGGCGCTGGTGGGGTTCTCGCACGAGGAGGTGGGCACCTTCGTGTCCTTCTTTCGCCTGGCCGCCCGTCGGCCGCCGGCCTACCAGGTGCAGGACGAGGTGCTGGACGCCCAGGCGCTGATCGTCAACGCCGACGACACGCAGGCCATGCACCTGGTGCGCTATGCGCAGCTGCCCGGCAAGGTGCTGCTCGTGGGGCGCAGCGACCGGGGCACGGGCTGGCCGGTGCAGCACCGCCCGGTGAAGCTGGTGCAGGTGCTGGGCGCGCTGGATGGACTGGTGGGGCCTTCCCGCACCGCGCCGCCACAGAGGCGCAGTTCGGACAGCATTCCTGAGGCCGTGCGCCGTGTACAACGCGCGGCCGTGCCCGAGACCACCTTTGCCCTCACTTTGCCGATGCCGCGCCCCGACTTGCCCGCCCTGGCCGAGCACCGGGTGGGCGTGATGCCGCTCACCGAAATCGGCGCCGATCACGACCTGCCGGTTCGCATCCCGCGTTCGCCCCATTCGCGCCGGGACAGCGACCCCAAAGAGCTGCCGCTGCCCGAACGCGGCGATTTACTGGTGGTGTCGCAAAGCCTGGTGGAAGGCCGGGTGCTGCTGCGCCGCTTCAAGAAATACGGGCTCAAGGCCGACTGGTCGCGCGAGGCGACGCAAGCCCTGGCGCTGATGCAGGCGAACCCTTACCGCATCGTCGTCATCGACCACCTCACCGGGCACCCGGACGCCTTCGAGTTGTGCCGCGCCGCCAAAAAAACGCGGGGCCCCAAGGGGCCGCCGGTGGTGATTTTGTTTGCGTTGATGGTGGGCACCATGGAGCGCATGCGCGCCAGCTTGGCGGGCTGTGATGCGTTCTTGTCGCGCTCGGTGAACGAGGCCGATCTGTACAAAACCCTGGCCCAGCACCGACTGGTGCACCTGGACGGTTTCGCCCCCACGAACTTCGGGTTCTGAGCGGCCGGCTCAGCCGTGCAGATCATCGCGGCGGGCGATTTCCAGCAGGCGCTCCAGCTCGTGCGGGTGCGCGCGCTGGTTGTGGCGGTGCCAGATGGCGATCAGCAGCATGACGCCGGCCACCAGCACGCCGAAGGCCGTGATGGCGGCAAAGGCCGACCAGCCCATGCCAGTGGAGAAGCTGTACAGGAAGCCCAGGCCAAGGATGCAGGCCTGTTCGTTGAAGTTCTGCACCGCGATCGAGCGGCCCGCGCCCATGAGGTTGTGGCCGCGGTGTTGCAGCAAGGCGTTCATCGGCACCACCAGGAAGCCGCCCAGCCCGCCCAGCAGCACCAGGAAAGGCGCGGCCACCCAGACGTTGTCGATGAAGTTCATCGCGATCACCAGCACGCCCATGCCAATGCCCAGCGGCATCACGCGCGTGGCCTGGTCCAGGCGCATGCGCAGGGACGCCACCACCGCACCCACGGCCGTGCCCAGCGCCACCACGCCCACCAGCGACGAGGCCTGCGTGGTGCTGTAGCCCAGCGCCGCCGCTGCCCAGGCCAGCACGATGTAGCGCAGGTTGCCGCTCACGCCCCAGAACAGGGTGGTGGTGGCCAGCGAGATCTGCCCCAGGCGGTCTTTCCAGAGGCGGGTGTTGCAGAGCCAGAAATCGGGCAGCAGGGCCAGCGGGTTGCTGGGCATGGGGCGCGGTGTCACGCCAGTGAGCGGGATGCGCGTGTTGAACCAGGCCGCCAGCGCGTACACCGCCACCAGCGCCGCGATGGCCGCCTCGGCCGGGTGGTCAAGGCCCGTGTGCAAACCGGGCAGGTCGATCGACAGCAGTGCCCCGGCCACCCAGGGGCTGACCAATTGGCCGCCCAGCAGCACGCCCAGGATGATGGAGGCAATCGTCAGGCCCTCGATCCAGCCATTGGCCTTCACCAGCTGGGAGGGCGGCAGCAGTTCGGTCAGGATGCCGTACTTGGCCGGTGAATAAGCGGCAGCGCCCAGGCCCACCAGGGTGTAGGCCAGCAAGGGGTGCACGCCCACCAGCATCAACAGGCAGCCCACCACCTTGATGGCATTGCTGATGAACATCACCTGGCCCTTGGGTCTGGCGTCGGCAAAGGCGCCCACGAAGGGCGCCAGCACCACATAGAACAGGGCAAACATGGGCACCAGGGCGGCGCTTTGCCACTCGGGGGCGTGGCGGGAGCGCAGCAACTCGATGGCGGCCACGAAAAGCGCGTTGTCAGCCAGAGAGCTGAAAAACTGCGCCGTCATGATGGTGTAGAAGCCGCGCTTCATGGCGATGATGGATGGGCCTTGGGGGCCGTGGCCGCGTGTCCGCGCAGGGGGCCGTGGCTGAGATTTGTGCGACAGTAACCGAGTGTCTCGGAAGGGTGGCCGGTTATAGCACGCGCCCTTGACGCCGCCGGGCAGGATGTGCCCCAGTGTCAGGTGCCTTCTGGCGCTTCCCGAGAACCCTTGCACACCATTTCATTGCGCCATGCCCCGTCCGATTCTTGCCACCGTCCACCCCGAAGCCCTCCGCCACAACCTGCAGCGCGCCCGCGACTGCGCGCCCGATTCGCAGGTGATGGCCGTGGTAAAGGCCAACGCTTACGGGCATGGCATCGAGCGCTGCTTTGGCGCCCTCCGCGCCGCCGACGGCTTTGCCCTGCTCGACCTGGACGAAGCCCAGCGCCTGCGCGCGCTGGACTGGCGCGGCCCCATCCTGCTGCTCGAAGGCGTGTTTGAGCCGCGCGACCTGGAGCTGTGTTCGCGCCTGCACCTGTGGCACGCGGTGCACTGCACCGAACAGATCGACTGGCTGGCCGCGCACAAGACGCAGGTGCCGCACCGCGTGTTCCTCAAGCTCAATTCCGGCATGAACCGGCTGGGCTTCACCCCGGCGGCCTTCCGCAGCGCCTGGGCGCGCCTGAACGCCCTGCCGCAGGTGGACGAAATCTCCTTCATGACCCACTTCAGCGACGCCGACGGCCCGCGCGGCATTGCCCACCAAGTGGCCGTCTTCGAGGCCGCCACCGCTGACTTGCCGGGCGAACGCAGCCTGGCCAACAGCGCCGCCATCCTTCGCCACGCCACCAGCCCGCTGCGCGGCAGCGGCAACGGCTACCTGGCGGCCGACTGGGTGCGCGAGGGCATCTCGCTCTATGGCAGCGCGCCCGACTATCCCCAGCACAGCGCCGCCGATTGGGGCCTGCTGCCCACCATGACCTTGTCCAGCCGCCTGATTGGCGTGCAGCAACTGCGCGCTGGCGACACCGTGGGCTACGGCTCCACCTTCACCGCCGATGGCGACCTGCGCGTGGGCGTGGTGGCCTGTGGCTACGCCGACGGCTACCCCCGCGTGGCGCCCACCGGCACGCCGATCCTGGTGGCCGGGCAGCGCACCCGCACCCTGGGCCGCGTGAGCATGGACATGCTGGCCGTTGACCTGACGCCCGTGCCCGAGGCGGGCATTGGCGCCGAGGTGGTGCTGTGGGGCCGCTCGGCCACCGGCGCGGTGCTGCCGATTGACGAAGTGGCGCGGGCAGCGGGCACCTTGTCGTACGAACTGATGTGCGCCGTGGCGCCCCGCGTGCCCTTCGCCGCCGCGGCCTGATCGCACCCGCTGGCGCCCGCGCCAGCCCACGGGAGTCGGCCCCTTGATACTGGGGGTAGTATCAGAATATACTGAGGTACCAATCAGGAGGTTCCGCCATGCCCATTCGATCCGCCGTTCGCCGCCACCGCCCCGTTGCCTGGGCAGGGGCGGCCGTGCTGGCCTTGTCATCCCTGGTCTGGATGGGGGCTCATGCCGCGGGCGAGCCCGCCACCGCCGGGCCGCAGGTGCCGGTGCTCACCGTGGGCGAGCGCGCCGTGGGCGACGGCCTCACGCTGGACGGCAGCCTGCAGGCCGTGCGCCAGAGCGTGCTGTCGGCCCAGGCCAGCGGCCGCATCGCCACCCTGGCGGTGAAGGCCGGCGACCGGGTGAAGGCCGGTCAGGTGCTGGCCACGATTGACGACCGCGTGACGCAGGCCGGCGTGGCCCAGGCGCAGGCCGGCGTGGCCCAGGCGCAAGCGACCCTGGTGAACGCACAGGCGCAATTCGATCGCACCAAAGAGCTTCGCGCGCAAGGCTTCGTGGCCCAGGCTGCGCTGGACACCGCGCAGGCCCAGCTCAAGGCCGCGCAGGCGGCAGTGAACGCCGCGCGGGCCGGGCAAACGCAGTCTGACCTGGCGCAGGGCTTCACCCGCCTGACCGCGCCTTACGACGGCTGGGTGCTGGCCACCCACGCCGAGGCTGGCTCGCTGGCCCAGCCGGGCACGCCGGTGCTCACGGTGTACGCGCCGCAGCCCATTCGCGCCGTGGTGCACGTGCCGGCCTCGCAACAGGTGCTGGCCGAGCAGGCGCAGCGGGTGGAGGTGCTCTTGCCCGGCACCTCGCGCTGGGTGAAGCCGGCGGCCGCCAGCCGCGTGCCCGCGGCCGACCCGGTGTCGCAGACGGTGGAGTGGCGCCTGGACCTCAGCGCGGACGACAGCGCCACCCAGGTGCCCGGCCGTGCCGTGCAGGTGCGCTTTGTGGGTGGGCAGGCGCAGCGCCTACTGGTGCCGGCCAGCGCCGTGCTGCGGCGCGGCGAACTGACGGCGGTGTACGTGGCGCCCGAGGGCGGGCAGGCCTTTGTGCTGCGCGCGGTGCGCCTGGGGGCGTCCCACGGTGAGGCGGGCTTCGAGGTGCTGGCCGGCCTGCGCGGCGGTGAGCGCGTGGCGCAAGACGCCGTGCGCGCCGGTCTGGCGGGCGCCCGCCCCGCCCCCTGAGGAGGCCGCATGAACACCAACCACAAGCTGGGTGCCTCGGGCCGCGTGGCGCGGCTGTTTCAGGCCAACGCCATCACGCCGCTGCTGGCGCTGGTGGCCTTGCTGCTGGGCTTCTTCGCGGTGATGGTGACACCACGCGAAGAAGAACCGCAGATCAACGTGACCATGGCCAACGTGCTGATCCCCTTCCCTGGGGCGTCCAGCGCGGACGTGGCCAGCCTGGTGGCCGGCCCGGCCGAGCAGGTGCTGTCGCAGATCGCCGGCATTGAGCACACCTACTCGGTGGCGCGCCCCGGCATGGCCGTGCTCACGGTGCAGTTCCAGGTGGGGGTGCCGCGCACCGAGGCGCTGGTGCGCCTGTACGACGTGCTCAACGCCAACCAGGACTGGCTGCCCGCCAGGCTGGGCGTGCTGCCACCCATCGTGAAGCCCAAGGGCATCGACGACGTGCCGGTGCTGGCGGCCACGCTGTGGAGCCCCGATGCCGCCTCGGCCCACGAGCTGCAGCGCATTGCGCTGTCGGTGGAGGGCGAGCTCAAGCGCGTGCCCGGCACCCGCGAGATCGACACCATCGGTGGCCCCGGCCGCGCGGTGAACGTGTGGCTGGACCCGGCCCGCCTGCGCGAACGCGGCGTGAGCGTGGCCGCCCTGCAGCAGGCCATTGCCGCCGCCAACCAGGCCATGCCCGCGGGCAACGTGGCCAACCCCGGCGCGGCCAAGGGCGAGCCCGGCCTGCTGAGCGTGCAGACCGGCGAGTTCCTGCGCAACGAAGACGACGTGGGCGATATCGTGGTGGGCGTGAGCCAGGGCCGCCCCATCTACCTGCGCGAGGTGGCGCGGGTGGAGGCCGGTGCCCAGCAGCCGCAGCGCTACGTGTGGTTCACCCCTGGCGCGGCCGAGGGCGGCCAGCACGCCGGCCAGAGCTTCCCGGCCGTGACCATCACCGTGACCAAGAAGCCCGGCCAGAACGCGGTGGACGTGGCGCGCCACGCACGCGAGCGCCTGGCCGAGTTGCAGAACAGCGTGATCCCCGACGGCGTGCGCGTGAGCATCACCCGCGACTACGGCCAGACCGCCGCCGAGAAGGCCAACAAGCTCATTCAGAAGCTCATCTTCGCCACCGGCAGCGTGATCGTGCTGGTGGGCCTGGCGCTGGGTCGCCGCGAGGCCGTCATCGTGGGCGCGGCGGTGGTGCTCACCCTCACCGCCACCCTGTTCGCCAGTTGGGCCTGGGGCTTCACGCTCAACCGCGTGTCGCTGTTCGCGCTGATCTTCTCGATTGGCATCTTGGTGGACGACGCCATCGTGGTGGTGGAGAACATTCACCGCCACCGCCAGCTCACGCCCGATGCGCCGCTGCGCGAGGTCATTCCGCGCGCGGTGGACGAGGTGGGCGGCCCCACCATCCTGGCCACGCTCACCGTGATCGCGGCGCTGCTGCCCATGGCCTTCGTCAGCGGCCTCATGGGGCCGTACATGAGCCCCATCCCCATCAACGCCAGCATGGGCATGGCCATCTCGCTGGCCATCGCCTTCACCGTCACGCCCTGGCTGGCCTTGAAGCTCACCAAGGCCGACGGCCACGCCGCGCACGGGCCGTCGAAGCTGACCACCGCGCTGCAGACCACCTTCACCCGCGTGCTCACGCCGCTGCTGGCCAGCGCACGCAAGCGCTGGCTGCTGCTGGGCGGCATCGTGGCCGCGCTGGTGTTGTCCATGGGCCTGGCCGTGGTGCAGTGGGTGGTGCTGAAGATGCTGCCCTTTGACAACAAGAGCGAGTACCAGGTGGTGCTCGACATGCCGGCCGGCACGCCGCTGGAAAACACGGCCGCTGCCCTGCAAGACATGACGGCCTACCTCAGCCGCCAGCCCGAGGTGGCCAACGTGCAGGGCTACGCCGGCACCGCCAGCCCCATCACCTTCAACGGCCTGGTGCGCCAGTACTACCTGCGCGCCGAGCCCGAGGGTGGCGACCTGCAGGTGAACCTGATCGACGCCCACCAGCGCCACGAGAAGAGCCACGCCATCGCGCAGCGCCACCGCCCCGAGCTGGAGAAGATCGCACAGGCCCACGGCGGGCGCCTTCAGGTGGTGGAAGTGCCGCCCGGCCCGCCCGTGATGTCGCCCATCGTGGCCGAGGTGTACGGCCCCGACCTCAAGGGCCGCGATGCCCTGGCCCAGCGCGTGGCCAAGGCCTTTGGCGACAGCGCCGACATCGTGGGCATTCACACCTCGCTCAAGGAAGAGGCCCCGCGCGCCTTCCTGCGCATCCAGCGCCAGCGGGCCGAGTCGCTCGGCATCCCGGCCCAGGCGATTGCCCAGACCGTGGCCGGCGCGCTCTCAGGCGTGGACGCCGCCTACTTGCACGACGAAGGCGCCTCGCGCGACGCCGTGCCGGTGCGCCTGCAACTGCCGCTGGACCGCCAGATCGGCCTGGACGCGCTGCTGGCCCTGCCGATGCAGGCCGCCAACGGCGCCATGGTGCCGCTGTCCGAGCTGGTGCGCGTGGAGCGCGGCGTGATCGACACCCCGCGCTTCACCAAAGACGGCCTGCCCGTGGTCTATGTGATGGGAGACATGGCCGGCCGGCTCGATTCGCCCTTGTACGGCCTGTTCGGCATCCGCCCGCAACTCAGCGACGCGGCCCTGCCCAACGCGGGTGAGCTGGGCGAGTACTGGATTCGCCAGCCGTCTGACCCGTACCGCGCCTACGCCATCAAGTGGGACGGCGAGTGGCAGATCACGTACGAGACCTTCCGCGACATGGGCGCCGCTTACGCCGTGGGCCTCATCCTCATCTACCTGCTGGTGGTGGCCCAGTTCAAGAGCTACCTCACGCCGCTGGTGATCATGGCGCCCATCCCGCTCACGCTGATCGGCGTGATGCCGGGGCACGCGCTGCTGGGCGCGCAGTTCACCGCCACCAGCATGATCGGCATGATCGCGCTGGCCGGCATCATCGTGCGCAACTCCATCTTGCTGGTGGACTTCATCGAGCTGGAAACCGCGCGCGGCGTGCCCTTTGCCGAGGCGGTGGTGCAGTCCGCCGCGGTGCGCGCCCAGCCCATCGCGCTGACGGGCCTGGCCGCCATGATGGGCGCCTTCTTCATCCTCGACGACCCGATCTTCAACGGCCTGGCCGTGTCCCTGATCTTCGGCATCGCCGTCTCCACCCTGCTCACGCTGGTGGTGATCCCGGTCTTCTATTACGCGCTCTACCAGAAG
>Ga0255140_1000240_pt1 | contig 23745 bp, 20 predicted proteins | sample Law_Colum_RepC_8_FD_188547 | JGI IMG/M metagenome (GOLD analysis project Ga0255140, IMG submission 188547) | Freshwater microbial communities from St. Lawrence River, New York, United States - Law_Colum_RepC_8d | ecosystem: Environmental > Aquatic > Freshwater > River | place: USA: New York...
CGTAGATGGTCAGGTCGCTCAGTTCGGGGCTGAAGGTGGCGGCCAGGTTGTCGCCGCCGCTTTCGATGAACACCACATCGGCGTTGGGAAACTTCTCCAGCATGCGGTCAATCGCTTCGAGGTTGATCGAGGCGTCTTCGCGGATGGCCGTGTGCGGGCAACCGCCGGTTTCCACGCCCATGATGCGCTCGGCAGGCAGCGCGCCACTCACGGTGAGCAGGCGCTGGTCTTCCTTGGTGTAGATGTCGTTGGTGATGGCGATCAGGTCCCAGCGCTCGCGCATGTTTTTACACAGCATCTCCAGCAAGGTGGTTTTGCCGGAGCCGACAGGCCCGCCAATGCCCACCCGCAAGGGCGGCAGTTTTTTGGTGCGATGGGGGATGTGGTGCAGTGGAGAAGTCATGATCGGAAGATGCGGGAGTATTGGGTTTCGTGGCGAGAAGACAAGATGGCCAGCATGGGGCTGAAGGCCTGGCGGTCTTCATCGTTCAGGTGCAAAGCGGTTTGCACTGCTTGCGGGATTTCTCGTGCCAGGCGTGCCAACATGCGCTGCCCGGCGCTTTGGCCCAAGGGCACGGCCTTGAGTGCGGCTTGGGTCATGTTTTCGGCCCAGCCAAAGGCGTAGGCTTGCAGTGCATGGTCGATGGGCGCTTGTGCCAAGGACAAAGCCAGTGCCATGGCCACCGGGTAGGTGGGGGGCAGTTGGGCGCAGCATTGCAGCTGGGCTTCGCTGGCTTGTTGCAGGTTGCGCAGCCAGTCGAGAAGCGAGCGGCCCATTTGCTCGGCTTGCAAGCGCATTTCGGCGGTTTCGCGGGTGGCCATGACCCAATTGTTCAGCGCTTGCAGGCGGGCGGTGTCCATGCATTGCCAAGCCGGAATGGCTTGCGCCATGACCGCCATGTCGCCGCGTGACTGCGTCAGGTGCAGCTGGTCCACCACCCAGTCGGTGGCGCTGGTTTCGTTGTGCACCAGGCCTTGCTCGATGGCGGCCTCCAGCCCTTCGGAATACGAGAAGCCGCCGATCGGCAACGCAGGCGATGCGAGCCAGATCAGTTGCAGCAGGCCCGACGGCGCGGTCTCAGTGTTCATGACCGCAGCCGGGGCCGTGCAAATGGGGCTCAGCGGGGGCCGAGCGGATCGGGATGGCAATTCGCTTGCCGGTGAGTGGCGTTGCTGCCGGGGCTGCATGTTCGTGCTGGCAATCAGGTCCGTGCACATGCGGCGTAGTGTTGGCGGCGTGTTCATGACCTGTATGAGCAGGTCCGTGTTCGTGCTCATGTACGTGTCCGGCATGTCCGCCGTGATCGCCATACGCACCGCTTTCAGGCTCGAAGGGTTCAGACACCTCCAGCACCGTCATGTGCATGGCACGCAGCATGTCGGCCAGCACATGGTCGGGCTCGATCTTCAGGTGGTCGGGTTTGAGCTCAATCGGCACATGGCGATTACCCAGGTGGTAGGCGGCGCGGGTCAGATCAAATGGCGAGCCATGTTCGCTGCAGGCGGTGATGCGCAGCACGGTTTGCGGCGCAGCTTCAACACGGATCAGCGAGCCGTCTTCGGCCACCAGTACATCGCCGCCGCGCACCACGGTGCCACGCGGCAAGAACACCCCCAGGGCACGGCCTGTGCTGTCGGTGGCGTCAAAGCGGCTCTTTTGACGGGTGTCCCAGTCAAGTGTGATGGCGCTGGCGCGTTGGACCAACACCTTGGCCAGGCCGCGGCCTTGCGGCATGAGTTTGGAGCAATGAAGTAGCGAAGTCATGGTTTTGGATTTTGTAGGGGCCCACCCTGTGGGCGATGGTTTTGTGGGGCGTGTGCCACGCCCATCGCTCACGGGGTGAGCTCCTACATGAAGGGTGTTTCAGAACAAAAAGTAGCGTTGCGTCATGGGCAGGCTGGTGGCCGGTTCGCACACCAGCAACTGACCGTCGGCGCGCACCGCGTAGGTTTGTGCATCGACTTCCATGCGGGGCGCGTAGTCATTGTGGACCATGTCGCGCTTGCCAACTTTGCGGATGTTCTTCACGGCCGACAAGGTTTTGGCCAGGCCGTAGCGCGCACCGATGCCCGCTTGCAAACCGGCTTGCGAGACGAAAGTCAGTGAGTTGCGAGTGAGCGCGCCGCCAAAGCTGCCAAACATGGGGCGGTAGTGCACAGGCTGCGGCGTGGGGATGGAGGCATTCGGGTCGCCCATGGCTGCCAGTGCGATGAAGCCGCCCTTCAAAATGAGCGCAGGTTTGACGCCAAAAAAGGCGGGCTTCCATATCACCAAGTCGGCCCATTTGCCCGCTTCGATGCTGCCCACCTCGTGGCTCATGCCGTGCGCAATCGCGGGGTTGATCGTGTACTTGGCGATGTAGCGTTTGACGCGGGCGTTGTCGTGGCGGTCGGTGTCGCCGGGCAGGCTGCCGCGCTGCTGCTTCATCTTGTGGGCGGTCTGCCAAGTGCGGATGATGACCTCGCCCACCCGGCCCATGGCCTGGCTGTCGCTGCTCATCATGCTGATCGCACCCAGGTCGTGCAGGATGTCTTCTGCCGCAATCGTTTCCTTGCGGATGCGGCTTTCGGCAAAGGCCAGGTCTTCGGCAATCGCCGGGTCCAGGTGGTGGCAGACCATCAGCATGTCCACATGCTCGTCGAGCGTGTTGATGGTGTAGGGCCGCGTGGGGTTGGTGGAGGACGGCAGCACGTTGGCTTCGCCCACCACTTTCAAAATGTCGGGCGCATGCCCGCCGCCCGCACCTTCGGTGTGGAAGGTGTGGATGGTGCGGCCTTTGAATGCGGCCACGGTGTCCTCCACAAAGCCCGATTCGTTCAGCGTGTCGGTGTGGATGGCCACTTGTGTGTCGGTTTCTTCCGCCACGCTCAGGCAGTTGTCGATGGCCGCAGGCGTGGTGCCCCAGTCTTCGTGGAGCTTGAGGCCAATCGCGCCTGCGTTGATTTGCTCGTGCAGCGCCGCAGGCAAAGCCGCATTGCCTTTACCCAAAAAGCCCAGGTTCATTGGAAAGGCATCGGCCGCCTGCATCATGCGTTCGATGTTGAAGGGGCCGGGTGTGCAGGTGGTGGCAAAGGTGCCGGTGGCAGGGCCGGTGCCGCCACCCAACATGGTGGTGACGCCGCTGGCCAGCGCCTCGTCAATCTGCTGGGGTGCGATGAAGTGGATGTGCGAGTCGATGCCGCCTGCGGTCACGATCAGGCCTTCGCAGCTGATGATCTCGGTGCCGGGGCCAATCACGATGTCGACACCCGGTTGTGTGTCGGGGTTGCCTGCTTTGCCAATGGCCGCGATGCGGTTACCACGCAGGCCAATGTCGGCCTTGACGATGCCCCAGTGGTCGACGATGAGCGCGTTGGTGAGCACGCAGTCCATTGCACCTTCGGCGTTGGTCCTTTGGGATTGCGACATGCCATCGCGGATGGTTTTGCCGCCGCCGAACTTGACCTCTTCGCCATAGCCACCGGCTTGCAGCGTGAAGTCTTTTTCCACCTCGATGATCAGAGCCGTGTCGGCCAGGCGAACGCGGTCGCCCACGGTGGGGCCGAACATTTCGGCGTAAGCGCGTTTGTCAATGTGGGCCATGTCAGTCTGCTTTCTGCGCGTTGTCGGGTATGACACCGGTTGCACCATCGAGTGCACCATTTGTGAGGCCTCTGAAGCCATACACCACACGGTCGCCCGCATAGTCCACCAACTCGACGGTGCGTTGCTGGCCCGGCTCAAAGCGCACGGCCGTGCCCGAGGCGATGTTCAGGCGCATGCCTTGCGCGGCAGCGCGGTCAAAGCTCAGTCCGCCGTTGGTTTCGGCAAAGTGGTAATGCGAGCCGACTTGAATCGGGCGGTCGCTGGCGTTTTGCACCACCAGCGTGCATGTGCGGCGGCCCATGTTCAGGGCGTGTTGACCGGGGTCAATCAAAAGTTCACCAGGTGTCATGCGAGACTCACTTTTTGCCGAGGTAAACAGCGAGAGCCACCAACGCGGCACCCACCACAAAACCCAACGCATCGGTGGCGTGCCAATGGGCGCCACCGATGCCATGACCTTCGTGAGCCCAGGCGACAGAGCCTAAGTTGGACAGGGTCAGGCAAAGCACCAAAGCGGATTTTTTCATGATCGTTTCCTTGAATTCAAACAATAGGTTGGTGCACGGTCACCAATTTGGTGCCATCCGGAAAAGTGGCTTCGATCTGGATATCGGGGATCATTTCGGCAATCCCATCCATCACGTCGGCGCGGGTCAAAACCGTGCGGCCTTCGCTCATGAGTTGGGCCACGGTCTTGCCGTCCCGTGCGCCTTCCATCACGGCGGCGCTGATCAAGGCAATCGCTTCGGGGTAGTTGAGTTTCAGGCCACGGGCCTTGCGGCGTTCGGCCAATAAACCTGCTGTGAAGATCAACAGCTTGTCTTTTTCGCGGGGAGTCAGTTCCATTTTGGTGCGTTTTGAATAGGTTGGTGCATGGCTGGCAAAGGATCAAGCAAAGAGCGTGCCCTTTATAGAGGCCTGATGTTTCCCATGGGAATCCAGTGCCAAAACATGGTGCATTGCCCCCCTTTTTTGGGTTGGCACGGTCATTGCAAGAAGCGTCTCAGCGTTGCAAGCGCTCTTCGCCTTTTTGTTGAACAACCTGATTCCTGATTGGAGTGAACTCATGATGAACCGCCGTGGCAACCTCAAAGCCCTCGCGTCCGCAGCCGCCATCGTCGCTGGCAGCTTGACCTTTGCAACCCAAGCCCACGCGCAAGCGAGCAACACCATCAAGGTGGGCGTGCTGCACAGCCTGTCGGGCACCATGGCCATTTCTGAGACCGTGTTGAAAGACACCGTGCTCATGGCCATCGACGAGATCAACGCCAAAGGTGGCGTGCTGGGCAAAAAGCTCGAGCCCGTGATCGTGGATCCCGCATCCAACTGGCCTTTGTTCGCGGAAAAAACCAAGCAGTTGCTCGGTCAGGACAAAGTCTCGGTCATCTTCGGTTGCTGGACTTCGGTTTCGCGCAAATCGGTGTTGCCAGTGGTCGAAGAAATGAACGGCTTGCTGTTCTACCCCGTGCAGTACGAAGGTGAAGAGCTGTCCAAAAACGTGTTCTACACCGGCGCTGCGCCCAACCAGCAAGCGATCCCTGCCGTGGATTACCTGATGAGCAAAGACGGTGGCTCGGCCAAGCGCTGGGTCTTGCTGGGCACTGACTATGTGTACCCTCGCACCACCAACAAGATCTTGCGTGCTTACCTCAAGAGCAAAGGCGTGGCCGACAAGGACATCGACGAAAAGTACACCCCGTTTGGCCACTCTGACTACCAAACCATCGTCGCTGACATCAAGAAATTCTCTGCTGGTGGCAAGACCGCTGTGGTGTCCACCATCAACGGTGACTCCAACGTGCCTTTCTACAAGGAACTGGGCAACGCGGGTCTGAAAGCCAAAGACGTTCCCGTCGTCGCCTTCTCCGTGGGTGAAGAAGAGCTGCGCGGCGTAGACACCAAGCCTTTGGTGGGCCACCTCGCGGCATGGAACTATTTCATGTCGATCAAGAACCCTGCCAACGACGAGTTCACCAAAAAGTGGGCCGCGTACGCCAAGGCCAAGAACATCGCCGGTCACAAGGACAAGCCTTTGACCAATGATCCGATGGAAGCGACTTACATCGGCATCAACATGTGGAAGCAAGCGGTTGAAAAAGCCAAGTCTACCGAGACCGACAAAGTGATCGCTGCGATGGCGGGCCAGACCTTCAAGGCACCCAGCGGCATCACCAGCAAGATGGACGAGAAAAACCACCACTTGCACAAGTCGGTGTTCATTGGCGAGATCAAGGCCGACGGCCAGTTCAACGTGGTGTGGAAGACACCTGGACCCGTCAAGGCCAAGCCATGGAGCCCCTTCATCGAAGGCAACGACAAGAAGCCTGACGAGCCAGCCAAGAAGTGATCGTTTGAGAGTGTGAATGTGGTCGGAGCTCAGCCCCGACTTGCCTGGCCTTCAGGCAAGTCGGTGGCTTTATTTATCTGGTCCCTTGAAGTTTTGAACAACATGCAAGGAATTGCTTTTTTGTAGGAGCCCACCCCTGTGGGCGATGGGCGTGGAACACGCCCCAAAAACCTTCGCCCACAGGGTGGGCTCCTACAAAGACAACCCTATTGGCATGGTCGGCACCAACACGGGCCATTCAAACTTCATCGGGCCGAATCTATAGGCCCGACATGGACGGTGGCCAGACCCGGAAATGAGCAAAATGAAAAGATGGATGGTGAAAAGCGCGTTGATCGCCAGTGCGGTGTGGGGCCTGACGGCTGCAAACGCCCTGACGATGGACGAAGCCAAAGGCATCGCAGTGGGTGAAACCGAGGCACGCATTGAGGCGTTGGCCAAGGCCGTGGCCCAGGGCGATGAAAAAACAGCGGCCTATTTGCAAGCTTTGGCCGACGATGTGGTCAAGATCGCCAAAGACCAAGTGCTGGTGGTGCGCGATGGCCAAGGCCAGGACCCTGTCACTGGGCAAGCGGTCCCTGTGCCACAGGATGCCGAAGATGTGATGTTGAACAACCGCCTGCGCGGCGAAATTGACACGGCCTTGGCGGCCTTGAAGTTGTTCAGCCTGGATGTGGCGGTGCGCAGGCAAGCGGCCTTGTCGTTGCTCAAAGAACCCGACGCCAGCCGCAGACCCTTGCTCGACAAAGCCTTGGCGGCCGAAAAAGATGCCACTGTCCAAAACCTGGTGCGCCAGGCCCGTGCGGCAGCGCTGCTGACCAGCGAAGCGCCGAACGACCGCTTGCTGGCTGCGCGCGAACTGGCCGACAGCAAACAACCCGAAACGCTCTTGTTGCTCAACCAGCGTCTGGCTGACGAGCAAGAGCCTTCGGTCAAAAAGCAAATTCAGACTTCCTTGGCTGCTGTGCAAGAAAGCTTGCGCTGGGGCGAACGCTTGGGCGCGCTGTTCACGGGTGCCAGTCTGGGTTCCATCTTGTTGTTGGTGGCACTGGGTCTGGCCATCACCTATGGCTTGATGGGCGTGATCAACATGGCGCATGGCGAGTTGATGATGATCGGTGCTTATGCCACCTATGTGGTGCAAGCCTTGTTCCGCCATTACCTGCCCGGCGCGTTTGACGCTTATTTGGCCGTGGCGATCCCCGTCGCGTTCATCACCTCGGCCTTGGTGGGCGCCGTGATGGAGCGCAGCGTGCTCAAGCATTTGTATGGCCGTCCTCTGGAAACCTTGCTGGCCACTTGGGGCATCAGTCTGGTGCTGATGCAAGGTGTGCGCAGCTTGTTTGGTGCGCAAAACGTGGGTGTAGAAAATCCTTCGTGGATGAGTGGCTCGCTGCAGCTGCTGCCGAATTTGCAATTGCCTTGGAACCGTGTGCTGATCATCGTTTTTGCAGCCAGCGTGCTGGTGGGCATGGCCCTGTTGATTGGCAAGACGCGCCTGGGCCTGTTTGTTCGTGGCGTCACACAAAACCGTCCCATGGCGTCTTGCATGGGCGTGAACACGGCTCGCATCGACACTTACGCTTTTGCACTGGGCTCGGGCATTGCCGGTCTGGCCGGATGTGCTTTGAGTCAGGTGGGCAACGTCGGCCCTGACTTGGGTCAGAGCTATATCGTGGACTCCTTCATGGTGGTGGTTTTGGGCGGGGTGGGCCAGCTGGCGGGCACCGTGTATGCCGCACTCGGCCTGGGCCTGGCTAACAAACTGCTCGAAGGTCTGACCGGTGCCGTGCTGGCCAAGATCGCCGTGTTGGTGTTCATCATCATCTTCATCCAGAAGCGCCCGCAAGGCATCTTCGCGATGAAGGGTCGCAGCGCCGAAGCGTGAATATGGACATGAGCATGAAAAAATTCCAATTACCTGCAGCGGCCCCCTTATTGAGTCGCAAAGCCTGGTCGGTGTTCTTGCTGGCGCTGATCGTGGTCGGTGTGGTGGCACCGGTGTTCAACCTCTTGGTGCCTGCGGGCAGCGCTTTCCACTTGAGTGACTACGCCATCGCCTTGATTGGCAAGATCATGTGTTACGCCATCTGCGCACTGGCCATGGACCTGATCTGGGGCTACACCGGCATCTTGTCTTTGGGCCATGGCTTGTTCTTCGCTTTAGGCGGCTATGTGATGGGCATGTACCTCATGCGCCAGATCGGGCAAGACGGCAACTACAAAAGCAACTTGCCCGACTTCATGGTCTTTCTGGATTGGAAAGAACTGCCCTGGCACTGGACGCTGTCGGACAGCTTTGTGGCGACCGTGTTGCTGGTGGTGTTGGTGCCAGGATTCATTGCGTTCGTGTTTGGCTACTTTGCTTTTCGCTCGCGCATCAAAGGGGTGTATTTCTCCATCATCACCCAGGCCATGACCTATGCGGCCATGCTCCTGTTCTTCCGCAACGAAACCGGTTTTGGAGGCAACAACGGCTTCACCGATTTCAAACGCATTCTGGACCTGCCGATTGCCACGCCCGGCATGCGCATGGTGCTGTTTGTCATCACTGGTGTCACGCTGCTGGGCTTTTATCTGTTCTCGCGCTGGCTGGTCGGCAGCAAGTACGGTCGCGTGTTGATGGCAATCCGCGATGCCGAAACGCGTGTGATGTTCTCGGGCTATTCGCCTCTGCCTTACAAGCTGAGCATCTGGGTGATTTCTGCCGTGATGTGCGGCATTGCCGGAGCCTTGTATGTGCCGCAAGTGGGCATCATCAACCCCGGTGAGATGAGCGCGGCCAACTCGATCGAGATCGCTGTGTGGGCTGCAGTCGGTGGTCGTGGCACTTTGATCGGCCCCATCGTGGGTGCCTTCCTGGTCAACGGGGCCAAGAGCTGGCTCACGGTGACTGCGCCCGAGTTCTGGTTGTACTTTTTGGGTGCGCTGTTCATTGCGGTGACTTTGTATTTGCCGCAAGGCGTGGTGGGCTTGGTGGCCAAGCTGAAAAACAAGAAAGGCGGTGCCGCATGACGCCCGACCTGCTGAAAAAAGGCGCTGAGCGTGTAGCCGAGCACGCCAAGCTGGTGGCTGAATCGACCGAGTCCGGTGGCCGAAGTGCTGGTTATGGCCGCGTCGTGCAAGACTCAACGCAAGTGGATGTGACCCATGGCCGCATCCTGTACCTGGAAGACGTGAGCGTGAGCTTTGACGGCTTCAAGGCCATCAACAAGCTGTCGCTTGACATTGCGCCCGGTGAGCTGCGTTGCATCATCGGGCCCAATGGCGCGGGCAAGACCACCATGATGGACATCATCACCGGCAAGACTCGTCCTGATGAAGGCAGCGTGTTCTTTGGCAGCACCATCGACTTGCTGCGCTACAACGAGCCTGAGATCGCCCAACTGGGCATCGGACGTAAGTTCCAAAAGCCCACGGTGTTTGAACACCTGAGCGTGTTTGAAAACCTGGAGCTCGCACTCAAGACCAACAAAGGCATCAAGGCTTCGATGTTCTTCAAGCTCGACTCCCGCCAAAGTGACCGCCTGGCCGAAGTGCTGCATACCATCCATTTGGCAGACAGCGTTAGCAAGCAGGCAGGTCTGCTCAGCCATGGTCAAAAGCAGTGGCTGGAAATTGGCATGTTGCTGATGCAAGACCCCAAGTTGCTGTTGCTCGATGAACCGGTTGCCGGCATGACCGACCACGAAACAGAACGCACCGCCGAGCTGTTTTTGACGCTCAAGGGCAAGCATTCGCTGATGGTGGTGGAGCACGACATGAGCTTCATCCGCACCATCTCGGACATCGTCACCGTGCTGTGCGACGGCTCGGTGCTGGCCCAGGGCACACTCGATCAGGTGCAAGCCGACGAGCGGGTGATTGAAGTTTATTTGGGGCGGTGAAGAGTCTGGTTTCTTGTAGGTCGGGGCTTCAGCTCCGACAAGTGCCCCATGACCGAATGTCGGACCTGAAGGTCCGACCTACTTGAAGAGTGAAACATGCTGGAAGTCAAGAATATTCATCAGTACTACGGCGGCTCCCACATCCTGCGCGATGTCAGCCTGAACGCGCAGCAAGGCCAGGTCACCGTGCTCTTGGGTCGCAATGGTGTGGGCAAGACCACCTTACTCAAGTCGCTCATGGGGTTGGTGCCCATCAAAAGCGGCAGTGTGGTGTTGGACGGCAAAGACATCTCCAATGCCAAACCCTATGAGCGTGCTGCAGCCGGGATCGGTTATGTGCCGCAAGGGCGAGAAATCTTTGCGCGCCTCACGGTCGAAGACAACTTGCTCATGGGGCTGGCCACACAGCTCGGCGGTACACCGATCCCACCCGAGTTGTTTGAGTTGTTCCCCGTGCTCAAGCAGATGCTGCACCGCCGTGGCGGTGACTTGTCTGGCGGCCAGCAACAGCAACTGGCCATTGCCCGCGCCTTGGCCGCCAAGCCGCGCTTGCTGATCCTGGACGAGCCCACCGAAGGCATTCAGCCGAGCATCATCAAAGACATCGGCCGCGTGATCCGACAGCTGGCCGATGTGGGCCTGCAAGGCCAACGCATGGCCGTGCTGCTGTGCGAGCAGTACTACGACTTTGCTGAAGAACTGGCTGACCAGTATTTGGTGATGGAGCGCGGTGAAGTGATTGCGCGTGGGCCGGGGAGCGAGATGAAGGAGAAGAACATCCAGCAGTTGGTGGCGATTTGAAGGGGCTTTCGGTTCCGCATGCGATAACTAGGCAATGCGAGTGCAATCTCGAATCCCCAGATCAAAAGCTGCATCTACCGTTGTTCCAGGTCGGCAGTCCCAGGTAGAAACGGGTACCTTCTGACTGGGTTGCCAATAAGTTCGTCCATTCCACTGAAAGATCGCTGGAAGATCCGGGTAATGACGGGTCAGCAACACGAGTGTTTTTACCTTTTGTTCTTTCGTTTGAGGTGGAATTGGTGCGTTGTCGGCGTATCCCCCATCAAAGCCCCACTCACCATTGACCCTTTGTGCCAGCATGAACGGAGAAGCTGCTGCAACGGCCTGCAAAAGAACTCTGGTAGCCTGCCCACTGGGTTCAGATTTGAGGTTCAAAAATTCTTGACGCAGACCAAGGTAGCGCGGCAGTCGCGGGTGAATGCTGTGAGCGATCTTTTTATCCACCATATAGGCGATGGAGCCAGCAACCAGGCTTCCAACGAGACCGAGGTATCTGGCAGGTCTTGTTATCGCAACAATTAACTCTGAACTTGCTGATCGCAACCGATCAAAGTGGTGATCGCTCGTGAAGGACTCAACCCATGCGGGATAAATATGTTGGTGGGCAAATTTCAATTTAAGTCGAGCGAGTGATTGCCAGTCAAATAACTCATCGTTTCCATCGTACAGCCGCTTGCAAGAGGTGAGTGCATCTCTTGCAGAGCAGGTCAGTAAAGAGGTGGCGATGGCAGCGCCAGCACTCGTCCCCACCATCACTGGAGGCAATTTCCAGCCGCTGTCTAAAAGGTTGGTCATGACTCCCGCTTGCCACCAGCAACGATTGCCACCTCCGGCAAAAACCAAGGTCTCGACATTACTCAAATTCAGTTGGGTAGGCAGAAATTTCATATGAATTCATAAAGCAATAGATTGCTCCTTAGCAGACTCTCGTCTCCGTCTAGCGATCTTGAATTTCGATTAAGAGAGCTTGCCCTTTTGGGCCACTGCTTCCAGCGCCTTCATATCATCCGCATCGGCGGCCTGGGCCGCTGCTTGACGGCGTTGGGCGTCAAAGCTGTCGTAGCGGTCATGGGCGATCTGCCTGGCACTCTCGTTGCTCAGCTTGCCGCTGCCTTGCAAGATGGGCTTGTCGTTGAAGGTCAGCAGACGGTCCACGTTCTGGCGCCAGTAGTCCAGTGTGAGGGGCAGGCGGTCTTTGACGCGCAGTTCGGCCTGTTCCAGGAAGATGACGACCAGCCGGTTCAGGGTATCCACCTCATCTGCACTCAGGTAGTTCTTCGCCACGATCACGTCGGCCTTACGCACGCGGCTGCCCTCCCATGTGGTCAGGCCCATGTTGGGTGAGTTGGCATCAGCCCGGTTGTGGATGATTTCGGCTGCAGTGTGTTGCGTGACGGCGTAGAGCAGCTTGTTTTGCACTTCGGCAAAGAAGAGCTGGGCGTTCTGTTCGTTGGCCTGGTAGTCGCTGCTCAGGGCAAAGAGGTCACGCACCTTTTGATAAAAGCGCTTTTCGGACGCGCGGATCTCCCGGATGCGCGCCAGCAGTTCGTCAAAGTAATCCCATCCGCCCGGGTTCTTGAGGCGTTCGTCGTCCATGACGAAACCTTTGACCAGGTATTCGGTCAGGTGGGCAGTGGCCCATTGGCGGAATTGGGTGCCTTGCACAGAGCGCACGCGGTAGCCTACGGCCAGCACCATGTCCAATCGGTAGAGTTTGGTGGGGTAACGTTTGCCGTCGGCGGCAGGTATTAAGTCTTGCTTAATAACTGCCTCCGATGCCAATTCCTCCTCTTGCACGATCTTGCGCAGGTGAATATTGATGTTGGCCACCGTTACGCCATACAGTTCGGCCAGTTGCAGCTGGCTCAGCCAAAGACCCCCGTCCATGGCACGAAATTGAACGTGCGCCTTGCCATCGTCGCTCTGATAGATGATCAGTTCACTCATACAGTCCCCCCCCCCGTTTTTTCACCCTGACTTGAGCTAAACGGTATTGTGCGGCCTAAAGATTCCAAAGCCTTGGCACCGTGCCACTCATGCGCCACATCTCATGCCGCCAAGCGGCCCAAACTTGCCGCAGCAATTGCATCGCAGGCTCGGTCACAGGTGACAGCACCCGCAGAACGATGACCTGTTTGTGGGGCGAAGTAGCTCCGGCTGTCAGGCGCAGGGGCGAAGATTCAAGCAATTCACGCGCACAGGCCAAGGCGCGATCTGAGCGTTCTGAGGAGATCGCGCTGCCTGCCGCAAACACCAGCGTGGCCATGCAGCGCTGGCCGGCCAGGCCCAGTGGGCTGTTCATCAATCGGGTGTCGTTGGCGTCGAGCGTGCCGCGCTCCAGCCATACGCCCGGAATCTCCAAGTGTTGGCGAAACGTGCCCTGTGCAAAAGGCAAGTCGGCTGCAGGCAAGCCCAGGGCAGTGATGTCCCAGGTCATCATTTCTGCGCCGGGGGCCAGTTCAAACACGGCGCGGTTGAGGCCGTCGCAGCCGTTGTAGGCAATCGTCTCCAAGGGCAACCATTCAAGTCGCGCATCGGCTTCCACCCGCGCATGCACTTGCTGTGTGGCCAGCCCTGCTTCAGAGCGGTAAAAGCGCGTGGCTCCGGGGGTGGTCACCAGACCATGTGCCCCTTGGCCCACCGTGACTTGCATGTCGAGCGTGTCGCCCCCCACCAGGCCACTGGGCGGGTGCACCAGCACGTTGTGGCAGACCGCATCGCCTTCGGGGTAGAGGCTTTGCAAAATGCGCAGCGGCCCTTGGTGCAGGTAGCGGGCGACGCTGCGCTCAGACTCCAGCGTGTAGTCGAGCTTCAGGCTGGCGTGCCAGGTCATCCCGCCATGTCCTTATTCGCCTTGTGAGCCACGGTGTGCCCAGCCGGTGGTGTGCTTTTCGATGGCGCTGAACAGTTCGTACATGATCATCGCCATGGCACCCACCACCACCAGACCCGAGAAGGCCAGCCCCATCTGCATGGCCGAACCGGCCGAGATCAGCAGGTAGCCAATGCCTTCGTTCGACGCCGTCATCTCGGACACCGTGGTGCCCACAAAGGCCAGCGTGATGGCCACTTTGAGCGAGCCATAAAAGTAAGGCATGGAGCGGGGCAGGCCGACTTTGACCAGCACGTCCCAGCGTTTGGCACCCAGCACGCGCAGCACGTCTTCGAGTTCAGGCTCCAGCGTGGCCAAACCCGTGGCGATGTTCACCATGATGGGGAAGAAGCTGATGAGGAAGGCTGTAAGGATGGCGGGGCCAATGCCGATGCCGAACCAGACCACCAAAATCGGCACAAAGGCCGCTTTGGGCAGGGCGTTGAAGGCGGTCATGAGCGGGTACACGGCGGCATAGGCCAGGCGTGAGCTGCCGATGACAAAGCCCAGCAGCACACCCACCACGATGGCGATGCCAAAGCCCACCATGGTCACCCAAAAGGTGCGCCAGGCGTGACCAGCGATCACTTCTTTGAATTCGACGGTTTGCTGTGCGATGCGCGAGGGGCTGGGGAAGACGAATTCCGACACGTTGAAGGCGCGGCACAGGCCTTCCCAGATCAGAATGCTGAGGATCAGCAAAACCCAAGGGGACCAGCGTTCCAGCGTTTTTTGTTTCATGTGCGTAGCTCCCGTTTATTGGTTGATCGCCGCGCCGGTCTTGCGCATGGCACCGATGTGGCCGCGCAGCTCGTGCACGATGTTGGTGAATTCGGGGGTGTAGGTGATCTCCAGATCACGCGGGCGCGGCAGGTCGATCTCGCGCTTGACCACAAAGCGGCCAGGGCTCTTGCTCATCACGTACACCGTGTCGGCCAAAAACACCGATTCGCGCAGGTCGTGGGTGACCAAAATCACGTTGAACTTTTGCTCGGTCCACAGGTCGCGCAAGATGCACCAGAGTTCTTCGCGGGTGAAGGCGTCGAGCGCACCAAAGGGCTCGTCGAGCAGCAGCATTTTGGGTTCATGAATCAAGGCGCGGCAAATACTGGCGCGTTGCTGCATGCCGCCGGACAACTGCCAGGGGAATTTGTCTTCGTAACCACCCAAGCCCACGGTGTTCAGCAGCTTGCGGGCGCGCTCCACATACTCGGCCTTTTTTTGCTTGAAGTTGGAACGGTAAGGCTCCACGATTTCCAGCGGCAGCAACACGTTGTCGAGTGTGGTGCGCCAAGGCAAGAGCGACGAGGCTTGAAAGGCCATGCCACTGATCTTGAGCGGGCCGGTGACCGGCTGGCCGTCCACCAGGATGCGGCCTTTGCTGGGCATCTTCAAGCCGGTGGTCAGTTTCATGAAGGTCGATTTGCCGCAGCCCGACGGCCCGACGATGGCGATGAATTCGCCTTGCTTGACCTGCAGGTTGATGTCTTCCACCGCAAAGTGGTTTTGCGCCAGCAACTCGTCGTTGTAGGCCAGCCAGACATTCTGGAATTCAACAAACGTTGAGGATGGATCTGGTTGAATATTTTGTTTTTCAGACGTGGTGACTGATGGCAATAAATTTATTTTTTCATTTGTACTTTTTGCTTTGACTGCAAAAATGGCACCGACCACTCCCAATATTCCAGCAAGGAAAAGTAAATTTTGTTGCTGATTTATGAGGCCAATATTGTGGACCCGCCCTAAGGACGTTCCGACAGTCGTATCAAACGCCAATCCAACTATCGCCAATAATATTGAAATGGCGAGAAGTAAAAATCCAATAGATCTCATCTGTTGTATCCGTCTAGCTGGTTTTAGATCAAAAAAAACCGAAACTACCTTAAGTAGTTTCGGTTTGATGTTTTTTTATTTATTACTTCTTGCCTTTGGGCAAGATATCCAGCTCTTTGGCGGTGGGCAAGAACGAACCGTTCCAGATCTCTTCGGACTTGACGCGGGTCTTGGTGTTGAAGGCGTCCGACACTTGCGAAGCCATCAGCGTCATGCGGGGGCCGTTGATCTGGCCAAAGCCTTCGGCACGGGCCGAGGGGCTGTTGATCACGGTGTCAATGGCCAGTTGCAGGCGGCGGGTTTCGAGCGCCACGTTGATGATGCCGTCGCGGGCCTTGACCGATTCAATGGCCTTGGCGGGGTCGACGATCACGTCTTTCGCGCCTTTGGTGAAAGCCGACAAGAAGGCTTTCACAGCCGCTGGGTTTTCTTTCAGGATCTTGGGCGAGGCGATGATCGCGTTGCCGTAGAGCTTGACGCCAAAGTCGGGGTATTGCATGACCACCACGTCTTCGGCTTTCACGCCACGCGCTTCAATGTTGAGCAGCGAGGTGAAGGTGAAGCCGGTGATGGCGTCCACGTCACCGCGCACCAGCATGGTCTCGCGCAGCGGTGGGTCCATCGCGGTCCAGGCCACGTTGCCGATGCCGTTGGCTTTTTGGAAGATGGGGAAGGCACGGCGGCCAGCGTCAAACACGGGGGCACCCAGCTTTTTGCCCGCCAGGTCGGCGGGGGTCTTGATGCCGGACTTCTTCAACGCCATCACCGAAGCGGGCGTGTTGTTGTAGACCATCATGATGGCCACAGGCTTGTTGGGGGCGTCGGGGTTGTTGGCGTGGAATTCCATCAGGGCGGCCAAGTCGGCAAAGCCCAGGTCATAAGTGCCCGAAGCCACGCGAGTCACCGCGCCACCCGAGCCGTTGCCTGAGTCCACCGTCACGTCCAGTTTGGCGTCCTTGAAATAGCCTTTGGCCGCAGGCAACAAGAAGAAAGCCGAAGGGCCTTCAAAGCGCCAGTCGAGCTGGAATTTGATGGGGGTGGTTTGGGCCTGCGCAAGACCAAAAGAGGCGACAGCAGCCAAAGCAGCGGTGGCCTTGAGTAAAAAACGCTTGTTCATGTGGGGCTCCAGGGTCAAATAAACGGTGAATCTTGACTAGCAAAATCGGTGCCATTATCGACCATGGTTCTGACAAGGCGTGTCAGGTCCATCCCCTAGAAATGCCCACTTTGGGTGCCACCCGGCTTGGGTGATTGCACCAAAGTGGGGCCTTTTGGGACTGTTTGGGTGAGTTTTGCGCAGGGCCGCCCGTGAAGGGTGGCCCTGGCATGGGCTCTCAGTGGTGCGCTTGGGCCACGGCCAGTGCGGTCATGTTGAGCACCCGGCGCACGGTGGCGGCGGGCGTCAGGATGTGCGCGGTGCCAGCAGCACCCATGAGGATGGGGCCCACCGTCACGCCACCGCTGGTGGTGGTTTTCATGACGTTGTACAAGATGTTGGCCGCGTCCAGGTTAGGGCAGACCAGCAGGTTGGCCGATCCGGTCAGGGTGCTGTCTTCGATGTAAGCACTGCGGATCTCGGGCTGCAGGGCGGCGTCGCCATGCAGCTCGCCATCGCACTCGATGTCGGGGTGCGCCGCCACGAACAGGTCACGCGCCAGGCGCATCTTGCGTGCAGACGCCCGCTTGGACGAGCCGTAGCTGGAGTGGGACAAGAAGGCCACCTTGGGCACGATGCCAAAGCGCTGCACTTCTTGCGCGGCCATGAAAGCGATCTCGGCCAGTTGCTCGGCAGTCGGGTCTTCCTGCACATAGGTGTCGGTGATGAACAGCGGGCCTTGGTTGGTCATGAGTGCATTGACAGCGGCGTAGTTGCCGACGCCAGCGCGCTTGCCCAAGATGCTGTCGATGCGTTCCAGGTGCGTCATGTAGTTGCCGGCCAGACCGCAAATCATGGCATCGGCATCGCCCAGCGACACCATGAGCGAGCCAATGATGGTGTTGGAGCGGCGCACGGCGGCTTTGGCCACAGCGGGCGTGGCGCCGTTGCGCTTCATCAGCTGGTGGTAGTGCTCCCAGTACTGGCGGAAACGCGGATCTTCTTCGGGGTTCACGTTGTCCACGTCCACCCCCAGGCGCATGCGCAGACCCGCTTTTTCGATGCGGGCGGCGATCACACCGGGGCGGCCGATCAGGATCGGGTGGGCCAGCTTGTCGTCGATGGCCATTTGCGCCGCACGCAGTGCACGCTCGTCTTCACCATCGGCATAGGCCACGCGCTTGGCGCCTTGGGGTACGGCCTTGGCGGCATTGAAGATGGGGCGCATCAGGATGCCGGTTTGCGTCACAAAGCTTTGCAGCTGTTGGCGGTAGGCGTCCATGTCGGTGATGGGGCGCGTGGCCACACCCGACTCGGCAGCAGCTTGCGCCACGGCGGGGGCGATGCGCAAGATCAGTCGCGAATCAAAAGGTGTGGGGATCAGGTAATCGCGCCCAAACGACAGCTCTTTGCCCGCGTAGGCGCTGGCCACTTCTTCGCTGATGTCGGCCTTGGCCAGGTCGGCGATCTGGCGCACGCAGGCCAGCTTCATGGCCTCGGTGATCTTGGTCGCGCCGCAGTCCAATGCCCCCCGGAAGATGTAGGGGAAACACAGCACGTTGTTGACCTGGTTCGGGTAGTCCGAGCGGCCGGTGGCGATGATGCAGTCAGGCCGTGCGGCCTTGGCCAGCTCGGGCCGGATTTCGGGCTCGGGGTTGGCCAGCGCCAGGATCACCGGGTCGCGCGCCATGGTCTTGATCATCTCCACCGTCATCACGCCGGGGGCCGAGCAACCCAGGAACACATCCGCGCCGTTGACTGCATCGGCCAGCGTGCGGGCGTCCGTCTTTTGCGCATAGCGCGCTTTGGACTCGTCATAGCCACCGGGGCGGCCTTCGTAGATCACGCCCTTGGAGTCGCAGACAAAAATGTTGCTGACCTTCACGCCCAGGCCCACCATCACGTCCAGGCAGGCGATGGCCGCAGCGCCTGCGCCCGACACGGCCAGTTTGATGTTGCCGATGTCCTTGCCCACCAGCTCCAGGCCGTTGAGCATGGCGGCCGAGGCGATGATGGCGGTGCCGTGCTGGTCGTCATGAAAGACCGGGATGTTCATGCGCTCGCGCAGCTTCTTCTCGATGTAGAAGCACTCGGGCGCCTTGATGTCTTCGAGGTTGATGCCGCCCAAGGTGGGTTCCATCGCAGCAATGATCTCGACCAATTTGTCCGGATCGCGCTCGGCCAGCTCGATGTCGAACACGTCAATGCCCGCGAACTTTTTGAACAGGCAACCCTTGCCCTCCATGACGGGCTTGGCCGCCAAGGGGCCGATGTCGCCCAGGCCCAGCACCGCCGTGCCGTTGGTGATCACGGCCACCAGGTTGCCGCGCGAGGTGAACTCGTGCGCTTTGGACGGATCGGCTTCAATGTCGAGGCAGGGATAAGCCACACCGGGCGAATAAGCCAGCGACAAATCGCGTTGGTTGGACAAGGGCTTGGTGGGGTTGACCGAGACCTTGCCCCGGGTGGGAAAGCGGTGGTAATCGCGGGCGGCGTCGCGCAGGGCTTCTTCGGCGGGGGAGAGTTTTTGGCTCATGGAAAGTGTCTCTTTGGCTCAATAAGGGAATCGATGAGAAAGCGTAACCCATTTGGAGGGCCCAATACCCTGCGGATTACCTGCATAAAAAGCAAAAAAGCCAAGCGCTGAGCTTGGCTTTTGGGGTTTTTGGAACGCTGGTCAGCGTTCAGTGGACTCAGTGCGAATCGGCTTGTTTGGCTGCTTCGACGGCATCGCTGCTGTCGCCGTTGGCGCCATTGAAGTACAGGTTCAACAGCACAGCGCTGATGGAGGCCAGCAAAATGCCTGACTCGATCAGCGGGTGGATGCTGTGGGGCATCCACTGCAAATAGCGTGGCGCGATCAGCGGGATCATGCCAAAGCCGATCGAAATCGCCACGATGAACAGGTTATTGCGGTTGCCCTTGTAATCCACGTTGGACAAGATGCGGATGCCGGTGGCCGCCACCATACCGAACATCACCAAGCCCGCACCACCCAGCACAAAGGTGGGCAGCGATTCGACCAAGGCCGCCATTTTGGGCAGCAGGCCCAGCACAATCAGGATCAGACCACCGGCCACGCAGACGAAGCGGCTTTTCACGCCGGTCACGCCCACCAGGCCCACGTTTTGCGAGAAGCTGGTGTAGGGGAAGGTGTTGAAGATACCGCCGATCAGGGTGCCCAGACCATCGGTGCGCAGACCGGCTGTGAGCATTTTTTGATCAACTTTTTTGCCCGTCAGATCGCCCAAGGCGAGGAACATGCCGGTTGACTCGATCATCACCACGATCATCACCAAGGTCATGGTCAGGATCAGGATGGGGTCGAAGATGGGCGTGGCAATTTCGAAGGGCAGCACCAGGTCAAACCAGCCGGCTTTGCCCACTTTTTCGAACGTCATGAGGCCTGTGGCCGTGGCCACCACAGCGCCGACCACGATGCCCAGCAAGACCGAAATGTTGGCAATGAAGCCACGGGCGTACTTGGCAATCAGCAAGATGGAGGCCAACACAATGGCGGCAATGCCGATGTGCGACAGCTGCGCGTACTTGGGGTTGGGCACCGAGCCCACGATGTTCATGCCTGCAGGCACTGGGGGCACCGCGCCGGTGCTGGCCGCCTGCTTGGCGGCTTCCAGCCAGGCCAGGTGTTCCGGGTTGGGGATGCTGGGCGCTGTGGGGCCAAAGGGATTGCCAAAAATCCAGTTGATGCCCACGCGCATCAAGCTGATGCCGATGACGGCAATGATGGTGCCCGTGACCACAGGCGGGAAGAAGCGCAGCATGCGGCTCACGATCGGCGCAATCAGGATGGAGATCACCCCCGCGCCAATGATGGCCCCGAAAATCAGCCCAGCGCCCTGCACGCCGGGGTTGTTGTTGGCCATGGCGACCATGGGGGCCACGGACGCAAACGTCACGCCCATCATGACTGGCAGCTTGATGCCAAACCACTGGGTGGCACCGAGCGACTGGATCAGCGTGACCAGACCGCAGCAAAACAGGTCGGCCGAAATCAGCATGGCCACTTGCTCGGGGCTGAGCTTGAGGGCGCGGCCCACAATCAGGGGCACAGCCACTGCACCGGCATACATGACCAGTACGTGTTGCAGGCCCAAAGCGGCGAGCTTGCCACTGGGCAATTGCTCGTCAACGGGGTGAACGGTTGAACTCATGGCGGGGACTCCTGGACAGTAAACAGAAGGGAAAAAACCCAAAGCGGCTAGATGCGTGCCTCTTTGTGTGCTGAACTGTATACAAAATTTGATGCATCCAGATCAGTGCAAACCCTTGTCTTGCGCCATGACCCGTGGCCGGTAGCAGCCGACCCCGGGCATGAGACCGGTGTTTCAGGTCCGGGTTTCTGTGGGTTTCAATTCGGCCACAGCCGCGTCGGTGACCGCCGAGCCAATGGTGGTGGCATGCGGCGCTTCATGGCCAGTCACCGGGAACAGTCGGCGCAGCACCACAAAAAACACCGGCACCAGGAACACCGCCAGCACCGTGGCGGTGATCATGCCGCCCATCACCCCGGTGCCGATGGCCCGTTGGCTGGCCGAGCCCGCACCAGTGGCCAGGGCCAGTGGCAACACGCCCAGAATGAAAGCGAACGAGGTCATGATGATGGGGCGAAAGCGCAGATGGCAGGCCGCCAGCGTGGCCTCAATCAGGCCTTTGCCTTCGGCTTGCAGGTCTTTGGCGAACTCGATGATCAGGATGGCGTTCTTGGCCGACAGGCCAATGATGGTGATCAGGCCCACTTTGAAGTACACATCGTTGGGCATGCCGCGCAGCCAGACACCCACCAGCGCGCCCACGATGCCAAGCGGCACCACCAGCAACACCGCCACCGGGATGCTCCAGCTCTCATACAAGGCGGACAGGCACAGGAACACCGCCAGCATGGAGAACGCCAGCAAGATGCCCGCTTGTGCACCCGAGAGTTTTTCTTCGCGGGACTGGCCTGTCCATTCGTAGCCGATGCCTTGTGGCAGTTGGGCGGCCAAGCGCTCCATTTCGGCCATGGCATCTCCGGTGGAGTAGCCCGCAGCGGCATCGCCTCCGATCTTCATGGCCGGATAGCCGTTGTAGCGCACCGTCTGCACCGGGCCCGTGACCCAGCGCACGTTGGCAATCGCCGACAGGGGCACCAGCTGGCCTTTGTTGCCGGGCACGGTCAGGCGCAGCACATCGTCGGGCTGCATGCGGGCGCGCGCTTCGGCTTGCACGATCACGCGCTGCAGTCGGCCGTTGCTGGGGAAGTCGTTGATGTAGGCCGAGCCCAGCGCGGTCGACAGCACGCTGCCGATGGCATCGAAGCCCACCCATGGCCGCAGCGCGTTCACGGTCGATGTTCAGCTGCAGCTGCGGGGCGTCTTCCAGTCCATCGGGGCGCACACCTTGCAACACTTTGCTTTGCGAGGCCGTGCCCAACAACTGGTTGCGTGCCGCCAGCAGCGCATCGTGGCCCAGGCCCGCACGGTCTTGCAGCCGGAAGTTGAAACCGGTGGCTGTGCCCAGTTCGGGAATGGGCGGCGGCGACAGCGCGAAGATGAAGGCATCTCGTACACCCATCAAGGCGCCAAATGCGCGCCCAGCCAGTGCTTGCGCGCTGTGCGCTTGGCCTGCGCGTTCATCCCAGGGCTTGAGTGGCACAAAGGCCAGCGCGGCGTTTTGCCCCGAGCCCGAGAAGGAAAAGCCCAGCACGCCCACCACCTTGTCCACCTCAGGCTGGGCCAAGAAGAACTGCTCGACTTTTTCCATCGCCAGCAAGGTGCGGTCCTGCGAGGCCCCCGGTGGCAGTTGCACGTTGACGATCAGGTAACCCTGGTCCTCGTTGGGCAAAAATGAATTGGGCAGACGCTGGTACATGAAAGACGCTGTGGCCACGATGGCGCCATAGACCAGCAGCCAACGACCGGCCCGGGGCAGGATGCGGGCCACGCCCGCTTCGTAGCCATGGGTGGCTTGTTTGAAGCGGCGGTTGAACGCGCCGAAAAAGCCTTTCTTGTGGTGGTCCGGCGTCACAGGCTTGAGCAGCGTGGCGCACAGCGCAGGCGTGAGCGACAGCGCCATGGTGGCCGAGAACACCATGGACGCGACCATGGCCAGCGAAAACTGGCGGTAGATGTTGCCCACCGAGCCGCTGAAAAACGCCATGGGCACGAACACCGAAATCAGCACCACCGTGATGCCGATGATGGCGCCGGTGATCTGGCCCATGGCCTTGATGGTGGCTTCGCGTGGCGGTAAACCCTCCTCGGTCATGATGCGTTCGACGTTCTCCACCACCACGATGGCGTCGTCCACCAAAATGCCGATGGCCAGCACCATGCCAAACAGCGTGAGCACGTTGATCGAAAAGCCCATGGCCAGCATCACACCAAAAGTGCCCAGCAGCGCCACCGGCACCACGATGGTCGGGATCAGGGTGTAGCGGATGTTTTGCAGGAAGACCAGCATCACGATGAACACCAGCACGATGGCTTCGAGCAGGGTCTTGACCACCTCGTGGATGGAGATGCGCACGAACTTGGAGCTGTCGTAGGGCACCTCGTAGCTCACGCCCTCGGGCATGTACTTCTTCAGTTCGGCCATGCGTTCGCGCACGCCGGTGGCGGCCGCCAGCGCGTTGCCGGTGGGCGAGAGCTGAATGCCCAGACCTGTGGCGGGCATGCCGTTCAGGCGAGAGGCCGAGACATAAGCCTGACCCGCCACCTCGATGCGGGCCACGTCACGCAGGCGCACGCTGGAGCCATCGGCATTGGCGCGCAGCAAGATCTGGCCGAACTGCTCCACGCTGGAGAGCTGGCCATTGACCTTGACGGTGGCAAATTGGGTCTGGCCCGTCACATTGGGCAGGCCGCCAATGCTGCCGGCCGAGACCTGCAGGTTTTGCGAACGGATGGCGTTGTTCACATCATTTGTGGATAGGCCCACGCCCTGCAGCTTTTGCGGATCGACCCACACGCGCATGGCTTTTTCGGTGCCAAACAGCTGCACCTGGCCCACGCCGGGCACGCGCAGCAGCTCGGGCTGGATGTTGCGAACGGCGTAGTCGCCCAGCGCCACCGGGTCCCAGTTGGCGCTGCTGGAGGTCAGCATCACGAACATCAAAAAGTTCGAACGCGCCTTGTCCACCCGCACGCCTTGTTGCACCACGGCGCTGGGCAAGCGGGGCGTGGCGCGCGAGAGGCGGTTTTGCACTTCGATTTGCGCGATCGACACATCGGTGCCGGGCTCGAAGGTGGCCGTGAGCGTGCCGGTGCCGCTGGCGTCAGCGGCCGCTTCCATGTAGATCAGGCTGGGCGCACCGTTGAGCTC